>Ga0073936_10004820_pt1 | contig 18465 bp, 17 predicted proteins | sample AliMusrvi5mmetaG_FD_87041 | JGI IMG/M metagenome (GOLD analysis project Ga0073936, IMG submission 87041) | Freshwater lake bacterial and archeal communities from Alinen Mustajarvi, Finland, to study Microbial Dark Matter (Phase II) - Alinen... | ecosystem: Environmental > Aquatic > Freshwater >... | reverse complement strand
TTTTATGGGAACTAAGTTAGGAGCTTGCAATAAATGTAGCTTTACAGAATTATTTTTAATATTTACATCTTTCACACATTTGGGGACTGTAATCTGAAATCGAAACAAAGAAGTTTTTTTATTTTTTAGTTACACTAATCCTGCCATCACGTTCAATGTATGCACTTTTTATTTCGTCCAACGATTCTACATTACCTTGTAAACGAATGCCTTCCATCAAATCTTTGTCTGTTATATCGTATTGTTTCATGTTGTTTCTGATGATTTTACCGTCTTTGTATATTACTTTTGCATTTCCTTTGATCAGACTGCCGAATCCATCATGATATAATGCTATCCAGCCACATAACCGGTGCAGAAAAACAATAACAAATGCTGCAATAATGGTCGCAAAAAATGGGGATGCCCCAACAACAGCCCGCCCTAATATGGCTCCCAATAAAACGCAGATTACATTGTCAAACGGTGAAAACATTCCGAATGTCCGTCTCCCTGAAAGCCGTATGAATACCAGGGTCAGTATAAATATTATAATTGCCCGAATTACCGTTTGATAAGGGGTTTGATCGCTTCCCTCACCTATAAATTGATAAAACCAATTCATCTTTCATCTGTTTAAAAGATTTAATCATTCACTTATATTAGCTCAGGCATTAAACAATTTTACATGGAATATCCGCATCTTCATCAATTAAATAGGCTGAACACAACCGATGATATCCATCCGCAATTATTAACCGCCTTTGCCTGTCATCTTGAACCAAAAGAATTGGTGGCAATCCAAGTCCAGATTGTAATTTCTTAGTATTTTTTTCAATGTGGCTGTTACTTATGCCAAGCAATGATAAACCCGATGATCTAAATATATCTTTCGCCTTAAATGACATCATTGGTGCCTCCCGGAGTGCATTGACCAATTTTTTCGCACATTTATTGCTAAATATTAAACCAAGATAAGACAACGCTGCCAGATAATCATCATTTTCCGGTTTAGGTAACCATATTACTTCAATATTTTTAGACATGCTTTATTCTTATTTCTAATGATTACTACAGTTTATTCCGTTCTTTTTCTATCAGATTTCATATCATTACTTTTCAGAATCCATATATTAAAGTCAATTACCTATTCTGATTTTACTCATATTTGGTAATTGTCTTTTATATCAAGTTTAAATGATTTAGCATACAGGCCCATCAATCTGACCAATCAGATAATTCTCTATGCCCATTTGTTCGATTTGTATACGTTGTATTTCTGCCCACTCAACATGGTCTTCTTCCATTCTTAGTATTTTGGTCAACAAGTCAATAGTACCCTGATCATCATTTTCCCGGGCGAGTCTGATTGCATTGTTATAGGCACCTACTGCATTAAGTTCATCATGGTCATCGTTACTGATTATTTCTAAAACAGTTTTACCGATTTTAATTTCATTCAGCCTGGAAACTGTAGGTGCACCTTCAAAAAATAAGATGCGTTCAATTAGCCACACAGAATGATGCATTTCGTCCCTGGCCTGTTTTTTGATAGCCAAATGAAGTTTTCCGTAACCCCAGTTTTCGCACATTTCAGAATGCACCATATACTGGTTTATAGCTGTAAGTTCATTGGCCAGTAATGAATTTAAGACTATTAGTAATTCTTTATTCCCTTTCATCTGTATGAATATAAATTAATGAATTTTATGGGAACTAAGTTAGGAGTCTTTGATACTGTTAGTGTTACAAAATTGTTGTAAAGACTTACATGATTCACACATTATCAAAGACATCATGAATATGACCAAATAGAGGTTCAATGTTTTACCAAATATTATTAAACCATTGCAGGAGCTTTTTTAAATTCGCTCCATGTAAAAATGATTGGTAATGCTTTTACCAGAAATGAAAATACATTGATGATGTATATCTGAAAAAATACCCCATAATAAAGGCAAACAGACGAATCCAATATGATCCAAATGCCAAACGCTACAATAATCGCATTTCGTGCCCAGCGCTCTTTTCTTCGGAACGGGAACCAGGCGATAAAGGCCAGTAAAGCATAACAACAGGCAATGGTACCACCTAAGGGAGCCCAGATAAAAGCCTTGAATGGTGCTATTTCAGAGGGAATACTATCCTTTAGCCAAAAAATGTGAGCAAGTGCGTTATTATAGGGCATAAAAAACGAATTGTTGCCATATACGGCAAAAACAATTCCAAACAAGGCAAATGACAAACTACTGTAGAATAGCCATTGTTGCCAGAAAACAAATGATTTTTTCATAATATCGATTGCTTTAAAATACCTCACCCAAATGCTTATAATTGGATGTGATAATTTTAAATACTTCATCCATACGCCCGCTTAACATCATTTTCCCCATGTATAAAGCAACACCTTTAATCTGATCAAATTCCAGTTTGGGCGGCATCGCAAGAGCATTCGGATCAGTCTGGATGGAGACCAATACAGGTCCTTCGTGCAGAAAGGCTCTTTTCAATCCTGATTTTACATCCTCCGGTGCATCAATGCTAATCCCTGTCATTCCCATTGCTTCCGCTATTTTCACGAAGTCAGGGTTAAGCATATCTGTTTCGAGATCAGGAATCCCTGCAACTTCCATTTCAAGTTTCACCATTCCCAAAGAACGGTTGTTAAAAACAATTATCTTTACGGGTAATTGATACTGAACGATGGTCATCAGGTCGCCCAGCATCATCGATATTCCACCGTCACCGCAGAAAGCAATCACTTGTTGGTCAGGTCTCGCAAGCGCTGCACCAATGGCCTGTGGCATTGCATTTGCCATTGAACCATGATTGAATGAACCCAGCATTTTTCGTTCGCCAGTTCCATCAATATAGCGTGCTGCCCATACACAACACATTCCCGTATCAACCGTGAAAATTGCATCATTGTCAGCAAGATCATTTATCACTGAAGCAACAAATTCAGGATGAATTTCATTTGGTTTCCCTTTATCCTCAACATAAACCTGTAAGTGCTTTTTCACCTCCTGATAAAACTCAAGTTGCATATCAAGGAAAGTGGTATCTTCTTTCAGTTCAATCAGAGGTAAGAGTGCCTGCAGGGTGTCTTTCACATCTCCGCAAAATCCAAGATCGAGTTTAGCCCTCCGCCCCAAATTTTGCGGTTTAAGGTCAATCTGAACGATTTTATTCTGAACAGGCATGAAAGGTGTATAAGGAAAATCGGTCCCTAATAATACAAGCAAATCACATTCATGCATGGCATGATAGGCTGATGGAATCCCCAGCAATCCGGTAAGACCAACTTCGTACGGATTATCATACTGAATCGCCATTTTAGCTTTATACGAATAGGCCACCGGTGACTTTAGATTCTCTGCAAGCTGAATAATTTCTTTGTGCGCCTTTGCAGCACCCAGTCCACAGTAAATAGTGATCTTTTTGTTCGAATTTAGCAGTTCAGCCAAATGGATCAGCTCAACTTCCGATGGCCTGACGACAGGCTGATTTCTGAAAATCATAGTCGTGGTTTCAGCCTCTGCTGCAGGAAGATCGGTGATATCACCCGGCAATCCAATAACTGCTACACCTTTTTGATGGACTGCCTGTTGAAGGGCCGCCTGTAACATGCGTGGAAACTGTTCAGGTGTGGTTGCCATCTGATTGTAGCAGCTGCAATCGTCAAAAAGCTTGATGGTATTTGTTTCCTGAAAAAATCCTGTTCCAAACTCTTTGGTTGGAATTGTAGAAGCAATGGCCAATACCGAAGCCGACGAACGGTGAGCATCATACAAACCGTTTATCAGGTGGACATGTCCTGGACCGCTGCTGCCAGCACAACATGCCAGTCCGTTCAACTGAGCTTCAGCTCCGGCGGCATATGCGGCAGTTTCTTCGTGCCGTACGTGGATCCATTTGATTTTCCCATTGCGATGAACTGCAGCATTTACATGATTGAGACTATCTCCTGTTACTGCATATATCCTTTGGATACCTGCATCAACCAATGTTTCAACCAGTTGATCTGATATATTTTTACTCATGAATCCGTTTTAATTTGTTCGTTTTCGTTCACTTGTGACTCATTATCCTGCTGTTTGTTAATCCTGTTTTTGTGTTGAAGATATATTTTAGCTTCTGTAGGCGTTCCCAAAAGTATTGCCAGCCAGTGAGTATTCTCGTTTTGTTCCAGAATGATTTTAATGGTGAGTGTGAAAGGAACTGCAAGGAACATCCCCACCGGTCCCAAGATAAATCCCCAGAAAAGAAGAGATAGTAATACAACCAGCGTTGACAGGCCCAAGCCTTTTCCCATGATTTTGGGCTCAATAAAGTTGCCAAGTACGTTGTGGATAACCAAAAATGAACCCAGAGTCCAGAGTGCACCGCCTAATCCAAGTTGTACCAAAGCAAAGAGAAATGCCGGAATGGTGGCAATAATGGATCCTATATTCGGAATATAATTCATCAAACCTGCAATCAACGCCCATAAGAGGGGGTAATCAACCCCAATGATCAACATGGCTATATAGATAAGAGTTCCAATTGATATACATACCAGGGTTTTAATACCAAGGTAATGGCGGATATCCTGTAAAATGGTAGTAAAATAAGCAATGGATTTATCAGGTCCGTTGGTAATTGCTTTTGCTTTCACCGAAAAACTGCCAAATTCCATCAGAATGAATAAAATAATAAGAAAGATAAGGAAGGTATTCACGAGTAAACTCGCCAGTTGCTTCACAGCGGCTGATGTAAATTCCAGGATTTTTGTCGGTTGAATAAGTACTGATAATTGATCTTCCGGGATTTTTAAACCTTTGTCATTTAAAAAATGAATAATTGATTTGCTTATTGTTGTAATGGCAGATTGATATTTTGAAATATTGCCTAAAAAAAAGGTTAAAGTTCCTCCGATAAGGGATGAAAATCCGAAAAAAACTGAAATCAATCCAAGTATTACAATGATAATAGCAAGCCATCGCGGTATTCTCTTTTTCTCGAGCCAGGTAATGGGCTGCATGCAAATTATGCTTATAAAAAGTGCGAGTAAAAAAGGTGCAACAATCGTTTTTGCATAAATAGCCCCTGCAAAAATGATAATTAATGCAGCAAGCTTTATTATGGGCGAACCCTCCAGTGATCCCATTCCTTTACTGTTCATATCAGAATAGTTTTATGAGGTTTATCAGACATGAATCAGATTTTTTCACGATTTTCTGATAAACAGTATGCTACCTTATTAAACATGACACGTATCATAAATTTGCACACAACCAATATCCTATCAGGTTATTAAGTACTTGAAATAATTTATTGTCGTATTTTTTAGCCCTAAAACTCCCGATATCTATCGGGACAAGCTCAGAAGTGGCTCAGGCAGTGAGCATTGCAACCGTTTATCAGTGAGTCAAGTCCCCTTTAGGGGATTTAGAGGTAAACGAAAACAAAATACAACATTATTACAAACACACTACTTATATGAATGACAAACACATCATTCGTGGAACAGGTTATTTTTTGTTTTTCGATTCCAATTGCATTTTCAAGTCATACTGACCGATATTTATGAGTTCAATATCACATGAAATTGAAATCTGATCACTAACCATTACACCTCCGGCTTCAATGGGTGAGTTCCAGGTCAATCCCCAATCACTTCTGTTTAGTTTCCCGGTTACCGTAAAACCGGCTCTTTCTTTTCCCCAGGGATCATTAACTAATCCACCCAATTCTAAGTTTAATTTTATGTTTTGAGTGAATCCCATCATTGTTAATTCGCCCCAAACTTCATGATTCCCTTCCTCATCTGATTTTTCAATGTTGCTTGAAGTAAAAGTTATTTGTTTAAATTTCTCAACATCAAAGAAATCAGGACTTTTTAAATGCTCATCACGTTTTTCATCACCTGTGAATATTGAGGAGGCATCTATCCAAAGATCAACTTCGGCAGTACTAAAGTCTTTGCCGATGGTATAAATACTTGCATCAAATGTTTTGAATCCACCTTTAACATGTGAGATCATCAAATGTCTTACTTTAAAGCTGATTTCACTGTGTGACTGATCGATTGACCATTTTGTTTTTGTAACTACTTCGTTTGCTTTCATTTTAATTATTTTAATTGATTGTTATTTAATTACTTAATCCAATATTTATTTATTTTAATTTCACTGTAATAGTTCGACATACCTTAGGTTTAGCTTGTCCAATAATTTACCAGGTCAATTCATACAATTAGGGCAACTTGTATATCTGTCCACTCGCCAGATCCATCTTCCATCTTAAGTATTTTGGTCAGCAGATTAACCTGATGCTGATCATCACTTTCAGGCAGCAACCCGGCTTGAAGCATTTCATCCATTGCCTGTTTCTGCATAGCCTTGAAAAGTCTCCTGTAACCCAGGTCAGCACATCTATCAGATTGAATCCTGTATTGGTTTATTGCAGTAAGTTCATCTGCAGGAAGTGATTTTTGGATAGTACGTATTTCTTTGTTCCCGTTCATTTTGTGTGAATGATAATTAATGATTTTTATGGGAACTAAGTTAGGAGTCTTAATCAGGCGAAGTTTTACAAAATTCTTTAAAAAAATTACATCATTCACACATTTGGAATCGTACATTTAGCCTCACTCCCCCATTTTCCATTAGTGTTCCGTGCCATGCCGGCTAACTTCTGATTATGTATTTACCCTGTTGCTCTTATTAAAGTTTGATCAATTCCGAAAAGTCAGTTTTAACCCAAAGACATGAAGATGCAAAGATTTAGATTATATAAAACAATGATATTCAATGTTCTGTATTACATTAAATATTTGTGTCTGCCTGCCTTCATGTTTAATGTCGGTTAGTGGGTTTTTAGAGTGGACTTTCGATTTGAGCCTGTAGAATCGCCCACCCTTTTGCATCGCACCTTTCGGTTATTCGGGAGGGGATCGAAAGGGTATCGGGAGGGTATCCCTTGGGTATCCCTTGTCTATATCTGTACTATGATTGATCTGTAACTGTACAAAAATTCGTATCTTTGTATAGATAGAGATCAATCATAGTTTAATCATTGAAACGGGATACCCAAGAAATACCCAAGGAATACCCTCTATAGTATTAACTTAACACGAATGAAACATGGCACGAATGAAACGGAACATCGGTGATCTGGTCTCAGGACGGATCGGAAACGTAGTATTTTATATGCGGAATGGAGTTAACTATGTACGTGCTGCTCCTGATCGGAAAAAGGATTCCTGGTCACCGCAGCAGTTGTTGCACCGCCAGCGGTTTTCGAAGGCAAGCTACCTGTGGCAGCAACTTAAAAAATCAAGTGTAGGGCCAATCTGGAACCTTGCAACTGAGCACGCAAATGGTTACGCTTTGTTTATGAAAGCGAACATGCCAGCCTATGCCCTGGATGGTAGCATTATTGACCCTAAAATGATAAAGATTTCAACGGGTAAACTGCATTTGCCTATGGATTTGCAAGCCTCGCGTGAGTATGCAGGAAGTTCTGTGATTACCGTTAGTTGGAATAATGACCCAAATATGAAGGGTAAACGCCTGAATGATGAATTAATGGCCGTTAGCGCCACCGACGGACATTACTCTGCCCTGACTTCTACCGGTCTGCTGAGAAGCGCCCAAAACGGCTCATTTACCCTGCCCGTGAAGCCAGTTGATGCTACCCATATCTATTTGTTCTTTGCATCGCAGGATGGAATGGATTATACCGAGAGTGTTTGCTTTGAGATTTAGGGGCCTGGGGCTTGGTGCATAGGGTCCCGCGGTTTTTAACCGCGGATGTTTAATTATGCGATTAAAAATCGCATGACCCAGTTACCGCATATTCTTCCCGCGAAAGCATAAGAGGTTTTTGAAACTCCATCTTTTAACCCGTCATGCCGTCCCGATAGCTATCGGGATCTGCACGCCCGCGCATTATTTGGGGATTCCGATCCCGAGTAATCGGGACGGGAGGACGCTCTGTAGACGCTTCGATCTTTCCTTTTTCCTCATTTTTCTTTCATTCATTCCATTTCTTAAAATTCAGGTGTAACAGATTTTTCCATAGGGAATTATCTATTGGTTAAAACATTGTTAATAACTATTGATATAGATATTTACAATAATTAAATATATTTATTAACTTTATGGTACTTAAAGTATTAACCAATATTTAAGGTATGATTTTAAATTTGGAAAGGATATTGATAATTGGAGTAGAAAAAGCCAAAAATGAAAGGGTAAAAATCTGTTTTTTCGGTTTAGTGAATGAATCCGATAGAATAGGAGGTAGCCATGAATGATGTAAATCCCATTCTCCCGATCATTTCAGTTTTGAAACTGGAAATGCAATCGATGGCACAATCGATGTCAAAAATTAGCAAGGCTAATTCACAGGTTTTAGCTGAAGAATGGCTAACCAAAGAACAGGTTTTAGCCATATTGCAGGTTTGTCCGCGTACACTTGAATATTTTAAAAGCAGCGGAAAACTTCCGTATAGCAAAATTGGCCGCACCGTTCGTTTTAAAACAAGTGATGTGGAACATTTACTGAATGCCAATTACGACCCAAAGGCAGTTGTTAAAAATAAATAAGGGGAGTAATTGAAGCTTAATACCTTATAAACCATAGTATGGTGCAATTTCTTTATTCGATTTATTTGTCAAAAAGGAATGACTAATATTATATATTTGAATTATGGACATATACGAAATTAACAAGCAATTCGAAAAAGGTAATATTTATTTTAAATGTGCCAGTGACAAAACCTATGTATTAAGAATAGAAAATGAAACATCTGAGTTTTATATAAAAGTAAACGGAATGGCAGAATTTAAAGTAAAACAAGGAAGTTCATTATTGACTGATGCTCTTTTGCAAATCGAATTTATAACTGAAAAAGAATATAACGATTTTAAATAAAATAACACTGACAAGGCTATTGCTGATGAAATAAGAGGGTGGAATGCGAGTGGTTGAACAGTGATTTTTATTTAATAAATAACAAAATATGCGCAATCATTTGAATCAATATCCTATACTCCGCTTCAATTAACCTTTAACTCAAATCGATTTCATTGTTCTTCCTGGTATTGAATAATAATTGGCACAACATAGTAAATTTTAATAATAAATGTGTTAACTTGCCTGTGCTGATAATTTTAAAGTGCATTATTCTGACAAATTAGTTTAGACCAGCCAGATTATTAATGCCCTGACCTATTCAACCTTTATAACAATGAAAAATTGGATAACCTTAAGCCGAGGCATTTGTGATCATTGGATTTATACTAATCCTGATCATTTTAAAAGGTGGGTAACTATTCTTCTTAAAGTAAATTTCAAGGCAGCTAAATTTCCACTAGGCAATGAAATATACATCTGCGAGGCAGGGCAATCTTACAGAAGTTTGGAGCAATGGGGAATACTTTTTGGGTGTTCTAAAAAGACGGTTTTAAGCTTTTTTCGTTTACTTGAAAAAGATGAGATGGTGACACGAAAAATACTTGGAAAAGGGAACCAAAAGAGACACCTTTTAACAGTGGTAAATTGGGATAAATATCAGAAACAAGGTACCGAAGACTCCACTATAAAGGAACCTAAAAAGGCACCACAAAGTGCTCCATATAAAGAAGAAGAAACATTGAAAAACATAGAAAACAATGAATATTTTTTTTTGAAGCAAAAACTTAATAATCATTGGGATGTATGGAAAACTTATCTTAAAGAACAACATAGAATACAACTTGGAATAACTGCTGAAAACCAGCAACTTAAATTATTACAGTCATTGTCACAAGCTAATATTGAAACTGCCGGACGAATTATTGACCAGGCAATGAACACGCTCAATAAATCATTCATTCAACTAAAAACAACAAACAATGGAAGAAATACTGGAATCAAGGGAAAAACTCCTACAGCAACTGAGCACTCTGGAGACCGCATCTGATGAATTTTTACATTGGTATATTAAGCAGAATCTTCAGTCAAATGATTACCCTTCTGGAAATAATAGATCGAATAAGTACGAACCGGTCTACCTTCCTTATCAAGGCAATGATTTTAGCTTTATTTTACGATTATTCAAAGATACAATAACTAGGCACAAAAAGGATTTTATTATTGATCAGACCAATGAAAAAGCTATAGAATATCTGGCTGGAATAGTAGCGGGTACTGTAAAAAAACAAGGCATTATACTTCATGGAGGAGTTGGAAGCGGCAAAACACTTTTATTGATAGTATGGACTAGATTTAGGCAACGCTTGTTAAATCAAAGGGTTTTAATGATTAACAATTATAAAGGTTACCGCGAAATTGAATATTGCTATTTTACTCCTTCTGACTTAACGAGATTATTTATTAAACATGGATACTCTCTATTTGAAAAGGATTTTGGAGAGATTTTAATTTTGGATGACATAGGCATCTCAACAGAAGGTAATTATTATGGAACAAAGACCAATATACTTGAAGAGATCATATTCGCCAGGTATGAGTCCTTTAAAAGAAATAATGGCCTAGAATTATATTGCAGCACCAACTTATTAAGCACACAACTTGCTGAAGTCATTGGCGACCGGGCCTATTCACGGTTATTGGAAATGGTTGAGTGGAATGACGGAGCAATTCTGGCATCAGACCGCAGGCAGGAAGAACATGTTATGGAATGGCCAAAGATCTGGACTAAAGACATTTTTAAACAGTATTCCTATTAGTAAATCCAGATATTTTAGTTTTTAAAAGAAACAATAACTATACTTCATTCAAAACATATATAGATAATATACTTGCTGAAATCTTTTTAATAAAAACATCTTTAACAATAAGGATTTGTTTGCTGTGATTTTGTAACTTGCAAGTCTTTGGATTCTAAACTTTGAAAATTCAATATAATGGCTAAAGGACGTAAACCAAACCAAGACGCAACTCAAAAACCTATTGAGCAATACAATCACAATGACAAAGATAGATTGAATAACCCTCCTGTTGGATTAGTGGATGCACATACCGATAATGGAGGGTATAAAAAGAAAACTTACGAATACGATCCACATCTTGACCCCCAATTGCAATGGGCAGGAAAAGCAGAACATACCAGTTTTGACGTGCCAACAGTAAGTTTGCATGTGCATGAACGTATTGACCCTCGCCGAATTATTGAAACCGTAAGGAAAGAAGATAAATCTGAAGCATGGCAGCCTTCGCTTTTTGAAACCGAAAAGCGTCCATTACGTGAAGCCATTGAATTTTATAAACACCGTGACAACTGGAGCAATCGACTTATAGCTGGTGATAGTTTGTTGGTAATGAACAGTCTTTTGGAAAAGGAAGGCATGGGAGGCAAAGTACAAATGGTATATTTTGATCCACCTTATGGAATAAAATATGGTAGTAACTTTCAACCTTTTATTAACAAAAGAGAAGTGAAAGATGGAAAGGATGAGGATTTAACAGCAGAACCGGAAATGGTTAAAGCATTTAGAGACACGTGGGAACTTGGTATTCATTCCTATCTCACCTATCTGAGAGATAGGCTATTTTTATCAAAAGATTTACTCCATGAAACGGGAAGTATTTTTGTTCAAATAAGTGATGAGAACGTTCATCATGTAAAGGAACTATTAGATGAGATATTTCAACCTGAAAATTTTGTAGGTCAAATTGTTTTTAAGAAAACGGGGGCGATGTCTGGAAATTTTATTTCAGGCATATTTGATACATTATTATGGTATGCAAAAGATAAAACAAAAACTAAATACAGAAAAATATTAGTACCACGTACCAAAGAATCAGTTGACTCTGGTTTTCCCTATATAGAATTAGAAGATAAATCTTGGAGACGATTGTCAAAAGATGAGATGAACGATACTCTTTCAATTCCTAAGGGACGAAGGTTTCAAACATCGCCAATAATGTCGAGCGGAGAGTCAAAGGAAGGCTTGATTCCCTTAGAATATTGCGGAAAAACATACTTTCCAGCTTCCGGAAATCACTGGAAAATATCTGTTGACGAATTAAAAATTGTAGGTAATAAAGGACGATTATGGCCAGTAGGCAATACTATGACATTTAAAAAATATTTAGATGAAGCCCCATTTACCTCACTTACAAATGTTTGGTTAGATACAATGGAGAGTACATATGCAGTGCAGAGGATGTATGTTGTACAAACCGCTGAGAAAGTAATACAAAGATGTATTTTGATGACTACAGATCCTGGTGATTTAGTATTTGATCTAACTTGTGGTAGTGGAACAACAGCTAAAGTTTCCGAAGAATTTGGCCGTAGATGGATAACTTGTGATACTTCAAGGATTTCTTTGAATATTGCAAAAATAAGATTGATGACTGCTAATCTCCCTTACTTTAAACTTGCTCATCCAAGTGAAGGAGTTGGTAGTGGTTTTCAATATGAAGCCGTTCCGAAAATTACACTAAAATCAGTTGCAATTGGGAATAATATTCCACAGGAAAACTTAATTGATAAACCAAAAATTGACAATTCTCTTAATAGAGTAACAGGACCTTTTACGATAGAAGCTGTACCTGCTCCTGTGGCTAAATCATTTGATGAATTAGAATTTGAAAATGCAGTAACTGCAGATAATTCTGTTTCAAGAAGTGGAGAAACCTTAAGACAGGATGAATGGCGTAATGAGCTACAGCGCACTGGTATAAGAGCTAAAGGTGGTAAATTAATCGAGTTTACACGTGTTGAGCCGTTAAGCGGTACTCGATTTTTACAAGCAGAAGCCGAAACGCAAGAAGATAATCCGAAGCGTGTAGTTGTTTGTTTTGGTCCGGAACACGCACCAATAGATCAGAGAATGGTAGAACTTGCCTTGGAAGAAGCAAGAACCTTAAGGCCAAAGCCCGAAATCATAATATTCTGTGCATTTCAATTCGACCCCGAAGCACGTAAAGACATAGAAGAAACCAATTGGCCGGGAATTACTTTACTCGAAGCCCAAATGAACGCTGATATGTTGACTGATGATTTGAAAAAGAAACGCAGTAGTAATGAGAGTTTTTGGTTGATCGGACAACCAGATGTGCAAGTCAAAGAAATTAATGTCGGCGACAATAAGGGGAAATACATTATTGAAGTTCATGGATTTGATTATTACAACCCTAAGACTGGAACTGTTGAAAGTGGAGGTAAAGGTGATATAGCTATGTGGATGCTTGATCACGATTATGATGGTAGAAGTTTATTCCCTTCTCAGGTGTTCTTCCCTATGGCAGGTGCCAAAGAAGGTTGGGCAACCTTAGCCAAAAACCTGAAGGCATCTATTGATGAAGAAAAGGTTGAAGCTTTTAGAGGAACAGTTTCACTACCTTTCACTCCCGGTCGTGAAATTGCTGTGAAAATAATTGATGCAAGAGGAATAGAAAGTTTAAAAATTATCAGACTTTAAAAAATTGGTATATGGCTTTTGAATCAATAACAGACGCAAAAGTGGAAGAATTATTAAGCCTTCCGAAAAGGGTTACGAATGCGAATACCCGTGCTAAAATGAAAGAATGTCACGAACAAATGAATTATACAGTGGTTTGTACTAGTGATGACAAGTACCGGTTTGAGCTTTATACCCGACAAAACAAACTGGAGGGAATGGAAGATGATTTTTCTTGTGGATTAAGCTGGATTGCTGCCAATGGCGAAACGTTGACATTGTGCAGATATAACGGTTCGAGCCACAATCATCCGAACCATATAGAAAATGAGAAACTTGGGTATTCGTGCCATATACATAAAGCGACAGAACGCTATATTCTGGCCAATCGGAAACCCGAAGGATTTGCTGTTAAAACGGAACAATATTATACACTAAAAGGGGCAATACATTGTTTAGTACACGACTGTCGTATTACAGGATTGCAAACCGAACAGGATTTACCTAAATTGTTTTAATCATGAACTTAGATATCAATAAAATACAGGAAAATCTCTGCCAAATGCTTTGCGCAGAAATCAGGCTTTTTGAAAAAAACAAGAATTTGATTCAGGTAGAAACTCCTTTTTTCTTTCCCGATGGAGACCCTTATCAAATCTATATCAAAGAGTTGCCAGGAGGTAATCTAAAACTTTCGGACATGGGACATACCATGATGCATTTAAGCTACGAAAACGATATTTCGAAATTCAGGGAAGGCACAAGAGGCAATATTTTTAATCAGATACTTGCCGAAACCTTTGTAAAAGAAGAGAATGGTGAATTTTCTATCGATACAAATATTGATAGTTTAATTCTGAACCTTTTCCGGTTTGGACAAGCCATCACCAAATTGAATGATTTGCAATTTCTGAACAGAGCACGTGCCGAGTCAACATTTTACGAAGACTTGCAAGAAAACATGTTTAAAATTATACCGGAAGATAAGATCAAAAAAGATTATATATACGAAGAAATAGAGAACGCACAAGATTATCCGATTGATTATTGCATTCAAGGTAAAACTTCGCCCTTATTTGTATTTGGAATACCCAACAAAGACAAGGCCCGACTTACAACCATTGTATTGGAACATTTGCTGAGAGCAAAAGCAGATTTTGATTCATTGTTGATATTTGCCGATCAAACCACTATGCCACGACCCGATTTAGCAAGGCTTTCGAACACAGGAGGCGAGATGATTTCGTCTTTGGATGCTGTGAGTGATTTTAGCAGGAAATTATTAAGAAAAGTAGCATAAAATAGATGAAGAAGATTGACAAGCTTATAATCAATTCGCCTTATTTTGAGCCGCAGCAGTATTGGGAATATATCAGAGAAACGCGTGAATTTCTTTTACAGGAAGGTCGCCGTCCGGCAGGATACGTAGTTGCTTCAGAAAGCTCAAAATCATTTGACGATCCCGGAACTTTTATTGAAATTGAATTAGTCAACACCATTCGCCCAAGAATTAAAAAATGGCGTGAAGAAGGTTATCCCGGAGTAACGGGTATTACAAAACGACTTTTGCAACACTGGCAAGATCCGGAAGAAAGAAAAGACCGTAGGTTTTTCTTTTGTCAGTTAGAAGCCATTGAAACGTTGATTTGGCTAACCGAAGCCCCAGAAGCAGAGAAAACCGGAATTGAAATTCCAGGTGATGGAGGTGATTTTAGTCGTTGGTGTAATAAAATGGCTACCGGTTCAGGAAAAACTATTGTAATGAGCCAACTCATTGCATGGAATATCTTGAATAAAGTGGCCAATGGCAAAGATACAAGGTTTTCAAAAAATGTTTTAATTGTTGCCCCAGGCTTAACTGTTCGAAATCGACTTTCAGTTTTGAATCCAACGGACAAGGACAATTATTACGACGAATTTAATATTGTTCCTTCTGGTTTGATGGATTCGTTGAGGCAAGGGAAAATAAAGATTATAAACTGGCACGCTTTAGCCTGGCAAACGGATGAGAAAATAGCGAAGAAAAAATCAGTTGATAAGAGAGGCGCAAAAAGCGATGAAGCCTATGTCAAAGAAGTTTTGGGTGATATGGCTAATGCATCAAATCTGATTGTTATAAATGATGAAGCACATCATGCCTGGAGGAAAAACCCTGAATTAAAAATTGCAAAAGAGTTCAAAGAACTTGAAGCAGAGGCTACTGTTTGGATTGGTGGTTTAGACCGTATTAACAGAGCAAGAGGAATATTACGTTGTTTTGATTTATCAGCAACACCGTTTGCCCCAAGTGGTAAAAAAGCAAGCGAAGAAGCATTATTTCCGTGGATAGTTTCTGATTTTGGTTTGAACGATGCTATTGAAGGAGGTTTGGTTAAAACACCGAGGGTTGTTATACGAGATGATGGTAATGTAGATAAAGAATTGCATTCAAGGCTTTATCATATATATATGGATGATACGGTTAAGGATGATATCAATCAGAAAGTTGATGAATCAACACCTTTACCTGATTTAATAAAAAATGCCTATTTGTTACTTGGTAAAGATTGGAAAGCTACAAAAGATGAATGGGAAATAGCTGGACATCCAACACCGCCCGTAATTATTACAGTTGCAAATACTACCGTTACTTCTGCAAGGATTAAGTACTCATTTGATAAAGATAGTTTTCTTCTTTCCGTTGCAGGATTGGGCGATTTATGTAATCCGGATAAAACATTGCAAATTGATAGTAGTATTTTGCAGAAAGCCGAAGCAGAAACAGAAGAAGTTGAAATAGTTGAAGATGAATCCGACGAAACGGATGAAGAAGATGCTCCGAAAGCGAAAAAACTTACAAAGAAGCAGCAGGCAGAATTATTAAGGAAAATAGTTGATACAGTAGGGAAAGTCGGAGAACCAGGGGAACAAATTCAAAACGTAATATCTGTTGGGATGCTAAGCGAAGGATGGGATGCAAAAACCGTAACTCATATAATGGGATTACGTGCATTTAGCAGTCAATTACTTTGCGAACAGGTTGTTGGTAGAGGTTTACGCAGAACATCTTATGATGTAGGCGAAGACGGATTATTTGAAGCCGAATATGTAAATATTTTTGGAGTACCGTTTACCTTCTTGCCTCACGAAGGTGGCGAAGATGGTCCACCACCGCCACCGCCAAAGCCTAAAACACAAATTGCACCTGTACAGGAGAAAGCGGATCATGAAATCTCATTTCCAAATGTTGTTAGAATAGACCATATCTATAAGCCTCAATTAACCTTAGATATATCAAAGGTTAAACCACTTGAAATTGATCCTTATGATTCTATTACAGAGGCTGAATTAGCTGCAATAATTGCAGGGAAACCAAATCCTGCTGCACTTTCTGAGATTGATTTGAAAGAAATTGGTGAAAAACTCAGGCTTCAAACAATCATATTCAAGATAGCGTCAAGTATCTATAATTCAGAGAAAAAGCCTGACTGGAAAGGAAGTAAGGAATCTTTTCTAATTCAACTGATAAATATTATTGAGAAATTTATTTACTCTGACCGTATTGTAATTAAGAATCCTTTATTCCATCAGGATGAATTAAAGAAGCGAATCCTGATCATGCTCAATATGAACAAAGTTATACAGCATATATGGAATGAAATACGGGCAATAAATACCGCTGCATTAACACCGGTATTTGATAAAGAAAATCCAATCCGTTCTTCATCAGATGTCAGAACATGGTGGACGAGTAAACCATGCGAAGCGTTTGACAAGTCACATATTAATTTTGTAGTATGTGATAGTAGTTGGGAGTTTCTGGAGGCAAGAACTATAAATGATTCAGATGTTGTAAGATCTTTTGTGAAAAATGATCACTTGAATTTTGTTGTCTACTACAATTTTCAAGGAGTAGTAAGACGTTATTTCCCTGACTTCATAATAAAACTTAAATCAGGAGAAAATTTAATCGTTGAAACCAAAGGGCAAGATAACGAACAAAATAAAACAAAGCGAGCCTATCTTGATGAATGGTGCAGAGCCATCAATCAGCATGGAGGATTTGGCAAATGGGGCTGGGCCGTTTCATTTGACCCGAATGATTTAGGAGAAATTCTTTTAAGAAAATCAAGTCATGAAAAAATAACTGACTTAAACTTAGAAACAGAAATGATAGCAGAATTAATCACCGCAACAATTTCTGCCGGAATGCAGGCAATTGATCTTTGGCTGACTCTAAGAGATAGAAATAAAGCCAAAACAGCATTACTACAAATTCCTTTCATACAGTACACACCTGAAAATGTAGCGGAAGCACAAAATCTAATAAATTTAATTCCTCAAGAACTGTTAGAAGCACTTTGTGCCCGTATTCAGAAATGTTTTGACAATTATGGAATGGTTTTGAATGATGAGCAATATTTACCACAACAGATTGACAGTGCCACTGAAGCAGTGAAAAAATGTGTATGTCGTGAGCTAAATAGAATATATTCGCTAAATGGTTCAATCCCAGATGGTATTTTAAGAAGGTATTGGAGCCAATATAAATGTGAATTACCAAATGGTAATTAGTTGATAGATGGTTGCAACCTTATGAATAGCTACAATTATGGCCAATAGGCTTATTAAAATAAAAGATGGATTTTTTAAAAATTCTAATTCTGTAAAGGAGTTAATGAATTTTGATAGGATAATATTGGACTATTGTATATATCATATAGATAATCTGAATATAAAATTGAGGGATCTAAAAATTACGAATCCAATTTTACTAGCTGATACTACATTACTAGCATTAAGGGGTATCCGTCAGAATGATTCAATGAGAGTACAATATGAATCGATATATAATCAATGCTTAGTCCTCTTAGTTTCTCATTATACTGTGATGATGGAGGATTTTTTTAAAAGTAGCGTTGACTTATTGATAATTGAGAATAAAATCAATTTTACTGATATGGATGATGCTATTAAAATATCATTGAATGAGCTAAAATCAGTAAATTTCAACCTATCCGGCAACTTTGGTGATTTACTTTTAAAGAAAAAAGAAATTAGTTTCCAGGATATGCAAAGCATGAATAGAGCATTTAAATTATAC
>Ga0073936_10004815_pt1 | contig 18478 bp, 14 predicted proteins | sample AliMusrvi5mmetaG_FD_87041 | JGI IMG/M metagenome (GOLD analysis project Ga0073936, IMG submission 87041) | Freshwater lake bacterial and archeal communities from Alinen Mustajarvi, Finland, to study Microbial Dark Matter (Phase II) - Alinen... | ecosystem: Environmental > Aquatic > Freshwater >... | reverse complement strand
GTGCAGGGTGAGATATTTCACGGATGGGGCGGTGCTGGGGAGCCGTGAGTTTGTGGACGGGGTGTTCCTAAGGTGCCGCGAGCGTTTTGGGGCGAAGCGCACGACTGGCGCGCGCAAGTTGCGGGGCAACGCGGCGGCGGCGACCGGAATGTTGTGGAGTGTCAGAGACTTGCGGAAGGGGATTGGTTAGCGGGGGATTTCGGATGTACGGGGCTATGGGACTGGGATGGCGCCGAGGCCTGGGGCTCGTCTGCCCCAAGAGCTTTCCCCACACCGCGTCGCCCGCTGCCGACCACCAAAAAAATATCAGGCCGAGACGTTGACTGAGCGGCCTCGTTGGAGGATTCTCGCCTCATGTGTTTGTTGCCTGGCCGGACTCTGATCTGCATTTCCGCGCTTGCGGCGGTCATCCAGGCATCTGGCAAGGAGCGCGGCAGCAGCCCGGCCCCAGGGATGGAGCGTGCCGCCGCGGCCGCCGCAAGGGTCCGTCCTGAACTCGAGCAGGCACTCACCGCACTGGACTTGCACTTCGGCGATCCGGTGTTCGTCAGAGCCTTCAAGGAGGAAAAACTTCTGGAGTTGTTCGTCCTGAACCGAACCCATCGCCGCTATGAGCTGTTCCGGTCCTATCCGGTCGCCGCCAGCTCCGGCAGCCTCGGCCCCAAACTCGCCCAAGGCGATGGCCAGGTGCCGGAGGGTTTCTATCAGGTAGAGCCGGGAGCGATGAAGCCCGACAGCCGCTTTCACCTGGCCTTCAACCTCGGCTACCCCAATGCCTACGACCGGTTTCATCATCGAACCGGGTCCGCCATCATGGTTCATGGCAATCAGGTGTCGATCGGTTGCCTGGCCATGACCGACCCGAAGATTGAGGAAATCTACACGCTTTGCGCTGCGGCGCTGTGCGGGGGGCAGCGGAGTTTCAAGGTGCAGGTGCTGCCGTTCCGCATGAGTGCGGCGCGGATGGCGCAGGCTGGCGGCCAGCCGTGGGTGGACTTTTGGAAGAACCTCAAGCAAGGCCACGACATTTTCGAGCGCACCGGGATTCCGCCGGAGGTGACGGTCGTAAACGGTCTCTATCAATTCCACAAGTGACCCGCGGGACGAAGCCCGCAAGTCCAACCCGAACCCCTCATTCCACCCATGCGCCAAAACCTCCGCCCCTTGCTGGAAATCTGCGTCGATACCCTGGACTCGGTCCAAGTATGCGCCCATGCCGGTGTCGAGCGGATCGAACTTTGCGCCGGCCTCGTCGAGGGCGGCACCACACCGAGCATCGGCCTGTTGCAGGCCGCCCGCCGCCTGTTTCCCGGGAAAATCATGGCCATGCTCCGCCCGCGCGCCGGCGACTTCGTTTATTCCGACGACGAAATCGACCTGATGCTCAACGAAATCGACTTCCTCCGCCAGCATGGCGCGGACGGCATCGTTTGCGGAATGCTCACTCCCGAGGGCACAATCGATACCACTCGTTTGAAAGCCATCGTCGCGAGGGCCGCCGGCCTTGACATCACCTTCCACCGTGCCTTTGACGTCAGCCGGGATCTAACTGAATCGCTGGAGGCGCTCATTGCGAGCGGCGTGCGGCGGGCTCTAACCAGTGGCGGGCAACCGGACATCATGCGCGGGCTCGACGCTCTAACCGATCTTGCCAAGCAGGCGGCGGGACGCATCGGCATTCTACCCGGCGGCGGCGTGAAGCCGGAGTTCATCGCGGAAATCATCCGCCGTACCGGGGCGGCTGAAATCCACCTATCCGCCCGGGTTTCCGTGCCGAGTCCGATGCGACACCGCCGTCCGGACATTCCGCTGGGTGCCGCCAGCGTTCCGGGCGAATACGAGCGCAAAACCGCTTCCGAGGCCATCATCCGCGCCGCCCGGCACGCCACCCGGAGCCTGAATCCACGACCTTGGGGGTGAGTCACAATGGTCCCCGGGTTGCCCGTCCGGGTCGTGGCAGTTGGACACGCCCGGCGGGCGGTTTCACTCTTCAAACCACATCACACCGCTGTTACGAGTTGCTTCAGGCGCATTCGTCGGAATGCGCCTGGCCAGGGGGTTGCGTCATTGACTGGCCGGCTGAAGCCAGGGCTCCTTGTCACCACCGCACCTGCCCCCGCTAATTCTCGTTGACCGTCTCCGCTGGTCCCTGCACCTTCCCCGGCATGCGCTTAGTCCCCCTGTTTTTCATCGTCACCGCCTCGCTCGCCACGGCCGGGCTGGATCCCGCCCGCCTCGCTGCGGCTGGCGACAACGCCCCGGCGATTCGGGCCTTCGCCGAGGAGGCCGCCAAGGACTTCGGCGATCCGGGTGCCAACGCCGCCGCCTTTCTCGTGGCCGGCATGCCCGCGGGCGACCTGCGATCCCTAACCAAGGAATTTCTAGCGGAAAATATGCGACTCGCATTCCATGCGCGCGAGTCGTTCCCGTGGGCCAAGCAGGTGCCCGAGGAGCTGTTTCTGGACTGTGTGTTGCCATACGCCCAACTTGACGAACCGCGCGACCCGTGGCGGGCCAAGTTCCGCGAACAGTGCGGCGAGATCGTCAAAGACTGCAAAACCGCCACCGCTGCCGCGCAGGCGATCAACAGCACCCTGTTCAAACAAATCAATGTCAAATACAGTACCCAACGCAAGCGCCCTAACCAAAGCCCGCGCGAATCCATCGAGCAAGGACTGGCGAGCTGCACCGGGCTTTCCATCATCCTCGCCGACGCCTGTCGCAGCGTGGGCATTCCCGCCCGCGTCGCAGGCACCGCGCTCTGGACTAACAAAAGCGGCAACCACACCTGGGTCGAGATCTGGGATGGCGGCTGGCATTTCACCGGTGCCGCCGAACCCGCAGCGGACGGCCTCGACATCGGCTGGTTCACCGACAACGCCAGCAAGGCCGTGGCCGCCGATCCGACCTACGCAATCTGGGCCAACATGTGGGCCGCCACCAAGGACCACTTTCCGTTGGTCTGGAATCCCGGCGATCACTCCGTCCCCGCAGTCAATGTCACCGATCGGTACACCGGTGGTGCCAAGAACAAGGCGCCAGATGATTTCGCCGCCGTCAATCCCGCCGTCGCCACGCTGCATTTGCGCGTGCTGGAAGACGCCGGCCAGCGCGTGGCGGCCCGCGTCGAGTTGTTAGATCCGGACGGCAAGTTCCTCCACGCGATCGCCACCAAGGCCGGCACCTCCGACCTCAACGACATGCCTGCCCTTCAACTCAAGCCTGCCATCGCCCACATCCTGCGCGTGGTGCGCGACGGTCAAGCCCGCGATTTTCCGCTGCCAGCCAAGGAGGCGGGCGACAGCATCCTCGATCTAACATGGGCAAAGGGCCAGGCGGTGGAAGCCGGTCCGGGGATCGTCGCCCTGCGCAAATGGCTGTGCCAGCCCGCTACGGGTCGGGCGAAAGACATCCCGCCCGCCGCTCTAACCAAGTCCGAGGCGGCAGCCGCCATCGCGCTGGTGTGGGATCAATGGCGCACCGAACAGGCAACGGGCCGCGTCGCCGATTTGAAGGACAACGCCGTCAAGGTCGGCGACAAGAGCCTGCGCTTGCTGACCCGCGTGTTCGGCACGCCCCCGACCGACGGCCGCAGCCTCTGGATCTCGATGCATGGCGGCGGCGGCGCGCCTCCCGAAGTCAACGACCAGCAGTGGCAGAACCAGATCAAACTCTATCAACCTCCGGAAGGCATCTATGTCGCGCCCCGCGCGCCGACCAATGGTTGGAACCTGTGGCACGAGGGCGACATCGACGACCTCTTCGACCGGCTGATCGAGGATTGCGTGATGCTCTCCGGGGTCAATCCGGACAAGATCTATCTGATGGGTTACTCGGCCGGCGGCGACGGCGTCTATCAACTCGCGCCGCGCATGGCCGACCGCTTTGCCGCGGCCTCGATGATGGCCGGTCATCCGAACGATGCCTCGCCGTTGAGTCTGCGCAACCTGCCATTCGCGATCTTCGCGGGCGGCGAGGATGCCGCTTACGGGCGCAACAAGGTCGCCGCCGAGTGGGGCGCCAAGCTCGATGATCTCGCCAAGCAGGATCCCGGCGGCTATCCGCACCGGCTCAACATCTATCCCGGCCTCGGCCACTGGATGAATGGCAAGGATACCGAAGCCGTGCCGTGGATGGCCAAATTCACCCGCAACCCGTGGCCGAAAAAAGTCGTCTGGAACCAAAGCGGTCGGGTGCACGAGCGTTTCTACTGGCTCGCCCTGCCCGCCGGCGTCGCCAAGGCAGGCCTATTGATCCGCGCCAGCGTTGAAAACCAAGTGATCACACTCGACGCACCCGACGTCAGCCAACTCACCTTGCGCCTCAACGACAGCCTCGTCGATTTGGACCAACCGCTCAAGGTGATCCTCAACGGCAAGGCCGTCTTCGAAGGCAAGGTCACCCGCCAGGCCGACGCCATCCTCAAGTCCCTCAAGGAACGCGCCGACCCGCACAGCGCCGCCACCGCGCTGCTGGAAATCAAGGGCTGAGCCCCCGACTCGTCGGCAACCGATAGGTGGCTCATGCATGCCATCTTCGAGAGAAATGTTGACCAATGTTGCCATTTGCCAGCCCGGAGCAATTCCCTGTCGGAGCAATTCCCTTGACTTGGCAGGCTGCTTGCAGGACGCTCACGCCCTGTGAAGGCGCGTGGTCTGGCGGATAAATGTCGGTCGAATCCCGCCGCCGCACGGGCGCTTTTCTAACATCTAACTAACAACCATCACCACCATGACCTCACGCGAACGCTTCGTCGCCACCTTGAACCACCGCCAACCCGACCGGGTGTGTGTTGATTTCGGCGGTACTTGGATTTCCGGCATCCACGCGTCCATTGTGTATCAACTCAAGCAGCGGCTCATCGGGCCCGGCGCCGCGCCGACCCGCGTGCACGAGCCCTATCAGATGTTGGCCGAGGTGGACGCCGAACTGCGGGCGGCGCTGGCGGTGGACATCGTCGGCGTCTGGCCGCGCAAGAACATTTTTGGATACGAGGCGAGCGGTTGGAAGCCCTTCAACCTGTTTGATGGGACGCCGTGCCTGGTGCCGGGAGATTTCAATGTCACCCCCGCCGACGACGGTGGCTGGCTGATGTATCCCCAGGGCGACCTGAGCGCGCCGCCCTCCGGGCACATGCCCAAGGGCGCCTATTTCTTTGACACGCTCATCCGCCAGGAGCCCATCGATGATGACCATTTGAACCCGGACGACAACCTTGAGGAATTCGGATTTCTAACAGACGAGGACATCGCCCACTACGAACGACAGGTGGAATGGTTGGACAAGAACGCCGCCGACATGGGCGTCGTCCTGCTCGCGCCGGGCACGGCCTTTGGCGACATCGCGCTGGTGCCGGCCCCGTTCCTCAAGCATCCCAAAGGCATCCGCGACATCGGCGAATGGTACATGAGCACCGCCGCCAATCCCGAGTATGTCCATGCCATCTTCGAGAAACAATGCGAGTATGCCCTGAAGAACCTCGAAACGCTCATCGACATGTTCGGCGACCGCGTCCAATCGGTGGTGACCACGGGCACTGACTTCGGAACGCAAAACGGATTGTTCATATCGGTGCCATCCTACCGCGATTTGTTCAAACCCTATCACAAACAACTCAACGACCTCATTCACCGCAAGTCGAATTGGAAAACCTTCATTCATTCCTGTGGCGCGGTGGCACCCTTGATTCCCGAGTTCATCGAGGCCGGTTTCGACATTCTCAATCCGGTCCAGTGCTCCGCGGCCGGCATGGACGCGGCTCAGCTCAAACGCAATTTCGGCCGCGACATCACCTTCTGGGGCGGCGGCGTAAACACCCAGCACACCATGTATGATTCGCCCGAGGCGGTCTATCGCGAGGTGCGCGAGCGCATCGACATCTTCAACCGGGACGGTGGCTTCGTGTTCAACGCCGTGCATAACATCCAGGGCAACTCGCCGATTGAAAACGTGCTCGCCATTTTCAAGGCCATCAAGGACAGCAGCCGGTAACACGCCCTAACACGATCATGTGGCGCAGGCTCACCATCATTCTAACAATCGCTGCCGTCGCCGGCCTCTTCGCCATTCGTCTCAATCCGGTGTTAGACAAGTTGCACCGCGTGGCGTGGCTGGCTGCGCTCGCCGGCGCCTGGCTCGGCCCGCTGCTGCTCGTCTGGTCACGCAAGCCCCTGCGCTTCGGCTGGCTGGCGCTTCCGGTTCTGTTAGCGCTGCCGTTCGCCCTGCCGGGACGGCCGCTGGATGGCACCGAGTTGCGTGGAGCCTACGTGGCGCGCATGAAGCAACTCGTCGGCACCAAGTACGTCTGGGGCGGTGAAAGCCCGCGGGGAATCGATTGTTCGGGCCTGCCGCGCAAGGGCTTGCGCGATGCCCTCCTTGGCTACGGCATCCGGCACATGGACGGCGGTGCCTTGCGAGCGTTTGCCGTGCAATGGTGGTATGACGCGAGCGCAAGAGCCTTGGGCACGGGCTACCGCAATTACACGGTTCCGCTCGCGCCTCACGGCAGCATCAGACAAATGGATTATTCCAGCCTGCTGCCCGGTGACCTGGCCGTCACCACCAGCGGTGTCCACATCCTCGCCTATCTGGGTGATGAGCGCTGGATCCAAGCCGACCCTGGGATCGGGGCGGTGGCCATCCTCAACGGTCACACCGACGAGAACGGCTGGTTTCAGGTTCCGGTGACCACCCATCGGTGGCGCGTGTTTGAGTAGAACAGGTCACCCGAGGCTCAGTCGTCCTGACCCGCTCGGGTGAAATGGCGCGTTGTGGGTTTCTGAGGCTTGCGGTGGGCACCCGCCTCCGTCTAAGCTCCGGCGTGGCCGTCAAAAACATTGTTTATTTCGATTTGGAAACCCAACGCAGCGGCGGCGACGTCGGCGGCTTTGCCAACAAGTCCAAAATGGGGGTTTCGGTCGGCGTCACCTACAGCACCGCCCGCGGCGGCTACGAGATCTATCCGGAAAACGAGATGGAGCGACTCGGCGAGGAACTCGTCCGTGCCGACCTGGTGGTCGGATGGAATCACCTGCAATTCGATTATCCGGTGCTGCAACCCTACATTTTCCACACCCTCGCCGAGCAGACGCTCAACTTGGACATGATGCTGGAATTGGAAAAGAAGCTCGGGTTCCGGCTGAAGCTCGACTCGGTGGCCTCCGCCACCCTTGGAACCGGCAAGAGCGCCGATGGTCTCGATGCCTTGCGCTGGTGGCAGGAGCACAAGAAAACCGGCGAATTCGCCCCTTTGCGCAAGATCGCCGAATACTGCGCCTTCGATGTGAAAGTCACCAAGAGTATTCACGAATACGCGCTGCAACACGGGTTGTTGAAATACGACGACCGCAGCGGACGCATCGCGGAGGTCGCGGTGGAATGGAAATAGGTGGGACGGACTCCGATCCGCCCATGCCCAAGGGCCGTCAATGAGTGGTGGCATGGTTCTGTCCATTGTCATCCCACGGACTGCGGCGAAGCGGAGTATCGCCGCTCCTTGCGCCCGGCTCAGAACCAGCCGATTTCTCGCATCAGCCCGTAAAAGGCATAGGCGAAAACCGCGATGAGACAAACCAGGAAAACCTTGACGGCAAATTCGATGCTGCTGCGTGTCATGTAAGAGCCTACTAGAGCACACTTCGGCCGTTGTGCCACCGAAAAATGATTCGATTCGCCAACGAGGGTCCGACAAAGGACTGGGTCACCTTTCGGGGGCGAACACACGCCGTGGCCATCTTGCGCAGCGGGTCACACCTCCCAGCCTGTCCGATAGGATCGGCGCAGCAGGGAAGCCGCGGCAGTGGAGTTGGTGAACTTGCTCGCTTGCGCATCCCATTCCAATTTTACCCCGGGCGTGCGAACGGCCACCGTGCCCAAAATCACCGCCTCGGACATGGGGCCGGAGATGTCGAAAGGCGATTCGCAAGGTGTGTTGTCGAGGATGCTATTGACGAAGCTGTGGTAGTGGTTCTCGCCCTTGACCTGCGGGGGCGTCAGGCTGGCAAACTTGTCTTTTGGCAGCAGGTGCGGGCCGCTGGTGTGAGGCAGCAGCAACGCGCCGTCTTCACCGATGAACAGGGCGGCCTCTTCGGGGAATTTATCACCAGCATAGAGTTTGCGGAATTCCTCCGGGATATAGAAGTCAGGATCCACGCCATCAAACCATTCCACCGTCAATGGCCGGCCTTCGCTTGTCAGCGAGTTGCCGGGGAAAACCCAGGTGATGTGGTTGGCCTGCGGCCAGAGTTGGGCACGCAACTCGGGAGAATCCTGCCAACCCTTGTTCACCCGCGCCTGGATGCTAACAGGTGCCTTCAAGCCGAGGGCCTTCCACGGCGCGCTGAGAATGTGACAACCGAGGTCACCGCTCCAGCCGGTTCCGAAATCCAGCCACGAGCGCCATTTGCCGGGATGATAGACTTCCCGCGCATACGGCCGCTCGGGCGCCGTCCCCAACCACAGGTTCCAATCCAGCTCCGCCGGCACGGGTGCTTGTGGCGGTTTGGGTTGATTCAAGCGATAGTCCATCCCGGATGCCCGGTTGGAGCAAAGATAGACATGTTTGATCTTCCCGATCGCACCGGCCTTCACATACTCCACGGTCATGCGGTCTCCGGCGCCGCTTGAGTGCTGATTGCCTAACTGGGTCTTCAGCTTCCTGTCGGCTGCCATTTGGGTCAAGCTCCGCACCTCAGCCACATCGTGGCACATCGGCTTTTGGCAATACGTGTGCTTCCCCGCTTTCATCGCCGTGAGACAAATCGCGGCGTGCATGTGGTCGGGGACCGTGGCATTGATGGAGTCGATCCGGCCGCCCTCCTTCTCCAACATCTCGCGCCAATCCCGATAGGGCCTGGCGTTGGGCACTTCCTTTAGCGCCCGTTCCAGATTGCTGGCATCCACATCACAAATCGCCACCACGTCGGTCCGTGGATGCTGCTTGAAGGCTTGAAAATCATTGAACCCCATCATCCCGCCCACGCCAATGCAGGCATGTTGCAGACGAGCGTTGAGATTGGCGGCACGAAGAATGTTAGGAGCGGCCAACACTCCCGCCATCGGCGCGAGGCATCGAAGAAACTGACGGCGTGTGGTTTCCAAGATTTGGTCAGGGCTTTTCTAACAAGATCGCGAACATCTCGGTGCTGCGGATCACCACCTTTTCGCCGATCTTGCGCTTGGTCAGATCCACATCCTGACGCACGGCAACCGTCTTGGTTGAGCCGTCGGCAAACCGCAGCGTCGCCTTGTGGTGTTTCAAGTCAATGGCGGAAACCGTGGCAGTAACCTGAGCGGTCTCTGCCGCCATGGCACCCGGTTTTGCACCCACCGGCGCCAGACCCACCATGGCGGCACTGCCGTCCACGGTCTTCTCACCGGGCTTGGCCATGCGAATGACAATCTGCTCGGTGAGCGTGGCGGTGAGCTGGTCGCCGATGCGGATCTGCTTGAAGTTCGCAACTCCGGGACCGGCCGTGACGGTGAATTTCTTGCCGTCGCGGGTGACGAGCGTCACCTTGCGCTTGGCGTTGTCGATGCCGGTGACCGTGGCGGTGATTTTGTGGGTCTGGACGACCTCGCCGCCGGGCACCCCTTGCTTGACACTTGCGGCGGTGCGGGTTTCGGGCGTGATCGAGGTGCAGGAAATGGCCGCCAGGGTGGCGAAAGGAAGCAGGACAGGCACGATGAGACGGTGTGGGATTTTCATGGTGATATTTCTGTTAGTGGTTTGGTTGGGATGACCGCGTCAACCCTTTAGGATCGCGAGGATACCCATCCTAACCGCCGTGACAAGGACAATTTTGGAATTTCTTGATAGTTTCCATGGCTGGACGACAACAGGTTGGACCGTTTGATATTACCACTGAAGCTACTGAGGACACTGATACTCCCAGCTTTTTTCAGTGGATTCAGTGGTTGTCGTGTGTGGAGTCGACGGGCTCCGGTTTGACGACGATCACCTTGGTATTGGCCCACTCGTCGCCGAGGCGGCGTCCGTGTTCGGGTTTGTCCTCGCGGCTGAGCAGGATGAACAACTCGATGAGGCCGAACAGCGGGATGACAAGCACCAAGTTGCGGATCAGGCCGGCATTCCAGTTGCCGGCGAGCGAGTGACCGTCGAGCGTGACGGCCTTGAGGTTCATCGCTTTCTTACCGACGCTCTGGCCGCCGAGGAAGGGCAGGGAATCGCGGGTGACCATATAGGCCAGCGCGACGAGCCAGGGAATGCTGCGGCCGACGAGGCCGGGCAGCACAAGCCAGCAGGCGATATTCAAGCCGAAAGCCAGCACACAATCGATGGCCGCGGCGATGATGCGGGTGTTGAATGGCGCCAGTGCTCCGTGGGGGGAAAGCTCGACCTCCGGCTCCTCTGCCACCCGGATCTTGAGCTTGGGACCATCCGCCGGCGGCGTGGGGACAACTGGTGGCCCCTCGGAAATTGAGCCAACGCTCGGCGTGGGGGGCGTGTAGCGGGGCAGGTCCGGCGGCGGCGGCGCGTGACTCGCGAGTGGGGTGGATGCGGGGTCGTTATCCATGGCAGATGCCTTGCTGATACGCGCGGCCCCGCCCAAAGTCCAGCCCGATTCGGTGGGGGTGGGAAAGCGCTCGCAATTGCGACGTCTTGGGCTCAGGGGACAGAATGTCCCCGCTCCATGGGGCGATCCGGCGATCACCCCTCCTGCCGGGCGTGCGTGGTTCTAGCAATCACGACGAGGATCGGCACCGGACCCCCGATCGAGCCGCATGATTCTAATGCGTGTGTTGCGTTGCGTCCACCGATCTGAGTAGGCCTGCGAGCTCGTCGAGGAGGTTGGTGGCTGCGTCCACCTCGGCCAGCGTCCAGAGCATGTAGCGCGAGTCAACGTGGATCGAGCGCGTGCGCACCGGGTCAAACAGGTAATCGGACGCCACGGTGTCGTAGGTGCCGTCAAACAGGAGTCCGACGAGTTCGCCCTTGCTGTTGAGCGTGGCCGAGCCCGAGTTGCCGCCAGTGGTATCGACCGTGGAAAGGAAGTCCACGGGCACATCGTTGAGCTTCGGATCGAAATACGGGGTTTTGTTGCCGGCGCGCAGGGCCTTGATCGCGGCGAGTTCGGCCTTGGGCGCGTTGAAGGGGCTGGCATCGGTTGCCTTTTCGACGATGCCCTGCAGGGTGGTTTGCGCTGGTTTCAGCGTGCCGTCACTAGCCGGGATGCCCATGACCTGGCCGAACGCGACACGCAGCGTGCCGTTGGCGTCAGGGGAGACGAGGCCTCCGCCCTGCGACAGCAGTGCCTCGGCGAAGCGGGGCCCGAGGCGATAGGTGGCACCGGAGCGCTCCTTCGTCTTTTCGCGGATGGCTTCCATCAGCGGGTAGAGGGCGGCGGCCAGCTTGATGGCGGTGTCGTTGGTGGCAAGGAGTTCGGCCGTGGACAGGTCGAGGCGCGCGAGGCGGACGTCCTTCTGATAGAGCTGGGTGCCGGCCAGAAGTTTATCGAGAAACCGATCGATCGCCTTGCCGCTATCGGCCTCGCTCAGTCCAGTGGATAGGCCGATCTCCCGGTCGAGGACCTCGATGCGCTGGGAAGCCGGCAGCTTCGCAACCTCCGCGAGCGAGTACGTCATGAGCACTCGGTCGGCCTTGACATCCAGGCTGCGCTGGAGGCGGTCCTGCGCCTCGCGCATGCGGCTCCAGTTGCGCTCTTGAAACGCCGGGTCTCGATCCATGTCGCTTTTGGGTCGCTCGATTGAAAGCCGATAGAGCGTCTGCGCGGAGCCCATGACCGAGCCCATGCCGCCGCTGATTTCGTCCACGAGGGAGTCTCGATCGCGCGTCCTTGTGCGATCCGCAACCAAGGCATTGAACGCGGGCAGGACGTCACCGAAGTCGGCCTTGCGCTTGGGGTCCGCGTCGATCCATGCGAGCAGTGACTTTTCGTGCGCCTCACGCTCGGCGAGCAGGCCGCCCTTGGTCATGCTCTCGAGTACGCCCTTGGACTTGGTGAGCGAGTTGTTGAGGCCGCGAATACGCGTCGAGACCCGGATGGCCGTCTCCTTGTCTTGCTTGGACAGCTTCTCAAGCAGGGCGATCTGGTCGGTGTTGCGTTTCACCGTGCGGGGCAGGCTCCAGTCGACGGCCTGCTTGACCTCGGCATAGGGCGACAGGCGCGCGGTGCGGCCCGGATACCCCGCCACGAAGACGAGGTCGCCGGGGTTGGCACCCTGCGGCGATACCCGCAGCCAGTGCTTGGGTTTGTAGGGAACATTGTCCTTGGAGTACGCAACGGACTTGCCGGCGGGCGAGACATAGGCGCGGTAGAAGGCGAAATCACCCGCGTGGCGGGGCCACCGCCAGTTGTCAATTTCGCCTCCGAAGTTGCCGATGCCCGCGGCGGGAGCATAGACGAGCCGCACGTCCTGAATCTCCATCTGGCAGATCGCGAACCATTTCTTGCCCTCGAAAAAGCTCGATACGGTACAGCGCAGGCCGTCGTTCTCACAGGCCGCCGTGAGCTCCTTCACGCGCTTCTCGACCGCGTCGAAACGCGCGCGATCGGACAACTGCGGGTCGAGCTTGCCAACGATGTCATCGGTAACATCTCTAACCGAAACGGTCACGAAGACGCGCGAGCCGGGACCGTTCCAGAGTTCGTCGGCGCGCGTCTTCGCGAGGAAGCCCTGCTCCATCAGATTGCGTTCGGGATTCGAGTTATATTGCAGGGACCCCTGGACGCAGTGATGATTGGTTGCGATCAGCCCGTCGGCGGACACGAACGAGGCGCTGCCGCCGCCCAGTGAGACGATGGCGCCCAACGGCTGCCCGGTCAGATCGGCAAACGCGCTGGTGTCGCCGGTGAAGCCCATCGCCTTGAGCTGCCGGGCAAGGGCGGGAAGCTGCTGCGGCATCCACATGCCCTCGTCGGCAGTCATCAGCGATGCCGTGGCGAAAAGCACGCACGGCACGCAGACGGCGGGTACCAACGATCGGATGAAAGGTTTCATGCGTGGCTCCTCGCTCCTGCCCAGCCGCAAGGCAGGGGATGATGACCGCTGCGAACGGTCCCGGTCTTTCCAAAAATGACTCTCATGATTCCAGGCGTTGTTTTAGGGTTGCGGGCTTTTTCGCATACGGTTGCTCGGGTGGCTCGCAGGGGCACGCTGCCCCATGGTCCGCCCTTTGCCAAGCCATTTGGCAGGTCAAAGCAACCGGCAGGGACCGTTTTCCAACGGGTCCCTGCCATGGGGGTTCCTGCGTCAATCGTTGATTTCATGGGCATTGGTGCGTCTCTTGTTTTCCGGGGTTGCGCAGGATGATGCACCTTGACCCCCTTCATTGTGTGGAATCCGTATGGAATCCCACCATCCGCCACACCTCTGCCATGGCACTGCGACCGATCAAGGTCATTTTTCACGCACCATGGAATCTGAGGGCCGCCGTGCAAGCAGGAAGCGTTTTACGCCTTTGATTGTCCAAAAAACCACTGCCTCATCCTCATCGGCAAACCCGATCTCGGCACCAGTCTCCGGTTGTGCAAGAACCCTGATCTGGGAATCAGCATCACCTACACCGCCAATCTCGACCGTCTCGGACCGGACACCCTAACCAACCACATCCATCACCAACTCGACCTCGTGGGTCTGCCCCGGCACACGTTCACCGATGACGCCGTCGCACTCATCCTGCGGGCCTCGAAGGGCAACCTGCGGGACGTCAACAATCCTTGTCTGGGGTCACTCATCGAGGCCGTGAACGACAGAACCAAGACCGTCGGTGCCAGAGGTAGCGATAAACCGTCGGAGTGTGTTCCGTATCCAAAGGTCGCATAGCAACGGGGGATAAGGCATGATTATGATCAAAGCGATGTGCGGAGTGGCGCTGGTTGCGGGAACGGCACTGGCGGTTCCGGATGGAACGGTCGTCAAGCGGGTCCTGGCAGCTGAGCGGGATGCTTTGCTCAAGCCACTGGCGGCGGAGCTTGCGAAACCCTATGGCAAGGGGTTCGCGCGCGAAGGTGACACCTATGTGTGCGATAACGGCGGGGACACCACGGCACAGCACGGCGTCTCCTGGTCGGTTGAGCTGAATCAGAGCGTGGCCGCACCGGTGATCGCATCCGCCTGGTCCATGGCCGAACGGCAGGAAGCCGCGGCCGGCAGCGACTACTCGCTCTACCTCGACCTGCAATACATGGACGGCACGCCACTCTGGGGGCAATCCGCCGCTTATGATCCCGACTCCGGTACTGGCTGGCACCGCCGCGAGGTGATTGTCACGCCCGACAAACCGATCCGCCAAGTGAGTTGTTACCTGCTCTTCCGGAACCGCCCGGGCAAGGCTCTCTTCAAGGAGCCCCGCTTCGGCGTCATCGCGGGTGACGGCATGACGCGCTTCGACGGAGTGGCTACCGAACAGGTCCGGCCAGTCGAAACCGGCTTTCTGGTGCGCGACGTGGCGCGGAACTCCGACTACGTGGCGATCGGCAAGGAGGCGTTGGGGTTGAAACTGACGACCCAAATCAAGCGCGCGGCAGGCGTGACGTATTACGACGTGACACTGGATGACCTGACAGGCAAGGACCGCGCGGTCACACTTGCCTACACCATGCCGGTGGAGCGGGAGGGCCTCATGTGGTTTCATCATCCGCGGCGCGCCATCCCTCTGACAGGGGCAACGGGCGAGGTCATGAACACGGTGCGGCATCCGGTCGGTTCCAACGGGCTGCTGTCGCGTTACCCGTTCGGTGCGGTCGCCGCCGCAGGCAAAGGCCAGGCGATCGGCATGGACCCGGCGACACCATTGGTTTTCCGGGTGGGCTGCCAACCCGTCACCCGCGAGTTGTTTCTGGCCTGCGACATCGGACTCGCGCCGGAGAAACCGGCAGCGTCGTTCCGATTCTGCGTGTTCGGCTTCGAGGCAAGCGACGGGTTCCGCGGGGCGTTGGCCCGCTATTATGGGATTTTCCCCGATGCCTTCGCGACCCGCATTCGCAACCAGGGCGTCTGGATGCCGTTTGCGCCGATCAGCAAGGTGGGGGGCTGGGAGGATTTCGGCTTCCGTTTCAAGGAGGGCGACAGCGAAACCGCATGGGACGACGCGCATGACATCCTGACCTTCCGCTATACCGAGCCGATGACGTGGTGGATGCCGCTCAAAGGCGCGGGTCCGCGGACCTTGGCGCGCGGGGCGGAGGAAGCCAAACGGTTGGCGGCCGCCGGGGACAAGGCGGCGCAGGCGTGGACCACCAGCGCGTTCGTTGACGAACATGGCCTGACCCCGGGCCGCGTGCTGGACACTCCGTGGTGTGACGGGGTCGTCTGGAGCATGAACTCCGCACCGGGCGTTGCGGGTGCGGTGACCGATTTTTCAAACAAGTTCGATGCCGGTTATATCGAACAGCAGTACGGCAAGTCACGCAAGGCGACCTGCGACGGCGAATACATCGACTCGGCCGAGGCCTACGTGACCGACGAACTCGATTTCAGGCGCGATCATTTCGCGGTTGCGCAACGGCCGCTCTGTTATGCGTCCGGCTCGCGCAAGGTGGGTCTCTACAAAGGCATGATCGGGTTCGAGTATGTGCGGGCGATCGAACGGGAGATGCACGGGCGGGATCATTACATGATGGCTAACAGCACGCCCGGCGATTGGTGGTGGCTCGCACCCCTGCTGGACGTGATGGGCACGGAGACCGACTGGAATCACGGCGGAAAATGGACACCGATGTCCGACGAGGAACTGCTATACCGGCGCGCGCTGTGCAAAGGCAAACCCTACTGCTTCCTGATGAATACCGATTTCACAAGATTTTCCTTCGAGGCGTCCGAGAAGTTCATGAAGCGCGCGCTGGCCTATGGAATGTTCCCGGGTTTCTTCAGCGCCGACGCGGCAACGGGCCAATATTTCACCCGGCCAGATCTATACAACCGCGACCGCCCGCTGTTCCGGAAATATGTTCCGCTTTGCAAGCTGGTGGCCGAGGCCGGATGGGAACCGCTCACGGGCGTGGTCTCCGACAATGAGGCCGTGATCATGGAACGGTTCGGCTCTCCGCAGGGACCGTGCTATCTGACGGTCTATAACCTCGGTGACATACGCCAAAAAGCCGCGTTGACCCTGACGTCGCTGGCAGCGGATGGGAACTGGCGCGATCTGACGGCAGGACAGGCGTTCGTCTGGAAGGAGAAACGGGCTGAAGTCGAACTCGATGCGGGTGATGTGAAGGTGATCGAATGCAAATAGCCCGGTCAGCGCTTGGATTTCCGGCGGGCGGCTTGCAGTCACTCCTCATCGCGGGCATCGGAGGAACTGATACTGGCGAAAAAGGAAGACGGCCACTGATATTCCTGGCGCTCGCCGGCCCGGATTCCGCCTGACTCATCATCTTTGGGGTCAGTAGTATCAGATTGAATCAAGAGTTATTTTAAATTTCTTTTCGGGCCAGAATTTGGCCACGGTTAGCCGGGCCAGGGCGCGAGGGCTTTTTGGCCGGGTGAGGTTCAGAGCCTGTGTGGCGTGCTTGCGGGCGGGTGGGACAATGGCGGGACGGGACGGGTGGTGGCTCACACCGGTTTGCCGAAAGTTCCGCAGGGAAATTCGGCGCCGCTCCTGGTTGCCTGGCTGACTGGTCTGTCGAGCCCTCTTGACTCAAGGTCGGGGCGGAGTATCTTGGTGCCATGGTCCGGCCTGTGGAGTCTTGAGTATCTCTCCAACAGGTCGGATCAGGGGCGACCGGTGTGGTTGGCTTACTGACCCGAGCCGTCGCGTGAAAGCGCAGCATCCTCAAATAGCCATCCGGTCGCCCCGTCTCCGTTTTGTCATTCCCGTGTGTGCTTCATGCCGGTTGGGGGCCCGGGGTTGGTGGGAAGGTGATAACTACTAGTGTAGTAGTAGGAAAGGTGTTCACGGGCGGATGGGAAGTTGGATGTCATGAGCTTCCTTGAGCACGCGGCGCCAGAACCCGAGGGGATGGGCTTCATCCAACATCAGATCTAGCCCGCCGGGGATGGTGCGCCATTTGTTTTGCATCACTTTCCAGGTGTCTTGGGCGGCAGCGGCAAGTTCTTCGGGAGCGGCGCCGCGGGTGCGCCCGGCCGGGGCGAGATAAGGGACTTGGTTTTTGACCAGCGAGCGGAGCAGGCGCAGGTAGTGGCGCGCGCCGGCGTAGAGACCGTTGCGGCCTTCGGCATTCCAACGGGTGATACGATCCTTGTGTTCGGGCACGCCGCAGAGGTGGATTTTCTGGGCGCTCTGCACGACCCAATCCTTGAGGATGTGGTTGCAACGCGGGGAGACATGGCCTTGCACGGGCGGGGAGTCGGGGCCGCCGCTTTGGAGGGTTTTGGGGACGATGCCGGCGTAGCAACAGAGCGAGTCGGTGGTGCCCAGAGTGGCTGGATCGCCCAGCTCGCCGGCAACGCCTGCGGCCAGAACGAAGCCGATGCCGCGGATGCTGGTGAGCATGGCGTAAGGGGTGGTGGAAAGTGTTAGAGCGGCATCGGTGCGCAGTTCGTCGGCGTTGCGCGAGAGGCATTGGTGAAGATCGACAGTTGCGCTTAGAGTGCGCTGGAGGGTGGCCACGCGATGGGGCGCGGGCGGCAGCACGGAGCGGGCGAGGTTGATGATTTTCGCGGCGGCCTCGTCGGGATGGTGGACGAGCAGGCGGCGCAGTGTTTTGGCTAGTGCGGCGGGCTTGCGTTTGGCGATCTCGGGAGCGCTGAAGCGGTCTTTCATCAACTCGATGGAGGCTTCATGGAAGGCTGTTATACCGGTTTTCGAGTCGTCGAGGAAACCGGGGAAGAGTTGGTCGACCAAAGCGTGGATGCGGTTCCCGGTGGCGGTTTGCTGCCGCACCAGTGAGCGGCGGCAGCGGGCGAGTTCACGCAGGCGGTGATAGGCGGGGTTTTCCGGGGAAGCGTCGCCGCTGGACCTGGCGCGACGGGAGAGCAGGGTTTTGGCTATGCCTATCAGATCAAGCTGATCGGTGCTTGCGGCGTGGGTCTCACGGTTCTCCTTGGCCTCGTGGGCGTTGACTCGCATCACCAGATAGCCCGCCTCGCGCAAGGCGGCGGTGAAGTTGGCGACGTAGGCGGGCTCGTCCTCGCCGCCGAAGAAGATTTGGTTTTTGGGGATTTTTCGGTGGCGGGCGGTGGCGGAGATTTGCTCGATGAGCCAGGCGACGCCCGCAGGGTTGTTTTCCACCGGGAAGGCCCCCTTGAGGATGTCACCGTGGCCGTCGCAGACGAGAGCAACGTGTTTGCGCTTGGCATAGTCGAGGGGAACACAGATGACCTTGCGGGGATCCCCGGCGCGCTCAAAAAGGGCGCGTAGAGTGGCGTTCTGGCTGCGATAGACGGACTTGCGTTTTGGCTTGGGCTTCATGGCGACTGTCTAGCTGCCAGGTTTAGCGGCAGTTAGCGAGCCGCCGAAGCAGTCAGGCGAGCTGGAGCCCTACCGGGCTCGCCCGCCTGCTTCGGACGGCGGCGCAATGGAACCAGTCCT
>Ga0073936_10004814_pt1 | contig 18480 bp, 10 predicted proteins | sample AliMusrvi5mmetaG_FD_87041 | JGI IMG/M metagenome (GOLD analysis project Ga0073936, IMG submission 87041) | Freshwater lake bacterial and archeal communities from Alinen Mustajarvi, Finland, to study Microbial Dark Matter (Phase II) - Alinen... | ecosystem: Environmental > Aquatic > Freshwater >... | reverse complement strand
GTGTCCAGGTATTCGCGCTGGCGGGTGGACAGGCCCGATTCCCGCCGGAGCAGTTGGGCATACCCCAGGATCGCGTTCATCGGCGTGCGGATCTCGTGGCTCATCGAGGACAGGAAATCGCTCTTGGCACGGCTTTCGGCCTCGGCGCGCTGCAGCCGGAACCGCTCCTCCTCCGCCCGCTTGCGACCGGTGATGTCCAGGCAGGTGCCCGACATCCGCACGGGTCGCCCCCGGCCGTCCCGCTCCAGGACCCTGCCCCGATCCAGGAGCCAGGCCCAGGACCCGTCGCGCAGGCGGATGCGGAACTCCTTCTCGTAGTGATCGGTCAGTCCGTCGAAATGCCGCCCATATTCCGCCATCATTCCGGGGAGATCGTCGGGATGCACCAGGCCGAACCAGGTACTCTGGTGGATCGCCGTCGGCCCCGAGGTCGAAAGACCTTCGACATCGGGCCAGACGCCCGTCAGGACCCCCGTCCCGGTCAGAACCTGCCAGTCCCAGAGGCCCACATCCGCGCCCTGGACCGCCAGTTCCAGCCGCATCTCGGCCTCCCGGCGCGCCGTGACGTCCCGGAAGAAGCCCCGGGCGCAGGGCACCCCGTTGTCGTTGGTGCTCGGGACGATGTTGCCCTCGACATGCACCTTCCGGCCGTCCCGTGCGATGAAGGCCGTCTGGAAATTCACGACGGTCTGCCCCGACAGGACCCGCACGAACATTTCAAGGGTCGCGGCCCGGACCTCGGGGGCGACGACGGCATCCACGGTCAGGGTCCGGCGGTGCTCGGCCGTGTACCCCAACGCCTTCTCCCAGGAGGCGCTGACGCAATCGATGGTCCCGTCGGACCGCACGCACTGGATGATGTCGAACGCATTTTCGATCAGCGTTCGGTAGCCCTCCTCGCGGGCGAGCAACTTCTGTGTCCGTTCCTGGATCAGGCTCTCCAGGCCCATCCGGTACCGGGCCAGTTCCAGGAAGACCAGTACCTTGCCCAGCAGGACCTCCGGGTCGAAGGGCTTCACGATGTAGTCCACGGCGCCGGACCGGTACCCCTGGAACCGGTGCTGCTCGTCCGAGTAGGCCGCCGTGACGAAGATGATCGGGATGCGGGACGTGGCGGGATCGCCCAGCAGCATTTCGGCCAGTTCGTACCCGTCCATGCCCGGCATCTGGACGTCCAGGATGGCCAGGGCGAAGTCGTATTGCAGTGTAAGCGCCAGGGCCTCGTCCCCGCTGGAGGCCTGGACCACCTTCGCAGGCACCTTCCGCAGGGTCCGTTCCAGGGCGAACAGGTTCTGCTTCTTGTCATCCACGATCAGGATGACGACTTCAGCCGCTTCGGCCACTTCGGCCCCTCCTTTCCAGGCGTTCCAGCAGGACCGCGATCTGTCCCGGCGACATCCCGCCGCCCAGGCCCGCCTGCGTCATCGCGGCCAACGGCATCTTGGGGAACCGGGCGGTGGCCGGGTCCTGGACCACGGCCATGCCCCCCCGGAGCCTGACGGCGCGCAGGCCCGCGGCCCCGTCCTCGTTGGCTCCCGACAGGACGATCGCAAGGAGCCCCGACCTCCAGACCTTGGCCGCGCTGAGGAAGAAGACGTCCAGCGACGGCCGGGACCACTGGACCGGATCGTCGACCGAAAGGGCGAAGGCGCCGTCGCGTTCCACCATCATGTGGTAGTCGGCCGGCGCGACGTGGACCTGTCCGGGACGCGCGGGCATCTTGTCCTGGACCTCGACCACCGGGATCCGCATGGCACGCCCCAGGTTTTCGACCAGGAGGCCGCGGTCGTCGGGGTGAAGGTGCTGGACGACGGCGATGGGCGCCGGGAAGGCCCGGGTCAACCCGGCCAGGATTTCCCGCAGCACGCCCGAGGCGCCGGCGGAACCGCCGATGGCCACGGCCCGGATGTCACGCTCGCAGCCTGGCAGGTCCATCAGCGTCATCGCCGAACCCGCTTCTTGTAGATGCGCGCCTTCTCGTCGACCGCCACGAACGAGTCCGCAACACTTGAAAACGTCAGGGTTTCCTTGTCACCCAGGCAGAGGAACCCTCCGTGATCCAGGCTTTCCAGGAACAACTGGAGCACGAGGTTCTGGAGGTCCTGGTTGAAGTAGATCAGCACGTTGCGACAGACGATCATCTGCATCTCGCCGAAGGACTTGTCCATGGCGAGGTTGTGCCGGGCGAACGTGATCTGCCGCGCGAAGGCGGCGTCCATGACGGCCGCTTCGTACCGGGCATGGTAGTGGTCGGACAGGGAACCCCGGCCCCCGGCCTTCTGGTAGGCGGCGCTGCCCTTCTTCAGGATGTCGAGGGGATAGATGCCCGTCTTGCCCGTTTCCAGGGCCGGCTGGCTGATGTCCGTGGCATACAGGCGGGCCCGCTCGAAGATCCCCTCCTCCCGCAACATGATGGCCATGGAGTAGACCTCTTCGCCCGTGGCGCAGCCCGCGTGCCAGACCTTGAAATGGGGCCACGTACGCAGCAGGGGCACGACCTTTTCGCGCAGGGCCAGGTAGATGAACGGGTCGCGGAACAGCGACGTGACCGAAATCGAGAAGTAGGGGACCACCTGGTGGAAGAACTGCGGTTCGCGCAGCACCCGGGCCGTCACCTCGGAAAACGTCCCGCACCCGCTGTCCGCCAGGAACTGCGCCAGGCGCCGCTCCACGCTGGCCCGCGCATAGTCCCGGAAGTCGTACCCGTACCGCTGGAAGATCGCCTCCAGCAGGAGATTGATTTCAATCCCCTCGATGTCCAGGACGCCGTCGCTCATCGGGATCCCCACGTCATCGACTGAGCCACACGCGCATCAGCGAAATGAGGCGATCCGGGTCGACGGGCTTGGACAGGTAGTCGGAGGCGCCGGCGTCGATGCACTTCTCGCGATCCTCCTGCATGGCCTTCGCCGTCAGGGCGATGATGGGGAGGGTCGCGAAGCGCTGCCGCTCGCGGATGCGACGGGACGCCTCGTACCCGTCCAGCACGGGCATCATCATGTCCATCAACACGAGGTCGATGTCCTGCTGGCTTTCCAGGATCGCCAGGGCCTTTTCACCGTTCTCGGCCTTCAGGGGGTTCACTCCGTGCTCGGCCAGAAGGCGGGCCATTGCGAACATCGTGCGCATGTCGTCCTCGACGATCAGCACCTTCCGGCCGCGGAGGGGCTCGTCGGTCTCGTGGAGGCGCCGGATTGCGCGCCGCTTCTCTTCCGGCAGATCGCTGACCACACGGTGCAGGAACAGCGCCACCTCGTCGATCAGACGCTCCTGCGAGCGCACGTCCTTGAGGATGATCGAGTCCGCGTAGTGCCGCAGCGTCGCCTCGTCGTCCTGCGACAGTTCCCGGACGGTGTAGATGATGACCGGCGGCAGGGTGACCTTTTCGGCCGCCAACTGCTTCAGGAGGTCCAGGCCCGGCATGTCCGGCAGGCCCAGGTCCAGGACGATCAGGTCGTAGGGCCGCAGGCGCAGGGCAGCCAGCGCGTCGCGCCCCGTTTCCACTTCCTGCACCTTCACGTTGCCGTTGCCGATGATGCGGACCGTTTCGCGACGCATCGCGGCATCGTCCTCGACCACCAGCACCAGCTTGTCGGCCTGGGCCGAGGCGGCCTCGATGCGCCCCAGCACCTGCTCGATGTCCTCGGCCTGGAGGGGCTTGCTGGCGTGGCCGATGGCCCCGATGCGCAGGCCTTCCGACGTGGGATCGTCGGAGGACACGATGTGGACAGGGATGTGGCGGGTGTCGACGTCCTGTTTCAGGGCGTTCAGGACCGCCCAACCGTTCATGTTGGGGAGGTGGATGTCCAGGACGATGCCGGCCGGGCCGAAGCTGCGGGCCAGGTCCAGGCCCTCCTCGCCCGACAGGGCCACCAGGCTCTTGAACCCGCGCTTCCGGACGTGTCCGGCCAGGATCCGGGCGAACCGGGCATCGTCTTCCACGACCAGGATGACATGGTCGGTCTCGCTGATCATTTCGCGATCGTCCTCGACCGCAGGGGTTGGAACCATGCTCTTCGCAGGAAGCGGGGCCGCGGCGGACGAACGCCCCGCAACCACCGGGACCGTCGGCTTCGACGTCGGGATCCCCAAGGCGGGCTCCGTGGTTCCGGCAACGGCGCCTCCCGCCGCACACCCGTCCAGCGGCAGGTACAGCGAGAAGGTGGACCCGCGGCCGGGGTCGCTCTTCAACTGGATCTCGCCGCCCAGCAGGCGCGCCAGTTCCCGCGAAATGGACAGGCCCAGCCCGGTACCGCCGTAGCGTCGCCGATCGCCGGAGTCGGCCTGCTGGAACGCCTCGAAGATCACCTTCTGCTTGTCCACGGCGATCCCGATCCCGGTATCCGCGACGTGGACCACCCAGGCCTGCCGCGGGTCCAGGCCGCTGCGCGACAGATCGACGCCCGCCGGCACCGCGGCGAAGGTCACGGTCACGCCCCCGATCTCGGTGAACTTCAGCGCATTCCCCACCAGGTTCTTCAGGACCTGCCCCAGGCGCTGCGGGTCGGTCGTGACTGCGCCGGGCGCCCCTGCCTCGCCTTCGACCCGGAACGTCAGGCCCTGGTTCTGCGCCATGTGGTCGAACTGGGAAACGAGGGTCCGGGACAGGTCCTCCACCTGGACCGATTCCAGGCGCAGTTCCATGCGCCCGGCCTCGACCTTCGACAGATCGAGGATCTCGTTGATCAGGTTCAGGAGGTCGCCGCCGCTTTCGAAGATCACCCGGGCCGCTTCCACCTGCTCGATCGTCAGCGTGCCCTCGGCGTTGTCCCGCAGGGATCGCGCCAGCAACAGAAGGCTGTTCAGCGGGGTCCGCAGTTCGTGGGACATGTTGGCCAGGAACTCGGACTTGACCTTGGACGCCAGCGCCAATTCCTCTGCCTTGACCGTCAGATCGCCCCGGGCCGCCTCCATCTGGACCTTCTGCCGTTCCAGCAGCCGGTTCTTTTCCTTCAGTTCGTCGTTCGTGACCTCCAGTTCCTCCTGCTGGACCCGCAGGCGCTCCTCCGATTCCTTCACGCGGACCATCTGGGTTTCCAGTTCCACGTTGGCACTCTGCAGTTCGCCCTGCTGGGCACGCAACTCCTCCTGGGAGCGTTCCAGCGCCCGGGCCTGCGCCTGCAGTTCCTCGTTGCTGGTGCGCAGTTCCTCCTGCTGGGCCAGGACCAGGGTCTGTGCGCGCGCGATTTCGAAGGCCGTCGCCACGGCGTTCATGGCCTGACCCAGGTAGGCCAGTTCCAGTTCGCCCAGCGTCGCAAGGGTTCCGATTTCCAGGACGCCCCGAACGCCGTCCTCGAACAGGAAAGGCGTCACGCAGAGGTTGCGCGGGACGGTTTCCCCCAGCCCGGAAACGACGCGCACGTAGTCCTCGGGCGCGTTCTGCAGGAGGATCTGCTTCTTTTCGCGCGCCGCCTGCCCGACCAGCCCCTCCCCCAGTCGGAAGCGGGTGGAAAGGTTCTTCCGGAAGGTGTAGGCGTAGGTCCCCAGAAGGGTCAATTCGGCAGCGCCGTCGCGCTCGCCCATTACGTAGAGGGCCCCGACCTTCGCGTCCAGATACGTCGCGACCTCGGTGACGACCGCGGTTGCCAGCACCTCGACATCGCCCTGGCCCAGGACGACGGCGTTCACCCGGGCGACGCCCGTCTTCAGCCAGTCCTGGTCCCGGGCGGCGATGCGGGCGGCCAGCAAGGCGTCCTGCATCCGGCTGACGGCCACGGCCAGCACGCCGATCTCGTCGCGGCTCCGGGTGTCGATCACCGTTTCCAGGTTGCCCAGTGCAATGCTTTCCGTGGCGGTCACGACGCGCCCGACTGCGCCGGTCACGTTCCGGGCGGTGACCGACGACATCACGCCGCCCAGGACGACCGCCAATGCGGACAGCAGCGCCAGCACGACCAGCATCCGGGTGAAGAGTTCGTCGGCCTCCCGGGCGTCCTGCTCCAGCGCCCGCTCCTGGGTTTCGGTGAAGCGGACGGCGGCCACCGCGGCGGCGTCGCCCCTCGCACGCCCGACCGTCTGGCTGAGGTCGTGCGCCTCGCCGTCCTTTTCGGACGCGGCCAACCCCAGGATCTGATCCAGCGTCTGGTCATACTCGCGATAGGCCACGTAGTAGACCCGGGCCAGTTCCACGGCCTCGGGGCCGAGGTCCAGGGAGACCACCTCGCGGTATCGTTCCTCGATCTCGTTCCGGACCCGCCCGATCCGGCCCAGGGCAACCTGCCGTTCCTCGGGATTCGTGGCGAGGATCGCCTCCTTTTCCTGCGTCCGCAGTTCGAACAGGTTGCGGTGCAGGCGGGCGCTCTGCTTGACCGCCTCGACACGCGCGGTGACGACGAATTCCAGGCGCTGGTCCAGCGCCCTCAGGTTCCAGATGGAAAGGGCCAAGGGGATTGCCGCGACGAACAGCAGGGTGAAGAAGGCGAGCAGGAGCTTGCGCCTCAGTCCCAGGTCTCGAAAGAGGTTCATCCGTCCCTCCGCAGCGTCCAGGCGAACACGGGGAGCGGCGGTTGGCCCGGAATCCCGGCCTGTCCCCGCGCGATGCCCGGTCTTGCAAGGGTAAGGATCGTCCGATTGCGGGACAACAAGCCGATTCCTTGTCGCACCAAGGGGAAGGACGGGTCGGCGAATGAATGGCGGGCCGAAACCGCGCCGATGTCCGGGCGCCGGGGAGGGGTTCTGGCGCCTACCTGTTCCGGACCGTCACGCCTGCCGGCAGGGTCGTGCCCAGCAGCCAGTCGGCCATCGTCCCCTCGCCCCCGAAGTGCAGGCGGAAGAAGGCGACTTCCAGCGTCCACAGGGTCAGGTGCACCCCGATCGGGTCCACGGAACCGGCCTTGCAGGCAGTGCAGACGAAGCCGCAGTTGCTGTCGTCCAGGAAGTCCATGTGATCGGCGCCCACGATGGTCCACTCGGCCACCCAGGGGGACGCCGTCGCCGCGTCGTAGAACGTCTGGAAATTCTGGTCGGCGGGTGCGCAGGCGGGCGAGGCGAAGTTGGCCCCATCGACGTCGGTGGTCTCGCCTGCCAGGCCGAAGGGGATCGCGAGCGGGGCCACCAGGTCGGGCACGATGTCGGGGAGACCCGCAGAGTACCCCGTGATGGGGCTGCCCGCGTTGACCGGATCGATGACGAACAGGGCCTTCACCCGGGCATCCCGGGCGGCGATCATGGTCGCGACCTTGCCGCCCAGGCTGTGGCCGGAAACGCCGATCCGCGAGGGGTCCACGCCGGCCGCGAGGGGCCCGTCCGCCGAAAGAGCCCAGTCCAGCACGGCGACCCCGTCCGCGGCCATCTCGACATGGCTGACGGTCAGGAGCGACGCCGGCGGGTCGGCTCGGACCACGACGATCCCCTGCGACGCCAACCGATCGGCAAGGCCCTTGTAGGCGTCCGTCTTCAACTGGAAACCCGGCAGGAACAGGACCAGGGGCCTCTTGCCGGACGCGCCGATGGGGACGTGGGCCACCACGGGCGTGGTCCGGTTGCCGCGCCGGACGTTCACGGACACGTTCGCGACGCCGTAGGGGCCGACCGCAGCGGGATCGACAACGGCCGGGATCACCTCTTCGGGCAACTCCGCGGCGACTTCCACGGCCGGGACGTCCCGATCGACCGGCGGCTCCGAAGCGAGGTCGGGGGCTCCGTCGTCCGACGGAGGAAGTTCCTCGACCACCAGGTCGGCGCCCCCTTCCGCCTGGGAGTCCGATGGAACGTCCAGGCCCTCGTCCACGGCCGAAAGTTCCGCTTCCTGGGCGTCGCGCAGCACCGCGTCCACGACGTCGTCGAAACCGCCCGGGTCCCCCGGGACGTCCAGGGCCGCGACCTCCTCCGCGACGTCGATGGAGGGCGTCGAGCCCCCGCCGCACGCCTGCGTCGCCAGCACCAGCAACGCGAACACCGTTCCACGCCTCGTCATGGTTGAACTCCTGGCATCGCCCCCGGAACCCGAGCGCACCCCCGACGCCCCGGGGACGGGATGTCCTAAATCTACCTCACTGTAGATTAAAGCCCCTCCCCCTAAATTTCTGCTGGTCCGGGACATTCGGCGTTGATTCCCCTTGGCCCAGGGGGGCTTCGGGCTAGGCATCCGGGATGTTCGCGGCGATGCCGGCGAACTGGTCCTGGACCTCCCGCAGCGCGTCCAGCACCGCAGGACAGAAATGCGCCGGCAGCGTTCGATCGTCCCCGGACAGGATGCACTCGATGGCACGCTCGTGCGGGAACGCCGGCTTGTACGGACGCTTGCTGACCAGCGCGTCATAGACGTCCGCCACCGCCATCACCCGGGCGCTCCAGGGGATTTCCTCGCCCCGGACCCCGTGGGGGTATCCCGTGCCGTCCCAGCGTTCGTGGTGGAATTCGGTGATTTCGCCCGCCAGGCGCAGGAACGAGTTGGTGCCCAGGATCGCGGCCGTCCGCTGGATCACCTCGGCCCCCGCCAGCGTGTGCCGCTTGATCTCCTCGAACTCCTCGGTCGTCAGGCGGCCGGGCTTGAAGAGGATCCCATCGGGGATGGCGACCTTGCCGATGTCGTGCAGCACGGCCGAATGGCTGGTCATTTCCACGTCGGGCAGCCCGACCAGCCCGCCCGCCGCTTCCATGGCGCCCAGCAGCGACCGGACGTAGTGCTGGGTCCGGCGGACGTGCGCCCCGGTTTCGTTGTCCCGGAACTCTGCCAGGATGGCCATGCCCGCGATGGTGGCCTCCCGGGTCAGGCCCAGTTCGCGGGTTCGTTCCGCCACCCGGTCCGACAGGCGATCCCGATGCTTCTTCAGGTCCAGATGGTTCCGGACCCTGGCCTGGACCAGGGACGGGTTGAAGGGCTTCGAGATGAAGTCCACGGCTCCCAGTTCCAGGCCCAGGCGTTCGCTGGCCTCGTCGTTCAGGCTGGTCAGGAACAGGACCGGCACGTCGCGGGTCGCGGGCAGGGCCTTCAGGCGCCGCAGGACCTCGAAACCGTCCATGTCCGGCATCAGGACGTCCAGCAGGATGAGGTCCGGCACCGTCTGCTCCACCAGGCGGAGGGCCGACGGACCGTCCACCGCGACCATCATGTCGAACGGGCCGGAGAGGGCCTCCAGCAGCACGTCGATGTTGATGGCGGTGTCCTCGACCACCAGGATCTTTTCGCGCAACGTCGCTTCCATCAGGCATTCCTCCCTGTATCGGCCGCCGGGCGGTCCCTCGCCTGCGCCAGGTGCTCCAGCGCGTCCAGATGCCGGTACCGACGCACGCGCTCGGCCAGTTCATCCACCAGTCCGTCCAGCCCCCCGGGCCAGCGCTTCCGGGTCAGCAGGGCCATCTGTTCCCGGGAGGCCACCGGGTCGCCCGCCGACAGCGCCTCCGACAGGCGATCCAGCAGGGCGTTCGCCTCGGAAGCCTCCCCAGCAGGCCGCGCCTGCGCGGCAGGCAGGGGAGGCAGGGCAGGCTTCAGGGCGGCCAGGATCCAGTCCAGCCGGTCGATGAAGCGACGCAGCGGCTCCCCGACCGAAAACGGAATCGGCCCGACTGCGGCTCGCAGTTCCGCTTCCAGCCGCGTCGCCGAAGCCTCCAGCGCCGTCGCTCCCAGGTTCCCCGCCACCGACCGGATCGAGTGGACCCGCCGCAGGGCCTCGGCCATCCGCCCCGACCTCAACTCGACGATCAACTGATCGCGGGTGTTCGTGTGATCCCGGACGAAGCTCTGCAACAGTTCCAGGTACAGTTTCCGGTTCCCGTGCACGCGGCGAAGCCCTGCGACGCTGTCCAGTCCCGACACCGTGCACAGCAGCAATTCGCCGACGGAGGGCGCCACGACGGCCGCCACGGAGGGCGCCTGGGAAACCGGCGCGACGTCGATGACCCGCCGATCCCGAGGCAGCCACCGTTTCAGGGCCTGGTACAGTTCCACGGGCTCGATGGGCTTGGTCAGGTGGTCGTTCATGCCCGCCCGGATGCTCTTTTCCTTGTCCCCGATGACGGCGTGTGCGGTCATGGCCAGGATCGGCAGGCTGTCGATACCACGCCCCTCCATCCGGCGAATGGTCCGGGTGGCCGCCAGGCCGTCGAGGTCGGGCATCTGGATGTCCATCAACACCAGGTCGAAGCCGCCCTGCCGGACCCGCTCCACGGCCTCCCGACCGGTCACCGCGATCTCGGCCTGGATGCCAACGGCACTCAGCATCTCCAGCGCGATGATCCGGTTGATCTCGTTGTCCTCGACCACGAGGATCCGCGCATCCGGGTAGCGGTACGCCGGGGTTCGGGCCCGGAAGCGGGAAACCTTCCGATCGTTCCGCTGGACCCCCAGTTCGTCCTGCACCAGTTCGAAGAGGCGCGAGGGCCGGAAGGGCTTCACCAGGATCCCCCCGATGCCCGCCTCCGTGGCCTTTGTCCGGATCTCCTCATCCTCGCATGCGGTGATCATCGCCAGGCGGGGCGGTACCGACAGGGGCAGTTTTGCGATCAGCCGGGCAGCCTCCAGGCCGTCCACGACGGGCATGCGCCGGTCCAGCAGGCACAGGTCGAAGGGCGCCTTGCTGTTGTCCGCGGCAACCAGGGCCTCCAGGGCCGCCGACGCCGACACCACGGCCTGGACCTCGATGCCCCAGCCTGCCAGCAGGGCGGTCAGGACCTGCCTGGCCGCCTCGCTGTCGTCCACGACCAGGACCCGGGTGCCCGACGGGACCCGATCGGGCAGCATGCGGCTGGCGCTGCTCTCCGGCACCGGGAAGGGCAGCCGAAGGATGAAATTGCTGCCCTGTCCCGGCTTGCTCTGCGCCGAGATGGTTCCGTTCATCAACTGGCACAGGTTCCGGCTGATGACCAGGCCCAGGCCGGTCCCCCCGAACTTGCGCGTCATGGACGAATCCGCTTGCCCGAAGGCCTGGAAGAGCCGGGACATCACGTCCTTGTCCATGCCGATGCCCGAGTCCCGGACCGAAATCTCGACCTCCACCACCTCGGCGGCCTGGCTCACCACGCGGACGGACAGCACCACGTGGCCATCGACCGTGAACTTGACCGCATTGCTCAGAAGGTTGTTCAGGATCTGCGTCACGCGCAGGGGATCGCCCACCACCTCCCCGGGTACGGTCGGATCGATCGAGCACAGCAGTTCGATTTCCTTCTCGCGGGCCCGCAGGCCGAAGGCCTCGACCGCCCGGCCGACGACGTCCTCCAGCGAAAAGGCGACCTGCTCGATGTCCATGCGCCCGGCCTCGATCTTCGAGAAGTCCAGGACGTCGTTGATGACGCCCATCAGGGACTCGGCGCTGGTCTTCAGGATCTCGGCATAACGACGCTGGCGCTCGTCCAGGGACGTGTCGATCAGCAGGCGGGTCATGCCGATGACGCCGTTCATGGGCGTCCGGATCTCGTGGCTCATGTTGGCCAGGAATTCGCTCTTGGCCCGGCTGGCCTTGGCCGCCTTGGCCGCCAGCCTGCCGGCCTCTTCCGACGCCAACCGCAGGTTCTCGTGCTGCTCCAACCGCAGCAGGGTCAGACCCAGGGTGCCCGCCAGGAACCGCAGCATCGTGCGGGCGTGGGTTCCCCATTCCTGCCGACCCCCCATCGAGTCGAACCCCATGAACCCGAAGTGCCGCGCACCGGCGTGGACGGGCATCACCAGGACGCTCTGGATGCCCTGGGCCGTCAGCGCGTCCTTTTCGGCTGACCAGGACGGCGGGAGGGCCGCCACGTCGGGAATTAGGATCTCCTCGTCCCGACGCAGGGTTTCCATCCACGCCGGGAACACCGCGACCGGCAGGTCCTGGAGGTCTTCCTTCTGGGCCGAAGTCCCCTCCCGGCACCACTCGTGGGTGTTGCTCATACGGTCCATCGGCGACGAATAGCGGAACAGGTAGGTCCGATCCACGCCCAGGAAGTTCCCCACACGACACAAGGCCTCGTCCAGCAGCGCATCCAGGCCGGCGTTCTCGCTGCGGTACAGGGCGGAGGTGATCTGCACCACCAGGTCCTCGAAGGCCAGGCGTCGCAGGAGGGCCTCCTCGGCACGCTTCCGCTCGGTGACATCGTTCATCACGGTAAGGTAGTGGGGACGGCCGTTCAACTGGATCAACTGGGCCGCGAACTCGCCCTGGCGGAGACTTCCGTCCTTTGTGCGGACCTGGAGGGCAATCCCGGTCGTGGCCCCGCTTTCGACCACCTCCCGCCCGACCTCCTGCTGGACCTCCGCCTGGGGAAACAGGCGCAGTTCCGCCGGGGTCCGATCGACGACTTCGTGGCGGGCGTACCCGAGCACCCGGAGGAACGTGTCGTTCACGTCCACGAACCGCTCATCCTCGACGGTGGAAATCGCCATCAGCCCGGGGCTGCCTTGGAAGGCCTTCGCGAACTTCTCCTCCGACATCGCCAGGTCGGAAACGTCCCGGCTGGTCCAGAACCGCGCCGGACGACCATCCCAGGAACCCTCGGCGACCCGGGTCTCGACCGGGACGCGGCGTCCGTCCGCCGCCTGCAGCACCATGGGGCAGGACTCCCGCTCGCCGCGCGCCAGGCCTTGCAGGCACGGCGGGGCCTCGCCTCGAAGTTCGGGCGGGTAGAGGTCCAGGATCGGGCGGCCGACCAGCGCTTCCGCGGACTGCCCCAGGCGCCGGCCGACGGTCTGGTTCACCACCACCACGTTCCAGTCCAGATCCAGGACGGCCAGGAAGTCCGAGGACTGGTGGAACAGGGCGCGGAAGTTCGCGTGGCTGGCCCGCAACTCCTCCTCGGCCTCGACGCGCTTCGTGATGTCCCGGGCCGCGGCGAAGAACTGGTCGCCCGCCGGCTGCGCGTTCCACTCCAGGGTCCGGTAGGTACCGTCACCGTGCAGGCAGCGGTTCACGAAGCCCTCTGCGGCGATCCCCTTCGCCAGGTCCTCCAGCATGCACCGGGTCCGGGCCCGGTCCTCGGGATGCACCATGTCCAGCAGCAACCGGCCCTTCGCCTCGCTGACGCCACACCCCAGGACCTTCTCCCATGCAGGATTCAGGCGCACGAACCGGCCCCGGAAATCCGTGATGCAGAGGAGGTCCGGTGCGACCCCGAAGAAGCCCATCAGTTCCTCGAGCGCGCTGCGCATGCCTTCCTCGGCACGCCGGCGGTCATCGACGTCCGGGTGTGTCCCGGCCGTGTTCACCCCACCGTCAGCCGAACCTCGCGTCACGGGATCCACCGCCATCCGCCCCTCACCGCCATTCCCTGCCGTGGCACACGCAACCGGGAAGAGGGTAGAAGGCTCGTGACCGGCGCGAAACACGGAAGATGCCGGTCCGGGTAAGGCAAGTGGCTTGCGCCCCCGGGGCATCGGGACGCAATGGCTTGATTTCCCCGAGGATATGGCTCGGTCCGACGTGCCCCGTTCAAGGGATCCGATTCTTCCTCACCGGACCCGACATCGATACACTGAGTGCGCCGTGTGCGGGCGGGAACGGACCAGGCCCGCTTCGAAAGCCTTCACAGAAAGAGGATGCCGTGGCCACGCCCCTGACGTTCACCCGCCCTTCCATCACCGCCGCGGCGGCTCAGCGACTGATCGACGCGGCCGAGGGGCACGCGCGCACCCTGGCAATGGCCATCGTGACCGTCATCGTGGACGAGTCCGGCGTCCTCAAGGCGATGCGCCGCATGGACGGGGCCCCCCTGATGGCGGTCGAGGCGGCTGCCAAGAAGGCCCGAACCGCGGTGGGCTTCGGCCTGCCGACCGGAAAGCCCTGGCACGACTTCATCAAGGACGACCCGATCCTGCTGCTGGGCGCCCCTGCCCTGCCCGACTTCATGCTGCTGGGCGGCGGGTTCCCCGTCATGGCGGGCGATTCGATCGTCGGCGCCATCGGGGTCAGCGGCGGGCACTACAGTGCCGACGAGGCCTGCGCCCGGGCCGCGCTGGACGCGTTGACCCCCGCGTGAAGCATCGAGGGGCTCGCAGCCTTCCGGCCATCCGCGCTCCCCAGCCCCCGCCGCGCCCAAAACTCAGGCGCCGATGGCGCAACGGCGCGGCCCGCCCAAGGAAATCACTTGGGTCGATGGGGATGGGATGCCGGATAATGACGGTCATGCGGACGGAGGGTCGGACCTTCGGGGGACGGCGCGGGAGGGGGGCGGTCCATGAGTGACGGCAAGGAACTGGTTCTGTCCGGCCCGCGGGCCGAGGACCCGGGCTTCCTGCGCGCCGCCGCCCACATGGCCCAGGACCTGGCGGGCGCCTCCTCCCTGGACGAACTGGGTCCTGCCATCGATCGCGTCGTCTCGGGGTTCCTGACCGTGGAGGTCTCGGGCTTCTTCCTGCTGGAGCCCGGCGGCAACCGCCTGCGCCTGATCTTCAGCCGGGGCTTCACCCCGGACGAGGAGCGACTGGCCGCGCAGACCGCCTGGGATCGCCACCCGGGACACGTGCTGCGCACCGGCAAGGTGCTCCACATCCCCGATACCGAAGCGGACCCGGATCACCTCACTAGCGACTCGCCCCGCCGTATCGCGGCGCGATCGCGGCTGTTCCAACCCGTCCTGCTGGACGACCGCGTCGTCGGGACGATCGGGCTGTCGTCGTCGCGCCCCCATGCCTTCGACGACAGTGCGCTGGCGGCGCTGGCCTACGCGGCCAGCCTCGTGGCCATCGTGTACGGCCGGCTGGAGGCCGAACACTCCCGCCGGGCCGACCAGCAGCGCCTGCAGGCCGTCGTCACCGACCAGACCGAGTTGATCTGCCGCTTCCAGCCCGACGGCGCCCTGACCTTCGTCAACGACGCCTACTGCCGCTACTTCGGACGGACGGCCCAGGAACTGATCGGGCGGACCTTCGCCCCCATGATCGTGGCGGAGGACGTCCCTAGGATGGAAGAGGCCCGGGCCTCCCTGCGGCCCGATCGCCCCGTGGTCACCTACGAGCATCGCGCTACGGCGGCCGACGGAAGCACCCGGTGGCAGCAATGGACCGACCGCGCATTCTTCGACCCGTCCGGGACCGTGCAGGAGTTCCAGTCGGTCGGCCGCGACATCACCGACCTGATGGAGGCCCAGAGGACGGCCGCGGAAAGCGAGGAACATTTCCGGCAGGTCGTGGACAACGGCGATTCGGTGTTCTACCTGATCGACCTCCAGGAAACGCCCCGGATCCTGTACCTCAGCGCGGCCTTCGAGGCCGTGGCAGGCCGGTCTGCCGAAGCCGTGCTGGCGGATTCCCGGGAGTACTTCGACCACATCCACCCCCAGGACCGGGAACGCTTCTGGGACCACGTGCAGGAGCAGTCCCCACGGACGGAACACGTGGCCATCGAGTATCGGATCCTGCGTCCCGACGGCAGCATCCGCTGGCTGCGGGACCGGTCCTTCCGAACCCGGTCGGGCACGGCGGCGACGAAGCGGGTCGCGGGATTCGTCCAGGACATCACCGACGAGCGGATGGCGTCGGAACTGCTGAAGGTCGAGCGGGACCTGGCCGTCGCCATGGCCTCCACCAGCGATCTCCAGGAAGCCCTGGGGCACGTGTTGGATGCCGCGCTGCGCATCGAGCGGATCGACGGCTGCGGCATCTACCTGAGGGACCCGGATTCCGGGACGCTGCAACTGGCCGCCCACCGCGGGCTTTCCGCGAGCTTCGTCGCCCAGGCAGGCCTGTACGCGCCCGGTACGGGCCAGGCGCACCTGGCCGGCGAGGGCAAGACCCGCGTGATGGCCGTCCACGGGTCGGCGAAGTCGGGCCTGCGGACCGATGCCCTGGCGGCGGAAGGCCTGCGCATCGTCGTGGTGACGCCCGTGCATTGCGACGGGCACGTGGTCGCGGTGCTGAACCTGGCGTCCCGATCCGCGGCCGCCCTGCCGCCCTACACGCTGGACGCCATCGAAACCGTCGCGGCCCAGATTGGCAGCATCGTCGCCCGCATCCAGTCCGAAGCGGAGCTGGCGCGCAGTCGCCGGAACCTCCAGACCCTCTTCGACTCGATCGAGGACTTCCTGTTCGTGCTGGACACCCGGGGCGTGGTACGGCAGGTGAACTCGGCCGTGCGCCAGATCCTGGGGTGGCCCGACGAGGAGCTGGTCGGGAAGAACTTCCTGATGCTGCACCCGGAACGCCACAGGGCCCAGGCGCTGGCCACCCTGGGGGAAATGCTGGAGGGGCGGGTTGCTTCCTGCCCGCTGCCCATCCTGGCCCGGGACGGCCGCGAGATCGCGGTGGACACGAAGGTGACCCGCGGGGTCTGGGACGGGCAGGACGCGCTGTTCGGCATCGCGCGGGACATGACCCGAATCCGCGCCGCCGAGGAACAACTGCTGCGGGCGAAGGACGAGCTGGAAACGGCGGTCCAGCAGCGAACGGCCGAACTGCGCCGCACGAACACCCGCCTGAAACGGGAAATCGACGTGCGACGAGGCGCCGAAAAGGAATTGCGCCACAACCAGGGCCTCCTGCGCCAACTGGCCTCGGACGCGTCGCTGGCCGAGGAGCGCGAGCGCAGGCGCATCGCCACCGAGGTCCATGACCGCCTGGGCCAGATCCTTTCGCTGGCCCGCATCCGGCTGGACATGGTCGAAAACAGCCACCCCAAGGCGGAAAGCCCGGGCCGCTACGACGAACTGGGTGCGCTGCTGGACCGGGCCCTTGAGGACATCCATACCTTGACCTTCGAACTGTCGCCGCCCATCCTGTACGAAGTGGGGTTCGAGGCCGCCCTGGAATGGATTGCCGAGGACGTCAGCCGACGGGCAGGCCTGGCGCACGAACTGGTGGTGGGCGCCGCACCCCTGGAACTGCCGTTCGACCTGAAGGTGCTGCTGTTCCAGGTGGCGCGCGAACTGCTGACGAACGTGGTCAAGCACGCGGGTGCTGCATCCTTCCGGGTGGAAACCGGGCAGACGCGGGGATTCGCCTTCCTTGCCGTCGCCGATGACGGAAAAGGCTTCGCGCCCCTGGAAGCCGGCGCCGAACCTTCGCGCAAGGGGGGCTTCGGGCTGTTCAGCATCCGCGAGCGGATGACCCACCTGGGAGGACGCCTGTCGGTGGAATCTGCGCCTGGCGATGGAACCCGGGTCCTGGTGGAGGTGCCCCTGCGGGTCCGGGGGACTGGAGGGAGGAAACGTCATGACACGGATTCTGCTGGCGGATGACCACGAACTGATGCGGGAGGGGCTGCGGACCCTGCTGGCAGCACAGCCTGACGTCGAGATCGTGGGCGAGGCGGAGGACGGTGTGACGGCCGTGCGGCGGGCCCTGGAACTGCGTCCGGACATCGTCATCATGGACGTGGGGATGCCGCAGATGAACGGCATCGAGGCCACGCGGCGACTGGCGACCGAACTGCCGGGGACGAAGATCATCGCCCTGTCCATGCACTCGGACCGGCGGTACGTGGCCGAAATGCTGAAGGCGGGGGCCGCCGGGTACGTGCTGAAGCAGGGAGCCTTCCGCGAACTGGCCTCGGCCATCGCCGCCGTCAAGGCCTCCCATATCTACCTGAGCCCCCGGGTCGCGGGCGTGGTGGTGGACCTGCTGCGTCAACCCCTCGAGCAGGAAGGAGGGCTGCTGCGCCTGCTGACGGCCCGCGAACGCGAGGTCCTGCAGTGCGTTGCCGAGGGCATGAACACGAAGTCCATCGCGGATCGGTTGAGCCTGTCCGGAAAAACGGTGGACGGCCACCGGCGCCACATGATGGTCAAGTTGGGGATGCAGTCGGTATCGGATCTGACGCGCTTTGCGATCCGGGAGGGCCTGGTTGCCGTCGAAGAGTAGGAGTCGGCGCGGAGTCCAGGATCCAGGCCGGCGACAGCACCGAAAACACGATCGCGTCGTAGGGTGAAAGTTCCCCCCGCTCGTACAGGATCCCCACCGAACCATCGCCCATCTCGACGAGGTCCGAATAGGCCGCCGGGCCGGGAACCAGCCACCGGGCGACCGGCCAGGTGGCGCCCCCGTCCAGGCTGGCGGTGACGGACAGAAACTGGCGTTGCGTGGACGCCGCGTTCGAAAACAGCAGGACCTCGGCGCCCCCGGCCGCGGCCTGCCACGACGGGTGGACGGGCGCCAGCGACGACCCCTGGCAGTGGGGATCGATCAGCGAACCGGCCGCCTGTCCCGGGGACCAGGTGGCGCCCCGGTCCGAACTGGTGGACAGCCCGCGACGGTTGATCGCGTACCGGCTGCGGAAGTTCAGCAGCAGGGTGCCGTCCGAACGCTGGGCCACCGTGGACTCGTCCCCGAAGCCGCCCGGGACGATCCCCCCGGCCTGCCACGTCGCCCCGTGATCGTCGCTGACGATCGCGCAGGACGACCCGTCGCCCGACAGGGGGCCCACGGTGAAGTTGCACGGGGACACCAGCCGTCCGTCGGCAAGCTGGATGCCGTGGCCCGGGCCCGTGGCGAACCACCGCCAACCCGCGCCCTTCACCGACGCGCTGGTGGATAGGATCTATCAACCACGAAACCCACCCGAAGGCCAGGTATCAAGGTCTTAGGTCCGTGGGTCAACGGTCGGCCGGTGGCGGAAGTTGGGTGCCCTTCCAAGG
>Ga0073936_10004812_pt1 | contig 18483 bp, 15 predicted proteins | sample AliMusrvi5mmetaG_FD_87041 | JGI IMG/M metagenome (GOLD analysis project Ga0073936, IMG submission 87041) | Freshwater lake bacterial and archeal communities from Alinen Mustajarvi, Finland, to study Microbial Dark Matter (Phase II) - Alinen... | ecosystem: Environmental > Aquatic > Freshwater >... | reverse complement strand
TCAATAACCCGTTCGCGCAACTCGAAATCAGCCGCTGAGTTCGGGTTCAGGCACCGGCTTCCGCCGGGAAGGATAGCCGGTCAGATGCAATGCGCCCGCGAACCCTGCGCCCATAGGCAGTAGCTCGGCGACGATTACCGCTTGCCCTGTGGCCCTCGGAGCGGCTATAAGTGGCTGAAGATCAAGAACGAACAAAGGCCTTGTTATGCTACACACCAGCCGCCAGACCGCCAATACCAGCAATGTGCTTTCTGTGATCATGGGCGGGGGGCAGGGCACACGCCTGTTCCCGCTGACCAAGGAGCGCGCCAAACCCGCCGTGCCACTGGCCGGCAAGTATCGGCTTGTTGATATTCCCATCTCCAACTGCATCAATTCCGGTCTGCGGCGTATCTACTTGCTGACCCAGTTTAACTCCGCCTCCCTGCACCGGCACATCGCCCAATCTTATAAGTTCGATCACTTCAGCGGCGGCTTCGTCGAGATCCTCGCCGCCGCGCCTACTTTCTCCGACACGTCGTGGTACCAGGGCACCGCTGATGCCGTTCGCAAGAACCTGATTCACTTCCTGAATCACGAATGGGACTACCTGCTTATCCTCAGCGGCGACGCGCTCTACCGAATGGACTTTCGCCACATCATTGAGCAGCACATAGAGACGAAGGCCGACATCACCGTGGCCACTATTCCTGTCGAGCGGAAGGAAACGCCGTCACTGGGCATCATGCAGATTGATGCGGACCGCCGCATCACACGTTTTGTGGAGAAACCGAAAGACCCGGCGCTTCAGGATTCGCTGAAACTCCCGCGGGAATGGCATGCCACGCTGGGAATCCATGGCGAGGGGGAGTTGTTTCTGGCGTCCATGGGCATCTATGTCTTCAACCGCGACGTCATCCGCCGCATGCTGGACAACACCCTGACCGACTTCGGCAAACACATCCTTCCCAACGCAATCCAGAACCTGCGGGTTTTCGCCTTCGCGTTCCAGGGCTACTGGGAGGACATTGGGACCATTCGCGCGTTCTTCGAGGCCAACCTCGATGTCACCAATGAATTGCCCCGCTTCAACTTCTTCGATATGACCGCACAGGTTTTCACCCGGCCGCGTTTCTTGCCGGGCGCGAAGATCAACGGGGCTCGGGTTGATCATGCGGTAATTTCCGACGGATGCATTCTTAATCACTCCGACATCACGCACAGCATCATCGGGCTGCGCAGCCTCGTGGGCGCCGGTTCGGTGTTGAACCGGGTGATCTTGCTCGGCTGTGACTACTACGAGTCGATCGAGTCCATCCTGGAGCACCAGAAAGCGGGTAATCCTCCCATTGGCATTGGCACTAATTGCCGCATCGAGAACACCATCGTGGACAAGAACGCGCGGATCGGCAACAACGTGGTCATCTCGCCAGCGGGCAAGCCCGACAAGGTGGATCACGCGAACTACTACATCCGCGATGGGATTGTCGTCATCCCCAAGAACGGCGTCATCCCCCATGGCATGGTGATCTGACTTCAGTACCAATTACATGGCCACCCTTGGCTGGCAAACCCCTGGCGTTTTGAATGAATCTGCCATTTGGAAGTCCTTGAACGCGCCGGGCCGGCTGATTCTGATCGCCGGGCCGTGTGTGATCGAGAGCGGTGAACTTTGCCTGCAGGTGGCGTCAGCGCTAAAGAAAACCTGCGATCGGTTGGGAGTCTCTTACGTCTTCAAGGCGAGCTACGATAAGGCGAATCGCACATCCTCCAAATCGTTCCGTGGCCCGGGGCTCGAAGAAGGACTGGCCGTGCTGGCGGACATTCGCTCCCGGGTTGGCGTCCCGATCCTCACCGATGTGCACACGGAAGCCCAAGCCGTGGCTGCCGCGCGGGTGGCGGACATCCTGCAAATCCCGGCTTTCCTCTGCCGCCAAACCGACTTGATTGCGGCGGCGGTTCAGACCGGTAGGATCGTGAACTTGAAGAAGGGGCAGTTTCTCTCGCCGGAGGAAATGGGGCAGGTCGTCGACAAGGCGAGGAGTGCTGGCGGGAAGAGGCTATTGCTGACCGAGCGGGGTACGACGTTTGGTTATCACAACCTGGTTGCAGACATGCGCTCGATTCCGATCATGCGCCGGTTTGGTTTTCCGGTCATCTTCGATGCGACCCACTCGGTCCAGCTTCCCGGGGGCAGCGGTGACCGCTCGAGTGGCCAGCGCGAATTCGCGCCGGTGCTGGCCCGGTCGGCCCTGGCGGCAGGAGCCAGCGGCGTTTTCATCGAAACCCACCCCGATCCGGACCAAGCCTTGAGCGACGGACCGAACAGTATTCCGCTGGCGACCATGCCCGCTTTGCTGAAGAGCCTTCTCAAGGTGTACTCGGCTGTTCAATAAGATGCCCCGCTCCGAAGCCGAGAGTCGAACTATGGGAACCGGGAACCAGGGACTTACCGGTCGTTCCTCGGCTCGCGAATCCCGATCTTCAACTCTCACCGCGGCGCTCAAGCGTGTCCGGTTGCTTCTGTGCGACGTGGACGGGGTCCTGACCGATGCGACCGTGCTCGTTGGGGAGGAAAGCGAAATGAAACGCTTCCACATCCGGGACGGGTTGGGCTTGGTGGCATTGCGGCGCCAGGGCCTTAAGGTCGGCTGGATTTCCAACCGGCCGTCCCCCGCCACCACGAGGAGGGCCAAAGAACTGAAAATAGATTTCCTTAAACAGGAGAAGGGCAGTAAAGTCCGTGTTGTGGAAAGTCTCCTCGCGAAAACCGGCTTCCGTTGGGATGAAGTCTGCTATGTGGGCGACGACATTGTTGATCTTGGAGTCCTGAACCGCGCGGGTGTGGCGGTGGCAGTGGCCGACGCCGTAGCCGAAGTGCGGGCTGCGGCCGATTATGTCACAAGTGCCGACGGCGGGCACGGGGCGGTACGGGAGGTGGTGGAACTGATTCTACAGGCGCAAACCAAGTGGGCACGAATCCTGGCGGAACACGCCGCCTGAACCAACCAATGAACCGGATAAATCATCCTTGCTTCCGTGCCGCGCTGGTTGTGCTTGTGCTTGGCCTCGTCATGTTCGCCCGGCTTGGGCACAGTCAACCCGTTGTGGGCGGACAAGGCTACAAATTCACTGAATATCACGACCCGCCCCACGAGACCCAATTGAAGATGCTGCTGGAGGGTGCCCGGGCGAAAATTCTGCCGGACAAGCGGATCCAGATCAGCGATGCCAAATATAGAACCTATAATCCGACCGGCCAGGGAGAAATGACCGTGGAGGCGCCCGAATGCATTTATAACTCAGGCCAGCGGTCAATCAGCTCTTCCGGGCCACTTCATGTGCAGACAGCGGACGGGAAGTTCTCAATTGAGGGCGAAGGGTTCCTGTGGCAGCAAACCAACTCCACTCTCCTGGTCTCGAATCAGGTCCATACGATCATCCATCCTGAACTGGTGGGGCCACCAACCGCTACCGCAGCCACCAATGTGGCGGCGGAACAACCCGCTCCGAAGGCGAAACAGGCTCCGGGCATTGATATCTTCTCTGACCAGTTTGAATTCGCCAGGGTTTCCGGCCTGGGAGTTTACCTGGGGAATGTTCGGGTTTCCGGGACAAACCTGACCTCCACCGCAGGAAAGATGACGCTCGTGTTGTCGGAGGCTGAGCGCCGTTTGGAAAGCCTGAAGGCGGAGGAGAATGTGATCATCGATTACGAGAAGATCCACGCCACCGCTGGGCAGGCGTTCTACTCGGCGGATACGGGCTTGATCCAGTTGACCAATCAGCCGACCTGGCGGCTAGAGCAGCGAGACGGCAACGGAGACGAGCTAGTCTTCGACGCGACAAATAGGATCTTCCGCGCCAACGGTCACGCCAGGCTGTACATGCCCGCGCAGAACATGGGGATATCGAGCTTTCTCTCGGGGCCCGGCTCCGTTTCCTCTAATTCAGTGCCGACAACCAATCACTTCGTGGAAGTCCTGTGCGACAATTACGAGGTGAAAACCAACCTGGCGGTCTTTCGCCAGGACGTGCGCGTCAGCGACCGCGTTGCGGATCAACTGCAAGGGGAAATGAGTTGTGCCCTGCTGACGCTCACATTCTCGGGCACAAACGAGTTGCAGAAGATGCTAGCCGAGCGCCAAGTCGTGATTGCGCAGCAGGATAACCAATTCACCGCGCAGAAGGCCGAGTACACCGGCACCAATGGCGTTCTGGACTTGACCGGGAATCCCGCCTGGCGGGCCGGCCTCCGCGAAGGCAAGGGTGACCTGTTACGGGTCCATCTGGCGCGTGAGGAAATGCTGGTGAGCGGCAACGCAATCATGAAGTTGCCGGCCGCCGAGCTTGGCCAGTCTGCTTTCACCGCGTTGGGCAAGCCCAAGCCAGGCGAATCGAAGGCAACGACGAATGAGTTCGCGGAGGTCCATTCTCAGCAGTATTATCTCACTCCCGAATCAGCCCTGTTTCGGGGCCACGTACGCATTGAGCATCCCCAGATGAAATGGACCTGCGAGTTGATAACCATGCTTTCGCTCCCCGAACTTGGAAAAGCCGGTCGCCTTGTCATCGCCGAGCCGGCGGTGGTATTCGACGTCAGAGACGATCAGGGCCGGAGTTTCCATGGAACGGGCGACAAGGCCGTTTATACTCACCGCGTAACGACCGCGTTGACCAATGATATCATGGAGTTGACGGGAAATCCGGCGATGCTGGCAGCAACCAATATGGTGGGCCGGAACAAACGCATCGTGCTGGATCTGGCTAGCCACAAAGTGGCCGCCCCGGGAAAATATCTGCTTTGGGCCGCGGCGCCCGAGGGCGCGCCGACCACGTTCCGTGCTCCGAAAACCGGATTCACAAGGTAACTAGATGCCCGTCTTGAAGGCGCCACAGCCAGAACCTCCCGCCGCTAACGTGACGAACGGGAAGCTGCTGGTCACGGACAAACTGGTGAAGGAATATCGCCAACGTCGCGTGGTCAATGGCGTCTCGATCACGGTTGAGGCCAAGGAGATTGTCGGCCTGCTCGGCCCGAACGGCGCCGGTAAGACCACTACCTTCAACATGGTCGTTGGAGTGATCCGGCCGGATGGAGGCGCGGTAAGATTCCAGGGGCACGACATCACGAGCCTGCCAATGCATAAGCGCGCTCGCCTGGGCATGGGCTACCTAACCCAGGAACCTTCCATCTTCCGAAAGCTCACGGTCGAGCAGAACATCCTCGCCATTCTGGAAACTTGCCGGCTCAGCCGGACAGAGCGAGCGGTCCGGCTGAAGTACTTGCTGGAGGAACTCGACCTGACGCGGCTGGCCAAGAGCAAAGCCTATACGCTGAGCGGGGGGGAAAAGCGGCGCCTGGAAATCACCCGTGCCCTGGTGACCAGTCCCAAGCTCTTGCTGCTCGACGAGCCGTTCAGTGGAATTGATCCGATTGCCGTCTATGAGGTCCAGAAGATCGTCCGCCGCCTGAAGGATCGAGGCCTGGGAATACTCATTACCGACCACAACGTGCGTGAAACGTTGAAGCTGGTGGACCGGGCTTACTTGATTCACAAGGGCGAAGTCGTCTATGAGGGGGTGGCGGAACAGTTAGTCAACGACCCTAAAGCGCGCGAGATCTATTTGGGTCCGGAATTCAACTTATGAGGCCGCAGCCATGCAAAGCGACGCCATTACCGTAGAGCGATTCTACACGGAGCACGCCAGTGCCCTTGAACTCAACCTGATCGCCGGCGCCAGCGGGCTTAAACGGGTCATTCGCGAGCCGACCGTGAACCGCCCAGGACTAGTGCTCTCCGGTTTCACGCGCTACTTCGCCAATAAGCGCTTGCAGGTCATCGGGAACGCGGAGGCCTTCTTCCTGAAATCGCTCTCCACCGAGGACCAGGTCAGACGTTACGAGGCTTTCTTCTCCTACAAGGTCCCTTGCGTCGTGTTCTCTCGCAACCTGCACCCGCAGAAGTTGTGTTTGGCGGCCGCCGAGCAGGCCCGGGTGCCGATCTTCCGCTGCCCCATGGTGACGATGAAGTTTATCAACCTGGCTACCCTGGCACTGGAGATGATGTTCGCCCCACGTGGGACGGAGATGGGCAGCATGGTGGACATCCTCGGGGTGGGCGTGATCATCCGCGGCGAAAGCGGCATCGGCAAAAGCGAAAGCGTCCTGGCGCTGATCGAGCGTGGGTACAGTCTTGTCGCCGATGATATCACCAAGGTCACGCTGGTGGACGGCCGGGAAGTGGTGGGCACCAGCGCTGAAGTCACGCGCGATCACATGGAGGTACGCGGCATTGGCATCATCAATGTCGCCGCCATGTTCGGCGTCAAGAGTATCCGCCATGAAAAGCGCGTGGACTTGGTCGTCACCCTCAAGTCCTGGAACGAAGTGCCCGATGTGGACCGTTTGGGCCTGGAGCAGGAATATGTTAAGATCCTCGACATTGACATCCCGCACATCATTCTCCCGGTTCGGCCGGGCCGGGATCTGGCGCGGTTAATCGAGGTCGCCGCGTTTCAGGTGAAGCTCAAGTCCGCGGGCTACAATCCTGCGAAGGAACTCAATGACCGGCTCATTTCCCGCATGGCCGCCGCCGCTAAACTGTAGAATTCTGTGGCGCGGCTGCGTCCCTTCTGTTAACTATGATCAGAAGACTGAATGAGCGCAAAAGCAATGGCCGGCAGCAGTTCTGCGATGACACGAGATTTCAGGGTCTCGAACAAGCTGGGTATCCATGCCCGGCCCGCGGCCATGTTCGTTAAAACTGCCAACCGTTTTAGCTGCGACATCTTCGTGGAAAAGGACGGCGAGAGGGTCAACGGCAAGAGCATCATGGGTCTGATGATGCTGGCCGCTGGCCCCGGCAGTAAGCTCACCGTGCACGCTCAGGGCCATGATGCCTCCCAGGCGCTTGCCGAAATCGAGATCCTCATGAATCGCAAGTTCGACGAGGAGTGACGGGGCTGGAAAACATGGTTATATCGTCGCAAGTGTACCTGAGCCGGCTGAGCTACGATCGAATCACGTAACTAGGCAACTCTGTAACCCATCAACAAGATCATGAGCGCCGTTGAGATTGATGTAAAGTATGTCGCGCACCTGGCGCGGCTGTCGCTCTCGGCTGATGAAGAGCAGAAGATTGGCGCGCAGTTAGGCAATATTCTGGGCTACATCGAGAAACTAAAGGAAGTGGATGTCACCGGAGTCGAGCCGACGGCCCACGCTTTTCCTTTGGTCAACGTCACCCGGCCGGATGAGGTGCGTCCCTCCATCAGTAACGAAGAGGCCCTGCGGAATGCGCCGGCCAAGGCCAACGGCCTCTTCATCGTCCCCAAGATCGTCGAATAGCGCGTCGGAGTGCCGCCGTCGCAAGAACCAATCAGGCATCCCGGCTAAAAATCCGCATTCCCGGGTGTGCGGGCGAAGGGGATCACGTCTCGGATATTCGGCACCCCCGTCAGAAACATCAACAGCCGCTCAAACCCCAGGCCGAAGCCGGCGTGCGGCACCGTTCCGTAGCGCCTCAAATCCACATACCACCAGTAATCCTCGGGCTTGAGCTTGTGGAACTTCATGTTCTCGTGCAGTTGATCCAGGCGCTCCTCGCGCTGCGCGCCGCCGATGACCTCGCCGATGCCCGGCACCAGCACATCCATCGCCGTAACGGTCTTGCCGTCGTCGTTTAGCCGCATATAGAACGGCTTGATCTCGCGCGGGTAGTTGAACACGGTGGCCGGTGACTTGAAATGCTGTTCGGTGAGGAATCGCTCGTGCTCCGACTGCAAGTTCAGTCCATACTCGACTGGGAACTCGAACTGCTTGCCGGACTTCTTGAGAATTTCCACCGCCTCCGCGTAAGGCACCCGCATAAAAGGCCGCTCGACGACGAACTTCAGCCGCTCGTGCACGCCTTTGTCCACGAACTTGGCAAACAGTGCCAGGTCCTCGGCGCAGTGCTCCAGCGCATAACGCGCCATGGCCTTGACGAACTCCTCGGCCAGGTCCATGTCCCCGAGCAAATCACAAAATGCCATCTCCGGCTCGATCATCCAGAACTCGGCGGCATGGCGTGCCGTGTTGGAGTTCTCCGCGCGGAACGTCGGGCCGAACGTGTAGATGTTGGACAACGCGCAGGCGAAGGTCTCCCCCTCAAGCTGGCCGCTCACCGTCAGGTAGGTCGGCTTGCCAAAGAAATCCGCCTGTGGCTTCTCGTCAATGTTTCCCTTGAGGGCGGTGACGCGGAACATCTCACCCGCGCCCTCGCAGTCGCTCGCGGTTATGATCGGCGTGTGAACATAAACGAAATCCCGCTCCTGGAAGAACTGATGCACCGCGAACGCCAGTCGACTGCGCAAGCGGAACATGGCCCCGTATAGGTTCGAGCGCGGGCGGAGGTGCGCGATTGTTCGCAGGAACTCCGCCGTGTGCCCCTTCTTTTGCAGCGGATATGTCGCGTCCGCTGGTCCGACCAATTCGAGCCGCGTGGCGCGCAATTCCCATTTCTGTCCGGCCGCGGGCGAAGCCACGAGTGTTCCCTCGATTACGGCCGAAGCGCCCGTCGCGAGTTGCGGGAGGTGCTCCGAACCGGGCGTGCCGGCATCCACAACTACCTGCACGTTAGCGAGGCACGAACCGTCATTGAGTTCGAGGAACGAGAATCCCTTCGAGTCGCGCCGGGTGCGGACCCAGCCTTTGACCGTCACCGCTTCCTGGGGTTCTGTAACTGCCAGGAGACGTTTAATTAGTGTGCGCATGGATTTGATTTGGACGCTTCAATTTCGCCCTTAGCCTAACTGAAACGGCGCGGGCCGCAAGATTCGACCCAAACCCATCACGGATGAACATAGAGGGAGACGGATGCCGGTTCCGTGATTTTGGCGAGCTAAAGCTGGGCATCACCGGAGAAATCCGAAGTCCTAAGCGGCGATTTATCTTTACTGCAATGGTCGAAATTGCTCGCAGGCTGTCCCAAGAATGACCGCCCCGGCGACCAGATGACGATAGTCTTGCCCGTTACCTACAGGATTGAAACTGGCGGACTTTAGACCCTCGATTTTCGGCTTTAGACTCTGGAATTCGATTCCCCGGGCGTTCGCCTTCTGGCTCATTTCTGTTAATTCCGGACGCAGCGAAGCACAAAAAAAGTTTATCAATTGCCAATCCACGCACAGCGAAGCTAACCACCTATGCTAATTTGTGCCGCGGGAATTGGTGGAAGTTTTTGCACCCGAACACGGGGCAAGAGGCCCCACAAATCCCGCCAGGCGATATGATTGCAACGCTTTCAAATAAGAAAAAGAACCGGCTGCCCCAGGTGCTGGAGCACGCCAGTGGCGACAAGCGCTTCAAGATCCTTGAGGCGCACATGAAGAAACATCAGTTCAAGCAGGACGCGCTGATCGAGGTGCTGCACAAGGCGCAGGAACTGTTCGGCTACCTCGAGGACGACCTGCTGCTGTTCGTCGCCTACCGGCTCAAGCTGCCGACCAGCCGCGTGTACGGCGTCGCGACCTTTTACCATTTCTTCACGCTCAAACCCAAGGGTAAGCATACCTGCGTGGTTTGCATGGGCACCGCTTGTTATGTGAGAGGCGGGGACAAGGTGCTGGCGGCGGTCGAGGAAAAGGCGGGCATCAAGGCCGGGGAAACCTCGGCGGACGGGGAGCTTTCGCTGCTGACGGCGCGGTGCATCGGCGCGTGCGGCATCGCTCCGGCGGTGGTTTACGACGGGACGGTCACACCACGGCAGACGCCTGAGTTAGCGCTGGAAAAACTGAAAGGATGGATCGGCCATGGTAATTGATGACCTAGTCGCGATTGCGGCGAAGGAGCGGGCGTCGCAGAAGAAATATGTCATCCGCTGCTGCATGGCGGCGGGCTGCATGTCGTCCGACTCGAAGGGTGTCAAAGAAGCCCTGGACAAAGCGGTCAAAGAAGCCGAACTGGAAGACCAGGTAGAAGTCCGCGGAGTCGGCTGCATGAAATTGTGCTGCCAGGGACCGCTGGTGCAGGTGGATTCCCATGGCGAAGGCGCGACGGTCGAGGTGAGCGCTGACGGGCAGGGACCGCTTTACCAGAGAGTCAGGCCGGAAGATGCGGCGTCCCTCGTCGGCACGCTCAAGGGCCAGAAGACGAAGGTGCAGTGCGGTGACCCGAAGTCGCCGTTCTTCACCGAGCAGTTTTCCATCGTGTTGGCCAACAGCGGGATCGTGGATCCTGAGCGGATCGAGTCCTACATCGGAGCGGACGGCTACCAGGCCCTGCACGACGTGCTGCGCGAGATGACGCCTAAGGAAGTGCTAGACACGGTCCTCAAAAGCGGGCTGCGGGGGCGCGGCGGGGCGGGCTATCCGACTGGCCTCAAGTGGGCAACGGTCGCCAAGACTTCCAGCCAGCAGAAATACGTCATTTGCAACGCCGATGAGGGCGACCCTGGCGCGTTCATGGATCGGAGCGTGCTGGAGAGTGACCCGCACAGCGTCCTGGAAGGCATGGCCATTGCGGCTTACGCGGTGGGAGCCACCCAGGGATTTATCTACGTGCGCGCGGAGTATCCGCTGGCAATCAGCCGGCTGCAAACGGCCATCAAGCAGGCGAAGCAGCAAGGGCTCTTGGGCAGCGGTATCTTTGAATCTCCCTTCAACTTCAACATTGATCTGCGCATCGGCGCCGGTGCGTTTGTCTGCGGCGAGGAGACGGCGCTGATGGCCTCGGTTGAGGGCAAGCGCGGTACGCCGCGCCCACGACCCCCGTTCCCGGCGGAGAGCGGGTTGTGGGGCAGCCCGACGCTGATCAATAACGTGGAGACGTTTGCGAACGTGGCCCCGATTATCCGCAAAGGGGCGGAGTGGTTTGCGGGCATCGGCACGGAGAAGAGCAAGGGCACGAAGGTGTTCGCGCTGGCGGGAAAGATCACCAACACCGGGCTGATCGAAGTGCCGATGGGCACGACGCTGCGGAAGATCGTCGAGACCATGGGCGGCGGTGCGCCAGACGGCGGGAAGATTAAGGCGGTCCAGACGGGTGGGCCGTCGGGCGGTTGCATTCCGGCCGAGGCGCTCGATACACCGGTGGATTATGATTCGCTGACGAAGCTCGGTTCGATCATGGGATCGGGGGGCATGATCGTCATGGACGAGACGACGCGCATGGTAGACGTGGCGCGTTTCTTCATGGAGTTCTGCATGGACGAATCGTGTGGCAAATGCATCCCCTGCCGGGCGGGCACGGTGCAGATGCATAACCTGCTGACGAAGATCCTGGCGCGCAAGGCCACCGCGCGTGACCTGCAGAAGCTCGAAGAGCTATGCGAGATGGTGAAGAACACCAGCCTGTGTGGCCTGGGCCAGACGGCACCCAACCCGGTGCTGAGCACGTTGCGGTTCTTCCGAAAGGAATATACGGAGTTGCTCCAGGAGGATATTTACGGGGGTCCCATCCGCAACGGGAACGGCAATGGGAACGGGAACGGGACAAAAGAGGCATTCTCCCCGATGATCTGACCTTGAGACTGGAGCTAATGTATGGCTGCTAAAACTTTAACGATTAACGGCAAGCAGGTCAGCGCCGATGAGAGCGCCACGGTCCTGCACGCCGCTACCGAGGCCGGTATCACCATCCCGACGCTCTGCCACCTGGACGGCGTGTATGATGTCGGCGCCTGCCGGCTCTGCCTGGTGGAAGTGACGGGCATTTCTAAACTGCTGCCCGCTTGCACCACCAAAGTGAGCGAGGGCATGGACATCAAGACCGACAGCGAGCGGTTGCGCAAATACCGCCGGATGACCCTGGAACTGCTGTTCGCCGAGCGCAACCATGTTTGCGCCGTGTGCGTAGACAATGGCCATTGCGAGCTGCAAGCGCTGGCCTACAGCCAGGGCATGGACCACGTGCGCTACGACTATTGCTTCCCGAAATGGGAGGTAGATAACACGCACGCGCTGTTCGGGATGGATCACAACCGGTGCATTCTCTGCACCCGCTGTGTGCGCGTCTGCTGGCATATTGAAGGCGCCGGCACCAAGAACGTCTCCGGCCGCGGCGGCAAGGCCCGGATCATCACCGACCTAAACCAGCCGTGGGGAACCTCTGACACCTGCACCAAGTGCGGCAAGTGCGTCATGGCCTGCCCCACGGGAGCGCTGTTCAACAAAGGCTCGACGGTAGGCGAGATGGAACGTGACCGGACCAAGCTCGATTTCATCGTCACTGCGCGGGAGAAGAAGCAATGGATTGCAGACTGATTTAGTTACGAAGTTACGCCGTTACATGAGTTACATAGCGCCGCTAGTGAAACCCTTGTAACCTCTGTAACCATGTAACTTATGCAACTGATTTAACTTATCTGACTTGTCAGCGTATTAACATGCAGACCAAAGAAGAAACACAAACCCAGACTGCGACAGGCCAGCCGGCTCTCCTCCGCCTGGCTACGGTGTGGTTTGGCGGCTGCTCCGGCTGCCACATGTCGTTCTTGGACCTCGACGAGTTCCTCATCGAGCTAGCCGGCAAAGTGGACCTGGTCTTTAGCCCGGTCATGGACGTGAAGGAGTACCCCGAGAACGTGGATGTGTGCCTGATCGAAGGGGCCATCTGTAACGAGGACAACCTGGAGTTGGTCCGCAAGGTTCGGGCGCAGACCAAAGTGCTGGTCTCGTTCGGCGACTGCGCTGTGACGGCCAACGTGCCGGCCATCCGCAACCAGCTTGGGCTGGGCAACGCGGAAAGCGTTCTGCAGCGGGCCTACATAGAAGGTGCGCAATCCAACCCGAGCGTGCCTAAGGAACCGGGTATCGTCCCACCGCTTCTGGAGCGGGTCTTGCCTGTGCATGAGGTTGTGAAAGTGAACTATTTCCTGCCCGGCTGCCCGCCGCCGGCGGATCGCATCAAGGCCTTTCTGGCGCAGGTGCTCGACGGTCAGGAACCGCACCTGGCGGGCAAAGACATAAAGTTTGGTTGATTATGGCTCAACGCATCATCATTGACCCCGTGACCCGCATCGAAGGGCACGCCAAGATCAGCATTTTCATGGACGACGCCGGCAATGTGTCCGACGCCGAGTTCCACGTCGTGGAGTTCCGTGGGTTCGAGAAGTTCTGCGAGGGGCGTCCCTATAGCGAGATGCCCGGCATCACCCCGCGGATTTGCGGCATCTGCCCGGTCAGCCATTTGCTGGCCGCCGCCAAAGCGGGCGACGCCATCATGGCCGTCAACATCCCGCCGGCCGCCGACAAGCTGCGCCGCGTGATGAACCTCGGGCAGATCATCCAGAGCCATGCACTGAGCTTCTTCCACCTGAGCGCACCCGATTTCCTCCTCGGCTGGGATACGCCGCAGGCAAAGAGGAACGTGTTCGGGCTGATTGCCTCGAACGTTGAATTGGCCCGCGCCGGCATTCGGCTCCGCCAGTTTGGCCAGGAGGTCATCCAGGTGCTCGGCGGGCAGAAGATTCATCCGGCTTGGGCCGTGCCCGGCGGCGTCCGCAGCCCGCTGACTGAAGAAGGCCGGGCGCGTATTCGCGCTTGGTTGCCCGAGGCCTACGCCACCACTAAGACGGCGTTCGACCTGTGGAAGAAGGTGCTCGATAGCCATAAGAAGGAAGTCCAGATCTTTGGCAACTTCCCCTCCCTTTTCATGGGCCTAGTGGAACCGGACGGCACGTGGGAGCACCACGGCGGCAAGATTCGTTTCACCGACAGTAGCGGGAGCGTCATCGCCGACCAACTCGATCCCCAAAAGTATTACGAGTATATCGCCGAATCGGTGCAGTCTACCTCCTACCTTAAGTCGCCGTATTACAGCCCGCTGGGTTTCCCGGACGGCATGTATCGCGTCGGCCCGCTCGCCCGGCTCAACGTGGCCGAGCAGATGGGCACGCCCAAGGCGGATGCCGAGTTCAAGAAGTTCAAGAAGCTGGGACGCGACCGCAGTGCGGTGACTTCGTCCTTCCTGTATCACTATGCGCGGCTGATCGAGATCCTCACCTCCATCGAGCGGGTCGAGGCCTACATGGACGACGCGGACCTGCTCAGCGAGGACTTGCGCGCCGATGCCGGCATCAACAGTCTCCGCGGCGTCGGCGTGAGCGAAGCCCCGCGCGGCACGCTGTTCCACGACTACACGGTGGACCGGGACGGCCTGCTGAAGAAGGTCAATCTGATTGTCGCTACCGGCCAGAACAACCTGGCCATGAACCAGACCGTGGCCCAGATCGCGCGCCACTACGTGCGCGGCAACACAATCCCCGAGCCCATGCTCAACCGCGTCGAGCACGGTATCCGCTGTTACGACCCGTGCCTGAGCTGCTCCACTCATGCGGTGGGGCAAATGCCGCTGCACGTGCAGCTCATTGGGCCCGACGGCACCGTGCTGAACGAGATCTCCCGCGGCTGACGCGCGTGATCGTCACGGGTTGAACAGCGAAGGCGCGAAGAAAAGCAGGGCCGAGCAGGCCGTTTCTTGCTGTGCGCCGTTACTTACTTGCTGCTGCCAAATCCTCGGTTCGGGCTTCGCAGATAACACGGAAGCCTACGTTATAGACGCGCTGCCAAGGTTGGTAGCCGATACGGAAACTCGAGGTGCTCCGCCGCGGCACATCTCTCCAGGAACCACCACGCACAGCTTTCGGGGCGGAAGCTCCGGTGGTCGCCAGGCCGGACCGGGCTGTGCCATTGGCATCGTAATCTGAGCTGGTCCATTCAGCCACATTGCCGTGCATGTCGCAAAGGCCCCACGCGTTCGGGCGGTATTGCCCGGGACGGACTGCCACCAGCGCCTTGTCATTGAAACGCGCATCCTTCGGGATCCAGTCGTCGAAGGGAGTCGGGTTCATCAATGGCACATCCACCTGGTAAGGGTCGCTGGCAAAGTCGGATAGGCGGCGATCCGCCAGGTTCGCATAGGAGGAGAAATCCGTATTGAAATCGCCGTAGTTGAACGGAGTGTCCGTGCCTGCCCGGCAGGCGTATTCCCACTGAGCCTCGCTGGGCAGCGTGAACTTTTGCCCGGTTCGGGCGCTTAACCACCGGCAGAAAGCGGAGGCCTCTTCCCATGAAACGCGCACCACCGGCTGGTCTGGTTCATTCGCAGGGTAGCCGCGCACGCCGAATTGGTATGCATTCTTGTCCTCAAGGCCGCTGTCGTGAGTGGAGTCAAACAGCGCATAGGTCCGGTTATCCAGTTCTCGCGCCGCCATCCAGAAGCCCTCTTTGAGCTGTGCGACGGACTGCGACCCGTCACTTGCGCTCCCCATGACAAACTGGCCGGCCGGAACGATGACCAGGTCGAGCTTGATACCATTGCCCAGCTCAATGCTGCGGGAAGAGGAGGGCGCGGCCTTGGATTGTCGCCGCTGCGCCTCTGTGGCATCGAAGGGCCAGCCGGGGGCCGAAAGCCGGGCCGCTGGTGAGGTTCTGCTGGCAACCGCGCCCGCAGGCTGCGGTTCCTTGTGAGCGCTCTTGAGGCAAGTAAACTCCGTCTCACGGATGGTCTCGGGATCGTCCTCAACTCCTCCATAAAGCCGAAGCAGGTCGCTCCGTCGTTGAACTTGCTTGCCCGGCTTATCGATCTCGCCCCAGGTGCCGTGGTAGGGGCAATTCAGATCTATCCAAGTTACGAGCCGGTCCCAAGACTCCGCGTCCAGTTGCACGCCCTGATGTCCCGCTTTCAGCATCTGCACCAGGTCCGTGGTGTCGGCGTGGAACTCCATGGGCATGAGCATGTGGTAATCACTCTCGATCCCCGGCCGGCGCACATAGCGGACCAGTGCATCGTATCCGACCGAGAACTTGCCGGCGTGCGCCCCCCCGTTCCCCGGTGTGACACTGGACCAGTTGGTGAGCATGACCGACCCGCGGAGATCGCAGATATGCGCCCCATCCGAGCGAGGTTGTCCGTTATGGCAACTCACGCAATGCTCATCGACCACCGGCTGGACTTCCCGCGCATAACTGAAGCCGCGCACCGCGCCCCGCCACGGGGTGATTCTCGCGGGAGGTTCGTTCAGGGCCGAGGCCCTTCGGGCGGGAGGCGCACTATTCTGCGTCTCATGGCAGCCAACGCACTGGACGGTTTCCGCAGGCATGGCGGTCATCCAGGAGCGCATGAGCTGCATGGCTTTGCCTTCCACGTCCAGCGGCTGCAAAGAGATTGGAGTGTTAGCCGGCACCAGGAACTTCGCGGAGCCGTCCTCGTTCACTGGAACCGTTCCCAGCACGCGCTTGATGTCCCAAGGCCCATCCGCGCCCACTACTCCCAGCAAGCCGCCCATCTCTTCGTAGGCAAAGTGATACGTGAAAACCCGCAGAGCCTTCACGGCTCCGCGCGGCACGCCCCGCATGCCGTCACCGGCGTAGATGTCCTCAATGATCACCACGGCGTCCTTGCTCCCCGGAGCCACTTTGTCCGGAATCACCGGCGGCACCGGTGTTGGCCGGAAAGGAATCGGTTCGAACAACGCATACTCGGGCAGTTGCAGCAGCGGAACGAGGTTGTCGAACACATCCACGAGGTAAATCCCCCAGGGCGAATCCGGCGTCGGCTTGCAGGACACCAGGAAGAAACTCCCGTCCAGGGGATAGGGGTGCAGGAACTTTGGCCAGCTTGCCAGGGCCAGACCGTCTTTGATCACGGCTTCGACCTTGCGGCCGTACCCGGGAATCCGCTGCACCGCCGGCTCCGCTTCGCGCCGGCCCTGCGCGGCATCGAACAGCACTAGTTCTCCCATGCGTGGGTTATCGTGGTGCCCACCGATGACCGCAATGACGCGCGTGGGGTCTCCGGGGATTGGCCGGGCATAGAAAATGGAGTTCGGCCAATAGGAGTTGCTGCTCAGGAACTCCATCTGCCCGGTGCCGTCCGGGTTCATGCGAAAGAGCAAGCGTGTGTTCGAGTGCGGCGTATCCGCATACTCCCATCGCGTGTAGAGCACGCGGCCATCGTTCATCACAGTCGGGCACCAGTCGTGTTCCTGGTCGAAGCAGAGCTGCCGGATATTCCTGCCGTCGGCATCCATCCGGTAAAGGTTGGCCACGTGCGAACTGCCATACACGCAGGGCACACCAATGAAGCAGGCCGTGCACGTGAACAGGATGCGGCCGTCCGGCAGATAGCAGGCATCATAGGAGTCCACATCCGGCTGCTCGCCAGTAAGCTGGCGCACCTGCGTCGCCCGCCCTCCGGCAAGCTGCATCTCAAATACCTGCCACCGGCCATTCGTGCCCACTGACGAGAACAGCGCCTTGCTCGCATCCCAATGCAAGTCCACATCACCCACAAACACATCGTGGGCCGGCTTGAAAACCGTCTCCAACGCAGCCCCCTCCCGCTTGTACTCCAGCGCGCAAAGGGAGTCATCGTAGCCGTGCGCCGGCAGTGAGGAGTTGCTTTGCCAATTGTAAGGCAACCCCAGGTCCGGGCCCTTTGTGCCGCGCTTAAGGAGCAGCAGGCGCTCAAAATTGCACACAGGATTATTCTCTACCAGAGCCTCGCGCTGAAGTTGGGCGAAGGCCCGGCCAGTGCCAGCGTCGTTCTCAGGCAGGCTCTCAATTTCCTCCAGACGCTTCAGAAACAACGCGGTTTTGCCGTAACGTTCTCCGTGAACCCGCTGCAAGTGCGCTATGGCGCGGCGCAATGCCGCCGTATTCACCGCCGGCTGATACGGCGCGAACACCGGCGGCGGGGGGCCGTCGCTCAACTTGCGCGCCTTGGGCCGATTCACCGCCCAGTTGGCCGGAATCTCCTCCGCGGTGAACCGCAGGCTTACAATATGCGGAAAGGCATCGGTCCGTTGCAGCCGAAAGGTTCGCGGCCCCGCCGGGATATAGAGCTGTGCGGACTTCTCGCAGGCTGCCTTGCTGGTTTCCCACCCGCTAGTCGCCAAGCGACAGACCTTCGCCACCGTCTTGTTGTCCATCTGCAATTCGACCGGTCGCGCGTCCAGGGCGGCGTACTTAATTTCCAGTGTGTAGGTGGCCGAGGCCGGGAAAATGATGTCGTACTCGACAATGACGGGCGAAGTGCCGCCAAATGCCACCATGGGCTCGGCATCTGCCCATTGATTCGTGTAGGTGGCCGCGTTGCCACGATCGAAGGCCCACGCTGGTATCTCGAACGAGCGCGGTTCTGCGCGAGCAGTGAGGCAGATGCAGAGCCACACGCTTGCCAGAAGCGTAATCTGCGTGAACCACTTCCTTATCGCGTGGCGAAGCTCCGGCTGCTTTGAGGTGCGAGCAAAACTGATATTCAGGAGGCTCTTCATAATGCGCCATTGCCGAGGTCTGCACAAACGTGCAGGCGCATGGTATGGACCGTTCCACCGGAGTGCAAGTCTTCCGGCAGGCGACGTTCCAGGCGGGGCGCATCTCGGCACTGCCACCACTCCGGCGCGCGGACATTCTTGTCCAATGCCGCTAGGAATCCGCATGGTTTTTGGCGAGTTGTTTCCGCGCAGCAGCCCTGGAGCCTTCGAGTTTGGCGACATCTTTTTGGAAGGCGCGAATGGC
>Ga0073936_10004800_pt1 | contig 18521 bp, 22 predicted proteins | sample AliMusrvi5mmetaG_FD_87041 | JGI IMG/M metagenome (GOLD analysis project Ga0073936, IMG submission 87041) | Freshwater lake bacterial and archeal communities from Alinen Mustajarvi, Finland, to study Microbial Dark Matter (Phase II) - Alinen... | ecosystem: Environmental > Aquatic > Freshwater >... | reverse complement strand
GCAGCTGGGCCCAGCTGCCCGCCAACGCCATCAAATACGTCAAGCGGGTGGAAGAGTTGATCGGCGCGCCGGTGGCGCTGCTGTCCACCAGCCCCGACCGCGACGACACTATCATGGTGCAAGACCCATTCGTGGATCGGTGATGCGCGCTCTGCTTCTCTCCGGCCTGATGTTCTTGGGCGCCTGCGGCGCGGCTGCCGCCGACGATACGGCGCGCATCGAACAGGCCTATGCCCGCAAGCTCGCGGCGCAGCAGCAACAGGATGTCGAGCAACGCATCGCGGGACGCGAGCACGCGCTCGACAATGCGCCGTCCTCGCCCGTGCTGGGCAATCCCGCCGGCGATGTCGTGATCGTGGAGTTCTTCGATTACACCTGTCCTTATTGCAAGGCGGTCGAACCCCGGCTGGAAGCCCTGCTGAAATCTGATCGCAAGGTGAAGCTGGTGCTGAAGGAGTTTCCCATCCTGACGCCCCAGTCCCTGATCGCCACCCGCGCGGCGCTGGCCGCGACGCACCAGGGCAAGTACCACCAATTCCACCAAGCGATGATGAACTTCCGCGGCCAACTGCTGGAATCCGACATCTTCGACATGGCCCGGGCGTCGAGCCTGGACGTCGCGCGCCTGCGCCGGGACATGACCGCGCCGGACGTCTCCGATGAGATCATCGCCAACTTCAACTTGGCGCGTGGTATCCGCGTGTTCCAGACCCCTGCCTTCATCGTTGGCGGCCGCCTGATGAATTCGGAATCGGCCAGCATCGATTTTCCCAAGGCAGTCGCCGCCGCCCGGCACAAATGAGGCCGCTGGTCATTCTGGGCAGTGCCCGGCCTGACGGCGAGACGCGCAAGGCGGTGGATATCGCCTTTCCGGCCGGCAGCGCCGATCTCCTGATCCTGCCCGAGTTCATCATCGGCGGGTACGATTATCAGCATCGCAACATCGCGGACGCCTTCAGCAGCTTCGCCGAAGCCATGACCAGCGTAGGCAAGATTGTCTTCGCCACCCCGGTCTATTGGTATGCCATGAGCGCGCCGTTGAAGTTCTTTTTCGACCGCCTCACCGACCTGACGGAAAACCTCAAATCCCAGGGCAAGGCGCTGGCGGGCAAACAGGTTTGGATGATCGCCAGCGGCACCGAAGAGACGCTGCCGGAAGGGTTTGAAGTCCCCTTCCGGCGTACATCCGAGTATTTCGGCATGACCTATCGTGGCGCGGCCTATCTCTACACCGGCACGGACGCGGATTTGCGCGCCCAAACCGCCGCGGCGATGACCGCATTCGGCCAAAGCATCACTGACGGCCGTTGAACACCAGGTAGCGGAACTTGCCGCCGGCCGCGACATTGAACAGATGCGGCATGCCCGCCGGAATCTGCAGGAAATCGCCGGTCTTCACCGTCATGCTCTTGCCGCCGGTGATGCCGTCACCGCGGGTCTGGCCGGGTCCGGTCTCCCGCGCGTTGGACACCGTGCCGCCATAGACCAGCGTCGCCTCGCCCGACAACACATGGATGTAATGCGTCCAGTGGGCATGCACTTCCGGCTCGTTGCCCTTGTCGCTGCGCTGGGCATATTCGACGTAGTAATTTTCATGATCGACCGGAAAGGCGGTCTTGGCGCCCGGTCCCGGCTGGCCGGTCAGGGCTTCGACTTCCTGGGCCGAAAGATGCCTGAAGCCTTCCGCCGGCAGGTTTCGCAGCGGTGTCTGTGCCATTGCGCCGGCTGAAACGATCAGCGCCGCGCCGAACATCATCTTGATTGTCTTGTTCATTTCCATTCCCTTCGTTGTGAAATCAAAGATCGGCCAGACGGGTCCAGATGCCCGCCGCGGCCGCAATCGCCACACCCAAACTCAAAACCAGATTGCCGTGAAAGCCCAGTTCGGTTGCGCCCGCCATCCACAGCACCAAGGTGGCAACTGCCACCACGATGCCGCCCACCAGGCTGGCCTTGCCGGTCGTGACGTGGCCGCGCGTGCTCATTTCCGCACCTTGCTGGTGTCATAGCCATTGAAGACGTGGCGAACCAGGCCGCATTCCAGGTCCGAGGTGCCGAAGAACCAGTCCGCCACCGGATAGGTTAGGTTGAAATTGCGTTCCATCATGATGGAGCGATCATGATGGGCGACGTGATGGCGGCGGATGGAGTTCACCAGCGGGATGCGTCGCACGAGCGAGTCATCCTTCACATGGCAGCAATAGTGAAACAGCTCGTAATTCAGGTAGAGCGAGACATTGGTGATCAGCAGCAGCCAGCCGGCATTGGCAAATCCCAGCCGGTTCAGGATAAACGCCGGCGCCAGCGACATCACCATGAAAGCCACCAGCGCATAGGGCGGGAAGAACACGATGCGGAAGTCGCGCGTGTTGTCGAAGCTGGGTTCGACATCGGTGAAGAATTCGTGGTGCGCCAAGGTGTGGCGCTTGTAGATGCCCATCAGCCCCTTCACCGGCCGGTGCATCACATATTTGTGCAGCCACCATTCAAACACGTTGGAAATGCAAAAGGCCGCCGGGATAAACAACCATTCAAACCAGGCCGGCGATGTGACTTGCCGCGCGCAAACCCAGATCGCCGCTGCGCCGAGCCCGAAGATAAGCGCCACATGCATCCAGCCGCGATAGGCCGGCGCAATCTTGCCGCGATAGTCGGCGCGGAAGGCTTGCTGGCGGGCCGGCATGGTGGGCATCAGAAGGTCGCGATGGGGTTCAGCACCGAGCCGGTGCCGCCGGGCACTGCGGCCGGGGAAGCGGTGACCAGGAAATCCCAGCGCTTGCGCTTTTCCGCTTCGCGGCCGATCAGCTCCAAATCCAGATTGTCGAAGATCGGCATGCCCATGGCGACAATGCACAGGGCGTGGATCGGCTGGGACACCCCCGTCACCATCGATGGGATCACATCCTGCGCCCCGTCGCCGCCCAAAATCGAGACATCGCGGGCATGCAGCCAGCGGGCGCAAGACATGTGCAGCCCCGCCAACCCCTCGCCCTGGATCGGCCAGGGGCCCTTGGCATCGCGCCGCGCCCAGCGCCCGGTGCGCACGATCATCACATCGCCCGCCCCGACCTTCACGCCGGCCTTCTTCTCCCAGGCGTCCAGGTCTTCCGGATAGATGGGAGTGCCGGGCTCCAGATAGTCCACGCCCTTGTGACGGGCCATGTCCATCAGCACCCCGCGGGTGATGATGCCATTCTTGAAATTGATGATGCTGTTCTTGGCGGCGCCGTCCTCGGTCACCTCGTCCTGCGAGTAACCGTTGTACATTTTTCGGTCATAGAGGAAGTGGCAGATCGTATCCATGTGGGTATGGACATAGCCATGATACGAAATGAAAAAGGTATCGCTGGTGCCGCCGATGCCGGCGCTGCCCGGCACCTGGCCGCGGCCCACCCGGGTGGTCTTGCGTAGGATGGGCGCGGGATTGTCCACCGCCTCCTTGGTCTCGGCATTGCGCGCCATGGAATAGGAGGCGCCTTCGCGCGCCACGCGCAGGGCCGACAGACGCTTTTTCGGTGTGATCAGGTTGACCGCGCCCATCTGGTCATCGGCGCCCCAGCGATTCCAGTTGGACAATTCTTTCTGCAGCTTCGCAAAGTCTTCCGGCGTGGAATCGGCGCGCGAGGTTTGCGCATTGGCGCTGGTCGCGGCCAACGCGGCGCCAACGGCCAGTTGCTGGACGGCGCTGCGGCGTGATGGTTCAGACATAGGCCCCTCCCGTTCGCCCGCGTCTCCGGGCTTTGGAATAAGGCTACCCGGAAAGCGGGGTATGGCCTAGCGGGCCGTGACCACTTCCCAGGCCGGGCGCGGTCCTGATTGCCGCCTGGACATAGGCATGGGCGCTGGCGACCGCATCCGGCATGCCGCGCCCCTGTGCCAAGCCGCAGGCGATGGCGGTGGCCAGGCTACAGCCGGTTCCGTGGGTGTGGGGCGTGGCCTGGCGCGGCACCTCGAAATCCGTGAACTCCCCGCCGAACCACAGCGTATCGCGCACCACCGGCCCTTCGCCGTGCCCGCCCTTGAACAGCACCGCGTTGCAGCCCAGCAGCTTGAACACCATGGCGGCGTTGCGCAGCCGGTGTTCGCTGACAGGCAGGATGCCGGTCAGGGCCTCGGCCTCCGGCAGGTTGGGCGTGACCAGCGCCGCCATCGGCAGCAGCTTTTTCTTCAGCACCGTGACGGCGTCGCCGTCCAGCAGGGACGAGCCGCCCTTGGCCACCATCACCGGGTCCACCACCAGGGGAATGCCGGGCGCATGTTCGGCCAATGTGTCGGCCACCATCTGGGTCATCGCGGCGCTGCCCAGCATGCCGGTCTTGATCGCGTCGGCGCCGATATCGGACAGACAGGCGATGATCTGGTCCCGCACCACATCGACCGGCACGATATGGGCGCCGGTCACGCCCAGCGTGTTCTGCACCGTGACGGCGGTGATCGCGGTCTGGGCATAGACGCCAAAGGCCTGGGCGGTCTTGATGTCGGCCTGGATGCCCGCGCCGCCGGACGAATCCGACCCGGCGATCACCAGGAGGCGCGCCATCTTCATCTGCGAAACCTAAGCTGCCACTTCTTCGATGGCGCTGGCGATCTGGCGCACCACGGCGCGCACGACTTTTTCGTCCTCGCCTTCGGCCATGACGCGGATCAGGGGCTCGGTACCCGACTTGCGCACCAGGATACGGCCGCTGGCGCCCAGTTTGGCGTTGCCGGATTCGATGCTGGACTTGACCTTGTCGTCGTCCAGCGGCGAGCCCTTCTTGAAGCGCACATTTTCCAGCACCTGGGGCAGCGGCTCATACAGATGCGCCGCCTCGCTGGCCGGCTTGTTTTCCTGCGCCAGCACCGCCAGCACCTGCAGCGCCGCCACCAGTCCGTCGCCGGTGGTGGAGAAATCCGAAAGAATGATGTGGCCGGACTGTTCGCCGCCGACATTGAAACCGCCCTTGGCCATTTCCTCCAGCACATAGCGGTCGCCGACCGCCGAACGCGCCAGGGACAGGTTCAAGGTCTTGAGATAGCGGTCCAGGCCGGCATTGGACATCACCGTGCCGACCACGCCGCCGCCCTTGAGCCGTTCGGTCCTGGACCAGCTCTTGGCGATGAGCGCCAGGATCTGGTCGCCGTCGATGATGCGGCCATGTTCGTCGGCCATCACCACCCGGTCGGCGTCGCCGTCCAGCGCGATGCCGAAATCGGCGCGCACTTCGCGCACCCGGGCGCACATCGCCGCCGGCGCGGTCGAGCCGCATTCCTGGTTGATGTTGGTGCCGTCGGGTGTAACGCCCATGGTGACGATGTCGGCGCCCAGTTCCCACAACACTTCCGGCGCGACCTTGTAGGCGGCGCCGTGGGCGCAGTCGATCACGATGCGCAAACCGTCCAGCTTCAGATTGCGCGGGAAGGTGCGCTTGGCGAATTCGATGTAACGCGCCTGGCTGTCATCGATGCGCTTGGCGCGCCCGATGCGGGCGGACGAGGCCAGGCCCTGTTCCAGGCCGGCGGCCATCAGCGCCTCGATCTCCATTTCCACCGCGTCGGACAGTTTCTGCCCGTCGGGCCCGAAGAACTTGATGCCATTGTCCTCGAAGGGATTGTGCGAGGCGGTGATCATGACGCCGAGGTCGGCGCGCAGCGAGCGGGTCAGCATGGCGACGGCGGGGGTGGGCAGCGGGCCGAACTGGAACACGTCCATGCCCACGGCGGTGAAGCCGGACACCAGCGCGCTTTCGATCATGTAGCCCGACAGGCGGGTGTCCTTGCCGATCACCACCCGGTGGCGATGCTCGCCGCGGGTGAAAATGCGCCCGGCCGCCATCCCCGCCTTCATCGCCACTTCGGGCGTGAGCTTGGCGGTGTTGGTGCGGCCTCGGATGCCATCAGTGCCGAAATATTTGCGGGTCATAGGTGCGGGGTCCCGGGAAAGGGCTGTTTTACCACAAACTCATTGCCGGGGGTTAACAGGCTTCTTGAGGGCTTTCAGCACCTTAAGGGCATCCGACAGGGGGCTGGGGGCATGGGTGCGGATATAGTCCACACCCTGGCGGTGCGCGAACATCTCGGCAGCCAGGGTTTCGCCATGAAGCCTGCCGGCCCCGGCCTCGCCGGCCGGGCGGCCCACCAGCTGGCGCAAGAAGCCCTTGCGGGAGCCCGAGACCAGCAGGGGCAAGCCATAGCGGGCGCGCAGTTCGGGAAGGCGCCGCAGCAGGATCAGGGAATTTTCCGGGTCCGTGCCGACAAATTGGCCCATGCCCGGATCCAGGATCAGCCGGTCCCGGGCAACGCCTGCTTTCTGAAGCGCGGCGATGCGCGCATCGAAGAAGCGGGTGACCCGATCGAAGATTTCGGCCGACGGCACCTCGGTGCGAACAGCGACACCGCGTTCCTGCACCGCATGCATGACGATCAGTTTCACGGGCGATGCTGCCAGTTCGGGGTGAAGCGCCGGGTCGGGGAAGCCGTGAATGTCGTTGAGATAGTCTATCCCCTGCCCCAGCGCCCAGCGCTGAACTTCCGTCGCAAAGCTGTCGATGGAAAGGGGTACCCCCGTCTGCTTCAGCGCGGGGATCACCGCGGCCAGGCGCCCTATCTCCACCTCCGGCGCCACAGCCTGCGCCTCGGGATGAGATGAGGCCGCACCGATGTCGATGATGTCGGCGCCGCCCGCGGCCAGCACCTGCGCATGGGACAGCGCCGCGCCGGCGGCCAGATATTTTCCGCCGTCGGAAAAACTGTCGGTGGTGACGTTGAGGATGCCGAGAATTTTCATAACGAGATAGCCGCGATGACGACGGCCACAGCCAGCGCCGTCAGGCCGCCCAGAAAGGCGCTGTCGGCCACCCGCTCCTGCCAGCCCCGCACGCCGCCGTTGCGGATAGTGAGATAGGCATGCACCACGGCGGTGAACAACAGCACCGCCGCCAGCCACGTGACCTCGTCGGCATAGGAACGCACATTGGCGTTGGCCAGCTTCAGGCCGGTGATGATGACAAAGCAGATGCCCAGAAGGCTGGTGGAGGCGCTGAGGATGGAAGGCGCGCGGTTCATGAGGCACCGTTTAGAAGAAAAGACGGACGCTGGCCATAAACAATAAAGGCGGCCGAAGCCGCCTTTATCGATTGTCTCAACCTGCCGTTACCGCGGCTGCGGTTCCGGCGAGATGATCGGGCCGGGTCCGCTGGGACGCGGCTTGCCCGCCACCGGCACCGAAGTGCCTTCGCCGCGGGCCGGCAGCACCGGATCCTCGTACGGGGTGCGAACCGGGGGGATGCCCTTGAGCAGGGCGTTGATCTCGTCGCCCGTCAGAGTTTCATATTCCAGCAACCCGCGCGCCAGCACGTTCAGATCGCTCTGGCGGGAGGTGAGGATGTCCTTCGCCCGCTGGTAGCTCTCATCGATGATGCGATGGATTTCGCTGTCGATCTTCTGGGCGGTGGCTTCCGAAATATTCTGGGTGCGCGACACGCTGTGCCCCAGAAAGACTTCTTCCTGGTTCTCGGCATAGGCGATGGGCCCCAGGCTGTCGGACATGCCAAAGCGCGTGACCATGGCGCGGGCCATGCGGGTGGCCTGCTCGATGTCGCTTTGCGCGCCGGTGGTGACCTTGTCATGGCCGAACACCAGTTCCTCGGCCAGGCGGCCGCCGAACGCCACCGCCAGGTCCGCCAGCATCTTCTGGCGGGTCAGAGACAGGGCATCGCGTTCCGGCAGGCGCATCACCATGCCCAGCGCGCGGCCGCGCGGGATGATGGTGGCCTTGTGGATCGGATCGGAGCCTTCGACGCTGATGGCCACGATGGCATGGCCGGCTTCATGGAAGGCGGTGAGCTTCTTTTCCTCGTCGCTCATGGCCATGGAGCGGCGCTCGGCGCCCATCATCACCTTGTCCTTGGCGTCTTCCAGCTCGCTCATGGTGACGACGCGCTTGCCGCGGCGGGCCGCCAGCAACGCGCCTTCGTTCACCAGATTGGCCAGATCGGCGCCGGAGAAACCCGGTGTGCCGCGCGCGATGGTGCGCGGGTCCACGTCGGGCGCCAGCGGAACTTTCCGCAGATGGACACGCAGGATCTTCTCGCGGCCGGCCAGGTCGGGATTGGGCACCACGACATGACGGTCGAAACGGCCCGGACGCAGCAGCGCCGGGTCCAGCACGTCGGGACGGTTGGTGGCGGCGATCAGGATGACGCTTTCATTGGCTTCAAAACCGTCCATCTCGACCAGCAGCTGGTTGAGGGTCTGTTCGCGTTCGTCATTGCCGCCGCCCAGGCCCGCGCCGCGGTGGCGGCCGACCGCATCGATTTCATCGATGAAGACGATGCAAGGCGAATTCTTCTTGGCCTGCTCGAACATGTCGCGCACGCGGGATGCGCCGACGCCCACGAACATCTCGACAAAGTCCGAACCCGAAATGGTGAAGAAGGGCACATTGGCTTCGCCCGCGATGGCGCGCGCCAGCAGGGTCTTGCCGGTGCCCGGCGGGCCGACCAGCAGCACGCCCTTGGGGATGCGGCCGCCCAGGCGCTGGAATTTCTGCGGGTCGCGCAGGAAGTCCACGATTTCCTTCAGGTCGTCCTTGGCCTCGTCCACGCCGGCCACGTCTTCGAACGTGACGCGGCCCTGGCGCTCGGTCAGGAGCTTGGCGCGCGACTTGCCGAAGCCCATCGCCTTGCCGCCGCCCGACTGCATCTGGCGCAGGAAGAACACCCACACGCCGAAGATCAGCAGCATGGGCGCCCAGCTGACCAGGATGGAGATGAAATTGATGCCGTCATCGGCAGGCGTGACAGCGGTATCCACATTGTGGGCCTTCAGGGTCGGCCACAGGGTTGTGTCATTGTTGGGGACGGTGGTGGTGAAGGGCTGACCATTGGTCATCTCGCCCTTCACGGCGTCGCCCTGGAACATCACCTTGCGCACCTGGTTCTGGACCACCAGCTCGGTGAACTTGGAATAGCTGACCGGCGAGGTGGCCGTGTGCGGGCCCGTTCCCTGGAACAGGTTGAACAGGAAAACCAGCAGCAGCGCGATGACGATCCACAGCGCGAGATTTCTCAGGTTATTCAAAGGCCGTCCTTCTCTACTTGCCGGGAATGAACCGGGCTCCCGCCCTTCATAGATAGGACGGTTTTAGCGCATTGCCAGCCATCAAAACGTTAAGAGTTTTGGGGGCTTCCCGCAACACAGCATGACCCTCGCCGTCAGGCCTTGCGGGCGGAACTCCCGGTTTTCCTTGGACTTTCGGGGCTGAGCCACAGGACGGCTGCGCCAAAATCTTTCCCGCGCCTGCCTGCCGGGCGAATGTGACAGCCATGCAGGGTCGCGCCGGCGCCCAGCCTGCCGCCGCCAATCTGGTCGAAAAGCCGCTCCAGCGACTCGAATCGCGGCCGATAGGCCTGGCCGGAAACCGCCATCAGGATCGTGGCCAGCGCCCGCAAACCGACCTCGCGCGGCGCGGCTGCCAGCACGGCAGGATCAAGCAGCACACCGCCCTCGCCTGCACGAACGCTGCGCGCCAGCACCGCTTCGGTGACGATCTCCAGGCTTTCGCGGGCGCGGGCCAGATGCGCCGCCGCGGATGCGATGCGCTCCACCGTCAGACCGGCCGGCGCCAGTACGACAAGCGCCTTTCGGATCTTCACCCGGTCGAAGGCAGGATCGTCATTCATGGGATCATCCAGCCAGGACTGCTTCAGGGATTTCAGATGCGCCCGCAGCTGATCACGGCGCAACGCCAGCAGCGGCCGCTTCACGCCAAGTCCCGCAAATCCTGGAACCGGCCAGGGCGCGTTCGCGCGCATCGCGGCCAATCCATCGAGACCGCTACCGCGCGCCAGCCTGAGCAGAAACGTCTCCGCCTGGTCGTCGCCGGTGTGACCCACAAACAGGGTGGCGATCTTGTGCCGGGTCAGCCATTGCCCCATCAGGCGATAGCGCGCCTCGCGCGCCGCCGCCTCAATGCCGCTTTTGGGTTTGGTGCCCGTCCATTTCAGAACTTCGGCCTTCAGCCCCGCCTGTTTCGCCCAGGCGGCAACCTGCCTGGCATCCCTGGCGGAAGATTTGCGCAGGCCGTGATCCACCGTCAGCACCACCGGCGGCTTTGATTTGCGCTGCTCCGCGAAGGCGCGCAGCAGATGCATCAATGCGAGAGAGTCACTGCCACCCGACACGGCAACCGCGATGGCGCCGTCATGGTCCGCCATTGCCGCGATGAAAGAAGCCTCAAGCTTACTTGCTGCAGGCCGTTTTGCGGAGGCTCGCGGCCTGACCGAGGGTTTGCGGGCTGGCGTTGGGGTATTTCGACTTGATGAGGCCAAGCGTGGTGCAGCCTTCCGATTTCTGGCCCATGCCCATGAAGGACTGTGCCAGCTTGAGCATAGCGTCGGGCGCGCGCGTTGACTTGGGATATTTCTTGATCACTTCGGCGAAGGTGCGCGCCGCGGGGGCATAGTCCTGGTGGATGAAGCTTATGTTCGCCACCCAATAGATCGCCTGGGGCGACAGGTCGGTGTCACCCGGATTGGCGTCGGCATAGCCGCGGAACGCCGCCGAGGCTTCGTCATATTGGGCGCGGCCCATCAAATTCATCGCCTGGTCGTACTGAGCCGTGTTGGGCGGCGGCGCCAGCGAGCCGTTCAGCGGCGCGCCATCGCCGGGACCCGACGGCAAGGTGCCCAGGGTGCCGGGCGGACGGCCCCGTCCTGACAGATTGGCAGGAGGCGCATCGGGCACAGCATTAAAGCCGCCGCCGCCATTGCCGCTGGCGTCGATGGTGCCAGGACCGGCGCCAATCGGCGGCAAGGGATCGCCCGGACGCATCTGGGAATAAGGCTGCGGCGCCATCGCGGGCTGGCCGGCCGATTGCGTGCCGGCCGCGGCGCAATTCATGGAATCGCCCGCGCCCAGTTGCTGCGCTGACAGGGTGCAGAGCCGGTAGGCGAAGTCCTTCTGCATCTTGTCGATCTTGTCGTTCTGAATCTGGATCTGGTGAGTCAGTTCTTCATTGGTGCCGGTGGCCTGGCTGAGGCTCTGGGTCAGGCCCTGGACCTTGTCCTCCAGGGTCTTGATACGGGCATCCTGCTGCTGGGTGGTGTTCTGCAGGTCGCGCACCCCGTTGGTCTGGAAGGCTTCGCGCGCCTTTTCCTCGTCGCTGGGACCGAACAGCTGCGCGCTGGCGGGCGCGCAGAAAAGGCTGAGCGCCAGAACCGAAACCGCGATGCGCTGGATCATGACAAAAGTTCTCTGAAAGCAAAAAGGGGCGCGGGAGTTATCCCACGCCCCTTTTCAAAACGAACGCAAGTTACGAATTGGCACCGCCGGCGACGACGCTGACGCCGCGGCGGTTCTGCGCCCAGCAGCCTTCGTTGGAGTCGGTGCAGACGGGACGCTCCTTGCCGTAGGAGATGGTTTCGAGACGGCCGGTGGAGACACCCTGGCTGACCAGATACTCCTTCACCGCATTGGCGCGACGGGCGCCCAGCGCCAGATTGTATTCGCGGGTGCCGCGCTCGTCGCAATGACCTTCAACCGAGATGCGCACTGCCGGATATTTGGCGAGCCAGGCGGCCTGGCGGCCCAGCACGGCCTTGTCGGTGTCCTGGATGCTGTACTCGTTGTAGCCGAAATGGACGGTGTCGCCGACATTGACGCGGAAGTCTTCGGCACTGCCCGGCAGGATCGAGGAGGTGACCGGCGCGGGGGGCATCGGCGCGGGCGCGGCGGCCGGCGGCGGGGCGGTGTTCACAGCTTCCTGCTTGTGGGTGCAAGCGCCCAGAACGAGGGCCGCCGAAAGGCAGGCAAATTTCCGGGAGTGGGAAAATGACGTCATCACTGGAATCTCCTGGCAGCGAGACCGCGGTGCGACGGCGCCAACGCTTTAAGAATAAAGACGCACCTGAATCGAGAAACGCATTAAGCCGGTAAAAGAACCAAAAAATGCGTTCGAAATTAGACCAATTCTAGGAAAACTCCTCTACTGGATCAAGGGCGACCAGGCCGGATCTGAGGCCGAACCGGGGGTTAGCACCCGCCGCTCGTTGCGCCCGGTCACGTCCACCGACCAGATGGAGGAGCCGCGGCCGCCCGGGGCCTCCCGGCCGAACATCAGGACCCGGCCATTGGGGGCCCAGGTGGGCCCCTCGTCACGGCCGCCATTGGTAATGATGCGTTCACCAGAACCGTCGGCGCGCATCACGCCGATGCTGAACTGGACACCGATCCGGCGGGTAAAGGCGATCAGGTCGCCGCGCGGGGACCAGACCGGGGTACCGTTGGCGCCCGGACCGAAGCTGATACGGCGCTGGCCCGAGCCATCCGCATTCATCACATAAATCTGCTGGCCGCCGCCGCGGTCCGATTCAAAGGCGATCTGCTTGCCGTCGGGCGAGAAGCTGGGCGCGGTGTCGATGCCCGGATCGGTGGTCAGCTGGTGCATCGCCCGGCTTCGCAAATCCATCACATAGATATCGGAATTGCCGGCTCTCTCGAGCGTCAACACCACCTGGTTGCCGTCGGGCGAGAAGCGCGGCGAGAAGGTCATGTTGGGGAAATTGCCCAGCACCTCCTGCTTGCCGGTCTCGATATCGAACAGATACACGCGGGGCTTGCCGCCGATATAGGACAAGTAGGCGATCGTCTGGGCGGTGGGATTGAAGCGCGGCGTCAGGATCATGTACGAGCCGTTGGACAGGAAGATGGGATTGGCGCCATCCTCGTCCATGATCGCCAGCCGCTTGACGCGCTTGGTGGCCGGGCCGCTTTCCGAAATGAAGACGATGCGGGTGTCGAAATAGCCCTTCTCGCCGGTGATGCGCTCATAGATGGCGTCCGACACCATGTGCGCGATGCGCCGCCAATTCTCCGGCGTGGCAAAAAATTGCAGCCCCAGCATCTGGCTTTCGCCGTAAACGTCCCACAGGCGGAAATCCACCCGCAGGCGGCCGTCAGGCTGCTGGATCACCTGGCCGGTCACCAGACCCTGGGCGGTGATGGCGCGCCAGCTGGCGTAATTGGGCACGGTATTGATGTTGGTGATGTGCTCCGCAAAGCCTCTGGGGTCCAGCGGACGGAACAGGCCGGAGCGTTCCAGGTCGGCGCGCACCACGCCGGCGACATTGGCGCCAGTGGCCGGATCGCCCACGAAATCGGGAATGGCGATGGGCAGGGGTTGGGCGTTGCCCTGGGTGACGTCCACCTGCAGCGCGGCATAGGCGGGGGCCGTCCAAAGGGCCGCCAATGCGGCAAACAGGACCAAAAATCGTTTCATGCCGTTCTCCAGCGAATATTCGAAGTCAGTAACATGGCTCCAACATGGCAAGGCCCTGATGGTTCCACGATTATTGGCCCATCATCTGGCGCGGATCAAAGCGCAAGGGATTGATTTCCCGCCACAAAGCATAGCGGTCGGGCGGCAACCGGTAAGGCTGGCACTGATAGATGGCGCGGCTGGCGGCTTCCGCAGCGGCGCGGGTATAGCCGTTGCCGGCCGCCTGGGCCGCCGTGCCCGGCGTCATCTGCAAGCGTCCCACCGAGCCGTCGGGGTTCAGGGACAGATCATAATCCACCACCAGGTCGCGCGCGTCGGGCGCGCCGGTGGGCGGCGACCAGCAGCGATAGATCTGACTCTTGAGCGCATCGGCGATGTCGGCCGTCATCAGGTTGCCGGCGCCGATCCCCTGGATCACGCGCGGCCCGGGCTTGGCGGTCTTCACCGCCTTATCCGGCGCGGTGAGTTTGTTGAGCAAGGCATTAAAGTCCTGCGCCATCTCCTTCTTGGTGGGCTGGGGCTTTTCCACCGGCACTGGCTTTTCCTTGGCGATCTTGAAATCGGGCACCGGCGGTTCGGGCGCGGGCTCGACTTCCTGCATCTGCGGCTCGGGCGGAGCTTCCAGCGCCGGCGGCGGCGTGTCCATCTTCTGCGGCTCCGGCGTGGGCGGGGCCTGGGCGGCGACATTGGTGGTATCGGCGATGGTCACCAGATCCACCGGCACGACATGGCTGTCTTCAGGCGTGTCGAAGCTGCGGTGAAAGGTAATCAGGGCGGTGGCCAGGATCAGGACATGAAACAGCAGCGAACCCGCGATGCTGTAAGAGGGTCCCCGCGCGGTGGTGGGGCGCAACCGGCGCATGGCGGGCTGCGCCGCCACCTTACGGCGCGTCGGGCTTGGGCTTTGCGACATCGGTAACCAGTCCGATATGGGTGAAACCGCTGGCGGCGAGTATGCCCATCACTTCCATCACCTTGCCGTAATTGGCCTGGGTGTCGCCGCGCACAAAGATGCGCTGGTTGTAACCGTTGGAGGCGATGGCGGTGAGCTTGTCGACCAGGGCGGCTTCGGGCACCTGCTCCTTCTGCAGGAAGATGGCGCCGTCGCGCCGCACGGTGATGGAGAGCGGCTCGCGGTCCTGGCCCAGCGCCGGCGCCTTGGTCTTGGGCAGGTCCACCGGCACGCCCACGGTGAGCAAGGGCGCGGTGACCATGAACACGATCAGCAGCACCAGCATCACGTCGACAAAGGGCGTGACGTTGATTTCCGCCATGACGCGGCGGCGCATCCGGCCGCGTCCGCGCGAAGAGGTATGCTGGATACCACCAGCCATCAGCGGGCCTTTTCGTCGAGCTGGCGCGACAGGATGGCGGAGAACTCGTCCGCGAAGGCGTCGAGCTGGTTCACATAGCGGCCGATCTCGGCCACGAAGCGGTTGTAGAAGATGACCGCCGGAATGGCTGCCAGCAGGCCCATGGCGGTGGCGAACAGGGCTTCGGCGATGCCGGGCGCCACCACGGCCAATGTCGTGTCATGGCGCGCGGCGATGGCCGAGAAGCTGTTCATGATGCCCCACACCGTGCCGAACAGGCCGACAAAGGGCGAGACCGAACCGATGGTGGCCAGCATGCCCAGATTCTTCTCGATGCCGTCCACTTCGCGCAGGATGGTGACGCTCATCGCCTTGTCGATGCGCTCCTTCACGCCGCCGATCATGGATTCACGCAAGGGATTGGTGCCTTCAAAGGCGCGGCGCCATTCGCGCAAGCCTGCGATGAACATGGCGGCCAGGGGGTGATCGTTCTTGGCGGCGAATGCCTGATACAGCTCGTCCAGCGACTGGCCCGACCAGAACAGCTTCTCGAACCGCCGCGCCTTGCGCTTGAGGCTGCTCAGGGTGACCAGCTTGTTGAAGATGATGGTCCATGACCAGAGCGAGGCCACCAGCAAAAGGATCATCACCGCTTTCACAATGATGTCGGCGCGCATGAACATCGACACGATGGAGAAGCTGCCCAGCACGTCGGTGGCCAATCCGCTGCTGGCGGCGGCGCCGGGGGGCGGCGCCAGGCCTTGACTTTGGGCCGCAGGACCGACCGGGGCCGCGATGGGGGCGCTCTGGGCGCCCTGTGCCAGCGCCATGGTTGGGGCGGCAACCAGAATCAGGAAAGCGGCGACGATCTGCTTGATCATGGAAAAACCTTTTGGCGCCAACGGACTATGACAGGTTCATGGCCCGGGATGGTGGCCGGAATATGACGAATATTCTCAAGTTTCTTCTGCGGTCACGTATGGCGCAAGAGTCTCGAGTACGTTTTTGGGCAACCGGCGTAACTTCCCCGTTAACGTGATCATGCAGGCTTCGATCCGTCCTTCGACCAGCAGCATTTCGCCACAGAAGATCTTCTGGACCACGTTGATCCGTGCCCCGGACACGCCGGTCAGCACCGAATGGACCGCGATCTGGTCGTCCAGCCTGGCGGGACGGTGATATTCCACGGCAATGCGGCGCAGGGCCCAGGCCGAGGGCTCTTCATCGTCCAGGTTGGCGCGGGAGATGCCGGCAGTGCGGAAAAACTCGGTGCGGCCGCGCTCCATGTAGCGCAGGTAATTGGCGTGATAGACCACACCCGACAGATCGGTGTCCTCGTAATAGACGGCGATGGGCAGGACATGAGTCTTGCCGTCGAAGGCGCCGAGGCCTTTGAGATTACTCATCCTGATCGCCCGAAAAGAGTCCGGCCTGCGCCGCCGCCTGCGGCGGCGAGGCCAGACCCAGATGACCATAGGCCGCCGAGGTCAGCATGCGGCCGCGCGGGGTACGCTGCACCAGCCCCTGCTGCATCAGGTAGGGCTCGACGATGTCCTCGATGGCGTCGCGCGCTTCGCCCAGAGCAGCGGCGATGGTTTCGATGCCGACGGGGCCGCCGCTGAAATTCTCGGCAATCAGAGTCAGATAGCGGCGGTCGAAGGCATCCAGCCCCTTGGCATCCACTTCCAGCCGCGTCAGCGCCGCATCGGCGATCTTGGCGTCAACCGATACATGCTTGGCCACAGCGGCGAAGTCGCGCACCCGCTTGAGCAGACGGCCGGCGATGCGCGGCGTGCCACGGGAGCGGGCCGCGATCTCGCGCGCGCCATCCTTGGTCAGATTCAGCCCCAACACCCGCGCGCCGCGCTCGACGATCGAAAGCAATTCGTCGGGGGTATAGAAATTCAGCCGCACCGGAATGCCGAAACGGTCGCGCAGCGGCGTGGTGATTAGGCCGGAGCGGGTGGTGGCGCCGACCAGCGTGAAAGGCGCCAGCTGGATCTTCACCGAACGCGCCGAAGGCCCCTCGCCGATGACAAGATCGAGTTCGTAGTCCTCCATCGCGGGGTACAGGATTTCCTCCACCGCCGGATTGAGGCGATGGATTTCATCGATGAACAGGACGTCGCGCGGCTCAAGATTGGTGAGGATGGCGGCCAGATCGCCCGCCTTGGCCAGCACCGGCCCGGAGGTGGAACGGAAATTGACACCAAGCTCGCGCGCCACGATCTGCGCCAGGGTGGTTTTGCCCAGGCCCGGTGGGCCGTGAAACAGCACATGATCCAGGGCTTCGGCGCGCGCCTTGGCGGCATCGATGAAGATGGAAAGATTCTCTCGCGCCTGTTGCTGGCCGACGAAATCGGCCAGCCGCTTGGGCCGCAGCGATACTTCCAAAGTATCGTCTTCACTGCGTTCAGGGGCGACGATGCGTTTGTCGGCAGTCATGATTGCATCTCCCGCCGCTCGCCCAAGCTCGCGGCATTGGTCGCTCTCGCAGGTCCACTGGACCTGCTCGCACGCTGCGCGTGGCGCTTCCCAATCATCGCGCCATGCCCTTCAACGCTTCACGGATCAGGGCGCCGGTCTCTGTCTCTTCGCCCAGCGCCTGCACGGCGCGCGCTACCGCTTCGGCAGCGCGCACATCGCTATAGCCCAGATGCACCAAGGCCGATACCGCTTCACTCTCAGGCCCACGCGGGGCACGCAACACAGCGATCGCGCCACCGTCTTCGGCGCCCAGCATCATGGAGGGCGCCTTGTCTTTCAGTTCAGTGGCGATGCGCAGCGCCAGCTTGGGGCCCACGCCGGGGGCGCGGCCGATCATCGCCTTGTCGCCCAGCGCCAGCGCGCGCTGCAGGTCGCGCGGCGACAAGGTGGACAGCACCGCCAGCGCCACCTTGCCGCCGACATTCTGCACCGTCTGCAACAGGCGGAACCATTCGCGTTCCTCAGGCGAACCAAAGCCATACAGCTTGATGGCGTCGTCGCTGACCTTCATCTCGATCATCAGGCCGGCGGAGGCGCCCACCGTCAATCGTGACAGGGTGGAAGCCGGACACTGCACCAGATAACCGACGCCGTTCACGTCCAGGATCACCGTATCGTCGGTGATCGAATCCACGATGCCGGTCAGCTTGCCGATCATGATGCGGCCACCACGATCCGCGCGCGCGTCGTCGACAGATGCGCGTGCGCGATGGCGCAGGCCAGAGCATCGGCGGCGTCGGCCTGAGTCACGCCGCAGGCCGGCAGCAGGCGCTTGACCATGAACTGCACCTGCTCCTTGCCGGCATGGCCGGCGCCCACCACGCTCTTCTTGATATGGTTGGGGGCATATTCGGCGATCTCCAGTCCCGCCTGCGCCGCCGCCAGCAGCGCCACCGCACGGGCATGGCCCAGCTTCAGCGCGGCCTGGGGATCGCGGGCGACAAAGGCCTGCTCGACGGCGATCGCGGCCGGCAGGTGCTGGGCGATGATCGCCGCCAGTTCGCGGTGCAGGGTCATCAGCCGCACCCCCAGCCCGGCGGCCGGCTTGGTGGCGATCACGCCATGGGCGACATGGGAAAGGCGCGAGCCCGATACGTCGATCACGCCCCAACCCATCTGGGCCAGGCCCGGGTCCAGGCCAAGGATGCGAATCGTCAGGCTCATGAGCCGTTTGTACCCTTTATGTTCGCCCCCCGCCTACTGGTGCTTTGCGAAATCCAGCATGGCCAAGGCGATTTCCCGCTCGCCCATCACCACCTGGCTGGCGCCCAGAGCCAGCAGATGGCCGACCTCGGCATCGAAATGGCCCCGGGCGATGATGGTCAGGCGCGGGTTGATCCGGCGGGCCTGCTGCACGATCTGTCCGGCCTCGAAGGCCTCCGGGATGGCGACAAACAACAGCCGCGCCCCGGCCAGGTTGGCGGCGGCCAGCACATCGTCGCGCGCCGCGTTGCCCCTTATAT
>Ga0073936_10004798_pt1 | contig 18526 bp, 20 predicted proteins | sample AliMusrvi5mmetaG_FD_87041 | JGI IMG/M metagenome (GOLD analysis project Ga0073936, IMG submission 87041) | Freshwater lake bacterial and archeal communities from Alinen Mustajarvi, Finland, to study Microbial Dark Matter (Phase II) - Alinen... | ecosystem: Environmental > Aquatic > Freshwater >... | reverse complement strand
TTAAACAAAAAAAAGTTAATAAATACATGGGGGTGAATAGTTACAAAAATATAAATGCGGCTTTACCTCAATCTAATTCTTTCATTCAGGTCAACAATGGTGAAAATAAAATTGCTTCTAAAAGTGAAAACAATATTAAATTACCTAATGTGCATAAAAATAGTAAAAACCCCATTTTAGCCACAATTGATCCTTACGGTGTGGGTTCAAGTATGGCAGAAATATTTAAGAATTGGGTAAAACTTAGTAAAATGAAATAAAAAGCTTACTAACTGAATTCGGAATTTTTAGTTTTCTTAAAAATTTTAATAAAATTAAAATCCACCCATCAGAAAAATATCACTGATGGATTACAATTTTATTCCTCAAAACCATTAAAGGGAATATCATCATCCGGATCTTTGTCAAAAGGGCCAATTCCGGGTGGGTTGAACAATCCCCAGCGGTCAATGATATAATTCCATTTATCAAAGCCAGCAACCCAATCAATAAATAATAAACGGTATTCTTCCACCAGGTCCCGGACAATTTGATAGTACTCCATTTCCTTAAATCCAAACTCTTTTAGAGAATGAGAATGAACAACAAGATCGCGTGCAGCTTTGCGTATAATGGCTGCAGCTTCCATTTTGAGGTCATAGAGACCGCCACCTTCTGCTCCGGCAATTTTCACTGTCAATTGCGCAGCATCCGAAAACATAAAGCCTTTTATGTACTGAAGATGTTCATTGTCTTCAGGAATAAGTTCACCTATATGGCGAACAACATCCATTATTTCCTGACCTTTAAGGAAAATAGGGAGGTTCCTATAATTTCTTTCTTCGTTTTCTTCTTCGTCATCAAACATAGCTTGTCAATTTAAAAAAAGTAAAATTTTGTTGTGATGTAAATTCAGGTACAACCAGGCAACAAAAGAAAATAATAATTGGTGAACTACTGTTAAACTGCAGAGTTCAATTTTTTTTCAAAAGTACAGGAATTTTATGTTATGTGTATCTTGGCTCCCCCCGTTTTTTTTAAATAGATTATGCAATAACAAATGAAGGCAGGTGGCTTTACCGAATATCATTATTATTAAAAAACCTGATATTAGAGAAGAAACTGATTAATGAAAAATCTTGAGAAGTGTTATTGGCTATTTTTTTTGACATAGACTATCATAGCAAAGATCACCAATCCTGCAGGTCTTATAGCGGCTTATAACAACTGTTAGAAATTCAATTGTCAAAAATAAAAACTTATTTTTCACTTGGTATTTAAAAAAATATTTATTTTTGGAGAGAATTCTGTGATCAAATAATTGACGATTTATTGATCTTTATCAAATGACAGCTTTAGTCGAAATATGAGCATCAATCTATTTTGGTAAAAATGTTAAGGACGACTGAATACTATTCTGGATCACCTTCATTCTTTTTAAGGGAGAAAAGAAGCTGTAATTGCTGTCATTCTTGAAAATTATTAATGATTATGATTTAGCGTGCATGCGAAGAATATTGAATGTTGATAAGGCTAATGCTCCCTGAAGGTAAGGTTTGAATCTAATTGCAAAATGAAACTTTACGTGAGACCTACTGATTTCATAGCGGACAATTATTTTGCAAAAAAAATCACAGCTTACAATTATTCAATTATTCAATCAAATTTTAATAAAATCTTAGTATGAAAAAATTAATACTCGTATCATTTTTATGTATTCCATTTTTTTGCCAGGGACAGTTCTTCAATATTGGTTTTATGGGTGGTCTTGGTTTCGGAGGGTTAAAAGGAAATGGAATGACAATCAAAACAGGCATAAACCCTGAAATTGGAGTGATGTTTAAATACAACTTCACAGAGAAAATATCTATCCGGACATTTGTCACAGGCGATCCTCACAAGATAACATTGAAAAGCGGCAAACAAGTGGATATAGATTATAATAATTCTACCTATACCATTATTGATGCACCAGACTATTCCTTTGGTAATTTTGGGGTATCTCAACATCTGGATTTGACTTATATTGTTGTTGAAGACAAGTTTGATGTATCAGCTGGTGTATTCTGGACTGGCCGATTTGCTTCTATGGTTACATCAGATCAGCCAAGAGTTTTTTACGCAGCCAGTAATGCTGATATTCTTTCTCAACCCCACACACCAGAAGTTTTTTTAACGCAGACTGATGATGAAGAAAACATCACGAATCTTTATGCATCTGATCAAATACAGAAAGCTATGAGGTCTGTAACAGGTGGCGTATATATAGCTGCATCAGCAGGCACAAAAAAATTAAAAGCAATGGTCAGGTATGATTTGTCTTTGAAAAATTATTACTCAAAATTTTCAACCAGCAATAAACTTAAAGAAGGATTTTTCAGAATAGGATTATTGTATTATATGAATTAGCACTAAGAACATTGGTCATTTTATTCAACTAAAAAAACAAAACATGAAAAAATTTTATCTTTTATGTACTACTGCAATATTATGTATGATCCTGGTTGCAGCAAGGACTTTCGCACAGGATAAGCAGTTTGATTATAAACTTTCAAGCGGAGGCATGGTGTATGCCATGGAGAAATGCGGTGATGATGAATTTTTCGTCGTATATGGCAAAATGCTACTTTCGAAAAATGCTTCCAAAAACTTGATGAAGTTTGATAAAGATTTGAAGGCTGAATGGACAAACCCAATAACTTTTTCAGGAACAACCATTGTCAATATTTATTCTTACACTGATCCGGTTACCAAGGTCACCACAGGTTATATTTATGGTGGAGAGCAGTTCATTCAGGTATTATCTGATGGCACATCAAAAGAAAAAAAGACATTGATACCAGAGAAAGAACTGGAGAATGTTGCAGCCATTTTTACCAATGCCCGTGGATTAAATATTATTTGCCTTACAGGTGAAAAAGATGATCCCACAGCTAAAATGAATTGGTATGTTTTTTCACATAGCAGTCTTACGAAAAAAGTAATGAATATTACATTGCCATCCCCAACGGGTGCAGATAAAAGTGATCTTAAAAACGGCTGGTTATTGAACACTGTTTCTTCGACCGGATTGTACTTTGAATTTGTATCCTATAAAAAAGATGTGAAATCTACTGACAAGTCTATTTTGGAGTGTAATGTTGTAAAGGTTGACAGTACCGGGAAAACAGGCGATATTGTAACTCTTGATCTTGAAAGGGACAAATACAACATTATTCCGGCTACATATACCCCCATGGTGGAAAATATTACTATTGTTAAACCGGAATTATATTCTGCTTATTCAACTACACATTCAGCAGGCAATTCTTCTGTCTCCTTTGTTCCTCTTCACAATACCTATATGGGGCTTATAATTGATGAAAAAAACAAAAGTATTTACACTGTCGTTAGCTCAAATGATGATCTTAAAGTATCGAATGATGGTACTCCTAAAAACCAGTCGTTGGGAAGAGCTTATCCTATTAAAAACCTATCTGTGATTGTGTATGATTTAACGGGTAAAAAAATAAATGAATCAACCTTTGCTAACACGCCAACTGCTCTGGAATCTCATGATGATTGTAGCTACCATGCCAATGATATTGATTTATGTCTTTTACCAGGAAAAGAAGGGCTGATCTGTAAAGTTGTAAACAACGCGAATGGTAATATTTTCGAATTGAATACTGACGGTTCTGTTGACAAGCAAAACAAAATATCCTTATTCGCTTATACGTACTTTACTGCTCATCATAGTCGCGATACATATTCACAGGTATACACATCGAAAAACGATTATGAAACTTCTCCTTATTACAATGGGGACAGCGCTCCTGAGTGTATATACTTTAATAAATTGGACAAAAAAACCAAAGAATATTATTGCAGATTTATTACTATGAAAAGCGGGAATGTTTTTGCATACGTGGATGATAAGGAAAATGTGTTAAAGCTAAACTACTTTATTAAAAAATAGTCTGAATACTTATAGGAGTACTTAAGGAAATGTCAAACCCCTGCTGAAGAAAATTCAATAGTATTAATTTTTAAAAAAATATATTTGCGTTATTGGCTCACTTTATTTTTTATTTTCGTTTGTAGTTTTATATACTCACAGACGTACTGGAATCGTTCGCACGTGATAACCGCTTCAGCAGGGGTTTATAATTTGTATAAGTTAAAAGTGAAATCTGAATTTGATTCACGTGGTATTGTTAATTATAATATCTCCAATTCCTTTCCTTCGCTTCACCTAAAATACGAGTATTTTATTGAAAGAAAAACATCCATAGGCTGTGAGTTTTCATATGCAAGAATACATGCCACCTTTTCTAAGGACAAGCCTATACTGGCTACAGGGCAGGACACAAATTTTCATTATGAAATTTCTACATCAAATCCGGCTGTAGCACCTTTTGTTTCTTTCCACGCAAATAATCATAAGCTGTCACCTTTTCTTACGATTGGCTTTCAAATTAATTTTATCTCTGATAAATTTATTAAAACCAATGACCCTAATGTAGGCAAGGAAGATTATGCTACCTTTGATGAAAGTCCGGCTAAAACTTTTTTCGGACAATTAGGCTTGAGCTACATGATTAGCGAAAAATGGGGAGTGTCTGTTTATGCTACATATTTTCCCAGCCTGTTTGGAGTGAGCATTTGGTATAGGGTAAGAAAAGAATAATACTTCCCTTTGTTATTGAATTTAAGTTTAATTTTTCCAAACGCACATACACTGCGTTTTGCTTATTTATCTTTGCAGTGAAATTTATAGCCGTTATGGAAAGAGAAAATAGAAAAGTTGTGGTTAAAACAACACAGGAAACAGTAGCAGATCCTTCTCAAAAAACATTTGAGAGTACGGAAGAAATTCCAAATACAATGCTCTATTGTCGCTATACTACATCACCTGTTTTTGTTGCTAATTGGTGGATCAACATAAGCAAGACCTGCTACCTTGTAAATTTGTTTTCTGGTGAAAAAATAGAAATGATAAGCGCTATTGGGGTTCCTTATGCTCCTGCGAAATATCATTTAAAGAAATTTGGAGATTCGATAAACTTCATCCTTATTTTTCCACAAATCCCAAAAGCATGGGCAACATTTAATCTGATAGAAAACACTGGTGCCGACAGGCCACTTTCATCGCGTGGTTTAGTGCGAAATGATACGGGTATTTATAGGGTGGTTGTTTCGTAAAAAATTAATTTTATTAAAAAATGAGGCAAAGGATATGACGATGTAATATCGTTTACCTATAATTCGCTTAAGTTCGAATCTCTTTCAAAATACTACACTTCATAGAACTTTTCGAAACGATAAGAATACGCACCAATAATTTTCGTCAATATTTCTCAAGGCATTTTTTAAACAAATCAGTAAGTCTTTTTACGAGCCATTTAGGCTTTTCCACTTTCACCTGATCACCTGCGCTAAGGAGCCACATGACGAACTCATGGGTGATGATGAATTTAAAATGTACGTGGATGTTTCCTTTTTTATCTTTATCAATACACTGCGAATGATGCAGAGGCTGGCTTTCAAGGTAACGTGCTTCAAGAGGAGTTACAGATATTGTGATGTCTTCAGGTTGTCCTTTCAATGCTGTAATTCCAATTACGTTGTTGAAATAATTTTCAGGATCAAAACCCGGGAAGATTTTATAAGTAGTTTCAACGGGCATAATATTGGATATACGTTCCAATCCAAAGGTAAGTATATCATCATACTTTTCGTTCATGCCAATAAGGTACCAACGATTGTGGTATTCTTTAAGTAAATAAGGATGGACAGTATGATTCAAGGATCTGTCTTTCTCGAATGAATAATAGTCAAATGAAATTACTTGTCGTTCCTTAATAAAGCCTACAAGGTCACCAAGATTTTTACTACCCGAATATGCTACGGGTTTTTCAACCTGAACAAAACGATCGAATTCATCTGACTTAAGACTTCTTCTTATATTCAGTGTGTTTTTAATTTTATCAATAGCATCACTGAATTGCTGTAGTATTTCAACTTCCTTGAATTGCTCTAATATGGCGGCACCAAATTCTATTGCATCCAGATCACTTTCCGTTAGCGGTACTTTGGATATTGAATAGTTTGAATCGGTGTAATAATATCCTTTGTGATGGCTATGATATTTTATGGGTGCTTCATAACCCAACGCCATATCGAAGCGCATAGCATAAATATCTTTCTGTATAGTCGAATCTGAAAAGCTTTTCCCAAGCATATTGGTACATTCTTCAATAAGCATTTCAAGAGTAGGGAATGGGCGTTGTCTGTTCCTTAAACAACAGTCTATAATGCGATACCGGATAGCAGCTTCTTTGTTTTTCATACTTAAAGATGTTTATTAACTGCGCAGTGTTGTTGCGCAGTTAATATGAATTTTGCAAAATGATTCATCAAAAATAAACAATCTTTAATAAATCAAACTATGAAACAAAGAATATCGTGTTAGTTTAAATCATGTTTTAAGAGGCAGGTTTAATTTTTTTAAAATTGACAGCATATAGGCACTTATTATTTTAAGATGTTCCACGTAATGCAATTTAAAACTCCACCATTTCTTGCTATGTCTTCAGCGCGAATGAACCTTACATCACTACCTTTAAATAGTTCCTCGAAATGCTTAACAGCATTGTCATCGCTTTGTATACCGAAAGTAGGGACTAAAACAAAATCCTTCATGTGAAGATAATTTAAGTAGAGTCCAATAGCATCAGATGACTTCGAGTAGTCAGGTTGGTAAGGAACCTCACGATAATTAAGTCCGGCATTCCTTAAGACCTTGCGTAGATTCACAGCAAACTCAACATGCTCTTGTTTTGTTTCCTTTGAAAAATTGTTTATTAAAACAGTATCCTCGGAAAAATACCGAACCAAACCATCAGCGTGGCCAGTGTATTCTTTAGGAAACGCTGGAATAATAATTACCTTCACCTCGAACATTTCTTCTAGCATCTTCAATAATAATTTCTCTGAATACTGTGAGTTTTCTATAAAGATTTTATTGGTCATGATCACGAAAGATTTACCTTTTATCACATTCCCACCATCAATAAGTATATCCGACTTCTCTGCTGAAATTGCAATTTTACTGCAAACCAAATCCGCATCTGTAATGCGATTCTGATAAGTTTTAAAATTGATGAGGTAATCCGGCCTGTATGTAAAACTGATAAACCTGTTTTTACTTAATTGTATTGGCATGTAATCAACAGCCCAAATATCCCTGGTATCAGGCAACACATCTGAAGTCACGTTTGAAAGCCTGAATTCAGAAATAAGATTGTTGAAAAAAACAGGATGCTTCTTTTCGAGCAAAGCTGAAACATAAACGAAGTTGGTTAGGTCATCTGTTATCATGGGCAAAATTTAATTTTATTAAAGAATGATCGAGTGCGAAAGTAATACTTGAGTGCGCAGTGAGTATGCGTAGAGAAAAAATGATAAAGAAGAGATATAACAATACTTAAAAAAACGAAGAAGGTTTTTTCTCTATCCTGAGTAATTCTGAAATTTTTTCTTTCAGGAAATAATCAACCACTGTGGGGTAGTCGGAATTTGTTTATTCATTCCTCCTATTTCATAAGGGTTCGTTAATATTCAATCCTTTTAACAATACACACTAAATTAAAGAATAATTCAGGTTGCTAATTTCCGCAGTATTTTTCAATATGCTCATTTCTGCAGCCAGAACTCGAACTTGCTGCTAATAGTTCACATGTTACATTTATCCCTTTTTCACCCTGCTTTCAATAATGGATGTCATTTCCATCGTGATCGCATTCCAATCGGCAAACAAATCTCTAAGGTAAGTATCATCGTCATAAATTTCCTTTGATGTTAAAGCATCCACATATCGGAACCTGTCAGCAGGACATGGGTGTGTGTCATCTTCAGTAGTTCTTGCATTCATTTGTTTATTCAGTTCTTCTTCTATCGTTTGCTCTTGTCCTCCTGATATTTCATACAGATTAAAGATTTTGCGTTCTGCGAGCTTTGCCTCTTCAATTTCGAAATTAGCCAGTGCCTGAAACTCAATCTCCCTTTTTATAACATACGTCAGACCGTTTTTAAAAGCTTCCTTACCGTATGTCTGTGCAGCCACCCTATCGGCAAGTACTTCCTGCAGTCTTGTGGCGCCATGACTTATTCTCCGGAAGATAAAATTATAGAGTCTCAGAAATTGAAAAGCCAGATTCCACCATAAGGCTTGTCCTGCAATAAAAAGAGCTCTGTAGTATTGAAACATATTGTTCCGCATCCTGAGTGCTACTGCTCCACCGGCGGTATCACGATGTGAAAAATGTCCGTATTCATGTGCTAGCACTGCTCTGAAATCATGTGTTCTGAAATCCTTCACTACGCCTGCACCCAGAATTAGAACACGCCTGGTCTTATCTTTCATCTGCTCGCGCCACTTGCCACGTTCGTAAACTGCAAGGTCGCAAAGCGGGGTAATACGTATCTCATCAATAGTGCGTGTCCCTATGGTCTTTGCCACTTCAGCAGCTAAATCAAACAATCGTGGAGCTTCCTCAGGTTTTAATGCTCTGCCGGGATCCTTATAGTTCACCTTAAAAGTAAGTGTACGTATCATCCAGTAAATAGTAACGCAGGATCCTATCACCAGTGCGATCGTTATCCCTATCGGTATGCGACCAACCAGCAGGAAGAAATAGATGAGTCCGCCTGCAAGCGCAATAACACCTACGAGAATGAAAGGCAAAGAGAAATAGTAATACACCCCTCCAACGTTGATCAGAACCTTGTATATCTTTCGCAAAGTTCTGCCTTTTTCAGTAATAGCACCACTGCGATAATTCCTTTCTATGGAGGACAGGGTAAGATTTGAAAGAATCTTACCCATAACAAACAAAATGAAAAGTCCAACCACCCAGAAAGCTGCAAGCCCAAGGAAACCATATTCCACTTTTTCATTACGTGCTTTGCTTTTTACTCCCGAATTAAGAAACGTCTGCACTGACTCTTCATCCAGACCCAGTTCCTGTGCCTTGTAAATCTCTTTTTCGGAAGTCAGCCAATTTTCATCAGCAGCTTCAACGATAGCGCCAAAGTAATGCGTGATCATTTCATCAGGATAATTCCTTCTCAGCGCTTTTGTGGCTGATCTGAACCTTTGTTCAAGATTCAACTCCAATGATATTTGCCCGATAGATACAAGGATGGAGATGTCGTTGCCATCGGGCAGTGTTTGGGCTTCCTCCAGCAGGTCCAGCGCTTTGCCAAGGTTTTCTTCTGGGGCTTTGTGCCCTCTGTCAGTGTAATTGTAACACAATGCAAGGCTCAGCAGATTATATGCAGAGCGGTTGACTGCCACTGCGCTGTCGCAGTATTTGATTGCATCCTTAATATAACCAACCTGCATTCGAACTCCACCAAGTCGCCTCAGTGCAGGGTCAAATCTGGGCGCTTTCTTTACAACCTTCATAAACAGGCTATCAGCAAGAGTAAGATCATTTTTGTCCATTGCGTTGGTAGCTTTTACGAATACCGGCACCAGCGATGAATCAATCGCTTTCAGCTGTTCTTCAATCTTGCGTTCTTTTACCTGATCACGAACGATGGTGTTTGCTGAAAAAAGCTGCAGCGAAAGCAGGAGCAACGCGAATAGTGTTTGGATAGTTTTCATAAGTGTTTGGATAATTTTATTACTCTTGATTAATTTGAAAAATTAGAAATGTCCGGAGAAAAAGGAATGGTGCAAAGGAAATAATTTGTAGGGGACAAGCTGTCTTTAACTGAATACAACCATACACTGTTGATTTCAGTTTTCGAGAATTGCTTGCCTCTGAAGATCACAAACTCATTAGTTCCTGAACTCATATTTTTAATTTAATTCCTCAAAATGCTATCTCTCGAATTCACTCTTTCAAGATTTCAAATTCCATAATTAAAACGTGACAAAAAAACAAAACTGCTAATACGTAACACATCCCAATATTCTTTACTCAGGCATTTGCCGCCCCGTTCAAGGGCGTGTTGCTGCATGTTTTCTATGGTGTAATCGCTTTTCATCTTCATTAATTTAAATGGATTCAAAGTTATTCAAAATCTCTTTTCATCAATCATTCAATTGGTGATTAAATTTATTGCGAGAACAGTTTTTATTCATCATGATTTTCGGTCATAAACAGCCTACTTCCGTTAGTGGTTTTTAATTCCTGTTATTAAAAAGTGGTTGACCGCAAATCTCAACGCGAAACTTTTTAATCAATATTTTTCACTTCCAGCCATTCCATATCCGTAAGGTTTAAGGCGAACAAGCTTCCCATTCCCTGAATATCCTTGTAAACACAACCTCCATCAATATTAATATTTCGTTTCAAATCCTGTGATTTCAATTCAAAAGATGAAAGTGCATCATGTCCATGAATAACTTTTTTCCCTTTTAACTGTTTTGACTTTCCGGCAAAATCACGGGTCCACAGCATTGCATGGGTATCTTCAAAAAGATTTTTTTCAAAAAGATTAAATCCGGCATGGACAAAAAAACAATCCTCCGATTCAAGGAAAAACGGTAAGGAATTGAAGAAATCCAGATAAACAGGCGACAGTTCCGAAATCGTGGATATGCCAAAACTCCATAGTGTATGACCGCCCCCGTTTTTCATCCATAATTCAAATGCATCATCACTATTGCTAGAATTGAGCAGCATTTGTTCGTGATTGCCCCTGAGCGTGAAAATTTGATAATGGTTACTTCTTAGTTCAAGAATAAAATCAACCACTCCCCTGCTGTCTTTGCCTCTGTCAATATAATCACCGATGCAATAAACAATATCAGAATTGCAAATTTGAATTTTATCAACTATCAGGCTTTTGAAAGTCTTTGCACAACCATGTATATCTCCTATTGCGAATGTGCGGGGCATGGGCTCAATTTCGTTTTATCTTTTGTTGGTAAATAATCCGTTTTCTATGATGATTTTATTAAATACTATTACTGTTGCTTCATATTTTACAGGGTCATCATAATACCAGGTAACTTTTAAACATTGTATTTGTCTCTTGTTTTGGCTTCAATTATGACCATTGGTTTTAAATTTTATTTTCTTCATAACACTATCCTATTAATACACTCATCCAAGATAATAAATCCCATTATTAAAATTGGACGATCGCATACCCGCGATGACAGAAAACTTTTTAAAATCGCACTGTCATTTATTTTCGAAAATTATTTTTTCATGCCTTCAATTTTTTCCCTGGCTATTTCTGATAAAATATAAGAACCGGATTTTTTTGAACCGACAAACAAAACTCTATCTTTCTTTTTTAGTATTTCCATATCTCGATCCAAAGTCCTCAATGGAATTTTTAAAGTTTCACGGATTGGCTTTTTAAAGACAGAATGCATAGTCCATATAAATTTAATAATCAGGCTTAACCGGTCACTTACCAATTCATTTATCCCGCCAATTATTCCGCCACTTATTATGCCTTTCATTCCACTCTTTGTTTCACCCTCTATTCCTCTCTCTATTTCGCACTTTATTCTGCCAAATGTGAATGCCCTGAATTAATCCCTATTTACAATTTCAATTATTTTTTTCATTTGCTGATTATGGACACTTTGTCCTTTATTATGTCCTATATTAATTACTCTCATTTTATAAATAGGTTTATACATCAAAGCCTCCTAGAAATAATATGCCTTTTTCTGTCAAAACATATTTTTGGTTAGGGTCTTTTGGTTTTTCTTTTATTGTTTGCTCTATGATTTCATCTTTTCTGAGTGGATTCAGGTACATATCCATAAATTTATCCCTGCTGCCAAATTGCATCATTTCCATAAGTTGTTCTAAAGATGTTGGTAAAATGGCGCTAATCATTAATCCCAAAAGATTAAGGTTTCTTTTAGGCAATAGCATCCCCCCTTTTTCAGTCCAGCTTGCCCCCTTTTGAAAATCATCAAACGCTATTTTATTGGTTCTCTGTATTCTTGAATTTTGAAGCATGCCCCCTTTTTCAACCCAGCTTGTCCCCTTTTGAAAAAAGAATTCATCAGGATCATCCATTTTTGAGAATTCATTAGAGATTGCCATTTCTTTTAATCTATTGAGGCGGTCTTTACCAAATTTTTCTAAATCCAAACCCAGAAATTCAATCAGCATTTCCGCTCTGTTTCCCATGATTTCTTGTGATAGCGGAATAATGGTTTTAAAATTATCATCCTCTATAAATATAGGTTTTGCACCATTGGCGTATATTTTCAGGTATTTATTTACATTTCGCACACCAGAACCAATTTCATCAGTCCACCTGAATTCATTGAAGAACCTGCGTATATTCGGGTTCTTGGCATAAGGACTGAAAGTTTCCAAAGATAGTGTGCCACGGAAAAGAACTTTATTAGGATTGCTCGTTTCAACCCTGTCTTTGTAAATAATAAACTCGGTAGAATAATTATTTGTGTATTCTCTGTGTACAATTATGTTTCCGACAATTTCACGAAAGATAAGATTGCGCAAATCTTTTCGGACATCACCTTCAAGATAAAATTTATCATCAAGGTGCTTCTTTACGAAATCCATTAATTGCATGTATCAATCAATTAGGTTGGTACGAAGGGTTAGCCGGTCGTCCCAACGATCAAGGTTTTCTCGCCTTACCAGGGCTTCTATTTTATATGCAGGCAGAATACTGGAAATTATAGTATCAGTTCCAAATATCAGGGCTGCTGCCAATGTTAATCCTTCCTCGCCCATTGAAACATCTTTACGGTATAACAATGAACTACGCAGAATTACCATATTATCAATCTGCAACCAGGAATGTAGGGGATTAACAGTGTACAGCAATGCCCTTGCTTTTTCAAATAATTTCATATCCAAATCGTCTATAGACAGGTGTGGATAAATAATATTTTCGGTAAAGTTTTGACGTTTGCGGAAATAAATTTCAGAGATTCGTGCTTCGTTTGTTATTCTGAAATCACTATCATTTTCCCTGTCGTATATTATTCCGGCATGAGTGTGTACCTGCGAGCTGACAGGTATTTTAAGGCAAAGCAATTTTTCGCCGGATTTTTCAATTTCATAAATGGGGTAATTTACAGGCGGATTTATAACTTTGTTATTGTTGAGTGAGGTAACAATATCCTTTTTTATTTGTTCAGTGCATGCAGGGTCAATACCTGTAACTTTACCATCATTATCAGCCCCCAGTATTATTATTCCACCTTCTTTATTCAGGAAAGAACAAACTGTGTCATACAAGTCGGAAGGAACTTTGTTTCTTGCTTGCTTGTACTCTATGCGGGTTCCTTCTCCGCGTGCCAATGTTGTATTTAGTTCTTCTATTGTCATTTCATTTAATGTGACTTAAGGTAAGTTTTTCTTATTGCGTCTTTTTTATATCAAAAATCCTACAATTGCAAGCTTAGACAAAGAGCGAACTTGTTGACGAGCGCCTTTAGAGAAACAGCCCAAACACCCTCCAGAACAAGATCCCGGTGCACTATCACCTAACCGTTTAATAACAAATTTAAAATCAATTCGTGCTCTTCATAAAACTCTTTTATTTCAACACATGATTTTGCCCGCAACTAATTATTGTGCGGAATCCATCATGATTTTTTCTATAATAATCAATTAATTCCTTCCCAACTTACCTCCCCACCCATCTTAATTTACCATTCCCCTTCATCATCATCTTCATCATCAGATTCGGTAATACTAAAACCCATGTTTTCCACAAATTGTGATCTGTAATAGGCTGCGTTTTTAAAATCAGTCATTTTGCCATACACTCGGCTTAAGTTCAGATCGGCCAAAGTCATCAGCCATTTGTAATTTTCAATTTTTGAATTGTTGTGATGTATCTTCGTTTCTGCTTCCCTTATCTTCTTTTCAATAGCTTTTACGGCTTCCTCATCCCCTACACCAATTTTTTCAATATCCAGGTCTTCTATTTCGTTTTCGGCTTGCCTGCTTAATTTTTCAAGATCATCTATTTCTTCCTGTGCACACTCTTTGGCCTTATGCAGCAATGTTGCGCTTTTCTTCAGGTCGCTTTCAAATTCAAATGCCAGCTGGGCCATATTGTTATATGCTTCCGCAAAACGGGGTTTGAGTTTCAGCGCTTCCGTATAGTAATGCATGGCGAGGAGGTCATCCTTCCTGTCCTGGTAAATGAGTCCCATGCGGCAATATGCTTCCGGCTTCTGGTAATCTTTATCCAGATCCTTTTTATGTAATTCAAGCAAGTCGTCCGACACCTTGTCCTGGATGTGCATACTACCAATGCTGCGTACCACCCATTCATACTTCATGCAACAGTCAAGGGCACCGTCGAAACACTCCATCGCCTTCTCCCACTGGTTCATTTTCATGTAAACGTCGCCTTTCATCCTGTACATGTTTTCTTTTCCGTTATCAATGCGCTTATTATTCAGCAGATCATAAGTCCTCAATGCATTGTCCCAATCCTTTTGTTCTTCATAAAGTTCACCCAGTTCTATAATGGCTTCGTCACACATATATCCACGCTTTTTGCTCTTTTCCAGCCCGATCCTGATTGTTTCTTTGTAATATTTCGCAGCTTCGCCGGGATCCCCTATTTCGGAATACATGCGTGCCAGTACGTGATCAGCATCGGATGCAAATTCCTTTTCCTTGTCCAGTTCGAGTAAGCGTTTAGCCATACGGATCACATCCTCCGGTTCGCCGTTTACAGATTCATATATCATCAACTGCTGCAACAATGGAATCTCATCCTCGGGATGATCAATAATAGCCTGACGCAATTGATCTGTCAGCCTTGTAAAGTAGGTTTCCATGGGCTCATCAGGAACATGTTCCAGGTAGCTTAAACGACCGTGTCTATATGTTGCCATAATATCTGGTTTTAAAATTCATTATTAAATCTCTCACAACAGCCCGGCTCTTGGCTTGCAATCATGCATCAGTTTTACTCAAGCCACGTTACTGTTCACCGGGTTACATCCCCAACTACAGGATGAAAAAAATCCATAACGACAGCTTTTGGATTTTATTATGAATATTTGTTGAAATTTTAATTTTATTAAAAATGCTTCTTTTCAATACTCTCATTCAAGACGACTAAACTTACAGCAATGCAAATACCACTATGATGGACCACAAAAGCGACCTGACATATATTGCATCAATTTCGTTTTATCATCGGTTACTTTTTAATCTTTTTTCCCAGATTTTTCGAATTTCTTTTCCTATTTCAATAAAATCCTCATAACTGAATTCATCAGTTTTTGCATTGTTGCACCAATAACAGCAAAGAACAATGTTATTCATGTTGTAATCATCATTTGGATTTATTCTATCAATTTCCAATGTTCTGCCACGTGAATACAATCGTTTTGTTATGATCTGACCGCTTTCAATCATTTTCGCAAATTCACTTCTTTTTGTTTTGCAATATTCACATGTCTTTTCATAATCCTCATCATGTCCATATTTTTCATTAAATTTATCCAAAGGAAGAATTGTTTTAAAATACTCTTCATAATGTTTTTCCATTTCTTTAATCAATGGCAGGTTATTGGCTTCCCATTCATCATAGTCCTTTTTTAATTGAATTACAGTGAATTTATTATCAAGCTCATGAATTTGATCATTCTGTTTGCTGTATTGAAATAACTTACGATATATTTCACTTAAACGACTTTTTTCTATTTGGCTGGTATTCTCTACAAACGAAATATAGTTCTCCAAAGAAATAGTATTCAATTCATTTGACTGCTCTAATAGAGAAAAATAATAGATGTCAAATGATTGATTGAAGCTTCTATGTCTGATGTTTTTGTATCGGGAATCGGCAATTTTGTGATTTTCCATAATTGTTATTATTAATCATGTGAAGTTTGTTTAAATGATTATGCAATAGTATCAAGATAATTATACAATTCAGGCAGAAAAGCCCTGTCAAACTCAAACTGTGCTGCTGTTTTGGGTAAGCCCAAATCATTTATAAATGCGCCTCTCTTTCCCCAATAACACGGTTTGTTTTCAACTACTATAATAGCATCTTTACTTTCGAGCCACTGCCAAATTCTTTTTCCAATTTCAGGATTTGTAATTTTACTTCCCAAGTTATTCTTCCGCATGTATAGGATGAACTCATCATTCCCCATTGTAATTTTTGTTTTCATAGTTTTGTTTCTATTTAATTAATCCGAATTACCTTGCAATATCTTGTATGAATTTTGCCATCGCTCTTTTGTGAATATTTTTTGGTTCCATGTCCTTATTAAAATTACTAATCATTTAGCCATAAGAATTATGTGAAAGTTTTTGATTAAAAAAGAAGCAAATTAATTCTATCCATTTATTAACTTCTCAATCTTATCAAACCTCAAATATCTATCTTCAAAATCCCTTATCCATTGTTCATCCGTTTCTATTTTTACTTCTTCAACAAGATCTTCCATGAAGAGGATGTGAAGACCAAATTCCTTTTGGTTTTCTGTTTTGAGAAATTTAAAATAGCGCTTGAGTGCGTTGACACAATTTTCATTCTCTTTTGGGAATAGGTAAACAAAGAATCCTTCATCAAAGCCTGCATTTACTGGTGGGAGCATTGAAAGTGAAAGTAAATGATCACGCCAAATTTGCTCCAAAGATTTAGGCATTTTGCAAAGTGAAGCAATACCTTCTTCAGTGAATTTCCTTGATTTTTCGGCGACATCTTTATATCTCGGTTTGAAAGTTGCAGGTTCATCCAAAAGTGTTTCAGCATACTTTACTTCAATACCAATAAAACCTTTTCCACTGAGGCCATCATAACGAATAAATACATCAAAGGCCGAGCGGTCTCCTATGTATTTTATATCACCTCTACCCGGAGATATTTCAAATTCTATTGAAGTAATATTTTTTATTCTATCCCCGAAGATGTTTCTAAAAACCTTATTTGCCAATTCATATTCAGGCGTTATTAATTCTGCAAAAAGATTAAATGCCAAAGGTTGACTGGCAAGCAGGTTTTCGTATAAGCGATCTTTTTTTATCACTTTTCGTTCCTTACCTTCCCTAAATTCATTTTCTTCAATTTCTCTTTTTACTACGTCCTTAATTTTTTGAGTCAGAAAATTGGCTTCTTCACAGTATGCTTGTTCATTGTTGAGAAAGTTACCATAGATTCTTTTTAATGGAATTCCCTTCTCATCACGCCATATACTCTGAAGCAAACGAGCATTGGCAGCAAAAGCTGAAGCATCGGAATATTCAGTTTTGTATTGCTTTCGTAATTTTGGTGATGGTCTTTCCATAGCAAAAAAATCAATTGCTTGTTTAAAATCACTTTAAACTTTCCAATAATGGATTTATTAGAAGATTTATGATATGATTCGATGAAGTTATTTTTTCTAATGGAACGGAAATTCCAATAACCTTTTTACCTACTACGGTTTCATCAATCAATTTCTTGCTATCAATTGATATAAGAGCCATTGAGGTATTGTATTCATGTATTTGACCATCAAAATCATTTTTTTCATTCCATATTGGCATTGCCCCGGCCCAATATACCCAACTGGGCGTTAAATTATTTGAAAACAATGTAAAGCAACAAACTGGAGTAAATAGTTCAGGTGTTTTAATGCGCCATGGAACTGTTGAGAAGGTAAATAATTGTTTTTTATATTTCGCTGACTCATACTGGTGAAATAAATAACCAGATAATAAACTGTCAGCTTGCTTGAGATTATATAGACAATTAGATCTGTAATCTGATTCTGTCGGTTCTTTAAAAACATGTTCCCAATTAAATCTACTAAATTGTTTTTCTTCGAGCAAAAGATCTGCCGTGGTTAAAATTCTTACACAGTTTCTATAAATCTCATTTACGCATTGAAATGCATTCTTAATAGGACTTTCCATAACTTAAGGTTTTTATATTTATTTAAAATTCCATGAATGATAAGGACTGTTGCAATTCCATTCAAAAATATTCTCAAAAATTGGAACATTCTTGCCTTCATTACTTTCAACTGGAATGAATTCTATTGAAAATTTCTTTATAAAGACAGTGTCATATTTTGGCCATTCCTTTATTTCTTCATAAAAGAATCCCCAACAATCATTTAATAAAACGATGACATTTGAGAGTAAAGGTGATAAGGAACTATTTTTTTCTTTATTGTATGATTGAACTCGTTCTACCAGCCTGCGCCATGACAGGTAATAAATATCTGTTTTTGATTCTCCGATTTTATTCAAAATTTCTTCCCGTGATTCTTCGATCTCTTGATATGGAAAATTCACTCCGGGTGTTAAATAAATTACTCCCAAAGCTACGCCTTTCTCTTGTTCTGCTAATTGATTTAATTGTGAACAATATTTTGCTAATTGATCATTTATTTCATCTTCCTTTTCTGAGGCTTGACTGCTTTTACCAATATTTAATTTGACTTCAATAAAAATGGTTTAACTGGGTATCGTGTGAAATAGTTCTAAATTTCCATTGAAGAAAAGAATAGCAGATCTAAAGTTTTCAAATTTACGATACCCTTTAGCAATGACCCGCAGTTCTTGTATTTTGCCAT
>Ga0073936_10004796_pt1 | contig 18532 bp, 26 predicted proteins | sample AliMusrvi5mmetaG_FD_87041 | JGI IMG/M metagenome (GOLD analysis project Ga0073936, IMG submission 87041) | Freshwater lake bacterial and archeal communities from Alinen Mustajarvi, Finland, to study Microbial Dark Matter (Phase II) - Alinen... | ecosystem: Environmental > Aquatic > Freshwater >... | reverse complement strand
GAAAGGAGTCATGGTACAGGTTGTAGTCAGCGCCGTGCCAAAGATTACCCGAGGTGGGTGAATGCTCTTGAAAATGGGGTGGGTGAATGCTCCTGAAAAATCAGGGGCTCAGGTGGGTGAATGCTTCTGAAAAATGACACACCTTGAGATGCGGCGTCGGAAGTAAAGCGGGCAGCCTTGATCTGGTTGTTATTTTCAAGGGCCATATTTACCGCATCTTTTATTGACAGTTTCAACGATTCGGCACCAGTTGCAGAAGCCGATATTAACAGAACAGCACATACAAGTAGCAATCGATCCATAATGCCTCCATATAAATATATAAATTATTATATATACAAAATAAAGCATGTCAATACAAATATTACTTTGAAATATATTTTACAAGTGGTGCCGACTATGAATTGTACCGCATAATTATTGTTGCGCAACTGGAGCAACGCGTAAGCAAAAAAGCAGAAAAAAACGCACATCTATTAGTGTCAATCAAAACTGGGCAAGGTCACTTCCCTTACATCTTGAGTAACGCAAATCCAACTCGACAAGTCACGGTTTAGCAATACCTACATCCTCTAAAAATTCCTTGGCGTTGTCTCCTCGAAGATTCTCAGCCAGCCCGATCAGACCGTCCGTCAGGTAACGGGCGGTGTATCCCCTCGTACGCAGATACGCCATGGCGATGGATGAACGATCCTTATGAGGGCAGGCTGTCACAATGATCTTGTCCTTTGGCAATTCTGCCAGGCGCTTGGGCAGTTCATTGAGGGGGATGAAAAGACCGAAACCCATCTTCCAGGCTTTTGTTTCTTCTGGGAAACGTATATCCACCAGTACCGCCTTCTTTTCCACCAGCAGTGTAATCAGCTTCTTGCTGTCGATCTTCATATCATCACGAATTTCATAGTCGAACTTGGTAAGAAATGTGTCAAAGGCCGACTCCTGAGCAGAGGCAAGGGGAACGCAGTTCAGTAGGCTAAGGAAACATAGAGTTACTACTCTTTTCATCAGCTGTTTCTCCTTTTGGATGGGTAAATAAGGTGCCTCAAAACCCCTGCCACACAAACCAGCCACCAGCCAAGGCTACTACCAATCCGCTGACACGTTTGGCCCAAAGGGAGAAGTTGACAACTCCTCGCGCCTTGACAAAGTTTTCGACAAAACCAGTGAAGGTGCCAGCAAAGAGCATCAGCAGACAATGGCCGATGGCGTAGCAAAAGAGCAGCGTGATACCATATAATACCTGTCCCTTGCCTGCCACCAGCGTCAGCAGAACGACCAGCACCGGTGTGGCACACGGAGAGGAGACAACGCCGAAAAACAACCCCAACAGGAAGGCGCCGATTATGCCTCCCCTTTTAGGCTTGAAATCCCGCTTGATCGGCAAACGGATTTCGTACAAACCCATCAACTGGCCACCCATAACCAGCGCAATTGTTCCGGCAATGAGGTACCACGGCCCACCCAGGGTACCGAACATGGTTCCCAGCAATCCAGCCGCAGCGCCAAAGGCGGTAAAGGTTAGTGATAGACCGAGGATGAATACCAGTGAATAACGGAAGGCCTTGCCCCGATCGCCGTCGCTGTAACCGCCAACAAAACCGACTACCAGTGGAATGGTCGCAAGCACACAGGGGGAGGCCGAGGATACTACTCCTGCCAGAAAAACTGAACCAAAGGCAACTAGCGGATAGAGCGTGATGATCTGCTCTATGTTATCCAGGAATGTCACTTGAGCCCTGCAGCCTTTAGCTCTTTCAGTATATCGGATTTGTCAATGAAGCCCATATGACGCTTGAGTTCTTTCCCTTTGGCATCAAAAAAGATCTGGGTCGGAATCATCTGAACCCGATACTCCTGAGCAAGGGCGGGTGTAACCCAAACATCGGTAAACGTTACATTCGCTTTGCCTTTAAGTTCGCGATTCAGTTCCTCCAAAATCGGGGCCATCTTTTTACAGGGAATACAGGCTCGTGCGCCGAAATCAGCCACTGTAGGCTTGCCGGAGGCAAGTGCAGCGCGGATGGCGGCCTCATTTGAGGATGAGAGTTCAGCAGCCGAGGCTGAAACAGTCAACAAGCTGAATGCTGTCAGCAGAGTCGCTGCAATATATTTTTTCATAGCATCCCCATGATCTCTGCAACTGAGGCAACCTTACCGGAAAATTTCACCTTTCCGTCAACTACCAGCGCCGGGGTACTCATGACACCGTAGGCCATGATCTTTGGTATCTCTTCAACCTTGACGATTTCAGCGGTTTTGCCACTTTCTTCGACCGCTTTCTTGACATTTTCGTAAAGGGTCTTGCACTTGGAACAGCCGGTTCCCAATACTTCGATCTTCATAATTTCAGTCTCCTTGGTTAATCGACGTTATTGCTGATTTTCCCGATTGGCGCTGCAACTGCAACTGCATGAGCATGTCATACCTCTGGCCTTACCGAAAGCTTCCCGACCCTCTTTGAATGTCAGCCAGGCAATCAGTATGGCACCGATAGCATCCAGGCTGGCGATTCCAGTTAATTCATAGCCGATACTTGAAACCATGAGAACCACTGACAGGTAAACACAAGCACGGGAACAGGCGGCATCCGCCAAAATTGCGGGAGAATTGAGCGCTGTACCGACCTTGGTTTTCTGGTGGATCAGATACCACATGAAGGACATTGAAAGCAGTGAGATGACGATACCCCAAAGAGTAGTTTCAGGCTTGTGTCCTCCGTACAAATTCATCACAGCAGTCAGCACCAGACCTGCTGAAAGGATATAGAACGCGCCCCCGGTAATCCGGAGTGCCCGCTGTTCGAATTCGTCACGCGACTCACCGCCGTTTGCCGAGATCCTGCGCAGCATGTGCCAGACGCCGATTGCTGAAATTACTTCGATAAATGAATCAACTCCAAAGCCGAACAGAGCCAGGGTTTCATCAGCGGCCCCAAGCCAGACCGATACACCACCTTCAACAAGGTTGTAGAAGATTGTGAAAAGTGCGAGGTAGTTAGCTTGTGCGTAGAGTTTTGCATTCATGTCAGGGTATGCCTTTAGAGGATGGCGTTAAACAGATAGCCAACACAGACAATTGCCGTTGCAACTATCCCAAAGAATACCGCCAAAAGCCGATTCTTCAAGACGTTCTTCAGAATAATCGCCTCTGGCAGAGACAATGCGGTTACTGCCATCATGAATGCCAGCACCGTACCGATTGCCATCCCTTTTTCCATCAAGGCGTGCACTATCGGGATAACGCCTGCGGCATTGCTATACAGTGGTACACCCAATGCAACCGCCACCGGTACGGCAAAAGGATTGTCTCGATCGGCCCACTTCGCCAGAAAATCAGCGGGTACATAGCCATGAATAAAGGCTCCAAGCCCTACACCCACCACAACATAGGGCCAGATTTTTTTCAGCAGATCAAGAGTGTACTCACGAGCATAGTTCAATTTTTCCCGGAATGTCAGCTGCACGATTTCAGCGCTGCCAACCTGCATTTCCCAGACATAGTCCTGAACATACTTCTCCATCTTCAGCTTGCCAATAACAATGCCAGCGACAATGGCGACCAACAATCCTGAACCGATGTAGATAAGGGCAATCTTCCAGCCGAAAAGCCCCCAGAGCATGATAAGCGCAACTTCGTTGACCATTGGCGAGGAGATTAAAAAGGAAAAGGTAACACCCAACGGCACGCCTGACTCGACAAACCCGATGAAGAGCGGCACAGCCGAGCAGGAACAGAAGGGGGTAACAATGCCAAGCAGTGCGGCCAGGATATTTCCAACATATTCTTTTTTATGGGAGAGAAGCCGTTTGGTCTTTTCCGGAGGAAACGAGGTGCGGATGATCGCCACTACGTAAATTATCGTCATCAACAGGAGGAAAATCTTGGTGGTGTCGTACAGGAAGAAGTCGAGAGCTTCGCCCAGGTGGGTGCCGGGGGTGAGTCCCAGCAGATCAAACGTAATGTAATCAGCGGCTTGTTTTAGCATAACCATTCCATGACAATGTGATTAATAGCTCATATATGTGGGTAAAAAAATTAGTCACATACCATTCTTCTCTTCACCCAAGATTCGGCCATCATTGACATGAAATATCCTGTCAAAGCCTTCCACCATACGGTGGTCGTGAGTAACGACCAGAATCGCAGAATGGTTTTCCATAGCCAGCTTTTTAAGAAGAATCATGACATTTTTACCATTCTCGGTGTCGAGCGCTGCAGTTGGCTCGTCAGCAAGAATTACCTTCGGCTTGTTGGCTAGAGCTCTCGCAATGGCAACTCGCTGGGCTTCGCCTCCAGAAAGCGCTGACGGATAATTGTTCAATCGATGTCCAAGATTAAGTGCACCAAGAAGTTCCGTTGCTCGGAACTTGGCTTCGCTTCGCGTCAGATGATTTATCTCTAGCGCAATCATGACGTTTTCCAGAGCGGTCAGAAAAGGGATGAGATTGTGGGCCTGGAAAATGAATCCGAGTTTTTCCCGGCGTAACCGTTTCAAATCGATACCAGGCAGCCAACCCTCATCGGCAACAACGGCACCATCGATAACTACCTTGCCGTGAGTCGGTTCATTGATCAGGCCTATTGAGGTAAGCAGAGTCGTCTTACCTGAGCCGGATGGCCCCAATATGGCGACCAGTTCTCCCGGCTTAACCTGGATACATGCATCGGCAAGAGCAGTAACAGCACTTTCACCTTTACCGTATATCTTAGTCAGATTTTCAACTTCAATTGCATACATAATTTTACCCACCAAGAGCCTCCGCCGGTTCAACCTTGAGCGCCTTGCGGATGCCGACAAAGCTTGAAATCGTACAGATGCCAATGACAATTATGAAAAGCACCTGCAGGTCGAAGGCTTCCAGGACGATACGGCGGGGAAATTTTTCGTAGGTAAGCAGAATCAGACCATACCCGATGAAATACGCTATGACACCCATCAGGAGCGACTGTTGGAGAATCATGCCGATAATAACCCGATTCTGCGACCCGATAAGCTTCAACGTGGCAATCACTTTGATCTTGTCAAGTGTCGAGGTATAGATGATCAGCGCTATAATGACCGCCGATATCACCAGAAGAATGACCCGGAACAGACCAAGTTGCATCCGCGCCTTTTCGATCATCCCTTTGGTAAGAATCTTCGTCTGCTCTTCAATCGAGATTGGTCGGAAATGGTTCCAGCGACTGATCCGTTCTTGTACTTCCTTGAGATCCGCTCCCGGTGCAAGACGAGCCACAATGGTATTCACCGTGTGGGTTGATTCCGTAATGCCGGTAATATTCTGTTTCAGATATTTAGCCTGGCCTGGAGTGAGAGATTGAATGGCGGCCAGATTTGCCCCGATTCGCTCCCGATCATTCCTTATGGCATCGTTGTCTTTTTTGAACTGAATATCCTGAGCATCAGCAAGAGATACATACGCTGCAGGGTCTCCTCCGGATGAAACCACCTTTCCGGTTATGCCTACAACCGCATAGTCGTGAAGTCCTAAATGGATTTTATCACCGATGCCCATTCCCATAGACTTAGCGACTACCATTTCGTAATGTTTCTGTCCGATACTGCGACCAGTTACTATTTGAGGAGGTCCCCCAAAACCGTTCAGGTCATAGCCAATGAGAAAGAAACGGAACGGCTTTCCTGCTCGCTCTATCTGGATCGTCTGGAAGGAGAGCGGGGAGGCTTCCGCCACGCCGGGCACCGCCTTGATGCGATATTTGATATCCTCCGGAATACGTGAGCTTTCTGCAAACGGACCATTGGTGTTCTGCTGTACGACCCAGATGTCTGCCTTTGTACTGTCAAGTATGGCCAGCGCATCGGCAAAAAGTCCCCGGTAAATTCCACCCATACTGATAACCACGCCGAGAAGCAGTCCCAGGCCAATTGAAGTCAGGATAAACCTTCCCCGGTGATAGCGTATGTCCCGAATAGCGAGATTCATTGAGTAATCCGCACCTTCATGCCTTTCTGGAATGTAACCATCACCTGTGGCAGCGCCGTTGCAACCCGTTCACCCGTGTCGAGTCCGGATACTATTTCGGTAAAGTTGCGCCGGTCAGATATGCCAACCAAAATTTCCTTGAAAGTAAGTTTCCCGTTCTTTACTGCCCAAACTCCACGCTTTTTGTCTTTCGTGACAATGGTGGCAGAGGGAAGTGACGGTGCATCTTTCTTGCTCCCAGCCGTGATGTAGACATCGGACTGTTCCCCAAGGCGAAAGTTTTTCAGCGGTTCGGCGAAGGCCACGTCTACTTCCAGTTCTTCGGTTACCCGGTCACTCTGATGCCCCAAACGGGCAACCTGCCCGGATAGTTGTTCACCAGGTGAGGAACGAAGTGTAATCATAGCCTTCTTGCCAACAGCCACCCCTTTCAGTAGTGATTCGTCCACATTGGCTTTGACCCAGACGACGCGTGGATCTGCCAGAGTAAAGATCGACATTCCCGGAGATACTGTGGCACCCTTTTCCAGGTCACGGGTGATAATAGTTCCATCCTGAGGAGCGTAGATAAGAGTATCCGCAACCTTGCTTTTGGCAAAACCGACACCGGCACGGCCAGCCTGCTGCTCCATCCGCACCGCTTCTACAGCTGCTGAACTGCGGGCAACTTCTTCTCTGGCAACTTGGCAGGCGGTATCGTATTGTTCTGACTCCAGCTTGGAGACCAGATTCTTCTCTGCCAGGACTTTAAAACGCTGAGCATTTTTTTCTGCCAGTACCAGATTTGACTTTGCTTTTTGAAGATTGGCCTGTTCAACACTCAGGCTGGCTGCTGATTTGTTCAGTCCGGCCTCTGACTGCAGCTCCTGATGGCGGAAGTCGTCGTTTTCCAGTTTGGCAAGGAGTTGTCCCTTTTTCACGTGATCACCCTGGTCAGCGTACAACTCAACAATTCTGCCGGTAATCTTGCTGGAGACCCCGACAACCACCTTTGCCTCGACCGTGCCGTTCCCATACACTTGGGAAACCAGATCACGCTTCTCAACAGTCACAACTTTGACTTTAACCGGAGCTAAAAGCGTCATCTTGAGGATAAAGACCCCAACCACAAGAACCACCGGCCAGATAAAATATTTCTTCTTTTTTGCCAAACTCTTTAATACATCCATGAGTCACTCCTTATTCCTGCCGACTGCCCGGTCAAGCCGTGCCAGTGCGGTGTAATAATCATATGTAGCCTGGATATGGGCCGTTCGTGCATCAAGTGCCTGGGTTTGTGCATCGGTTACTTCAATAATGTTACCGACACCTTCATGGTAGCGCCCTTCCGCAAGCGCCATACTTTCAGTGGCAGCAACAACTTCCTTGTCAGTTGAGGCTATACGAGCTGATGCTTCGTTAGCAGCTAACCAGGCCGATTCAACCTCTTTCCCAATCTGCAGTCTAAGATTATTCTGCCGGGCCTCGATAATATTGATGGCAGAGATGGCTTCACGCACCTGCTCGACCGAAGAAAAACCGGAAAAAAGAGGCATGGTCAGATTCAGGCCAGCACCCCAGACATTCCCGGTGGGAGGAAAGTTCCCGTCCGCATACCCCATATTAGCAGTACCGGAAAGAACCGGAAGATAGCTTCCCTTAGCCGTTTTCAGATTGGCGGAGGCAGCTGATTTAAGAGCGGCCAGCTGTTGCAGCTCAGCGCGGTTATTCACCGCTTGCTGCTGAATGATGGCCCGCTCCGGCAGATTTGGTGAAACAGCGGATGGTTCAACAGCCGTGCGTTCTCCAAGAGTTGCAATTCCGATCGCGTTGGCAAGTTCGAGTCGTGCTATATCACGATTGTTTTCAGCACGGATCAGCGACGTTTTAGCTGTATAAAAGTTTGCTTCGGCTTTTGCTACGTCAACCTTTGCCCTGATCCCCTGATTAAAAAACTCCTCTGCCTGATGAAGTACCGCTGACCGGGCATTGACCGTCTCCGCAACGGCACTAACCTGTTTTTCGGCAGCCAGTAGTAGATAAAAGGCACTCTTGACCCGAAGCGTCAATTCCTGCCGGGTTATGACAAGAGATTGTTTGGCGGCTTCGCGATTGCCGTGAGCAGCTTCAACTACCCCGGAGGTACGGCCAAAGTCATATATAGTCTGCTTCACATAAAGGGCTGCACTGTTTACTTCCGTGGTCTTGATGATATCCTGAGCAGTAATGTATGTGCGCCCTTTGTTCCAGTCTGCAGCGAAGTTGATTTGAGGGTAGTAACTGGACAAAGCCTGACCGGTTCGTGCATCGGCGCCATGAAGATTTTCCTTGGCTTCAATCACCTGAGGATGGTTGCTATTAGCCATCTCAAGCGCTTCATTCAGGGTCAAGGATGGCGCAGCAAAAAGCGACTGTGCAGATAAAACCAAAAAAACCAAAATAAGTACAAACCGTTTCATATTGAATCACCAATATAGTTATATTTGAATTAAATGCGATTATATATTCACATACAGTGCAAAAAAAATCAGCGAATCAGGTTCAGAAAATTGGTCCAGAGCTTCTTACTATCAATATCGATGTCGCAGCTCAAGCCACCAATTGTTTGCCTGAGAGCAGTGAATTGGATCATCCCCAACAGAGTCAAGGCTGTCTCTCTGGGTGAAATATCCTGTTTAATCTCATTCTCTTGGATACCTGCAGATATAACACCTGATACTGTCTCAACGTAATTGCCAATACGTGACTTCAGCGTTTCCGCCAGCTTTGGATGACCAAGCAACACATCTTCAGAGAAGATGAAGCGTGGGATACCAGGATACTCAGCAATAATTTTGATGTGAGAAGAAAAAATCGTCTCCAATTTCTCAAGCGGACCGCGACTGCCGGCAGCTATTGTTGCAGCGTTACCCATTACAGAACTGCCAATGAAATCTGCAAGGGCTGAAAATATTTCATCCTTGCCGCTGAAATGTCGATAAATATTTGCTTCACTCATCCCGGCTGAGTCCGCAATAGCTGCAATAGTAAGAGCTCGCACACCCTTACTTCCAACTATATTAAGGGCCGCCTGAACAATTTCTTCCTTGCGGATGCGTGTACTTTTCTTTTCTAACATTGATACCTCATGCGATAATATATTCACATAATATTCATAAAATGAATATATGCAAGTGAATTATGTATGTTTGATTGAGTGAATATGACAACGCTGGCCCAGAACAAAAGTGAAATACCTGGCGGGTGCTGGACAACATAGAGGCAATGGTCAAGCAAAAAAGACCACTCTGACAACTTGGTGTTAACTGTTTATGAGTTTTATTGCTGAAACCAACCCTAAACTCCTTGAGACCGATAATCATCTCGGCGGTCTTTTGTTCAGGCTGTAGGAATTAATTGACAGCAAGGTAGAGCATATTCACCAGTAGATCAAAACGTTTCATCTGTTAGAGCAACAATTACACCTATTACGTGACACCTTCAATAAAGTCACAAGAGTGGGCAAATATGAGATTTTACATAATTTGGAATTGGCTGCAGATGGAGAGAACTGTTCTTGCAAACCTCACAGCAAGACGGATTGAGCAGCCATTCCATTCTGCGAACTTACAGCATGAAACGTGCGGCTGTGATTTTCACGCAAACCTTCTCGTATTAGGTGATATTTGAGATGTTTTGCTGAAGCAACTTTATGATTTCTTCTGTCGACTGAGATTTACCCGCAAACATCACAATTCCATTGATAACCAGCGCCGGGGCCGATTTAACCCCGTATTTCAATATGGTACGTAAATCATTAATGACTTCAACTTTTCCATTTAAACCGCAAGCTCTCAAGGCTTCCAGCACATTACCAAAAAGAGATTTACGAACTTTTCCAATTGTTTCAATAACTTCAATTTTCATATTGTCCTCCATCACTTTAAAATGCCCACCCACCCGAACCCCTCTTGCAGTGAGGCCTGTATAACAGGCTGTAGGATGTTCATGGTCTGTCTCCTTGATCCAGATGATCCAGAGAGCTTGCGTGTCAGTCAGGTTTCGTCGTAGCAATCAAATATAGGTTGGAATCATGATGAAATGACGCTCCATCTAAACTTGGCAAGATTGGGTATAAGAAATGGAACACGTTGTTGATAGAGCCGGTATGCTTCGCCAAATTCTGCTTTAAGCCTTCTTTCTTCTATCAAACCACCTGTAATGAAATAGGCTGTGCCCATGATGGTTAGTATCAGCCATTGTGATGTCATAACTGGATTCATCATCATAAACATGGTTGAGAAGAAATAGAGAGGATGGCGCACAATCGAGTACCACCCGGAGTTTATGAATGAGCTGGGCAAGCTTTTGGAAAACCCGATAAATTCGCCAACGCCAGTCTGAAGAAGACAACTCACAAGTATCACTACAGCCACAAGCTGCAGTAGATACATAATTAGGCTCCATACTCCTGGTGCCACATACAGTACGTCAGAATGGCGATAGACTGACATAACCCATCCGAACATGGCCAATGATACGACATTATATCATAGCCGGTACCCCTGGCGGTTGGCAACTTGAAAATACTTTTTTATCCAAGCCGTAGCAAACAACGAATGGACTACGGCAAACAGAATAAAGCGCAAGGTGAAGTTGATTTTTTCAGACATATCAGCTCACTATATCCTCCAGAGCAGATGCCACTTCTACTATCTCTTCGTCGTCATATCCGGCCTCGCTCAATAGCTTATAAAACTGAAATGCAATAAGAGCGGTTTATCATGATTTGATATTGACTCCTGTAGTGCGTCCATATCTTGTCCAGTCTGAGCTTTCCATCCGGCTTGACTCTAAATTTATTCGATGTAATTCATAATGCTCAGCGCCGACGCTGAAGCCAATCTTACACTAATTCGATCGCTTTTTTAAGTTTCAATTGAATTTCTACGGCTATGGTCTGTAACTCTGAATTTTGAATCGATTGCATTGAGGCAAGTGGATCCACGGCAGCAACCTCTATTTTCCCATCTTCCAGTTCCTGAACGATGACATTACATGGTAGCATTACACCAATATGGGGCTCTGTTTGCAATGCTCTATAAGCAAAAGGCGGGTTGCAGGCACCAAGTATTCTGTATTTATGAAAATCAACATTTAATTTCTTTTTTAGAGTGTCCTTAACATCAATCTCGGTAAGAATGCCAAATCCTTCCTTTTTCAATTCTTCGGTCACCCTCGCAATTGCTTCCTCAAAGTTCATAGTTATTTTTTTGCTAAAGTAATACGGCATAGCAGGCTCCTTCTTTAGGAAGATAATGAATCAAGTGACGGTGTCACCGATCACTACGTTTATGCAAAGGAAACATGGTCGCAGAACCAAGTATAATCCATTATGGGATTAGTTCATGAACCAGAGCAGTACACAAATTACGATAAAGACAATGCACTATCCCGCAGAATAAGCTTCGGGGAATATATGCTGTATATTGTGTAAACAAAAACTTTCAGGGTGTTTTAACAATCTTGGTAAAGAGATAATCGTTACTGGCAACAGGAACGTGGCAACCGAAGCATTCACTGACAAACCCGGGATCCTTTCCATATGGTTTGAGCTCATTCCCAACAAAACGGGCAAAACCCCAACCACCGGTATCTTTGTATTTCTTGGCGTCTTTTTCCATAAATTCGACCTGAACAAAGGTACCCGGTTCAGTAGCTACCGGAAAATTGAGATGTTTTTCAGCTTTCCATGCGACTTTTGCCAGTACGCTGCCATCGGGTAGCGGTTTTTTGCCGACTCGCAAAGCTGTGATGGCAATTTCGTTTCCGGTGATAACACGGATATGACCTTTGTCTTCCCGGTATGAGGGAGCAACAACCTTCCATGACATATAGTCGGGATAAAGGGCAATGCCATTAGGTGACACTGGCCGTTCCACAGCAACCGCTGAGCCTGCAACCAACAGTAAAACCATACATACCAAAATTATTCCCCGCATAAAAACCTCCTTTATTGCAAATGTGTGCTACGTTCTAAAAATAAATCCGGAGGGTGATACCCAAAGTCTAGCCATGAGCGCTGGCAAGATATTCTTTCATAACTCTGACATGTCAAAGGCCACAGAAAGCAGGCATGGCCAGCTCTTTGGGCAGAACTAAAAAACCGCGCGCAGGTCTCACCGCGTTCTCCTCCAGAATATGGGGGTCGCACGATTTGCGTATTTTCTCATTTAGTATGCAACAGTTCTTTGGGATGTCAATGTAGTAAACGCGGCAGCGAAGCTTTAGTCGCAAGATGCAAAAATAGAAAACGACGAGCGGGAAAGTCGCAACGCCTCAGTAGCTTACTTGGCCATAAGTTGCCCGCTAATACTACTGGCTAATAAAACTCTGTTGAATTGGTTTAATATTTCCCGTCGTTGATTCCGGTGAAGATTCTCAACTAATAGATAAACGCACTCACTGCGGCCCATCCCAATATACCAACGGTAGCCAGACCACACAGTAATGCAAGTGCATGGTCAAAATTATTCTCTTTACGGCGTTCATTGTAGCCAATGATGGCTCCGATAACAATGCCACCAATGATCCCACCACGTGCGGGATGCCCTACACAGTGCTCGTACCGGTTTTTGCAAAAGAAATACTCCATGGCGGCGCTCACACGTTCGGCTTCCTGATGACTGCAACAGGTTGCGGAGCGCTTGTCGGCACAATCTATCTTGCGTCCTGAACCAGCGTTCTTGGTCTTGGCAGGGTTATTGTTGTTGCAGTTGTGTTGTTTGCATTCGGGGTGGCAGCCTTTGCCTTGTCGAGCAGTATCCCGCTGTCACTGCTCGCCCTGGCTGTGGCAGGATTCGGCGCTATGACGTTGGTTGCATCCAGCAACACCATTCTTCAAACCATTCTTGAAGACGACAAACGGGGGCGGGTTATGAGCTTTTTTACCATGGCATTCATGGGTATGGCGCCATTCGGGAGTTTTGGTGCCGGTACAATAGCGGGCATTATCGGACCACGCGAGACTCTATTACTTGGCGCATCGTTCTGTCTTGTCGGAGGAATTGTGTTTGCCCGGCACCTCCCCAAAATAAGGGGTAAGGTGCGCCCAATTTATGTCAACATGGGAATCATAACGGAAGTTATTCAAGGTGTTGAAGTACCAGTAGAAGCACAGAAATAACCGGGATATTCTTTCGGCACAGTGATATAATCACAAAAAGCCGGATTTTTCTGTTGGCTAAATAAATGTTGGGAGTGAAACATACGCGAACGGCAGGAGAGATAAAATGACCTTGGGATGTCCCGAAATTTCGTTGCGGCAGATGCAGGACCTCCTTCAACTAGTAGACACCACCCTGAAGGAAATCAGCTGTAGAAAGTTTACTGGTGCGGGGCTATATGTTGATGCCTTGCAGAAGGTGCTCGGCAATAGAGAGCGGCGTGGACCAGAGAGTATTTTTATTGTATTCGAGATACCTGGGCAAATTACTATGCAAGGTCGGGTTTTTTTCTTTAATGGTAATGGCTTTGTCGAGCATTCTGATACCATAACCATAGATGATGGTTCTATTTGTGCCATAAACCTTTTAAACGGCGACGTAGAACTTTCCAACTGGTGCGATACTTGTGAGTGTATTGCAAATTATCAGGAAAAATTTCATCCTGCGGTAAGAAGTATTCTCTCGCGACCTATTAGTAATTTTGTAAGCAAACAGATTAGCGGTGAGCCGCGAGGAGCCATTATTGCTTTCAACTACCCCGATGAAGCAACTTCATATGACGCCGATGTTCTGAGGAGTCTCTCTGTAGTTATTGGATCTGTTGTTACGCTTTCTACTGAAATGCGTGAGACAGAAAACGCTTTTATTTATACTATTGAAGCTCTAGCGCGGGCATGTGAAGCTGCCGATGAAGATACTGGGAATCATGTGGTCAGGGTAAACCGATATTCTGAAGCTTTGGCCAAAGCTCTTAACATGGACGATCAGTTTATTGAAGCAATCGCATGCAGCGCCCAAATGCATGATGTTGGAAAAGTTCATATACCGACCTCAATCATCAGAAAAAAAGGCCCTCTTAATGATGAAGAAATGTCGATTATGAAACAGCATCCGCTGTTTGGAGTCAGAATCATTGGAGATGCTCCACGTCTTTCAATGGCGAGAGAAATTGCCCTTTCGCATCATGAAAATTGGGATGGCAGCGGCTATCCAGGAGCTGTAAAGGGAGACAATATCCCGCTTTCCGGCAGGATAGTCAAAGTTGCGGACATTTACGATGCGCTTCGATCTAATAGAAGTTATAAGCCTGCTCTAAGCCATGAGCAGGTTCTCAAAATTTTCAGCACCGGGGATAACAGAGTTCATCCGGAGGAGCATTTAGATCCCTCCGTATTACGCATATTCTTCAAGATCGAGCGAACAATGGCTGAGATTTATGCAGCTTTTTGATGACAGAACATAGAACCATCAAGCAGTTGACTCCTACTCAAAAATGTATTGTAAAGCGAAATAAATAGTCGCGATAAAGCCGGTTTATGAACAGGCCACCTGAATGATATCATTTAGTGCAACAAGACAAGTCCAACCAATGCAGTGATCATTTTCCACAATTGATCGCTGCCTTCAAGCGCATACTTGGCTTGAAGCTCAAAATGCGTCGGGCTCCTATGGTAATTGTTTCGCCGGTTTGTGGATTGCGCCCGCGACGGTCTTTTTTATTTCTGACTTCAAAATTCCCAAAACCTGAGATTTTGATCTTTTCGCCACTCTCTAGCGTCGACTTAAGCAGATAGAGCACCAATTCAACCAGATCTTGAGACTCTTTCTTCGTAACCCCAATTTTCTCGGAAACTCTTTCAATGATATCCGCTTTTGTCACGGCGATCCCCCATCCTTAAAATATAGTATTTCACATTCAACCTGTATGATTTTCCGGTCGAGCAAACTTTAACGAATGGTAGCATAGGTTTGCCTACAAATGCTGGATCGTCAGTTACTTTTCACATCCGTCTCAGCAAGTCGAGAAGCTTTTCCAGCGTAGTCCCAACATCATCAGCCTTCAAATCAGTTCATGCAACTTGTGCCAATGCGACCTCCGAACGGCATATTGAGGTATGTACAGCTAACTGTACATTGACTTGCTCGACAGCGTCAATAAACTTTGAAACGTGCACTCTGGCGATTCCCAGTGTAAAATGAGTTCGTTGATAAACCTGAAGATCCCCGGAGGAAATTGAACTGTGCGGTGATTGTTGCTATTGACGAATTGAATTGAGTTAACCCTGAGAGGCCCTGGAGACTTGATTTTCCGTCTCGGTGTCCGCTACAAAACACAAAACAACTGTAGTGAGCAGAAGTCAACGAATGATATAGAACGGCGAACAACCGAATAGAAATCAAAAAAAACTGACCGCTCAAAAATGCATCACCAAAAAATATTTTGCTAATTGGAGACTCCGCTTTACATTACTATGACTATAATTAACCACGCGTGAGTAAGAGAGAAAATCTGATGAGCAATCGTGTATTGACTGAATCCAGATTAGCGGTCGCAATAGATCCGGGTGCGATTGAAGCAGCAATAGCAGCGAAAAAGAAAGATGTTGCCGACTGGCTCCTGAACGTAGCACCTCGAATACAGAAGGTTGCAGCATTCAAGTACGGACTGAAGGTTGTTCAGCCTGAGATTGACCGGAGGGTTTTTCAGGATTATGCAAAACTGAAGTGTGGCGCAACGAGGAAGATCATTGAGCTTTAAAAGCTGCACAGATTCCCGTAGCGAGACACGCAGGAGTATCTATTGTGAAGCCAGAGTGCCATTCTCTGGTTATACGCTCCGCTGCCATTTTCGACAATAACGGAGCGCACAATCGATAATGGTTCGCTTGTATTCTTCTGGAGATGTTTCTCGTAGCCGAAAAAGCGCCTCTAGTCTTTCAGACGCCTCGATCATAAGCCGTTTTATTTCCTCATCGGTAATGCGACTGAGTGAAGGATCGTCCAATAGCAGTGAGTTTTTTCCGGAGTGGAGTTCCTCAAGCGCACCGTTACGAAAAGCATATGCAGTGAGAGCGTTTGCCTCATCCCGAATGTTGAACCCTCCGGGGAATGCGGTTTCTATTGATTCCTCTGGTATTAGTGGAGTTTTAATAGGTTTTGAATTTTCCATAACATAATCTCCAGGGGAAGCGTCACATCAGTGATGCCAGGACGTCACAGTTCTCGCAGGCTAATTCATTTTACGACTAAAGTAAAGTTGCTGAGCACCATAGCGGCCATACAGAAGACTGGAGAGCAATCGAAACGGTGACGATCCGCTTATTGTTTCTGCGGCATTTTCGGAACAGTTATGCCCAGTTGATACGAGGGCATCCGTTAGAGAAGTGATGATGATTCCTATTGACTCTGGCGCTTCGGAAGGCCCAGAGAGATTCTCGTGATGCGAGTTTTATCCGGAGGTCACTCGATGGCACACAAATTCCCAATCACGGAAATTCCGCCTCTTACCGCAAGCGCCTTCGCAAATTCAACCGCCTGAGCTTTCGAGTTGAAGTCACAAATGCATTCGACACCTTCGCCTTGACGATGAGTGTAAACGCTAAAAAACTCAGCGTCGCTTTCGTTGATAACGTCAACGATACCGTCGGCATCGGTGCATCCGGCGACTTCAATCGTGTCAACGTTCTCGAGGTCGGAATTATACAGTAACGTCATCAATTGGTACTCGACCCAAGCTTGATACCCGCGAACAGTTCCCGTAGCGGCAACGTCCGCGCGCCAGTCAAGGACGTCGAAGAATTCATGCTTACCGTCAACGTCAAAATTCCATGAGGTATGGTACTCGGTCGGAGTGGCAGGTTCAGAGTCATCGAGATTCCAGAAGACGCCGCGCACCTGTGCACGTAACGCGAAGAACTTGTTTGTTCGTTCTGGGTCATCTTCCGTTACGTCTTCAATAAAAGACCAAGCAGCACGAAGAGCTTCAAGAGCTCCGTTCTCGGGTTCCGACGGTGAATCAGCGTCGAGTAGCAACCGGATTTCCGGCACGAGCTCGCTGAGAAAATCGACCGCTTCGCAGCCGTTAATGTCCTCGTTATAGAATTCACTTTCAGGATCTGCCTGAGGAAACTGTTCAAGAATGTCACGGAGCAGTAGTATGGCTGAATTATCGTTCATCGTTCTTCGTCTCCTTTAAACAAATCACGTGGCCCAAAAACCTGAGTCTCCTGATTCCGGTACAACAACCATGAGTAAGCAATGTCGTCCTCATCGAGCGATGATGCGCCTGAGATGATTTTCGCTTCCAGATTCGGTTCACGTTCATAATAGTACAGACCGGCACGCTTTTGAATTACGCGACCGAGTGGTGAAATCGACTTCTTCGGCGCAAACAAAAAGTCTGGACACCAGACGACGTTCGTCTTCCCTCCATCAAGTTCATCCATTTGCGCAGCTTTCAAGCGTAGCTGGTAGGTTGTGAAATCAAGGATATGCTCGTCAAGTTCGAGCCAAACGTGATACGGGATGCCAGGCTGCGGTATCATGTTCGGTAACGGGGCATGCAAGACCATATCAGAGTCACCGTTTCCGACTCTCCAACCGGAATAGCCAGCGACAAGCTTTGACTCAATTCCGAGACGAGCAAGCATGACCTGTGCGAGCGCGGAATGGATGTAGCAGTCAGAGCCGTGATGTTGGCTTGCGGCAGTAGTTAGTCGGCGCAGAGCTGAGGAGATTCGCTGCAGCTCAGGTAAGTAGGATATTTTACGTTCCGGACGCTTAATTTTAAAGACGCTCATAAGACCGCACCAGAGACAAGTTTTGCTCGCGCATCATGCAATGGTATGTTTCCAGCTTCGGTAACGACCATCGGCTCGTAGACAATGTCAAAATAGCAGTCACGACTAATCAGGGTACCGCCCATTTCATCGTCTTCGCCTTGCCAGTAAACGGTGCAGGTGGTCCCAGGTTTTATGTGGTTTATGATGATACAGATAACTGCGTCTTCAGCATTGCGCCATTTGCCGGTTGAGTCGTCCGGGTAAAATACGATGTCACCTTCGACTATCTCCATGTAATCACCAATCTCGGGTTCAGCTTCCCGACTAGCTTTGAGACAGGCGGCGTTGTCTTCAGCCTGGAAGGTGGTAAATGACAGAGTGTAACTATATCCCATGGTGTTTCTCTCCTTACTGCTCGGTAGTCAGAATGTTCATAGAACATTCACCTCATTTTGCTCTGCCTCGAAGTTGATCTTTGCCATCCTCAAGCTTGACTCGAAATCCATGTCTTTGGAATCGGCGAAGTGCATCAGATCGGCTAACAGATCGATGAGGTTCTCATCCTCGCTATCTGGGTGGTATTTCTCGCCGAGCTGATCGCTGACATAAAACTCCATCGTATTGTCAGCTCTGGTCACTCTGGATTCATTGTTATTCGTCACGTACCACCTCCCGAGCATCCACCAGGTCAATGGTATCCAACAGATCAATGCTCATCGTGGCAGTTTCACAATTGACGTTGGTGTGTTTTGGGTAGAACGACCAGAAGAAATCAGTATCAGTCACGTTGAGACAGGGGCAGTCGATACGAGGGTATTCAGGCTCTTTCAGGGGCAGGCGG
>Ga0073936_10004795_pt1 | contig 18532 bp, 16 predicted proteins | sample AliMusrvi5mmetaG_FD_87041 | JGI IMG/M metagenome (GOLD analysis project Ga0073936, IMG submission 87041) | Freshwater lake bacterial and archeal communities from Alinen Mustajarvi, Finland, to study Microbial Dark Matter (Phase II) - Alinen... | ecosystem: Environmental > Aquatic > Freshwater >... | reverse complement strand
GTGCTGGAGGGCATGAACAACAAGGTCAAGGTCCTCAAACGCATGGCCTACGGCTTCCGTGATGACGACTACTTCTTCCTCAAGATCAAGGCCGCCTTCCCCGGTAAAGCGCGATGAACCAAATAATTCTTCTCGTCGCGCGTGAAACTGAAGATCGCCTCGAAAAATTAGCCCCATTGTTGATTGCAATGGCAGAAAAATTTGCGACAGATACCCCACATTAATCACGTTGGCCTCGCCAACTTGAACTTTCCTGAATGGGGACACCATGACGTCCTTCTTCAACCCAACCCTGGTGGGGTGATATCCCGCGCCAGGTCTGACGCATGAGAGTCCAGTCATCAACGCCCAGGGCTGACACCTCATCCAGTCGCGTTGCCGGGTTGCTCAGGGCCGCCATTCCGATGTCCTGGGCCCGCCTGGCCGCGGTCATGAGTTTGAGCAAGGTGTCGGGCCCCTGAGGACGGGTGAGCTCCCTGGCGATCTGGCTGATCGCAAGCTCCGCCAGGGCCAAAGTCGCGAGGCGCAGGCGGATTTCTCGCCCCGAAAAAGCCCTTAAAAAGTTGTCATTTAGTTGTTGTTGATAGGCGACCCGGAAGGCCTCCTGGCGGTGATGTGCCGTCATCCCGTCCGACCCGAGTCGAGCGAAACGTTTTGAGACCTGCTCCTTACGGACTCCATAGCGCCGGGCCAGTGTGGCCTGGGTCGGCCAATCGTGGACGAGCTCCACCTTCCCGCCACGCCCAGGCTTCTTCTGGTCCTCTCCACGGACGTAAATGGCCTCGATCTCCTCCCAGGGGTGTTTGCGCCGGCGACCACCTGGGTGGGTGGTGTGCTTGTGGGAACCGGCCTCCCCGGCGGGGGCTTTGTGGGGCATGGCGCTACCTCGATCGCAGGAGGGCGACTTCGGCGTGAGCCCCCGGCGCCCAGGTTTGCAGGGAGGCTCGACGCATTCTGTGCGCGCTCTCTGGTTGGCAGTCATCACTGCCCCAGGGCATGGGCCATCCTGAGGCGTTGGGTGGTTACGAGTGGTACGGTCTCCTGGACCTTCGCGGGCACGAAGAGGAACCGGTTCTTGGCGGGATCGAAGTCTATCTCGACCAGCCCATACCGTTCACCACCACGGTTCTTGGCGATCCTGCACCGGATCCGGCGGTTCTTTCCTCTCTCGTATGCGACCTGGGTGTTCCAGAGCAGGAGTGCGATATCAATGTCCCGCTCAATCTGACCGGATCCCAGGAAATGCTGGAGGGTGGGCTCCTCGGTCTCTTTCACTTCCCGGTTGAACTGGCTGAGGAGGAGGACGTTCACCTTCAACTTTTGGGCAAGCCGCTTGGCGCCCATTGTGATCTGAGCGATCTGCTGGGCCTCGGTCTCGTTCCTCCTGTATTTGGTCTCGCTGCCGCCCATGAGTTGGATGTAGTCCACGATCACCAAGGAGAGTGGCGCCTTCCGGTGTTCACGGGTCACCGCCGCTTCTATGGAGGTCCAGGAGTCACCGGCGCAGCCGTGGAGACCCACGATGTGCTTCCTGACCTCATTTAAGCCCTTCCTGTCTTCTGGGCCCCGCGACTGGTCTGTCCCATATTTTAGAGCTTTTATAGAGTTCACATCACAGACGTTGGCAACGATCCTTGCCGCGATCTCATCCTCGTCCATTTCCAGCGAGGCCATGGCGACACGCTTGCCGGCCTGGGCGGTCCTGATCGCAGCCTGGAGGGCGAGGGCCGTCTTGCCCGCTGAGGGTAGGCCTCCGATGACAATCAGCCTGCCAGGATTGGCAACTATGGCCTCATCAATACCCTCCACCCCGAAGGTCACCAGGTTGTCCCTGCACCCTTCAGACAGGATGGGCTTCCCGGCGAGAAACGCTTCAAACTGTTTCGCGTAGTCGGTGGCGGACTGGAATCGTGGGTTCCCGGCCTGGGAAACCTTCCCCACGACCTCGGCTAGCTGGGTGGCCATTTCGTCCCATGTGAGGTCATCCGCGCTCGAGGACAGGGACTCCATGGCCTTGGTAACGGTTCGACGCTTGTAGCATTCGGCCACCTGGACGATTCGGGGACGCAAGTCCAGGGAGCCCAAACCGTCCCTGGAGTCGTTGAAGTACCGGTCCATCAGTTGGAGGTCGATGTCAATGGCGCCCAGCTTCCGCATGGTCTTGCCCAGAGCCCAGGCGTCGATCATCCCGCCGCGGGCTGTTATGGCTTGGAACCCAGCCCAGATGATGCGGTGGCCCGGGACCATGAACGCTTCTGGGTCCAGGCAGGTGATGCTGGTGGCGATGTCTACCGCTGCCCGCATGTCCAGGACGCCAATTATCAGGTCGGCTTCTTCCCTTGCGCCGTTCATCGGTCATCTTCCGGGATGGTCGCCAGCAGGATCTTGGCCCATCCGAAACAGTTCAACGCGGCCTCAGTCTGCGCCGGGGTGAGCATGTCCTCGGAGGCCATAAACTCAACCCTCTCCCGAAGCTCTGGGAGGTCTGCCGACAAGGCCAGGGACTGGACTTCCCGCGCCTTGAGCAGGTCCATGTCCCCGCCGTTCCAGTAGAGTGTGTCCCGCCGCCAGCGGCTGTGATGCTCCCGGAGGGTGGAGAAGAGGTCGCGTCCGTCTTTGGTCTCAGGAAGCATGAGCCGCCTCCATGACTTTCACCAAGGCGTCGATGAAGATGTCCTGGTTCAGCAGACTGGGGAGCATCGGAATGGCAAGGCTCGTCGCGTCCTCCGCGTGTTTGCGTTTGAGGTCGATCAATAGGAGCAAGGCCTCCAGGACGTCGGCGTTCTCGACCTTGGCTCCATGGGAAGACTTACCAAGGTGCTTTTGCCATGCCCGCCAGGTGGCCGCATTCGCTCCCAGACTTTTGGCAATGAACCTGTGGTTTTCCTTTGGGAACCGGTTCAGGACCGCTTCGGACCTGCACAGGGTCATCAGCGCCCGGTATTCCCCGACCGCCTGAAGCATTTCCGCCGGGTAGTCAGCAAGAACAACGGGACCCTTCACCCTTCCCCTGGAAGGGGTAGGGGTAGGTACTGCCTCTGCCTCTGCCTCTGCCTCTTCTATGGCGTTACCGGCGTTACAAGGCGTTACGGAGGCGTTACGGGCAGTCTTATCCCTGAACCGACGGACCCTCTCACGGGTTTTCGCACGGGTCTCTTCATCTGACCGGGTCTCCCGGTACTTGATGTAATTCAGGATGACCCAGCCTCCATCGGCAGGCATAATCCGGCGGCCCTCGAAGTCTTGGGTGCGAGAGTGCTGGTCAGGCCGTGATAGGGCGTTCAGGCCCTCCTCGCAGTCCTCCAGCGAGATCCTCGCAGCATCGGCGAGACCAGGCAGGGATGACTCCACCACGCCCTCGCGGTCTGCCATTGCAAGCATGGTCACCCACAGGATCTTCAGCGAGGGTTTGGCCCGCCAGATGGTGGAGTGGATGATGGACTGGAATAACTTCGTGAATCCGGCCATCAGTCGCCCCCGGGGCAGGGACGCCCTGCCGTGCCAACACTCCGCAGGGAGGCAATCGGGGCCTGGCTTGTGGCCTGGTCGGGGGGTGGTTCAACCTGTACGCAATAATTGGGATTGATGCGATCGGTCGGCATGGCTTCACCGAGCCTTTTTCGCGTCGTGAACAGTTGTCGAAGTTGCCGGAGACTCAAAAAAGATAGCCACTTCAGTCATCGGAATGAGGGTGACCCGGCCGATCCGTTGAACTCGGATCTTCTTCTCCTTGAGCAGCCAATAGAAAAAAGTCGTGCCGAAACCGCCTGCGGTGCAGAACTCAGCGACTCGGAGACTCGTTCTGTTTGGGAAGATCGCTTGAAGGTCCTTGAGGTCCACGAGGACTCCTTTTATGTGAGCGGAGGAGAGACCCCTTGGCTTGCGCTCGAGATCGCCAGAGGGGTTGGCCGACCACGAACTTCCGTAGGAGCCTTTCCACAGCCTTCCCAAAGCAACCTGGTTCGTGGGCGCGCGTCCCGCGCCACGAGGCCGCCAGGCGGGACACGCAGTTTCCATACCCTCGGGCGCGATGGTGTCACCCCGCGGCCAGATGCCCTACGAGAGGCAGCAATCTTCCAGAGCCAGACTCACCACAGACTCACGGCGCAGAAAACCTACCCTCAATGGCCCGATTAAATCGTACAGCAAAAACCCCGTGGCTCAGCTTCCACGGGGTTCAGTGCTGGTGGTCCCTCCCGGACTCGAACCGGGGACCCTCTGATTACTGAATGACGCGGATACACGACGCCGTTGTTCGCTGCTAGGAAGCGGAGGCAACGCGCTTCGACACCCCACCCGCCGCCGATACCGCCGTGGCAGGGCTGAAGCGTGGATAGGGAAGAGGTCTTAGAGGCTGGAGAGGGGTGTAATGAAGGTCACCTTCATGACCCCGTTGGACGTAACCACAAAGAGGCTTCCATCGGGGCCCACAGCCACCCCCCTGGGGGCCGCAAGTGCTCCCTGGTTGGAGGGCAGCGGAAGGCCTGATCCATCCCGGAGGCCCCCAGCGCGGTTGATCCCGGCGTTGATATCCCCCACCAAGGTGCCCACGAAGCCATCCCGGGTAACCATACGCAGGGCGTTGCTTCCCAGGTCCGCCAGGAAAAGATTGCCGGAGGAATCCACGGCCAAACCCGAGAGGCGGCTGAACCCTGCCCTATCCGGTTCCCCGTCTATGGGGGATGCCGTCCAGGGTTGACCCACAAGGGTGCTCACGGTTCCCGTCGTTGAAATCTTCCGGATGCACGGCATCCAGTAGTCAGTGACAAAGAGGTTCCCCGAAGCATCCATGACGATGCCGTTGGGTCGTCCAAAGGTGGCTGAGGTTCCTGCACCATCCTGGGCACCGTAGGTGTTGAGAATGCCCGCGAGGGTCGTGACAACACCTGCCGAAGTAATTTTTCGGATGAGGGCATTCTCCGTGTCGGCCACATAGACGTTGCCAGAGGCATCCACCGTAAGACTCTGGGGGGCGTTGAATCGAGCTTGAGTACCGGTCCCATCATCCGCGCCGGACTGTCCGGGAAGACCAGCCAGAACGGTGACGGTTCCACTGGTGATTTTTCGAATGCAGTGATTGGCTGTATCGGCCACATAGAGGCTTCCAGCTGAATCCACCGCTATGCCTTGGGGCTTTGAGAAACTACGGGCAGCAGAATTCAAGGGGGCTGTGTTATCGACAACGGGTCCCGCCACCGTGGTGACGGCTCCATCGGTTGCAATCTTGCGGATGACGCTGTTGCTGGTGTCAGCCACAAAAACCTGGCCTGAGGCATCCGCGGCTACGCCCATGGGTTCAAAAAAGCGGGCCTGAGCGGCGGGTCCATTCACAAGACCGAAATCCGAGGCCAACCCCGCAACGGTGGAGACCGCGCCGTTGGGGGAAACCTTTCGAACGGTAAAATTAAGGTTATCGGCCACATAGATGGATCCATCCGGGCTCACAGCAATCCCTTCCGGAAGATGGAAACCGGCTGCGTTCCCGGTTCCATCAGCACGAGAGGGACCCCCGCCCGCCAGGGTGGTGACCAAACCATCAGGGGTTATTTCCCGGATGAAGTCATTGTCGGAGATATAAAAATGACCACTCGAGGTGTTGACGGTGATGCCCATGGGGGAACTGAACCGCGCTGCAGACCCCGTTCCGTCAAGGTTGGCCTTGATGCCCTGCGTTCCAGCCAGCGTGCTAACGGTCCCCGAGGTTGAAATCTTCCGAAGGACGGCATTATTGAGGTCCGTGACATAAAGGTTTCCGGCCACATCCAAAGCCACGCCGTAGGGGGCATCAAATTTAGCAGTGGCTGCCGCGCCATCCAGGTAACCCGCTTGTCCGGCGACACCGGCCACGGTGCTGACGGTACCATCAGGGGTGATCTTTCGGATGGTGTGGCGAATCCAATCCGCCACATAGATGTTCTCGCTGCCATCCAAGGCCAGACCTTTCAAGTCTCGGAAGCGGGCTGCGCTGCCAACCCCATCGGTATCCCCAAAATCAGTGGGAGAACCAGCCAGGGTCGTAACGGCACCATTGGGTGAGATTTTTCGTAGGGTCCACACATCCCCCAGGTACACATTGCCCGTTGAATCCACCGCCATGGGGGAGGGATTGTGGAAGCGAGCCGCGCTGCCCAGGCCGTCCGTGGTCCCCTCCTGATCGGGGGCCCCGGCCAGATTACTCACGATTCCGGCTGAGGAGATCTTTCGGATGCTTTGGTTAAAGGCATCGGACACATAGATGTTTCCAGAACTGTCCACGGCAACCCCCTCGGGGCGATTAAACCGAGAGGCGGAACCTTGCCCGTCGATATTGCCGATGCCGTTGATGTCGCCCGCAAGGACAGCCGTCTGACCCAAAGGCCAGGCACTCCAAGGGAAGACTTGGATTTGCAGACGGCCGAATTGGGCCGGATCTGCCACGCTCCGGGCCAGCAGCGTGTAGGTTCCTGCGGTGCTAGGGGCTGTGTATCCCCCCCCGGAAGTGACGACGCCTCCCGTGGATCCTTCCACCACCTCCCAGGTCACGGAGGTATCGGTCGCGCCCGTGACCGTAGCCGTGAAGGTTTGGAATGCACCCTTCAGCATGCGCAGGGGTCCCTGGGCCTGCATGGCCACTTGGATAGACGAGGCCGTGGTGGGTACCTGGGCTACTTCGCTGGTGCCCGGAAGGATGGCATAGACCTCGCCGTTGTTTCCCACGGACACATCCGTGGGTTGGCTGGTCCCAGAAGGCAATGTGTAGGTAGTGGCGCCAGAAGAGGCTCCATCGGAGGATGCAAGCAGAGTTGAAGTCCGTTCCAAGGGGCCTGAAACGCTACTGGCGGATAACTGGGTGGGGAGATAAAGGCGACTGACCTTGCCCACTTGCCGCTGGGTGACCCAACGTTCGCCCTGGCTGCCAAGGGCGAGGCCCGCTGGGCCTCCAAAGGGATCAATCTCTACGGAGAAGGGTTTGATCAAGGCCGTGCCTGAGGCACCCTGCTGGCTCAGGTTGAAATGGACCACCGTGGAGGCGTGGCCGTCCGTATAGGTGACCACTCCGTTGCTATCCGCAACGATGCTTTCCGGCTGACCCAGAGGATCCGGGCATTTCCATTCTTTGGGGGTTTTTGTACCTGGTTGCAGGCAGCCCACCTGGTGCAGCCCGGGTTCCGTGAACCAGACCGTTCCATCTGAGGCCACCGAAATGCCTCGGGGATCGGCCTTAGGCGTCAAGTCGTACAAGGTGGGCGTGCTGCTGGAGGATGTGAGGTGGCCAACCTTGTCCGTGCCACGAACCGTGAACCAGAGGGATCCATCGGGGGCTTGGGCAATGGCATAGGGGTTGCCCGCGACGGAAATTGAGGTCACGGCCCGGGTGCTCTTATCTATGCGAGCCAGTCCTCCCGAGGCGACGGTCACCCAGGCGTTTCCATCCACGTCCGCCGCAACACCCGTGGGGCCCCCGGAGATAGATATGACGGTAGGGGTTCCCGAGGTGCTTCTGTAGATGAGGACCTGATTAGACGCTGCGGAGGTCAGATAGAGATCACCCGCGGACACCAATAGGCCATCGGGGATCAGTCCGGCGGGGAGCTTTCGGGTCGTTTTCACGAAGAGTTTGGAGGGCGCGGGTCGGCTTTGACCGGCTGCATCGGTCACTTGGACTTGGTAGGTCCCTTGATCGGCCAGCCGAAGTGACGAAAGCGCCAAGTTGGAGAGCACCGCTTGAGTCACGGTGGTACCGTTTTTCTGCCAGGCATAGGTGTAAGGGGGCACACCACCACTAACCGTGGGAGTGAAGCTCCCATCTTCTGTCACGGAAAGCACCCGGGAAGCCGCCAGGCTTACGCTGAGGGGACTGGCGGCTGTGACCGTAAGAGTGGCCGCCTGGCTGGTGGTGGAGCCTGCGGTATTGGTTACCACCACCCGGTATGAGCTGTTCGTGTCCGATGAGGTGGTGGCTGGGGTGCCATAGCTGCTGGTGGTGAAGCCTGTGCCTGTGGTGAGGTTGGACCAGGTGGTTCCATCGGTGGATTTCTGCCACTGGAATGAAGGCGTGGGGGTTCCGTTTGCCACCACCTGGAAGTTGGCGGATTGCCCGGAGATTATTGTCTGGTTCCCCGGTTGGGTGGTGATGGCCGGTGCCTGGGCCGTGGCCGTGCCGTTGGTGACGGTGGTCATAAAACGGAGGGGTGGGGTCCCCGCCACATTGAGTTTTCCGCCATCGAGGGTATAGGTTAGGCCCGTGGCGTTCAGGTCCACTTTTAAATTCAGGGTGGCGTTTCCATCCAGGGAGAGGAGTCCATTGGTGTCGTCCAGGGCAATGATCTCGAAGGGAGATGCATAGCCCTTGGTCCCTAGGGAACGGCTCGTGGGACTGAAGTGAATGGGCGGCTCCGTGCCCATGAACTTTTCCACGTAGCCCTTGAAATAGGTGGCCAAGTTGGTCCAGCGGGTCGTGGTGCGGTCGCTGCCAGCGAACTGATCAAGGGCCTTGGCTAAACCCGGAGAGCGCAAAATCCATTCGCTCACGCTCAGACCCGTGGGGTCGTACATGCCCAGCTTGGTGTAATCAACCTCGCCCGAGGCATTGCTTCCGCCAAAGACGTAACAGCTCTGCCCCTGGCCAATTTTGGAGGCTGGAACAAAAAAGATATAGCCCATGCCCAGGAAGGCATAATCCTGGCCATTGGCCGTGAGATTTTCTGTGTGCAATACCGTGCGATCGGGGGTGGTCGTCAGCGGGCTGTAGAGAGTTCCTGTGCTTGAGTCAATGAAGTGGGGGCCCGTGACCACATTGGCCTTCCCAGATCCACTGTCCTTAAGGCTGTACTCTGGATTTCCAAGGCGGAGCACCATTTCGTTCACAGAGGTCACAGGCGTGCTCTGAGCTCGCAATTGAGCTGTGATATCCATGGTGGCTCCCGCCCCGAAGCGGGCCATGAAAACGCTGGGACCTGGGGCTGACATCCCCATTTCCGCCAGATCCAGACTCCCGGAGGTGAACCCACTGTGGATGTTCAACACAGCCGGATCCGTTGCTAAGAATGTTTCTGACACACCGTCTTTGCCCAGCAGGGTTTGACCGTCTGAAGCCAAGGTAGTGAGGGCTACATACTGGATATTTGCGGTATTGGTGTTGCTGACGGTGAATGTGCCACCTTCCGTGGCGGGAATTCCCACTTCAAACCGAAGGGTGGATGCTGGCATTACCGTTGGAGCCTGCAATCCCATGACAACAGAACCGGCTGCTGCTCCGAGGGCACCCGTTCGGATCCTGAATGTCCCGCTGGTACGGCTTGTGGAGTTGATAGCGATAACCAATGCGCATTCGGCACGCCCTGCACTATTTATCGCCGTCACCGTGTAGGTCGCCTGAGCCACAGCCGCCGTTGGTATTCCGGTGATCGCACCGCTCGTGGTGTTCAGCGTTAGACCCACCGGAAGGCTGGGGGTTACGCCGTAGGAGGTGATAGCGCTACCGCTGGCAGTCGGGTTGTTCGTGCTGATCGCCGTGCCCACCGCATACGTCGCTGGGTTCGTGCTGTAGGTCAGATTGCTAGGGGCCACCACAGCGGCATTCACCGTCATGACCAAGGAGCAGTTCGCGGACCCTGCGGAGTTCGTGGCCGTCACCGTGTAGGTCGCCTGAGCCACAGCCGCCGTTGGTGTTCCGGTGATCGCACCGCTCGTGGTGTTCAGTGTCAGACCCGCCGGAAGGCCCGGGCTTACCCCGTAGGAGACGGCAGTCCCACCACTGGCTCCGGGTGTATTGGCCGTGATGATCGTGCCGACCGTGTAAGTGGCCGGGTTGGTGCTGTAGACCAGGGCCGTAGGCGCCTGGATTACCGGCGCACTTGATCCGCCCCCACCGCCTCCGCACCCAAGGAGGAATATTATTACGGTTGAAATCGAATAGACGATTCGGCGGAGCAGGGTCATGGCGACCTCAAGGTTAAGAACCTGGATGAAGTCTCCCCCCAGTGGAAATTATTGAAATACGCTGTGTGACGTATGAAAACATTACATCCGCAGGAAATTATCCAAACCCGTCCCAAATTCCGGCGGGAGGCTTCCATTCCAGACCGACTCATTCAGCCCCGGCGACACCGCCCTCGTTGACCGTGTGCGCAGTCTGAGGTGGCGGCTCGCACTGCGAACTGTCCCGCGAATCTGCTGGAAGGTTTTCATTCTCGACACCCATATCCCCCAGATTCCGTATCGTAAGGCCACATGACCCCCAACGCCTGCAGCTGGTCCAGGAGGGCCTCCAGTGCAGCCATCGCTCTCCCCATGCTGCCTCAGTCCAGGCCGCTCTGCGGGTCCAGTAGGCAGGCCAGCAAGTCTCCCTCGCGGGTAGTTCGGTTTCGAGGCGAAGGGGTGGCTCCTCGACAACCCGGCTGAACGTACACAAAAAACCCCGTGGCTCAGCTTCCACGGGGCTTCGTGCTGGTGGTCCCTCCCGGACTCGAACCGGGGACCCTCTGATTAAGAGTCAGGTTTTTCGACTTGGGCCGCCCTGGGTGCTACCCGGGTGCATCCCTGGGCTTTACCGCGTCCCTGCTGGATCTTAGGCCAATCTACCTTGGGCCTACCCAGGGCCTACCTGGGTGCAAATTGGGCCTGGTATGTGGTAACAGTGTGGTAATGGCTTACACTGATCCCAGGCGGTGACTCATGGGCGAAACCAAGGGCAAGGTGATCAACAAGGCGGTTGTTGAAGGGATGGAACCGAAGGCCAAGACATACCGGGTTCCAGATGCCACAACCCGCGGCCTGTATATCCAGATGACGCCCGCAGGCACCCTGTCCTGGGTGCTGCGCTTCCGGGTGCATGGGCAGGGGAAAACGCACTCAATCGGCAGGTGGCCGGAAGTGACGGTGGGCAGGGCCAGGGAAAAGGCCATGAAGCTGCTAGGCGACATTGGCGACGGCAACGATCCCGCGGCAAAGAAGAAGGCCGAGCGCGCGGCCAAGACAGTGAAGGATCTGGCCGAGCAATTCCGGGCCGAACACCTGCCCACGCTCAAGCCCAGCACCCGCGCCGAATACGCCCGCCTGTTGGATAAGCACATCCTTCCCGCCCTGGGTCCCATGCGGGTAAAGGATGTGGACACGCCCGAAGTGGCCCGCCTGCTGGCGAAGATCCGCAAGGACACGCCCAAGGGCATCCTGGCGAACCGCACCCGGGCCGTCCTGTCCAAGATGTTTACCCTGGGCGCCCTGTGGGGCTTCTGTCCTGCCGGAACAAACCCAGCCAAGGGCCAGGCCCGCGCCGCAGAAACGAAGAAGGATCGCCACCTGTCGGATCGGGAACTGATCGCCCTGGGCGCGGCCCTGCGGCACCTGGAACCCACGCCCACAGGCCAGAACCGGGACAAGGAAGCCCTGGCGGCCCTGGATGTTCACGCCCTGGCCGCCTTCCGCCTTTACCTGCTCACCGGCATGAGGAAGTCCGAATTGATCGGCGCCAAGAAGAAGGACAAGGAAACCGGCGCCTACATCGTGGAAAGCCCTGCCCTGCCCTGGGCCGCGGTGGATCTGGAAGCCGGGCAGATCCGCCTGGCCTTCCACAAGACGGCCAAGAAGGTAGGCGCCCGGATCGTGCCGCTATGCGCCGCCGCCCACCAGCTGCTCGACACGCTGCCGAAGGTGTTGGGTAATCCCTATGTGATCCCGGGCTATTACACAGGCGAAGCCCTGGTGGGCCTGCCCAAGATGTGGGCCACGGTTCAAGCCGCGGTGACGGCCCTGCAAGTGAAGGCCAAGGTGCCGAAGAAGGATCGGGTGGATCTGTCGGATGTGACGATCCATGATCTGCGCCGATCCTTCGCCAGCCTGGGCGCCCGCCTGGGCTATCCCAATTCCTTCACCGGCGCCCTGCTGGGCCACGCCGCCGGGACTGTAACCGAAGGGTATGCCCGCCTGGGCTTTGACCCGCTGAAGGATGCCGTGGAAGTGATCGGCGCCCGCATGGCCGCCCTGCTGGCCGGATCGGTGGATCTGGCGAAGGAAGCCGAAGAAGCGAAGGCGGCCAAGGATGAGAAGGCGAAAGAGAAGGCCAAGGGCGCCTGACTCATTCGATTAGGCGGCCAAGTGCAGATAACCGGCGCCCACTTATTCACTTTCAGAACCCGGCACAGGCCAAAATATCCGATGCTGAAAACACAAGTACTTAGCAAAAAGTTGAGGTTACATAATGGCCGTTATCGAAAGTAGAAATACCCTTCACGCGCCCGCGCGGATCGGCTAGCCTGTTGGGCATGGGGTGAAACATGGCAGGCAGGCCGAAAGCTGAAATACCCACAGTCCAATTATCCTTCCGCCTTCGGGAAGATGAACACGCCCTGTTCCGGGCCGCTTGCGAGCGCCTGGGCCTGTCACCTGGCCGCCTGCTGGGCCGCCTAATCCTGGCCGCCTACGGCCCTGCCGCGGCAGATCCCGCGCCTGTGTCCCTTGAGGATCTAAAGCCATGAACAAGCCCACCACACTAGAAGAAGCCCGCCAGGCGGGGCGGTTCGCTGGCCCTGTGATCATGGCCCGCCTGGCGGCGGATCTGCACAAGCCCGCACCCACACCCGAAGAAGCCGAAGGGTATGCCGAACTGGGCGCCCTGGCAGGTGAACGCCTGTTCGTCACCGGCGGGCCGTGGAACCTTCGCGCCTTCATCCAGGCGGGCCGTGAATCGGTAGCCTAGAATCGAATAAGCGCGGCTAGGGCGACGGCCCGAAAACTGGTTCCCGCACCAGCTGCCGCGCTTCCTTTGCGGGATGCATCGGCGGGCGGGCGGCTATGTTCCATCCTTTACCAAACAAGAGCGCCCAGGTATATGCCGAGGCCAAAGCCAGGCGCGAGACTGAAGCTAGGGCCACGCTGGCGCGGGCGGCAAAGACTTTTGTCGGGAAGATCCCAGGCGCCGATGCGGAAAGTCTCATCACCTTCATGAGAGAAACTGGCCGCCGGTACATGATCTTTTCCCTGATGGCGAAGCTACATGGCGATACCGAAAGGGCGAAGAAGGATCTGACTACCCTGGCCAAAGCCTCCGATGCCCTGCTGAACGCAGCACAGTCCATTGGTGAAGGCGCGCAGGCACTCATGGCCCGGGCCATGACGCCCTATAAGGAACGGCGCCAACTAATGAATGAAATCATGCTGGTGGATGGGGGAGAAGGCATCGACCCGCTAGGGCAAGATCCAATCGGCGATCAGTGGATGGAAGGGCTTTGGGGTTTGCGGGACGAAGCAAATGCCGCACTTTCCCTGCTGGCGGAATTGACTTCACGCGGTGGCAGAAAATCCTTGGGCGATCGGCTAGAAGGATCGCCAGAAGAACGGCTAGCCTGGGCCTGCAAGGAATTCGCAGAAGCCAATGGGTGCGCGTCCCAGGCGGTAGCGCTCAAAATGGTGCGGGCCATCATGGAAGCGGAAAAGGGCAAGGACGCCATGACGCGCCTGAACGGCAAGCCCGCCGCCAGCAAGGGCCGCAAGGCGGTTCGGAAAGTGGCCCAAACCTCGCCTAAACCTGGGACTGTTTAGGCCATTCGTCAGATTCAAACCTGTGGATAGCCCAAGTGGGCCTATCCAGAGGTAGCCATGAACGACGAAGCCACAAAACCCAATGCACCCGCCGACGCGGTGCCGATCCCTGGCGGCCTGGTAGGCGCGGGATACGCGGCGGCCTACTTGAAGTGTTCCGAGTGGACATTGGCCGAATGGCGCTGCCAGGGCAAAGGCCCGCGGTTCGTCAAGCTGGGGAACCGTGTCCGCTATTCCCTGCCCGCCCTGGCGGAATGGGTGGAAGCCCACACCGCCGCCTCGACTTCCGAGCATGACGCCAGAAAGGCGGGTTGATATGGCGAAGCGGGCCGGTGGCGCGGGACGCCAGCAGGACTGTGGGGAAGAATTCATGATCGTGAGCCGGTTCATGGACGGCGAACTGGCGCCGGATGTGATGCGGTGGCAGGCGAAGCGGATTCTAGTTTGCGCGGCCCGCGGGCGCGGGTTCCAGATGCTCTACCTGCGCCAGCTGGATGGGACGATCCTGGAAGAACTGAAGATCCGCAACGGCAAGGGCGGGTGCATCATCCTGGACGCCGCCGGTGCCGGGACGAAGCTGGGCGCGGATGTGGTGCTGGCGATGGAAGCCCTAGGCGCCGGGAACAAGGTGCAGATTGAGCGCCCGGAAGGCGGTGCCGAATGAAGATCACCTGCTCAACCTTCACCCATGCCCAAGACAACCTGCCGAAGTCCTGGGAAGGCACCTGGCCGGAACTGGTTGCGATCCTGGAACGAACGAACACGCCGCGCCGCGTGAAGCAGGGCGACGATCCCAAGAAGGGACTACCGGCAATTGCTGGCGCCAGGTTTGAACCGCAGCACCGCGGCAAGGACGAAGCCCAGGAAATCCAATTGCTGGGCCTGGACTATGACAACGCGCGCGACGAAGTGATCCCGGGTGAATTCCACAAAAGCGGCACACCGAAAACCCGAAAGGTGCTGATCGACAACCCGGTGACGATGCTGGAAGTGTCGGATGCCCTGTGGGCTGCCGGGGTGCTGGCCTACCAGTGGACTACCTGGAGCAACAAGGACGGATGGCCCAAGCACCGGGCCGTGGTGGCCCTTGCAGAGCCTGTCCCGGTGGCCCAGTGGCATCAAGCGACGGAATGGGCGCTGGCCCACCTTGGCCTGCTGGACACCCGGCGCGGGTTGGACATGGGCGCCCTGCGCGATGTGGCGCGGATGTACTTTCTGGCCGGGCATCCTGGCGGCGCCGATGCCATCCAGCGCGAAGAAATCCCGGGGGAAGCCCTGGCGATTCCGCTGGACGAGTTGCCCACGGTGGATGTGCCGCCGATCCCTGTTCCGCCGCACATCAAGCGGCTAAGAGAAGAACGCGAAGAAGCGGGCTATGGCTGGGCTGCGCCAGTCCCTGGGTATCTTTCAACCCTGCGCCTGGCGGATCTGCTCAAGGCCATGGATGTGCAGGTTGGCCCTGAACGGCCATTCTTCAAGGAAGGCGTCAAGAAGGGTAAGAAGTGGCGGACAAGCTGCCCTTGGTATGACGAACACTCCGGCAACGTTGACGACGATTCGGGTTTCATCATCCACGAACCGGGCCGGTGGCCCACTTGGTCCTGTTCTCATGGCTGCCACGCCCACCTGGGATTGGCTGATGTTCTTCGCGCCGCGGGGGTGATTTCATGAATATCAATCTGTCGGAATTCATCGACCCGCTGGAACCCGAAGGGACGGAAGAACCCGAAGGGCTGGATCTTGGCGCCCATCCTGCGGAAGCACCGCCTGCCCAGGAAGAAGAAAAGGCCACCCGCACCAAGGCATCGGATCGGGCGGTGCGCCTGGCCCTGGGTAGTGGTGCAGAACTGTGGCACGATCCCGAACTGGTTGGGTTCGTCAGCATCCACAAGGGCGGCCACAGGGAAAACTACCCGATCCGAAGCAGGGCCGCGCGGATGTGGATGATGGGCCTGTTCTATGGCCGGGAAGGCCGCGGCCTAAGCACCCAGGAATGTGCCGACGCCCTGGGCCTGCTGGAAGCGAAGGCCATTCATGACGGCGACGAACACCCGGTGGCCGTCCGGGTGGCCCACCTTCCGGGGCGGGTGATGCTGGATCTTGGACGGCCCGAATGGGATGTGGTGGATGTGACACCGGATGGCTGGACGATCCGCCCGGCCCTGGATCTGCCGGTGCGGTTCAAGCGCCCGGCGGGCCTGCTGCCCTTGCCGATGCCCAAGCCCGGCGGGGACTTGACGAAGCTGATTAACGTCCTGAACACCGATGCAGAAGGCATCCGCCTGGCCCTGGCCTGGCTGTTGTTTGCCTTGGGCGGTTCCGGGCCTTACCCGATCCTGGCCCTGGCCGGTGAACAGGGGACCGGCAAAAGCACCGCGGCCCGGGTGCTGCGGGAAATCGTCGATCCGAATAGTGTCGGCCTTCGCACCACACCGAAGGAAGAAAGGGATCTGGCTATTGCCGCACAGAACGCCCACATCCTGGGCTTCGATAACTTTTCCACGATCCCTGAGTGGCTGTCGGACGCCCTGTGCCGCCTGGCTACCGGCGCCGGGTTCGCCACCCGCGCCCTTTACACCGATTCGGAAGAAACCCTGTTCAGCGCGAAGCGGCCCATCATCCTGAACGGCATCCCGGACTTGATGACGCGCGGGGATCTGGCGGATCGCGCCCTGGCCGTCACGCTGGAACAGATCAAAGAAGAAAACCGCCTGCCCGAAGCGGATGTTTGGCGCGCCGTGGATCTGGTGAAGCCTGACATCCTGGGCGGCCTGTTGGGCGCGGTGGCGGTGGCTCTACGGCGCCTGCCGGGCCTGCCCAGCTGCGCCCTGCCGCGGATGGCAGACTTCGCCCGGTTCATCATGGCCGCGGAACCCGCGATGCCCTGGAAGGAAGGTGAATTCCTCGAGACATACGCCGCGGCCCGGGAGGACGGCGCCCGGATTCTGCTGGAAGGGGATTCGATCCACGCCCTGGTGCTGGGCATCGTGAAGGCCGGGGGCAATACCTGGACAGGCACCGCCGCGGATCTGCTGGATGCCCTGAACGCTGCAAGGCCCGAAGGCGCCCGCCCACCGCAGGGCTGGCCGAAGTCCGCGAAGGGTATGGGTAATCACCTTCGACGGATCGCACCGGCTATGCGGCAGACAGGGCTTGAAGTGGAACACACCAAGGGCGGTGGGAAGAAGAACGCCCGGATCATCACATTGAAGCAGGCGGCCCTTAATGATGAGAAAGAACAGTCCGAACAGTCCGAACAGTCCGAAGGCCATACGTCACAAGGGAATTCTGTTCGGACGGTAGAATCGGGCAACCGTCCGAAAACACCGGACAGTCCGTCCGTTCGGACGGTAGCGGCATCCGTCGGACGATCCGAAATCCCAACCGTCCGACAAGAAATCCCTTATGCCACAAAGGATTCGGACGGTTCGGACGGTTCGGACGGTTCAATCCTATCTTTAAGGGCCGTGTCGGGTGATTCCGTCACGGTGGACTTGTGACGCCGCGGGATGTGCTGGGCCGCGCCGAAGGGATGGGCTTCCACCTGTCCCTTCGGCCTGGCGGCCTGCGGCTAACGGGTGCCACCGAACCGCCGCCGGATCTGCTGGGCCTGATAGCCGAACACCGGCCCGCCCTGCTGGCCCTGCTGGAAGATGACGCCAGCAGGTGCGCCGTCCATGACGCCAGCCTGGCCGCGGTGCGGGTGACTACCTTCCCGGGCTACCTGGCCGCCCTGGTTCACCCTGCCACCCTGCGGGCCTGCCGGGCAGACGAAGCGGAACGGGACGCCAGGCACCGCGCCGCCCAGGATGCCCTGAAAGGCCCGCGTCGGGTGGCTTCCGCGCCCTATCAGACACGCTCAAACCCGCGCCGGTGCTAGCTTTGGGCCTGACAGGGGGGGGTATATCGTTGAAAACAGGGCCAAAATAGGGTGGACAGTGCGCAACGGCGCGCAACACCTGAAAGCTAATGGTGGCGCGGTTCTAGGCGGCCAAAAGGGGCCGAAACCAACGGGATAAACCCAAGTGATTTTGGAAAACTGGCGGTGTATATGGGCGGATCTGGAAGCGGAAGATGGGATGGACACAGAAAGAAGCGGGCCGTGGAATCGTGCGCCTGCATCCAGGTGCGCGGGTGCCAGGTGTCGACGAACACTTGGGCCGGTTCATGGCTAGTCACCCAGGAAAAGCAGCTGGACGATCATTACATCGTGCTGCGGGGAATCTGGAACGGGTGGAAGGCTGAACATTGGATTCAGATTGAATTCTGGAAGCCACGCTTCGGCGGGAAGGCTTTGTGGCTGCTCTGCCCAGGGTGCGGGCGCCGGTGCCGGAAGCTCTACGCGCCGCCGAATCATGCGGACTATATGTGCCGGATCTGCTGGAAGCTGGCCTATGAGTCCGCGCAGACGGCCCATCAATGGGACAGGGGAAGCGCGGCGGCCATGATGGCGCCCTTCTATGCGGCCAAGGGCATTTCCATGCGCCAGGTGGAAAGGGCGATGCGCCGGGAACTGAAGGCCAGGCGTTAGCAAAGTGCCGTGAAGTGCTGTTGGGCGCCCGCGGGCCGGGCCTGCTTAATGACAAGTTAGTGCCAAGTAAAACGGCCCTTCAGCGGGCGCGGGAACGGGCAGAATCCAGCATTGGCGGGCTTCTACGCTGAAACCTGCCGGGATGACTTGGCATAATGGGTGGCCCGATTACCGCAAGATAGCCGCAAGGTTTGGCGGGCCTGTTTGCATAGGTTCGGCATAGGCGCGCGGCCTGGCCGTCCCTGCCCTTTTGGGCTTCGATTTGGCCCGGATGTGGTAAAGGTGCGGTAACGGCCGGAATCACGGCCCTGTTAAAAGAACAAGAAAAAGCCCCGAAACCTAATGGAATCGGGGCTTCCTTGCTGGTGGTCCCTCCCGGACTCGAACCGGGGACCCTCTGATTAAGAGTCAGATGCTCTAACCAGCTGAGCTAAGGGACCAACAAGATGAAAATTCTACCAGGGACAGGGGGAAACGCAAGAG
>Ga0073936_10004794_pt1 | contig 18534 bp, 9 predicted proteins | sample AliMusrvi5mmetaG_FD_87041 | JGI IMG/M metagenome (GOLD analysis project Ga0073936, IMG submission 87041) | Freshwater lake bacterial and archeal communities from Alinen Mustajarvi, Finland, to study Microbial Dark Matter (Phase II) - Alinen... | ecosystem: Environmental > Aquatic > Freshwater >... | reverse complement strand
CGCGAACACCCAGGCGCCGCGCCCCTGGAACCAAACGGACTTGTCGGTGTCGATGACGCTGCCGTCGCGATCCAGCGCGGTCAGGTAGCCGCCGTGCTTCGCGTCCAAGCCGTTCCGCAGCCAAAACGGGATCACGTCCTCCAGCAGGGTTGTACGGTAGAACTGCGTCTGCGACAGGGGATTCCGCTCGTTCATGCGCCTGCTCCCAGCCACTCCCGGTAGCGCTTGAACAGGCCATGGGCGGAAGGGTACATGGAGTTCGGACTGAGAAAATGCGAGAACTCGAAGGTGATCGCCTTCTCCACGCCGGCCGCTTCGGCGGCGCGAAGTTTCAGCAGCAGTTTTTCCCATTTGATCGGCAGAAACTTGATGGGCTGGTCTCGGTCGAAGGCTTCGACGTTCGACCAGCAGCGCAGCCCGTGCTTCTGCGCCAGCGCACGGTTCACCGACAGGTAGTCCGGCAATTCCGCGTAATCGACATGGCCATCCTGAAACGCCACGATGTCCACGGCTCCGGTAATGCCGCCGAGGATGTAATCCCACTCCTTCTCGTGCTGACGCAGGGAAACGCCTTCATCGGTGCGGCTGGTTGCGGCGTCGAAGGCGGACACCGCCTTGCGCCCGTCGATCCAAGGCGAGAGCAGCACTGGCAGCCCGCCGGACACCGCTTTGCAGTGCCGACCCAGTCGCGCGTAGAGATCGACCAGCCCGGCGATGCGGCGCGAGCATTCCAGCGACAGGTACCACCCCTTGAAGGCCGGGCAGTGGCCGTATCGCGCCCAGGCTTCGTCCACTACCCGCAGGTTAAGTTCGATCTCCCTCCCGTGGTCTGTGCCATGCCAGTATTTGCCCGAGTCGTAGGTGCCAAAGTAAAAGGCCATGTGGTGTTCGGCGGCGAGGTCCAGAAACAGATGGACCAGGTCGGTCTGCGGCGTGAAACACCCCTCTGCCTGCTGCAGCACCGCCGAAGGGTATGTCGTCCATTGCCGGTGGCCGCAGCGGATCATGATCACGGTGTCGATGCCGATGGCTGACATGGCGGCAAAATCGCGACGCCATTCGGCGCGCCCCCAGTTCTGGCTGGGGATATCGTGGCTGATCTCGTCCAGGAATGTCCCGGTCAGTTGCATCTCACACCTCCTGCAATTCCCGCGAGATCTTGCTCACGTCCATGCTGGTCAGGTTGTGCCAACCGTCGACCCGCTTGCCCTCAACTGCAAACCAGACGCGCGGGCGGTTGTCGTTGCCGATGATGGCCAGATCCACGTGGACTGCGCCGGGTTTCAGACCGCGCGGAAGCATGCTCTTCTCGGAAAACCAGCGGTGGCCAGGCAGCCAGTCACGGATATCCTGACGAAGGGGCACAATGAAGTTCCGGCCGCGCCGTTGGCGGAAGCGCAGTGCCAGCCGGTAGCGACGGTAGATCGGCGCGCAACCAACGTTGTCGACAAAGCACTCGATCGCGAAGCGCCCGCCCTGCCGGACGGCCAACGGCAGCAGGGCCTGGCGCAGGACGAAACGGTAGCCGATCTGCTTGTCGAACTCCTCCAACTTCTCGCGCCAGGCGGCCGGGAAGAAGGTGCTCTTGGGCATGAAGACCGACATGTGGTAGCGAGTGCCCTCACGCAGGATGACGTCGAGGTCGTAGCCGTCCTTTAACCAGGTGGTGACATTGCCGCAAGTTTCCATGGTCACCGGCGCCTGTTGCCAGGCATCGCGCAGGCCGCCTCGTTCGATCTCCTTCGGGTACAGATCGTAGGTGTGGTTCCAACCCATGCCAAAAGGCACGACGGCTACATCGGCCTTGCTCAGGTCGCCGAAGCAATCCGCGCGCCAGCCGATGTTCCGCCGCGTTCCGGCTGTGCGCCGCTGCGCGTGGTGGCACCCCGGCGTGCCGAGCATCGCAATCAGTTGCGTCCGCCGGAAACACTTCAAGTAGATATCCGTCAACCGGGCCGCTGTGGCGGGTGTCGTGTTGCCGCCCGACTCGCCCCAGAACCCGGCATAGGCGATGTCCACGCTCTCGAGATCGGGATGGCCGTCGTAGCGTTTGGCAAAGGCACGGATGAAATCGCCAAAGTGCTTGCGATACAGGGGATCGTTGCAGTCCGGTTCGTTGGCGGCATATACGCCCTTGCGGATCCAGTGTGCACCGGTGTCCCAGTACCATTCGGGCAGGTTGACGGACCGTTGCGGCGGGTGGCGCATCGCCGTGCAGGGGGTCTTGTCATAATCCACGCGCGTGGTGTAGGGCTGGAAGCGCAGTTGCAGCGTCTGGCCGCGGTCGTGCGCAGCGCGTAGTGCGCCGTCCACGATTTCCCAGCGGTAGCATCCCTTCCGCGGCTCGAGCCAGGCCCAGGGCCAGCGGCAGTAGCTGAGCGTGGTACGCGGAATGTACTTGCTGTTGTCTGCGACCTCGCGGCCGGCCGGATTGAAGGCCGTGGGACCGTGCGTGTCACTTGTCAGCCAAGCCGCGTAAAGCGGGTCGCCTTGGAAGCGCTGGAAGGTCGTGGTGCCGCGGTGCGGGTTGGGCAGCCACTCCTGCGATTCGACCGGACGGATGCGCTGGACCTTCTCGTTCGGACCGTAGGCGTCGCGCCAGCGGCGGAGAGGCGGCCGCTGCAGGGGTATCCGGTTCGACTGCGTGATGACCTCGCGCAGCACGGCGAGGGTCGTGCCGCCAAACGCCTCCTCAAGCAGGGCGCGCCAGGCGGCGGGGGTGCGGCACGCGGGCGCGCGTTCGTTGAAGGCCGGCAGTTCCCGCAGAATCAACAACAGGCGGCGGGTGGCAGCGTTGCGGTGGAGCCGGCCGCGCCAGAAGGACGGTTTCGCGCAGCCGGCCGGCAGCGACGCCTTCAGTTCCGGCATCGCCTGTACGAGTTCGAGGATGTATCTCACCACCTGTGTTTCAGTGATCATTGGTTGTTCCTTCATCAGGGTAATTTCTTCCTCGCGCTCAACTCCCGCAGTTTACGGCCTGCCACCCGACTCCGCCCCGGTCACTTCGCCGCCGAGGTCAGGTTGTAACTCCATGTGAAGCCGCGGACAGGCTGGAGCCAACGATTCAGCCACGTGGCGAGGTCCCCGTCGAGTTCGCCCAAGGCCTGGTTCATTTCCGCCCACGCGTCGGTTGCGCCCGTGGCGCGGCACTCCTCGGCGTGATTGGCGCGGGAGAGGTGCAGGACGCTCCGCAGTTCCTCGCGACTCCGGGGTGAGAGCGCCTGGCCGTCCTGCAGGCGCTTGCGTGCGGCGATCGCAATCAGCGTGGCCCGGAGATGGCAGGCGTACGCCTGCGCCCGGCGGCGCAGGACCCCGAGACTTTCCTGCCAGCGAAGCAACTGTTCCCGCCGCGTGCCCGTCGCGCAGGCGGCAGCCTGGTCAATGCGCAGGGACGCCGCGCAGAAGAGATCGGCAGCCTGCTGGGCGCGCAGGCCGACGTCCTCCAGCATCCACGGGTGCGCCTCGGTGTCCTCGGTCCGCATGTACACCGTTCCGCGCGTGGACTGCCACGACGGCGTCGGGCACAACATGGGCTTCAAGATGGCCGCGGCGAGAGCGTGGTCCGTGCGTGCGCGTCCGATCTGGCGCCCCATCCAGGAGCAGTCCCACGGGTACCGTTCCATCCCTTCGCTGGCCAGCCGCCAGGCGTCCGCCACTGCTTCGGCGGCAGGGCCATACGGGGCCGCCAGCCGCCGCAGGGCGTCATCCCCGGAGAGCGTCGGCTCCCGCAGGAAGAGCAGGGTCGCCTGGAGGTTGGTATCCGCGTCCATCCGCTCCGGCAGCAGGCCGTAGTACTCCTTGAGGCCGGTGATCCCGGGCGTCGCGCAGATCCTCTGCAGGCCGCGCCAGACCGTCAGCGGATGCGCCAGGTGCGGGATGGGCTCGGTCTCCTCGCTGACGCCTCCGAGAAACCACTCGGCCCACACGGGTATGCCACGGTTCGCAGCCTGCCGCGCCGTGCGGACAAACCAGGGATCGGCGACCACCGCCGCCATGCACTCGGCGATATTGCCGTGCAGGGCCAAGCCGAAGCCATCCGGTGCCATCTGCCCGATGCAGGCATGCACCTGCCCGGCGGACAGTTCCCACGGTTCCCACCAGAGCCGCCCCGCGGGGCTGATCTCCCGCCAGGTTCGGCACAGCCGCTCGAGAAAGGGCGGCAGGCGCTCGTGCAACGGCACGCCGTTGCAGCGGGGACAACCGCCGAACTCCCCGCACAGCCAGGCGTCCTGATCGTAGGTGTAGACCAGCAGGTCGTCCACGCCGCAAAAATCGGTTGCGAAACGCCGGATCAGGTCTTCGTACCGATCCAGCACGCCGGCATCGCAGAGGCAGTTGGGCGGCGTGTCGCCGTAGTGCTGGTGGCGGTTGTACGGCGCGCCGAAATGAAACAGCGTCTTCAGGCCGGCGGCCCGGGCCAGCGCCAGCCGTTCCGCGATGCTCGCGCGGCGCAGGCGGCGGGCCTCCGGCCCGGGGGTGCATCGAAGCTCGATCGTCTGGGGCGACCGCTCGGCGATCGTCGGCGTGGGATCGACCAAATCTTCCAGGTTGAGCGGCTCGTCGTCCGGGCGCGCCCCCCACGCCAGGTTCAACTGGACCTGCGTAAACCCCGCTTCCTTCAGGCGGGCCAGGGACTCGCGGCTCCACACGGCCGGCGCATGCGCATGGAACCGCCGGCATGAATCCGGAAAGCCGATCACCGCCACGCGGTCCGTAAAAACCTGCATCTTGATTGACTCGTCTGCGTTCATTTCACCTCCTACCGGAGAAAAGGCCTGCAATCCGCCTTTTCTCCAGAACTTCTTCATGTCGACGCTGCTTGCGGAACGGTTATGTTGGCCTTTACGGCCATGTCACGTTCAATCCAGCGGATGATCTGCACGCCGACGATCGTTCCGATCGTGGATACGAGGCTGGCGATGCCGAACAGAATCATCTCGCGCTCGAAATTCATCTCGATCATCTTGGCGGTCTGGTACCAGAAGACCGGGAAGTAGAGCAGTCCCTGGATGGCATTCACCAGAAGCACGCCGTGATGCGGTATGCCGAAGCGCGTCGTCTTGCCCTGTTCCCGCTCTTGGATGTCGTTCCGCACGGCCACGAGCTGCACATAGGCGGTGGCCGTGAGCAGCAGCTTCAGGGGGATGTAGACAATGGCAAACCAGCGCAGGGAGCGCGCCAGACCGTGCTCTTTCATAAAGTACATAAACACCAGCACCAGCAGGACGTTGACCACCGAGCCGATCAAACTCAGCCACATGGCGACCATGACGCTGCGCTGCTTGGCGGGCACGGACTTGACCTTGTCGATGACCTCCTCGTACCCCTCTTTGGTCCACGGCGCGGGCGGCCGGTAGTTCTCGTCCCCGCCCAGCCGCTTCCATTCGCGGTAGCCGAGGCAGACAAATATCGCACTGAGACTCCCGAACACCCAGGCCCACAGGAATATCCAGCGATAGGCAAAATCCGAGCCGTGGCAGAGCCACCGGACCACATCCATGTACACGCCCGCCAGCAGCCCCGCCACGATGGAGGCGAGCGACCGGATGATCGCGTTCGCCGCGCTGAACTGTCCGTAGAGCGATTTCGGCATCAGCCGCATGAACAGCGGAATATCACAGGCGCCCGACAGCGCGCCGCCAAATACGCCGACCAGCGCACCGCCCAGCGACAGCCAGAAGTAGAGTTGGCCCGGCAGCGTTACACAAACCCAGATCCAGCCGCCGAAGCCAGTGACAACCCGGAAGACCGCCATGTAGGCGGAGATGCGCAACGGATGCCAACGGTCCACGAAAATGGATACGAAATAGGTTGCCGCCAGGCCTGCAAAGCCGCCGTATGCGCCCAGTTTCCCCATCTGGTCAAGCGTGAGACCCATTTGCTGGTTGAAAAACACGCCCCACAAGGAACAGGCGCCGGCGGCCGTGCCGAAAGCGCCCATGAGATAGAAGTACCAGTAGAAGCGCACGGAAAAGGACTGCTTGCCGAAAGCCTTGGCAATGTCCTTCCATCCTTTTGGAGGTTCGGCATCCGGCGGCGGCGGATACTTCCCTTCCTTGACGAACAGGCACATCAGGGTGAAGCCAACGAAGTAGAGCAGCGCGCCGCCGGTGATAATTTCCCGCATGTGGGTGCCGGCATACTTGAACACGAAGTAGTTGTAGAACATGCCGGCGAAGCTGCCCACGACGCGGAAGAGTCCCATGAAACGGCCCAGAAACTGCGGCGGCACCACGTCGTTGAACAGGTACCAGTAGACCGAGCCGACGAACATGTTGAAGAACTGAAAGACCACGAAGAAGAAGGCGATCAGGCCGATGACGACCGTGGCCGGGGCGATATTCTGCAGCACCGGCAAGGTGCGCTGCGCCCAGGGCGCGATCTGCTCGCTCCACCCCAGCAGGAGCAGACTCACCACCAGGAACGGCATCGTCCAGAGCATGAAGGGGATGCGACGGCCCCAGCGACCGCGGTGGCGGTCGCTCCGGAAGCTGATCCACGGGCAGATGGTCATGTTCAGGATGCCCGGCAGCACCGTCATGATCGTCGACATCAGCGTGTTCGACGCCCCCAGCGCCTTCAACTTGAGCGGCAGGACGGACGGCCCGGCCGTTTCCATCAATGTGAAACAGAAGTCGCCCCACAACAGCCACGCAAAGAGCACACCCAGACCCATGCGGGTGTAGGCGAGCGTGCCGCAATGGTAGGTTTTGCCGGCGCCGGGCATCTGCCCTGTTTGATTGCTCAGATTTTCCATGCCTTGGGTTCCTTGGTAATCCTAATCGTAATCGTAATCCACGGAGAACCTGGTTACGATTACGATTAAGATTGTGATTATAAAAATCGTCTCATTCCCGTTCCATCTGGCGGCTTTTGCGCCAGCGGGTCCGGCGCCCAGACCTGCAGGCGATAGATGTCAAAGCCGGCAAACGTGTCGATGACCCGGATCGAATCCGACGCGCTTGCCTGGTCTTCCACGCGGAAGAACCGCTTGCCCATCAGCCCCTCCAGGCACCCGGAAAAGCGGACCTTCCCTGGATGGAGCGGATCGCCCGTCACATACACTCGCAGTTGCGCCTTTTCCAGTGTCGGATTGGACAGGCACATGCCGATGTTCACCTTGTTGCTGGTGATGAGATTCCTGATGCACAAGGGGGAACTGCTGTTGTAGTCCCAACCGATCTTGGCCCCCATTACCTCGAAGCCGTCGCCGGTATTGGCCCAGTTCTTGGTGAAGTCCGCCTCCAGGTAGAGCGGCGGCGGCAAGGTCTCCACGCTCTGCAGGCTGAACAAACCGGCGCCGCGGTTGAGGCGGAGCTTGCCGCCGGAAACGACAAGGGTTCCGTTGGACGGGGCGATGACGTTCCACACGGCGGGATCAACCCCCGCATTGGTCCAGCCGTTATCGATGCGCAAGGGCCATGGGTTCCGGGCTTCGACAAACACCTGGTTGGAGTGCGTGCCCAGCGGCCCGTTGGCCGTGAGCCGAACGCGGTAGACACCGGGATCCGCAAAGGTATGCGAAGGGTTGGTTGCCGCGGAGGTCGTCCCGTCGTCAAACTCCCAGAGATAAGCAAGCGTGTGTCCCTGCCTGTCGCGCGATCCGGCCGAAGAGAAACGCACGGGGAGCCGAACCGCCCCGGAAACCGGTTCCGCCGCAGCCTGGGCAATTGTCTGCGCAACGGTGATGGTAATTTCTTTGCTGTTGTACCCGCCCGTACCGTCAGACGCGATCACAGCAACCGGGTACGCGCCAGCCGGCGTGTTGGTCGAGGTGGCCCACGTGAACGTGTTCCCGGCCAGCGTGCCCACCTCGCCCGACCGGCGGTACAAAACGACCGGAAAACCTTCCGGGTCCGAACTGACGATGTGGCAGGTCGCCGTTTCGCCCGGAAGGACGATCCGGTCCTCCAGACCTTCCAGCGTGGGGCGGCGGTTGACCGCACCGACGGTCTTGTAGACATTCACGCAGGCGGGATTGCTGTCGTAGATCCCGTTGTTGGCGATCAGCAGGATGCTCGTGCGCCCCCTGGGCAAGCGCGCGTCGTACGGCACGGTAATCTGGTAGGTGTCACTCGATCCCTCCTGCCGGATCGTGACATTCGTGCTGCCGTACAATTGCTTCCAGCGGAAGGTGAGCGGCCGCCCCTGCAGATCAAAGCTGTCGCCGGTTGAAATCCGGACACGGACCGTCTCGTTGGACGCCTGTTGGAAGAGTGCGGTGGTTCTGGTGAAATACGTCTGCGTGCCGCTTTGCAGTTCCATCCTTTTCAGCAGGGCGATGGGCGGCGCCACGGTCATAGTCTTGGCCATTGCGACCATGTTGCTGAGGTGCGCAGTGTCGTCGTACAGGTAGAATGGGCGGTTGACGATGTAGTCGGGGACGAGATAGGCACCGTCCGAGGCGTAGGCCACCCGGTGCCGAAGCTCGTTGTCGTACGGGACGTCATAGGGAAGGCCGGCCTTCCACAGGTAGAGCAGCGTGGCGATGTAGAGCCCGTTGCGCTTGAGCTCGGGTTTCAATTCGCGCGGCAGGTAGCTGCCGGCGATGAGCATCTTGGTCAGCGCCGCAGTCTCGGTTCCGGATGATCCGACGGAGTTGTAGAAGCAGGGGGACATGGCCTGATACAAGTCATCCGTCCAGTAGAAGTTGTTGTCCCGGTGCGAGATGTGGGCCGGTCCGGCGCGCAGGCAGTTGGCAAAGTACCAGTCCTTCTCGATGCCTGGAATGCACTCGGGTCCCGAGTTGGACGAACTGTTGGCAATGTCGTGACCCATGCCGGTGGTGGACTGGCTGGTGAAGGTCATGCCGAAGATTTTGACATTATCGTAGCGGTACGGTTGGTGCGCGGTCATCAATTTGCCAGCGAAGTTGACCGCATTGCCGGCCTTGCCGCTCCACCCGGATCGGATCCAACTGTGGGGAGTTCCGTTGGCGTTGCTGTCGAAGCTGACGTACACATCATCCCAGGAACCGAAGTACTTGCGTTCCGCCCAGTCGTTCGTGCGGTAGGCCAGGAACCGCCCCGGAAAAGCTGTTGCATCGGCATCGTCCGGATAGAGACGGTTCGTCGTCGCCGGCGCAGCGACCACCGTCGTGCCTGAGGTGACGGAGGCCGGATCCCGGCTCCACAGCTTCCAGACAGGGGCAGCCCAGTAGGGATTCGCGATGGGAGTCTCGGCGAGGGCGCCACAACAGTACAACCCCGCCACGAGCAACCCTGGAATCAACCCCGCTGCCGGTCGTTTGCAGTACATAAGTTATTCGCCTTTCGAGTTCCTTTGCGGACCGCATCCCGAGCGAAAGCGCATCATTCCTGCAGTTCCACCCGCATGATCCGTGTTTCGTAGGGCGCCAGGGTCACCGTGGCCCCCATGTGGCGGGTCTCCGCGTTGAAATTCCAGGTCGCGGCAATCGGAACCGGCGACTTCAACTCCACCGCGACCTTCTCCCCTGTGGTGTTGGCCAGGTAGGTCAGCAGCGCGCCCTCGTGCCGCACGGTCCGCGATTCGACGCCCGGCGGATAGGAGCCGTCCGCCAGCCGCGCGCGCACCGGGCGGTTTAAGCGGCACTGGTCCATCAGGCAATCCAGCACCTCGCGGCGGCTGTCGACCGTCAGTTGTGCCGCCAGGCAGATCACCTGCCCCTTGCCCAGCGAACGCAAGAGGATCGCCGGTTCTTCGCCCCCGGCATAGGTGGCCACCACAGTCCAGTCCGTTGACGGCTTGAGCGTCTGGATCACGCCGGCGGCATCGAGGCGCCGCGGCAGGCGCTTCCAGGGATCGACGTCTTTCACGACGATCTGCCGCTTCGGTTCCTGGGAGACGATGGTCTTGGCGACCGGGCCCTGAATGAAATCGAGTTCGCCGGTCTGGTCAATGCCGCGCTTGGCCTCTCCCGCCAGAAGGTCCGGCACCTCCTCGCCGACCAATTCCAGCCCCAGCCCCGCCAGGTAGTCGCGCCGTCGATTGTACTGGTCGGCCACGAGCGAGGTCGGGGTGATGAGCAGGGTTCCGCCATCTCGGACCCAGTCCTTGATTTTTGCCACCACATCCTCCTCGACAAAGCGGCAGCCGGGAATGGCGAGTAGCTTCACGGCCGCGGGAATCCCCTCGCGGACGCGCCGCGACGAGACGAACCCGACGGGCGCATCGAGCCGCACGGCCGCCTCATAGGTCTTTTCCATCTCCAGCGTGTAGGGTGTCTTGTGCCCCTGCGCCTTGGGATACCGCTGGATGAGCGAGGCCCGCGCGTAGAGCAGGGCGATTTCCGCCGGCGCGTCGGGGAACGGTGCAACCACCCGTCCGAGTCGCCGCAGGTCCAATGCCGTGTGCATGGCCACGCCCACCTCTTCCAGCGAAATGCGGGGGGAGTGCCGCATCGAGCTTTCGTCGAAATCGCCCTCGGTCGGCGGCCACCACCAGTAGTCCATCAGGCCGCAACCGTGAAGGAACATCAGGAAGCACGTGTTCGGCCACGCATGGTATTCGGGGTCCAGAATGAGCGTCGGCTGCACTGCCAAGCTCCGCTGCAGATCCATGGCGCTGGTGATGCCCAGCGCCCGGCTTCCGGTTTCGGAAAGGAATACGTCATTGACGCCGTCCCGGATCAGCCCCTCCTCGTCGAGACCCTGCCGCCAGAACGAAGCCCCGAACGGTTCGCCGCCGCCGGTGGTCATGGGCAGGCCCGGTGCAGCCTTGTTGACCTCGCCCTTGGCCCACTTCATGTAGTCCGTGAACCGCCAGAGGTTGAAATCGCCGAAATCGTAGTACTTGGCCGGGTTGGGCTCCTCCTGGCCGGGCGCGTAGGGCGGCAGGGTGACGGCCGCAAAGTTCTGGAAGTCCGTTTTCCAGATGGCGTTCAAGGTTCCGATCGTAGCGTACTTCCGCCCGAGCCACTGCCGGAACAGATCGGCCGAGAACCGGTCGTAGTTCACGTACGAGTACTCGAACCCCACGTTCACGTACAGGTTGCCGGGGCGCACCGGCTGGCGCTGGCCATAGCGCGCGATGGACTTGGCGATGGCCTCGCGCATCGTGGGGCTGTCCAGACTGATCACGCAGCGCTGGCTGCTGCCACCGGCGGAGTACTTGTCGCAAACAATGTGACCGCACCAGCTATCGTCGTAGACGCGCCGGGTGTCTGGATCCTTCTGGTACGCCTCCCAGACCGGCGTGCTCTGGACGTCATAGCGGTTGGCCCCCACGGCCGACAAACCGTGCTCCCAGGTTCGCGGGGCGAACCACTTCAGAAGTTCGCCGGAATTGTGGTACTGCATCGACAGCAGCAGCCGGGGTTCCTCGCCTTCGCAGAAGTACCGCCCCTTCAGCTTGAGTTTGGTGAAGTCCGGATGCGGCGGGACCTTCAGGTCCGGCGCCCGGCCGGACATCACGTCGCGAAGATGCCGAATGGAGTCCTCGCTCCTCTGCCGCACGTAGGTGGCATACGTCTCGCGGAAGGTCAGGTGCTCGGGAAGGTCCCAGCGCACCTGGAAGGCCAGCGAAGCCAGCACCAGCGGAATTTCGTCGTATAGCGTCTCCACGCTATGTACCTTGGCCTCAGCCACGACCGTCTTCAGCTCGGCCAACGATTTTTCCGCTGCCTCGCGCATTGTGCGCAGTTCCGGCGATTCCGTCGTGAGCGGCGGATCGACCTTCAGCGCACGACCGGTTTCGGTCCAGGTGAGACCGCACGGCGTGTCGAGTGCCGTTCCCTGGAGGCTGAGGTCATCCACCCAGACGCGGCCGGGACCAACGTGCTGAATGAAGACCTTGATGGCCGGACACTTGTCCGGAACGTCGAACACCAGTTCGGCCTTCCGCCACGCGTTCGTGCCGGCCGGCAGCGGAATGTCCGCGTCGTGCAGGCCGTGTTCACCTGCGTCCGTCACGGCGATCGCACCAAACGCGCGATAGAGCCCTTGCTGCACGCCGTCCGTCTGAACATACGCGGTGAGTTTCAGGCGGGTCGGGTACTGCACCTTGATCAGCGGCGAATAAAACCCGATCTTGCACGCCCCCCGGCCGTCGAGCATCGCGGAACCCTTGCCCGAAAAGACGGCCGCTGTGCCGCGCCCGAGAAAACTGCGCCCCTGCCACCGCCGGGCCAGCCACCAGCGGAACGGGTTGCCCAGCGCATCCGGCGGCTGCAGTTCCTCGAACCCGCCGTTGGAAAGCAGTTCCGTGGCCGGCATGCGCACCGGCGGCGCCAGGGGGACGGACGACGCGCGTTCCGATACGTACAGATTGTCAAAGTAGACCGTGATCTCCTCCGGACAGTTCTTGTACAGGCAAAGCATGCGCACGCTGCCGCGATCGAAATCCGACCTGACCTTGAGTTCGTCCAGGTCCACGCTGATGGTGTTGTCCCCGGGCCCGAGCACGAACGCGGTATCCGCCTTGTGCATGGCCTTGTCGCGAATCCACAGGCCGCACTGCGCGGGCACGTCCCCTTCGAGAAACACGGAAATGTTCAGGTAGCGAAACCCCGACCAGTCGGCGGGCAGCTTGTCGGTCAGGATATTCGACCACTCCGGCTTGTTCGTATACCGGACCTTGAGTGACTTCTGCCCCTGCGTGACATGCGCGAGGGAGGCTTCGAACGGCGAGTCATTCTCGCTCTTCCAGATGGACGAATCCTCGAAATCCAGGATCGTCTTCGTTTTCCCCACGCCGGGCAACGGCTCCGCGGCGGTTGCCATCCCGCACCACGCGCTGCCGGCCAGGATGCTCGCGATAACCCATCGGTGCATACTCATTGGTTGTCCCTCCTTTGCGATCAGTTGACGTCCGGGGCTGCTGTCATGCCTGGCGGACGCCGGGTTCGGCATTTCAGTTATCCACGGTCGGGAATCGCAAGGGCAGCCGGGCAACCAGCGCCTGCGCCGTTTCCACAACCTTGGCGACCACGCGTTCCCCTTCCCCGGCGGCCAGTTCGGACGACGTGGGCTCGTATCCGCCCCACAGATACTGGTTCCGGGTGACGACGTAGTTGATGGCGCCGGTCGCCTGAAAAAGGACGAATGTTTTCAGGAATGGACTCGACCACTTAATCATGGCGCCAAGTTCGCTGACCATCTCGCCGGGAACCCCGGCCAACAGAACCGGTCCAATCCCGAGCAGCGCAACCGAAGTGCGAATCGTGGATCCCAGTCGAGGGTCTGTCGGATGGCGTCTGCGGTTGCAGCTTTCCGGAAGCAGATCGCGCGTGGCCTGGTCCTTGGCCCACAGGGTGATGTCGCGCCGGGCGAGGCGCAGTCTCGTGTCGTAGGTCACATGCACCGCGTCGTAGGAGCGGGCCACGGCCAGGCTGCCGAGCGCCGCACCCATGCGCTGCGCCTCTGCGAAGCCGCTCTCCGGAAGGAGTGGATGCTGGTCCCCGGCCGCGCCGGTGGTGCTCAAGCAAAGGCAACCGGCAAACGTATCCTCGACCGTTCTTCGCAACGCGCCCTGGTAATCGGCGGTCACGAGGCTGGAGGCGACCCCGACGCAGAGCGGGTGCGCCGTGTAGTTCGTCAGCAGGGCCTTGTAGCGGTTCAGCGCACCTTTTCGCCGGAAGGCCAGAATGCCAAGTTCACGGTCCACGTACTGGTCCGAGTGCCCGGCGAGTTGCTTGTGGGTCGGAATGTACAGGTGCCGTCGATCCGGCAGCACAAAACGCCGGTTCATGCATTCCGCAGCCATGGCGAAATTGTAGTGCAACGTGCACTCCTCGGCCGCGGCCCGGGCCTCTGCGGCCGCCTGCGCCGCCCAGCGGATCAGCCGATCGTTGTACTCCTTGCGCCACCCGGTCCCGCGGGTCATGTGGTCATGCTGCGAGCGCACCTCCGGACCGCTGTGCGTGTGCGTAACTGCCAGGAAGACCGAGACCGCGGGGATCTTCGCAGCGCACGCCGCCGCCAGGCGAATGCGGCGGTTCAGCGCGCCGTGGATCGCAATCAGATCGAAATTCAACAGCACGGCCGCTTGCGCGCCGTCGGACAGGTACAAGGCCGTCACCGCGAGGTCGTCGTGAACCCCCGCGTTCGGGTGCGGACCATAACCCGCCAGCATGTGACCCTTTTCCGGGTTGATCAGGACTCGCGATGCACCACACAACATGTTTGTCTCCCATGGCAGCCGCGGATGGCGACATACGCCGCCGAAATCAGAGCCTGTCCGCCACCACCACAACCTGACCGGGTGCGAGTTCGCCCTGAACCGTGCCTTCCCCGCCAGCCCTGGCCACGCACCGGCGAGCCACTTCCCTTCCCTCGGCATCGTACGTGATGGCAATTCGTTCACGCGCCCGGCCCGCCAGTGGAATGCGTATCGCGCGCGTCTCCTGCGCGCAATTCCGCGCGACAAGGCCCATTTGCAAGCCTACCAGCAGCTCGAGAATGCTGCCGGTCATGTCGGTCCGCTGGGGGCTGCACGAAAATCCGATGTCACTGTTTCCGTACTGTTCGATGGTCAATCCGTCGGCGCCGAGGGAATCCGCGTGATGAAGAAGATAGGGTACGTGCTGTGGCAAGTAGTCCCGCACGTATGGGCGCGAGTCCATCGGGTGATACAGGAAGTTGCGCAGATCCGAGATCTGCGTCCAGGTCGACGCCTGCCAGCAGAAATGGCGGTTGTCGATCAGTTGCGCAAACAGCGCGGGCACGGATGCCACGTACTTGCGGTAACGGCCCCGCGTGTGCGGGACGCCAACCCAGTTGGTGTTGGCGGTAGTCTCGTGCCAGTTGATGGATGCGGCCACCGTTCGCGTGCGGAACAGGCGATCCATCAGACGGGTTTCCGGCTCTGACAGCGACGCGCGCCCCTTGGCGCCGCCATTGAATTCCTTCCAGTAGACCGGGAAATTGCGGTTCAGGTCCACGTACTCCCGCAGGAACCTCCGGTGGATGTCCCAGCCGTCGGGCGAAAGCACCGGGATACACTCCAGGCGCCGCCGGGCCAGCATCGCCCGTGCCCATGGCCTGCCGGCTTCCAGTTCCCGGGCCAGCTTGAGCAGGTACAGGACCGATCCGTAGGCAGGAGCCCATTCGTCCGAGTGGATCGCGCAGTCCACGAGCACCGTCGGCACGTCGTCCCGCCCCAACGAGAGCGAATAGATGGGATGGCCGTCGACCGACCTGCCCAGTTCGGACAACCGCAGCAATTTGTGACTCGCCGCAATGCGGCGCAGTTCACCGCAGAAGTCGCGGTAGTCGAACCGGTCGTGCCCGGGAACCACGTACGAACCGAAACATGTCTGGGGCCGGCCCAGCGCATTGGTCAGCAGCAGGCAAGCCAGGTTCGGCTCCGCTGCCCATCCCGGCTTCTTGTTCAGCGCCTCCAGGTCCAATACCGCGATTCCTCCGCCACCTCTTCCCGGACGCCAGAGGATGACGGGCGGGCCGGACCTGCGGGTTCCGTCGACGCTGCGTGCCACCACGCGGAACCCCTGCTTCAGGAGCGCCGCCTCTCCCTGCAAGCGCCGTTGCTCAAAAAAGCAGCTTTGCCGCGGCTCACCCGTCCACCAGGGAAAGACATCATTGGCCCGGAATCCACGGGTGAGCGGGCTCTCATTCTCGACTCGCGCGCAAGGTGCGAGCCCGGTTGACCGCGTCGTTTCGCAGCGGACGCCGTGCCGGGCCAGTGTCCCGGCCAGGACGGCAGGCGACACGATCACCACGCGGCCGTTTGACAGTTCCTCCAACTGCTTGAACCCGATACCGTTCCCGGACCAGACAATCACCGCCTCGTTGCGACGCGCCGCGCAGTCGCGAAGGCGGCCGGACGTCCGCACATTCTCCCGGCCCAGCAATGGCGAGAGCACGTCCTTCACGAGATACGCCGGCTCCGCGTCCCCGATCACAACCACGGCGCGCGCCAGCGGAAGATTGCCGGCCGTCGCAACGGCCATCTGCTCAAGAGGGGCGTGACGCGCCAGCGGCTCCTCCACTTCACAGAGTTCCAGTTCGTCAAACCATGCGGCGCCAGCCGAACACCGCATGTCAAAGCTGACCATGAGTTCCCTGGCCGCCGGCGCTGTCTCGTATTCGACTGTCAGCAGTTGCCAATCCTCGCGGCCCACCAGGAACGGCCGGACCCACATGTCGTGAAGAACCTTCCCTCCCGCGCAGCTTCGCAGGTACAGGTTGGCTCCGCTCTGCACTCCGGTTCCTTCCACGGCAATACGGATGCGACCCCGCAGCCGGTACCGCTGCCCGCCGCGGCATTTTACCACCTGCCGGAATTCCCCGTGCTGGCGGCCGGCGTCCTGCAGCAGGCAGATGGAACGCCCTTTCCCATGGCGGATGACGACGTCGAACTTCCATGTAGGCTGGCCGGATTCGATTACCCATTGCCAGGCAGCAGGGAGATCCGAACCCTGTTCAAAGGATGCGTTGCGTAGCAGGTTTCGTGTACGGTTCCCTGTCATCCGTGCATCTTCCTTTCCGTTGCTCGCTGCGGCAGCAGGGTTGCCGATTCAACAGTTGACCGGAGCAGCATTTCGGGATCGGGCACTGCGCCAACACCGGGCACATCGGGCGCCTGCATTTCGGACGGTGCGCACAGCGCCATTGGCGGCGCAGACAGGTCGTGTGTATAAAAACGTTCCGTCGGGAAGATGTCGGAGGGATACTGGATGTTGGGCAGCGTGGCCAGCGCCAGGCAGTGGCGCGCGCCCACGGCGGATTCGAGCATGCCGCCGACCCAGCAGGGAATGCCGGCATCCCGGCACACGTCGTGGATGGCAATTGCGTGGGTGAGACCGCCCACGCGGCCGGGCTTGATGTTGACCCAGCGGCACGCCTTGATCTGCGCCGCCTGCCGCGCCTTGGCCACGGAGGTGATACTTTCGTCGAGGCAGACCGGCGTCCCGATGGCAGCCTGCAACCGCGCGTGGTCGAGCAGGTCGTCGTGCGCCAGCGGCTGCTCGATCATGGCCAGGCCGAAACGGTCGAGTTTCTTGAACATCGGCAGGTCGTCGAGGGTGTAGGCGCTGTTGCAGTCGATATGAAAGACGGTCTTCGGAAAGGCGCTGCGAACGGCGGTGACCATGTCGAGTTCCCAGCCCGGGCGGTACTTGAGCTTGATGCGGCGGTACCCCGCCTTGACCGCCTGGTCGACACTCGCCAGCAGTTCGTCGATGGAATCCAGCACGCCGAAGTCGGCGCCGACCGCAACCACGTTGACCGTGCCGCCGAGAACGCGCCACAGTGGCCGACCCCGCAAGCGCGCATGCAAATCCCACGCCGCAAGGTCGAAGCCCGCCTTGGCGAAGTAGTTTCCCTTCACACCCGCCAGCGCGCCCTGGATTTCCGCAGGTGACTCAAAGGTGCGACCGAGCAGCAGCGGACCCAGCACGTCCTTCATCACCAAGTAGGCGCCGGCGCTCCACTCCGGACTGTACGCCGGCAGGGTCCACGGCGCGGTCTCGCCCCAGCCGCAGCATTCCCCGGCGTCGAGGCGGACCAGCACGGATTCCAGCGTGTCGTCATTCCCGAACGCGGTCCGGAACGGAATGACCAGCGGCATGCGGACGCGGTATAGTTCGATGCGGTCAATCTGCATGGTTCATCCTTCCGGCGAGCGTCATGATCGTCCCAGGGGGTGGCCCGTCGTTTTCTCGCCGGTTGTCACTTACCGGAAGAGAACGATCGTCCCGCCTCCTGCGATGCGCACGTTCGTCAACATGATGCTGCCGTTCGCATAGACCACCGTGCCGGTGGAATTGGGCGTGGTCCAGGCCACGCTATGGAAGACGACACTGGAGAAGTTGGTCGCGGCCGTCAGGATCGTATAGTTGTTTCCCGAAAGACTCGCGCGCGTCTTCACGTTGACCGACAGGTCGACGGCCGAAGCCGCGGCGGTGCTGGCAAACCCGGAGACGACCTTGCCGGTCACGACCAGCTGTCCGTAGTCCGCTCCCGCCGTCGTACCGGAGCCCGTGATATCGATGTCCAGCCGGGCGTACGTGGTGCCGTTGCTGGTCCATCCCAGATGCCCCGGCACGGTCAGCACCCCCGGATGCCAGACGCCACCTGCGCTGGTCACGGTGTACACCGTTCCGGCCCCGTCCACCTTGGAGTTCATGGTCAACATCCCGCTGCCGCGGAAATCCGTGGCGGGTGCGGTCCAGTTGGCCGGCATCCAGAAATTGGCATTGTTCGCGAGGCTCACCAACCCGTTGCTGCTGCCGTCCGCCAGATAGACCGCCGGCCAGTCGTAGGTCGTCGCCGCAGAAAGGGTGAAGACGCCGCCATCGAGGTTGATCCTGGCTGCGCTCAGCGCGGTGTTGAGCGTGGTGGTGTAGGAACCGCCGGGCGACAGGGTCAGCGTCCCCCGGTTGCTGATGATCGTCGAGTTTGGGCCGAACCCGCCGCCGCTGGCGTAGAGCGACAGGTTGGTCTGGATGCGGCAGTCCAGCGAACCCTCGTACCAGCGGACGACCGGCCGGTTCAGCGTCACGTTCCGGGTCAGCGTCAGTTTTCCCGGTCCGGCCTTGGACAATCCGCCGTTGGGGACTGCCACGTCCAGCCCGTTGACGGCGCAGTCCAGGGT
>Ga0073936_10004793_pt1 | contig 18535 bp, 13 predicted proteins | sample AliMusrvi5mmetaG_FD_87041 | JGI IMG/M metagenome (GOLD analysis project Ga0073936, IMG submission 87041) | Freshwater lake bacterial and archeal communities from Alinen Mustajarvi, Finland, to study Microbial Dark Matter (Phase II) - Alinen... | ecosystem: Environmental > Aquatic > Freshwater >... | reverse complement strand
GTGGAAAAATAGGGCATAGCGGGAAAAGGCTTGACTTACAAGTGGCAGCACGCAGCCTACGGGCAACATTAACCATTAAGGAGAGCCCAGTGGACAGCGACCTATTGCATACGGGAAAGATTCTCGCGGATCGGAAGACCTTCTATCTTGATTTGAAGCAGAATCAGCGCGGGATGGTGGTGAAGATCACTGAAGACGTCAGTGGGAATCGTGACACCATCATGGTGCCGGCGGAGATCCTCGGTGATTTCATTGCCGCATTGTCCGACATCAAGGCGACAGCGGACGAGCACGCATGAACGGGCAAGACGAGGCGGAAGCGCGCAAGCGCGGGCAGGGACCAAGCCGTGTGGGCGGGGGTTTGGGCACGCGCATGGCGGCGAATTGGCGGCATTCGGGGACCAAGCGGATTTTTTCGTCATCGCCTTCGGTCAACGTGGCGCGGCTCTGCTACTTGTTGGTTTGCGAGGCGGCGGGGGTGGCGATTGCGCTGAGCACCAAGGGCACTGGGCTGGGGGTGTCGGTGAGCATGGGGTTGTTAGGTGGGATTGCGGTGGCTGGGTTGTTTATATTCATGGAGTCGCTGATGACTGGCTTCACGTTGCGGGGGTTTTCGACCGCCACCTTCGGGTTGGGAGTGGGCTTGCTGTGTGCGTGGCTGTTGACGCGGGTGAACATCGCCAATCTGCTGGATTTGGCCTTCCGGGAACGGATTCTGGCGGAGGAGAGCATGGGCGAGGCGCGGGCGGATTTGGTGCTCAATGCGTTGCGGCTTGCCTTTGAGGTGACGTTGTTTGCCAGTCTGGGGTTTATCGGGGCGGTGTTGGCGCTGCGCAGCAATCGCGATGACTTTGCCTTCATCATTCCGTACGTGCGGTTCCGTCAGGATGCGGCGTCGGGTCAGCCGGTGGTGTTGGATGCGGAGGCGGTGATTGACGGGCGCATTCCGGCGATTTTCCGGGCGGGTTTTCTGCACGGGCGCTTGATCGTGCCGAGTTTTGTGTTGGAAGAATTGCAGGCGATGGCCAGTTCGCCGTCAAACCTCACCCGCCAGCGAGGTCAACGCGGATTTGAATGTCTGCAAAAGATGCAGGATGCGCCGGACATCCAGATCAGCATTCACGACGCCCGCAGCATCGCGCCCGATGAGACCGTGGCGCAGCGGCTGATTGAAATCGCCCGCCTGCTGGGGGCGCGGATCATGACGGCTAACGACAATCTGACCAAGATGTCCAAGCTGCAAGGCCTCGACGTGCTCAACATCTACGAGCTCGATGAAGCGCTCAAGCCGGCGGTGGTGGTGGGCGATCGGGTGCGCATCACCTTGGTGCGCGGCGGCAAGGATGAGCATCAGGCGGTGGGCTATCTGCCCGACGGCACCATGATAGTTGTCAACCACGGTGCCGGGGCCATCGGCAAGACCGTGGAGGTAACGGTCATCAGCACGCTGCAGACCAATGCCGGCACGATGGTTTTTGCGGAGTTCAACTGAGTGGCTGCGGGCCATCAAAATTGGCCGGGTGGCGGGTTTCCAGTTGACCGGATGGAGGAAATGCCGGAGGTATGCAGCGACAAGAGGGGCTGACCCGACTTCGCAAATCTCGCAACCCACCCATGGATCGATTTTCAGGCCTATTTTTGCGTCGCCCGCTGACGGTGGTGGTGGTGGTGCTTGCGGTGGTGGTGGGGGCGATGCTGGCGTTGAAGCGGATGCCGCGCGATGTGTTTCCGCCGCTGGGCGTGCCGACCATCTATGTGGCCCAACCCTACGGCGGCATGGATGCGGCGCAGATGGAGTCGTACCTGACGTATTTCTACGAATACCATTTCCTCTACATCGCCAACATTGAGCACGTCGAATCGAAGACGATTCAGGGCGCTTCGATCATGAAGCTGCAGTTTCACCCCGGCACCGACATGGCCGCGGCGATGTCCGAAACGATCGCCTACGTCAATCGTGCCCGCGCCTTCATGCCGGCCGGCGCGCCGAATCCGTTCGTCACCCGCTTCGATGCCGGGTCGGTGCCGGTCGGCTACCTGACCTTCGCGACGGACAATCCGGAGCGCACGATGGGCCAGATGCAGGATGAAGCGCTCAACAAGGTGCGGCCGATGTTCGCGACCTTGCCCGGGGTGTCCGCGCCGCCGCCGTTTGGCGGTTCGGCCCGCACCATTGTCGTCAATGTTGATCCTGACCGCCTTCGCGCCCGCGGGTTGACCCCGGACGAGGTCGTCGCCGCCCTCGCCAAGGCCAACGTCGTCTCGCCCTCGGGGAACATGAATCTCGGCGACAGTTATCCGATTGTGCCCTCCAATGCGATTGTGACCAAGCCGGCTGAATTGGCCGATGTGCCGTTGCGGAGCGAGGCGGCCGGCGCGGTCTACGTGCGCGATGTCGCGACCGTGAGCGACGGAGCGGACTTGGTGACGTCCTACGCGCTGGTCAACGGCCGCCGCACCGTGTACATCCCGGTGACCAAGCGCGCGGAAGCTTCCACGCTGGCGGTGGTTTCGTTGGTGAAGGCCAACCTGGCGCGGTTCCAGGCGGCCTTGCCGGATGACATCAAGGTTTCCTACGAATTTGACCAATCGCCGGTGGTGTGGCACTCGATCAGCGAATTGGCCAAGGAAGCCGGGCTTGGGGCCGTGCTCACCGGGCTGATGGTGCTGCTATTTCTGCGGGATTTGCGCAGCGCGCTGATCGTGGTCATCAACATCCCGCTGTCGCTGCTGGCCGCCGCATTCGCGTTATGGGCGACCGGCCAATCGGTGAACCTGATGACCCTCGGCGGCCTCGCGCTGGCCGTTGGCATCCTGGTGGACGAGGCCACGGTGGCAATTGAAAACATCCACAGCCGGCTGGCGGCCGGCGCCTCGCCGGCGCGCGCTTCGGCCGATGCGATCCGGGAAACGGCGATGCCACGCCTGCTGGCGATGCTGTGCATATTGGCCATGTTCATTCCCGCCTTCTTCATGGAGGGGGCGGCCGGCGCCATGTTCAAGCCGCTCGCTTTGGCGGTCGGGTTTGCCATGATCGCCAGTTACCTATTGTCCTCGACGCTGGTGCCGGTGCTTTCGATCTGGTTGCTGCGCCACGGTGGCGGCGCGCGCCCCGCCGGGGCGGCGACATTTCTGTTAGCCAAGCCTTACCGCGGCCTGCTGCGGCCGGTGCTCGCCACCCGCTGGCTGCTGGCGCCACTCTACCTTGGTGCGGCCGCCGCGGTCATTTGGTGGCTGGCGCCCCGCCTCGGCACGGAGATTTTCCCGCGCAGTGATGCCGGTCAATTTGCCCTGCGGTTCCGCGCGCCGGCGGGCACCAAGGTCGAGAAGACCGAGGCAACCGCCAAATCCATCCTCGCCATCGTCAACCGTGAGGCCGGCCCAGGCAAGGTGGCGCTGAGCATGGGCCTGGTCGGCGTCCATGCCCCGAACTATCCGGTCAATCTGATCTATCTCTGGAACGGCGGGCCGGAGGAAGGTTGGCTTGCCTTCCAGTTGCAGACTGGCAGCGGCGTGCCGGTGGGTCCGCTGCAGGAAAAACTGCGGGCCGCCTTTGCCGCCGAGTTGCCCGCGCTGCGGGTCTCGTTTGAGCCAGCCGACATCACCTCGCGAGTCATGGCCTTTGGTTCCAACACCCCGATCGAGGTTGCCGTGGGCGGTGCCGACCTCCAGGTCTCGCGCGGTCATGCCGAGAAAATTCTGGCGGAAATGCGCAAAATCCCCGAGATTCGCGATGCCCAGATTGCCCAGGAACTGGATTTCCCCGCGGTGAAAATCGACGTCGATCGCGAGCGGGCCGGGCAGTTGGGGGTGAGTGTTCAGGACATCAACCGCGCGATGGTGGCCGCCACCTCGTCGAGCCGCTTTACGCAGGCGAATTTCTGGGCGGATCCGTCCAAGGGCGTGTCGTACAACGTGCAGGTGCAGATTCCGCAGGGGCAAAGCAGCAGCCTTGAAGACCTGCGCAACATTCCAGTGCCTTCATCCAGCGGCGAGCCAGTGTTGTTGCGCAACCTCGCCAACATCACCCAAGGCACCGCCGTGGGCCAATACGAACGCTATAACATGGTGCGCGTGGTCTCCATTACCGCCAATTTTCACGGCAGCGACCTCGGTGGCATATTGGCCAAAGTCCGCCAGGCCATGGCCGCTGCCGGCAAGCCGCCGGCCAAGACCACCGTCGAACTGCGCGGCCAAGCGGGCACGCTCGATGCCTTGAAGAACGGCTTCAGCAGCGGTCTGGGCATCGCCGTGGCGGTGCTGTTTTTCCTGCTTGCCGCCAATTTCCAATCCTGGCGTCTTGCCTTCGCCGTCACCTCCACCGTGCCGGCGGTGCTGGTGGGCATCGTGCTGATCCTCTATCTAACCGGCACCACGCTCAACATCCAGTCGGCCATCGGCAGCATCATGGCGGTGGGTGTGGCGGTGGCCAACGCCATCCTGCTGGTGACTTTCGCGGAACGCGAGCGCCGGGCCAATGGCGGCGACCCGCGTGCCGGAGCTATCAGCGGGGCGGCGTCGCGCTTGCGGCCGATCCTGATGACTTCCTGCGCGATGATCGCGGGCATGCTGCCCATGGCGCTGGGTCTTGGCGAAGGCGGCGAGCAGATGGCGCCGCTCGGTCGCGCGGTGGTCGGGGGGCTGGTGCTGGCCACCGTTGCCACCTTGTTCATGCTACCGGTTTTCTTCGCCCTGCTCGCCGGCAAACGTACGCGCTCGGTGTCGCTGGATCCGGATGATCTGGAAAGCCCCCTGTATTCACCCCTAACTTCCTGATTGCCCATGCGCACGCTGCTTTTTCTCAGTCTTCTCGTCCTGCCCTGCGGTGCCGGACCGGTGCCGGTCGCCACGCCGGAGCAAGGCACCATCCGCCGCTGGATCACCCTGCCGTCGCGCCTCGAACCCAACCAGCAAACCGTCCTGCATGCCAAGGTCGGCGGCTATTTGAAATCCATCAGCGTCGATGTGGGCGATGCGGTCAAGGCCGGGCAGGAAATCGCCACGTTGGAGGTGCCCGAGTTGGAGGCGGACCGGGTCAAAGCGGTTGCCGAATTGGACGTGGCCACCGCTGATCTGGACCGGCTGCAGGCGGCGCGGGTCAAGGCGCCCGGTCTGGTGTTGCCGCAGGCCGTCGATGAGGCGGAAGGCCGCCAGCGCATTGCCGAGGCCACCTTGCAGCGGACCGAGGTGTTGCTCGGCTACGCCAAGATCACGGCACCCTTTGACGGCATGATCACCGCCCGCCATGCCGATCCCGGTGCCTTCATTCCGGCCGGTGGCACCACCACCGCAGGGGCCGTGGTGACGGTGTGCGAGCTTGCGGTATTGCGCGACCGGGTGCCAGTGCCGGAACAAGAGGCGCATTTTATCAAGGTTGGCACGCTGGCGCGGGTGATTGTCTCGCCGACAGTGCCGCCGTTTGAGGCCAAGGTCTCGCGCCACGGGCACAACGTAGTGGCACCGAGCGCCACCCTTGCCGTGGAGGTCGACTTGCCCAACTCTGATGGCAAACTGCTCGCCGGTACCTACGTCAAGACCCAGCTTGCCGCCGAGACCCATGTCAACGCGCGGCTCATCCCGGTGGCTGCCCTGCAGGTTGAAAAAGCCTCCTGCTCGGTGTATGTGGTACACGCTGGCAAGGCCGTCAAAACCAAGGTCACTGCCGGGTTCATCGACGCGCAGCATGCCGAAATTCTCGACGGCCTGAGCGGCGCGGAAACCGTCGCCGTTCTAACCGGGCTCAGCCTCACCGACGGCCAGGCGATCAGCCCCGCCAAGTGAGGCGCAACCCCAACGCCACCCCCACTGCCGTGCGCACGCTCCTTTTCCTCGTTGCCCTGATGCCCGCCCTCGCCGCGGGAGACTCCGCCACCATCAATCTGGCCACCGCCCTGCGCCTCGCCGGTGCCGCGCCCGTCGACCTCGAATTGGCCCGCAACAGTGTGCGCCAAGCCGAGGCCACCTACGCCGAGACCCGCAACAAGTTCTTCCCTTGGTTCACACTGGGTGCCGGCTACCGCCGCCTCGACGGCAACACCCAGGACACTCCTGGCAACATCACCGGCGTTTCCAAACAATCCTATCAAGCCGGACTCGGCGTGGTGGCCGAACTGCGCCTCGGCGAGGCGACCTATCAATCCATCGCCGCCAAACAACGCGCCGCCGCCGCCGGCCACGCCCTCGAATCAGTCCGCCAGGACCTGCTCGCCGACGTCAGCGCCGGCTATTTCGATCTGCTGCGCGCCCAAGCCGCGTGGCAAGTCAATGAGCAATCCAAATCCCTCGCCGCCGATTACGCGACCCAAGTGACCGCCGGCGTCGCGGCCGGGGTGGTGTTTGAGGCCGATCAATACCGGGCTCAGGCGCAAGTGTTGCGCCACGAACTGACCTCCCGCAAGGCGCTCGAGGACATCCAGGTCGCGTCCGCCCGGCTTTGCGAATTGCTGCGCTTGCCCCATGGCCTCGACCTTCGCGGCGTGGATTCCGAATTGGTGCCGCTCGACCTGTTCCCCCCCGACGCCTCCCTCGGGTCGCAAGTCCGCCGCGCCCTCGAGCAGCGGCCGGAACTGCGCAGCCGCGAGGCGCTGTTAGAGGCGGCGCGCTCCGACCGCCGCGCCGCCGTCAACGGGCCGCTCATTCCGGATCTGTCGCTGCGGGCCAACACCGGCGGACTCGGTGGCGGCAAGAACGACAGCACCGGCAACTTCGGCGCCTCCTCCGATTTCATGTTAGGTGTGGGCTGGCGCATCGGCCCCGGCGGTCTGTTTGACCAAGCCCGCAGCGAGAGTGCTCATGCCGACGAGGAAACCGCGACGATTTTGCTAGAAAAAGTCCGGCTGCGGATCTCCCGCGAGGTTCTTGAAGCCATGGCCCGCGTGCGGTCGATCCACTCGCGTCTGGCAACCACGCGCAAGCTGCTCGAGGTGTCGGAAAAGGCCTACCAGCTCTCCCGCGAGCGCGGTGCCACCGGAGTCGGGGGCGTTCTTGAAACCCTCCGCGCCGAGGAGGATTTAAGTTTTGCCCGGCTCACCTGGTTCGAGTTGGTGGCGCAGTACAACACCGCACAGGCCACCCTGCGCCGCACCATTGGCCGTTAGCCGTTAGCCGATAGCGGGCTATCAATACCCTTCGCGTTCGTCCTTGGACTTGCCGATGGCACCGCCGATGAGCGCGCCACTGGCACCGCCGATGAGCGCGCCGCCAGCCGCGTGACCGGACTGATTGCCGATGATGGCACCCGTGCCGGCACCGATGAGGGCCCCCGTGGCCATGCCCGTATTGGTGTTGGGCCCTTGGTTCGAACAGGACGGCAGGGCGAAGACGGCGGCGAGGGCGAGGATGGCTAGGGAGTTTTTCATGGTTGGGGTGTCGATTGAATCCGACGACGCACCCTGCCGCGATTCAGCCTTTGGCGCAAGGGGAAAGCGCGGGAAGTTTCCCGTCCCAAAACCAGCGCAGACTCCTGTCGTCGAAAAACGCGTTGGATGTGGGTCGGGAAAGTTAGGTTAGCGGACATCCCTCGCACGCGGGGCTGGCGCTAAGCCAGGACGGCCGCGAGGTGCAGCACCCCGGCAAACAATAACAACAGGACGCCGCCCAGCGCCAGCAAGCGGTTGTAGGCAGGACCGGGGGCGAGGGTGCGCACGCCGTGGACGATCCGCCAACCCACCACGATGACGGGCAGCGCGGCCAGCGCCAGCCCGCGCTGGCCGAGGACAAGCCAGCCGCCGCCGGCAGCGGCGGCAAGCGCCAGTTCTGCGGCAATCACGGTCACCGCCGCCTGGTGGCCGCAGCGCACCGCGAGGGTGCGTTTGCCGGTGGTTGCGTCCTCGGCGCGGTCGCGCAGGTTGTTGATGGAGATGAGCACGGCGGAGAGCAGGCCGATCTGCAATCCCAACAATCCTGCGGCAGGCGGCCAAGTGCCGGTTTGGATGAAGACGGTGCCCGCCACGGCGACAAAGCCGAAGAAGAGAATGACAAACAACTCGCCCAAGCCCCGATAGGCCAGCGGGAACGGGCCGCCGGTGTAGCCGTAGGCGAGGAACAACGAGGGGCCGCCGATGGCCAGGATCGGCCACCCCCCGGCCTGATAGAGAACGCTGCCAAACAGCACCGCGAGCAGCAGAAAGCCCAGCGCCAAACCCAGCACCATGCGGCCAGACAGCAAGCCGGAGGCCGTCACCCGGGTGGGCCCGAGGCGCCGCGCGGTGTCGGCGCCTTTGTGCGAATCGATGGCGTCGTTAAAGAAATTGGTGGCGATTTGGATGGCGAGGGCGCCGCCCACGGTACACACCGCGAGTCGGGGATGGAACGTGCCGGTGAGTTTCCAGGCCAGCACGCAGCCGGCCCACACCGGCACGACGGCGGCGGGCAGCGTCTTGGGACGCGCGGCGAGCAGGCAGGCATGCAATGAGGACGCGGGCACGTGCGGGGGAGCCAAGCGGAGCGGACAGGCACAGGCCTACACATCGAGGAGCTTTGCCACGGCTGGCGCACGCAGGCGGTGGGACTCGGGGACGCCCGAGCCCAGCAGCGGGCGGCAATAGCTGTGGAATTCGGCGGTCACTCCGTTGCCTGCGGCATTGATGAAATTGTCAGGCATGTGGCGGGTCTTGCCGGCGACCTTCTCCAGCGGCACCAGCGCATAATCCACACAGTAGTCGAGGACCGGGCGGCGGATGACCACCGAGCCATCGACACTGTCCCACATGGCGAATTGGACGGCCTTTTCGCCGACCTCGCGGGCCTCATGGGCATCGCGGTCGGAGCGGCAACCGATGAAACAACGTTGCAGATAGCCAAAGGTGTCGGCGCGCACGCGCTTGAGTTTGAGTTCGCGCCGGAGCGTGTCGCTGAGCAAGTCGCCGAGGGCACCGGTGCCGGAGAGTTGCACGTTGCCGTGGTCGTCGCGTTCCGAGGTTTGCATCAACTGGGTGATCATGGCCTGGCCGCTGGCATCGGCGATGCCTTCCGACACCGCGATGGTGCACAGGCCACGGGTGGCCACGGTGCGCTCCACATCGGTTAGGAAACGGGTGGTGTCGAAGGCGCGCTCCGGCATGTAGATCAGATGCGGGCCGTCGTCGGGGTGCTTGTGGGCGAGCGAGGAGGCGGCGGTGAGGAAGCCGGCGTGGCGGCCCATGATGACGCCGATGTAGACGCCGCCGAGCGCGCGGTTGTCGAGGTTGACGCCCATGAAGGCCTGCGCGACATAACGCGCGGCGGAGGGAAACCCCGGGCAATGGTCGTTTTCCGCCAGATCGTTGTCGATGGTCTTGGGGATATGGATGGCGCGCAATTCATAGCTGGCGGCATGCGCCTGCTCGTTGATGATGCGCACCGTGTCGGAGGAATCATTGCCGCCGATATAGAAGAAATAGCGCACGTCGTGGGCCTGCATGACCTTGAACATGCGTGCACAGTAGTCCTCGTCGGGCTTGTCGCGGGTGGACAGCAGGGCGGAGGATGGGGTGTCGGCCACCCGCTCCAAGTTGTGGCTGGTTTCGCGGGTCAAATCGACGAAGCGTTCCTTGACGATGCCGCGCACGCCGTGCACCGCCCCGTAAATTGAGGTGACCTGGGTGAACTTGCGGGCTTCGAGGACCACGCCAACAAGGCTCTGATTGATGACGGGGGTGGGGCCGCCGCCTTGGGCGACGAGAACTTTTCCTTTCAGCGGATTCATAGGGACCACCAGCATGCTAAAGGCCGCGCAAGAAGCAAGTGCGGAAATCTTTTCGATGCACTTCGTGGCCAAGGCGGCCCATCCGCACCAAGTCGGACGGGCTGGGTTAGGGCCGCAGTTTTCATAGAGGTCGGCTAGAATGTATCCTCGACCTGCTGGCCAGGGCGGCTTAGGCTGCGCCCGTGAACGCGCATGACAAGGTTGGCGCCGCTGGCATGAATGGTGGGCGGTGGCTCGCGGGCGTGCTGGTTTTCGCAGTGGCATTGATGGGCGCGCGTCTGGCATGGCTGGGGGCGAGCCAAGTCAAGCCTGTTGCGGCGCCGGCACGGATCGAGTCGCCTGCCAAATCCGCGGCGGTGGTCGGTTGCGCCCCGCCGCTGGCAAAGCTGCCGGAGACCGCCACGGGGCTCGCCCGCCAGCCGCCGATTCCACCGGTGATGGCGCCAGCCGCTCCGCCCGCGGTCGTGCCGCAGACGCCACAGCTCGCGCCGGCCCCGGCGTCCGCCGCCGCCGATGAGTTTGCGCGCATTCCCGGCGGGAGTTTTGCGATGGGCAACGCGCTCGCGGCCAGCGGCGACGGTCACTCTAACGAGTTGCCGCAACACCGGGTGCAACTCAGCGCATTCCTGCTCGGCCGGCACGAAGTGACCCAGGCCTTATGGAACGAGGTGCGGGCTTGGGGCGTCGGCCACGGCTACACCGACCTGCCGCCGGGCCTGGCCAAGGCCGCCATGCATCCGGTGCATTCGCTCGATTGGTATTCGCTGGTGAAATGGTGCAACGCCTGCAGCGAAAAAGCCGGCGTGACGCCGTGTTACACCGTTGGCGGCCAAATCTATCGAACCGGCAACCGTGCGCCGGAGTGCCAGTGGAGTGCCAACGGCTATCGCTTGCCGACCGAGGCGGAGTGGGAAACCGCGGCGCGCGGCGGTCTGAGCGGCCTGCGTTTTCCTTGGGGCGATACCATCAGTCATCGCGAGGCCAATTTCCGCAATGACGGGGGCGAGACCTATCAAACTGGCAGCACCGGCGACCATCCGGCTGCCGGCACCGGCGCGGAGCCGTACACCACGCCAGTGGGTGGCTTCGCGGCCAACCCCTATGGCCTCTTCGATGTGGCGGGCAACCTCGCCGAATGGTGCTGGGATTGGTATGGCCCGTACCCGGCGGCCGATCTCACCAATCCGCGGGGTGCGGCCAGCGGCACGCTGCGGGTCTATCGGGGAGGCAGCTGGCGCCACAACGCGAGCGACTGCCGCGTGGCTGACCGCTATTACAGCTACCCGGGTGGGTCCTACGATTACGTCGGGTTTCGGCTTGCCCGCAGTTGCGCGCCATGACGCCGCGGCGCGGCTCGCCGCACGGATGCCAGCGACCCGTGGTTAATTTGTTGGGGCGGCTTGCCAAGGTGCCAAGCCTGTGCTTTATGAAGCCATGAGCCAAGCGCCGCTGCACATCATCGAATCCCACACCGCAGGCGAGCCGACTCGCGTCGTCATTGCCGGAGGGCCGGAGCTAGGCAGCGGCACGCTGGCACAACGCGCCAACCGCCTGCGCGATGAGCACGCGTGGTTGCGCGGCGCGGTATGCTGCGAACCGCGCGGCCACGCTGCGGTCGTCGGCGCCCTGATGTGCGCACCCGACGAACCCAATTGCGCCTGCGGGGTGATCTTTTTCAACAACGTTTCGACCCTCCAGATGTGCATCCACGGCACCATCGGGCTGGCCGCGACGCTCGCCCATCTGGGAAAAATTCATCCGGGCATGCACCGCATCGACACGCCCGTGGGCGTCGTGCTGGCCAATTTGCACAGCGATGGCACGGTTGAAGTGACCAATGTGCCGAGCTACCGGCAAGCCGCGGCGGTGGCGGTCGAGGTTCCGGGTTGGGGCACCGTGCGTGGCGATGTGGCGTGGGGTGGCAACTGGTTTTTTCTCATTGAAAACCAAGGTCCGCCGGTGGCGTTCGCACATCTTGAGGCGCTTACCCGGTTTGCGGGGGATGTGCGCCGTTGCCTTGCGGAGCAGGGCATCACCGGCGACGAGGGCATGGAGATCGACCACATCGAAGTGTTCGGTGCGCCGGACGATCCGCTGGTGGCCGACAGCCGCAATTTCGTGCTGTGCCCGGGCAACGCCTACGATCGCTCGCCCTGTGGCACCGGCACCAGCGCCAAACTCGCCTGCCTGTATGCCGCCGGCAAACTCCGCTCCGGCCAAGTATGGCGCCAGGCGGGCATCCTCGATACGGTCTTCCAAGGCACCCTCGAGCCCCTGCCCGACGGCAAGATCATCCCCCGCGTCTCCAGTCGCGCCTGGGTCAATGCCTCCAGCACGTATTTCTTCGACCCCACCGATCCGTTCCGCCACGGTCTCGCGTGAGCCAACGCAGCGATCCGACCCGGCCGGCTGATCAAGCGCTGGCCATGGCTCATCGCTCCCGGCCGGTCGCGCTCAGTGTTTGATAGAGTGCCGGCCAAAACCTCCGCCAATTTGCTTGACGTGAGCGAATGGACGGCGGCATAAACGGGGGCTTTCGCGTGCGTGCCAACCCAACGAAGTGCCATGTTCCAACAGCTAACAGTCCGCCAGCTTGGACATCCTGCCTTTCACTTCATCTCGATCAAACATCACCTCAAGCGCTATTGCGGCCATGGGTTTGCCGGCTTGCTTTCGCTCGTCGGCGTAACCCAGGCATTCGGGCAGGCCTACGAATGGACCACCGTGGCGGGCAGCATTGGCGGCGTGGGATTCCGTGATGGCGCGGTAGGCATCGCGCAATTCAAAAGGCCCAAAGGAGTCGCCTCCGACGCGAAGGGAATTGTCTACCTGGCCGACACCGGCAACCACGCGATTCGTAAAATAGCCCCGGAGGGAATGGCGTCGACCTTCGCCGGGAAAGGCGGCTTGGTTGGGACTGATGATGGCACCGGGGACCGCGCACGATTCAACGGTCCAGTTGGCCTTGCGCTGGATGGCGCAGGCAACCTTTACGTGGCCGATACCGGCAACCACGCAATCCGAAAAATCAGCCCGGCAGGCGCCGTCACCACACTGGCCGGTGCAGCGGGCGTGGCCGGCTACCATGACGCAACGGGCAATGCCGCCCGCTTTTGCTCACCCGAAGGAATCGCGGCCGGTCCGGACGGCGACATGTTCGTCGCTGACACTGGCAATCATGTCATCCGCAGGATTGCAGCCGATGGCGCGGTGACCACCATTGCCGGGCAGGCCGGGGTGCCGGGTGCCGTCGACGGCGGACCGGGTGTCGCAACTTTCAGCAGCCCCAGAGCCCTCGGCGTTGACGATGAGGGCAGCCTTTACATTGCCGACACCGGCAACGGAACCATCCGTAAAATAACCTCCGACGGAAATGTCGCGACCCTGGCGGGTATGGCCGGCGCTTGGGACAATATCGACGGCATCGGCAGTGCCGCACGTTTCTTCGACCCGCAGGGCATCGTGGTGGACGCGGCGCGCAATGTCTATGTCACCGACACCTCCTGCGGCACCATCCGCTGCATCGCCGCCGCCGACGCCATGGTCACGACCCTCGCCGGCAACCTCGAAGCCACGGACGTGGCGCTCATCGACGGCACCGGATCCTCCGCCCAGTTTTACGACCCGGTAGGGATTGCGTTGGCCAATGATGGTGACCTGCTGGTTGCGGATTCTTCCAACCAGGCGCTTCGCAAGGTCACCCCCGACGGGGTGGCCACCACCCTGATCGCCAATCGAGCGGCGCAGTCGGGGGCGAACGATGCCGTGGCCACCAGCGCGCGTTTTAACAAACCGCTGAGCCTGACCGTGGATCGGGACGCCAACCTCTACATCGCGGACACCGGTAACTTCACGATCCGCAAAATCGCAATCGATGGCGCGGTCACCACCGTCGCCGGCTCCGCGGGCGTTTCCGCAACGGTCGACGCCACCGGCCCCGCCGCGCGTTTCGGCTCGCCGGTGGCCGTGGCCATGAGCCCGGGCGGGATTTTGCATGTGGCCGACCGGCAGGTCGCCCCACGCAGCTATCCCGAAGAGGATCTCATCCGAAAAATCGGGACCGACGGGGCAGTGACCACTCTGGCTGGAAGGCCCGGCAGTTTGCCTAACACCGAGACCTTGCTGGGTCTAACCGCACTTGCGTTCGACGCCGGTGGCAACCTTTTTGCCACCGACTTAAACGCCATTCATATGATCACTCCCGCCGGGCAAGCCAATTACCTCATGGGCGGAAAGCGTTTTTTCATCACGGAATCAAGCGGCTACCATATCTTCATGTTCGAGGAAACGCCCAAGGACGGCGGCTGGGGCAATGCCCTCGTCGCGAATCCGAATGGCATCGCGGTCGATGCCAGCGGCAACTTCTACCTCACTCAGGGCAGCAGCTATGCCATCCGCAAGATGATCCCCTACGGCAACACCAGCACGGTGGCCGGAGTGCTAAACGGCAAGACGTCCACCGGCTCCACGGATGGCACCGGCTCGGTCGCCCGCTTCAATCTTCCGAAAGGCATTGCCGTGGACTCCGCGGACAATCTTTATGTCGCCGACAGCGGCAACCACACGATCCGCCGCGTATCGGCTTTCGGCGTGGTCACCACCATTGGCGGAATTCCCGGCTACGCCGGCAATGATGATGGCGTTGGCGACCGCGCGCTGTTCAACCAACCGTCCGGCATGAGCATCGACGCCGCGGGCAATCTTTATGTCGCGGATACGCTGAATCACCGGGTCGTAAAAGGCACACCGCTGCCAGCCCCCGCGATGGTGCTCGAGCGCGCCGATGGCACCCACCTCGCCAGCGGCGGGCAGGGACTTGCCTTTGGCTCCACCCCGCCTGGGGGGAGTTCCGGTCTAACGGCAACGCTGAAGCTTTGGAACGTCGGCACCACGGCGCTGGAAATCACCGGCTGGGAGATTCTCGGGGATGAGGCGGTTGATTTCCCCGTCGAGCTGCCCGGGCCAACCTTCAGCATCGCTCCCGGCGCATGCACCAGCGCCCTTGTGACGTTCAGACCCAGCGCTCTCGGAGCGCGCTCCGCAACGCTCCAGATCCGGAGCAACGACTCTAACAATAGCTCCGTCGCTATCAACCTCAACGGCACCGGCAACACCCTGCCCGTGTTTTCCGGGTACTCCTTCAGCACGACCGCCGGCACACCTGCCGTCCTCGCCCTGGCCAAGTTACTTGCAGCCGCAAGTGATCCCGATGGCTTTCCGTTGACCCTGGCCCCGATGCTCGGGCGCACCGCAGCCAGCGGAAATATCGAATTGTTGACAGACTCGATTCGCTACACTCCTCCCGCCCTTCCGTTTGTGGGCGCCGATCATTTCCAGGTGACCTACACCGACGCCCAGGGGGGCACGGTAACCGGCAGTGTCACGGTGACGGTGACAGCGGCTACGGCCGGTGTCCAAGCCGCGATGGCGGCTAACCCGCCCAAGCTCACCTGGCTGGCTGGTGGCGGGTTGAGCGTCGGCTTTCACGGCATCCCCGGCCGCCTCTATCAAATCCAGCGCTCCCTTGATCTGGCTTCGTGGCAAACCCTCGCAAGCACCAACGCCGATGCAACCGGTCTCATCAGCTTCACCGACAAGACGCCGCCGCAGCCGACTGCCTACTATCGGCTGGCGCTGCCCTGAACGATCGATTCATCCCCTCACTCCCACTCGATGCTCGCCGGGGGTTTGGTGGATACGTCGTAGAGCACGCGGTTGATCCCTTTGACCTCGTTGAGGATGCGGTGGCTGGTTTCGCGCAGGATGGCATAGGGCAGTTCGACCCAATCGGCGGTCATGGCATCTTCGGAAATGACGGCGCGCAGCGAGATCGCCCATTCGTAGGAACGCTCGTCGCCCTTGACGCCGACGGTCTTGACGGGGATGAGTGCGGCATAGGCCTGCCAAACTTTGTCATACCAGCCGTGGACCTTGAGGCGGGAGATGAAGATGGCATCGCACTCGCGGATGATGCGCAACTTGTCCTCGCGCACTTCGCCGGGACAACGCACCGCCAGGCCGGGGCCGGGGAACGGATGGCGTTGGAGAATGTCGTGGGGAATGCCCAGCGAGGCACCCAGCGCACGGACCTCGTCCTTGAACAACTCGGCCAGCGGCTCTAACACCTTTCCCTGCGCCTGCAGCTCCAGGATGCGGTCCACCCGGTTGTGGTGGGTCTTGATCTTGGAGGCTTTGGATTTGGCGTTGGACGCGCTTTCAATCACATCCGGATAGAGCGTGCCCTGGGCCAGCATCTCGGCATCGCCCACCGCATCCCAAAACACATCGATGAACAGGTTGCCGATGATGACGCGTTTTTTCTCGGGATCGTCGACCCCCGCCAGGGCTGTTAGAAACCGTTCCGCGCAATCGACCGTCTCGATGGGCACGCCCATGCGATGGAAGTTGCTGCGGACTTCCTCGCCCTCGTCCTTGCGCATCAACCCGTGATCGACAAAGATGGGCCGGACCTTGGCGCCGGCCTCATGCAACAACACGGCGAGCACCGTGCTATCCACGCCGCCGGACACGCCGCAGACAATCTGCTTGCCCGCCACTTTTTGGCGGATGCCCTCGATGATCTCGCGTTTGAAGTCGTCGATGCGGAAGGGCAGCAGATCGCTGGCATGCAAGAGGAAATTGTGCAGGATGCGCAAGCCCTCGTGGCTGTGGGTGACCTCCGGATGAAACTGAATGCCGAAAAACCGCTCGTTCCATTGCAGCGAAACCGGGGTGCCATGTTGGTTGGTGGCGATGACTTTCGCCCCATCCGGAATGACTTTGACGGTATCCGAGTGGCTCATCCAAACTTGGGATGAGGGCGAGATGCCTTCATACAGCCCGCTGCACTCGCCGGGAAACAAGTCGGCCGGGCCGTACTCGCGGCGGTTGCTGGCGACCACCGTGCCGCCGAATTTGATGTTGAGCAATTGCATCCCATAGCAAACTCCGAGCACCGGCACGCCGAAGCCCAGCAGCGCCGCAAAGTCCAGGTCCGGCGCATCCACCTCGCTGGTGCTGCGCGGCCCTCCTGATAGAATGATCGCGGCGGGGTGCCCGATGTTAGGAAAGTCCTCGATCGCATAGAGCTTGGCGAAAAAGCCCAGCTCGCGGACGCGGCGGACGATGAGCTGGGTGTATTGCGAGCCGAAGTCGAGGACGGCGACGTGGTGTTGATCGTGCATCATGAGAAAAATTTGCGCTCAGCTGATCGGCTGATAGTTGGTGGGTTCCTCGGTCATCACCACGTCGTGGACATGGCTCTCGCGCAAGCCGCCGGCGGTGATGCGCACATAGGTGGCGCGCTCCCGCAGTTCAGCTAGGGTGCTGGCGCCCAGGTAGCCCATGCCGGACTTCAGGCCGCCCATGAGTTGGAAGATCACATCGGAGAGCGGTCCTTTGTAGGCCACCCGGCCCTCCACGCCCTCGGCCACGAGTTTGCCCGAGCTGTTTTGGCCGTAGCGATCACCCGCGCCTTTTTGCATGGCGCCAATCGAGCCCATCCCGCGGTAAGCCTTGAAGCGCCGGCCTTGGGATTGGACCATCTGGCCCGGGCTTTCGCGGGTGCCGGCCAACAGCGATCCTAACATGACCAGGTCGGCCCCCGCGGCGAGTGCCTTGACAATGTCGCCAGAGTAGCGAATGCCTCCGTCGGCAATGACCTTCACCCCGTGTTCGCGGCAATAACCGGCCACATTCTGAATCGCGGTGAACTGCGGCATGCCCACCCCCGCGATGATGCGCGTGGTGCAAATCGAGCCGGGCCCAACCCCGACTTTCACCGCGCTGGCACCGGCGGCCACCAAATCGCGCGCGCCTTGCTCGGTGACCACGTTGCCGGCCACCACCGGCCTGTCGGATAGGCCGCGCAGTTGCTCAACCACTGCCATGACGTGGCGCGTGTGGCCGGTGGCCGCGTCAATGAACAAGGCATCCGCGCCGGCATCCAGCAAGGCCCGCCCGCGGTCGATGCAATCCGGTCCCACCCCGACGGCCGCGCCGCAGCGGAGTTGACCATTCTCATCCTTGGCGGCATTGGTGAAGGTGATGCGCTTTTCGATGTCGGCACCGGTGATCAGTCCCACCAGGTGGCCCGCGGCATCGACCAGCGGCAGCTTCTCGATGCGGCTTTGATAGAGAATGCGCCGGGCTTCCTCCAGGCTGGTATGGGGGGGCGCGGTGACCAGCTTGGCCCGCGGCGTCATCACGTCCGCCACCGTGGCATCCTGGCCGTCGAGGTAGCGCACGTCGCGGCCGGTAACCATGCCTTCGAGCAGGCCGTCGGCGGCCACCACCGGGAAGCCGGAAAACCCGTTGCTGGCCATCAGGGCGCGGACATGATCGACGCTATGTTCCTTGCGCACGGTCAGCGGCTTTTGAATCACGGCATTTTCCGAGCGCTTGACCCTGGACACCATGGCGGCTTGCTCATCGATGGGACAAGCCCGGTGGATGACGCCCATGCCACCCTCGCGGGCCAGGGCGATTGCCAAATCATGCTCAGAGACGGTGTCCATCGCCGCCGAGACCACCGGGATGTGCAACCCGATGGCCGGCGCGACCTGGGTGGAAATGTCTGCCTCACCGGGCAGCACCGCACTCATGGCCGGCACCAGCAGCACGTCGTCAAATGAAAGACCTAGGGAAATCTCCGCCATGGGGAAGGCAATAGAAACACCACCCGCCTGGCAAGCCCGAAATCCGGCCCGCACGAAAATTCTGCGCAACCTGCGGCCCGTCAAGCGCCGGTCATGGCGATGGTCATCGGGACAGCGCCTATGCACGAGAGGATCGTGTTGGGTTTGGCTTGGGTAGGCGGGGTCTGGCGCTGGTGACCAGGGCGATGGCGGC
>Ga0073936_10004792_pt1 | contig 18537 bp, 27 predicted proteins | sample AliMusrvi5mmetaG_FD_87041 | JGI IMG/M metagenome (GOLD analysis project Ga0073936, IMG submission 87041) | Freshwater lake bacterial and archeal communities from Alinen Mustajarvi, Finland, to study Microbial Dark Matter (Phase II) - Alinen... | ecosystem: Environmental > Aquatic > Freshwater >... | reverse complement strand
GATGGAGTCCGCCGACCGACAGCTCGTCTGTCCGTTCGCCGCGCCTGCAGCGGACGCAGCACGGTTGTTCGGGATCCGGCCCAGTGTGCAGATCACCGCCCCCGATCCCTTCGAGAAGGTCAGCGCGGCCGATGTGATGCTGGTGGGCAAGGCGCCTCCTGCCTCCAGTGTGACGATCGGCGAGCAGGCCGTGACCGTCGGCTCCGACGGCGGCTTCTCCATTGAGGCGCCCCTCGCCATCGGCGCCAATGACCTGCTAGTCGAGGTGACGGACCCGATCGGCAAGTCGCTCTCGTATACCCGCGTTGTCGAGCGAGTCGAGACCGACGACGAGTTCGTCGCGAGTTGTCGCGACATCGAGTACCGCGTTCTGAAGAAGGACGCGAAGCGGCTGGCCGGCACACGGATCCATGTCGTCGGGAAGGTGACCGGCATCCACGAGGAGGATGACGGGAGCACGTGGGTCCAACTCAACACAATCGTGCAAGGTGGCGGCTTCGACGACGTGATTGCCGACTTCCCGAACGAGGTCTCGTTCTACGAGGAGGATGTGGTCGAGATCTGGGGTGAGGTCTCCGGCTTCTTCACGGGCGCAACACCTCTTGGTCCGAAGACCGTTCCTCGGCTGTCTGCTCGGGTCGCATGCCTGGAGAGTGTGGCCAGGCGGTCGGACGCGGCAGAGCGCAGCACGCCGACCGCAGTCGCATCCGCCGAGACGCCGACGACTCCCGCACCAGCGCATCTCAAGCTCGCGATGACCCGCGCCAACGACACAAGGAGCACGAACATGCCTGATTCGGAGTTCTGGACCGGTTGCCAGGAGGTGATTGCCGAGCAGAAGGCGATCTGGGGAGTGCTTGACGATGAACTCTACGGGTTGTGCAGCCGACATCCCAAGCACGATGACACGGCCGGCGTGGTGGCCAAGGTGGCCATCATCGGCCGCGGCTACGCTACGCGAATAGACGCGCTGGTCCCTGCGGAGGATCGATCAGGACCCGGTTCCGCGATACGCGAGGTCGCGCGGATTCTTGCCCACAACCATGCGATGGTCGACGGACTCATCGCCAGTCTGCCGGACGGGGACGATCTCCGGGTGGCGGATCTCGAGACTCTCGTCGCGGTCCATGGCCAGCTGACCACGCTCATTCGCGACTCGCTGGCCAAAGGCCAGACCGGCGACGCGCCCAAGTCGTTCGTCTCCAAGTACCTGCACTTCCACAAGCCCGTCGTGCCGATCTACGACTCCTACTCAGAAGCGGTGCTGAAGGTCTTCCGGTCCAAGGCGCTGGCGGCCCCCTTGTTCAAGTACGACAAGGCGCGCGCTTACAAGTCCTACTGGGAGCACTGCCTCGCGTTCGCCTCCGCGGACGAATCCGCTCGCGCAAACGGACTCGAACTCACGGTCAAGGAGCTCGATGCATTCCTGCTCTCAAAGTGACTGGTCGAGTCCGTTGGCACTGCTCAAGGTAATCCTGGTACGCGAGCATTCGTCAGCAACGGCAAGCAAGGAGGGCAATCATGGCATGCGTCTATTGCGGCATCGATGACAGTCAGGTGGGCGGCAACTGCTCGAACAGTCCGACCGGGAGGCATGTGATTAGCGACCCGTCAAAGTGCCGCTTCTGCGGGGTTGACGCCAGTCAGGTAGGCGGCACGTGCCCCAGTAGTCCAACCCAGAGGCACATCATCGGGGGCAATCCGGGCCGATGTGTCTTTTGTGGGGCCGACGCCAGCCAGGTAGGTGGCAACTGCTCGAACAGTCCGACCGGGAGGCACGCGCTCGACTACTAGTCGCCCGAGGCTCTGTCACCGGCTTGCGTAACGGCGTCCGCGCGATTCATTGCCAGAGCCTGCACATGGGCGCTAGCCACAAGAGCGGCCAGGCAGGGTCGGCGCAAGAGGGCGCTAGAGATTCCACCCCCCGTACCCCTGTGCCGCTCTCTGGATTGGAGTCGTGACGAGGCAGGTCCCACGTGTTGCTCTTCGAGCTTGAACCAGAGGTTCACTGCTACGCTAGATCGTCACGTACACGGTCTTTGTGTTGGAGTCCCTGAAGTCGTCGCTCCAGCCAAGGGTGACCTCGTGCTTGCTCTTGGAGCCCAAATGGATGAGTGAGATCAGGTCCACCCCGTGCGCCGGCTCCAGAAGCTCCAGCGGAAACTTCGAAACCACATCCTCCTGGATCAGCAAGTCGTCATCTTCCGCCGTGGTGATCGTAACGTTGCGCGCCGCCGCCTTGCCCCGGTTGTAGATCTTCAAGCGCCAGTTGCTCTGCCCGACTTTCACAAGGCTGGCCGACAAGTCAGCCTGCTCGCTCGCTGCAGCCTCGCTTTGCTCACGAGCCAATAGCCGCCGGTTCAGCAGCTCCTGACTCTCGATTAGGGACTTCTGCCGCGCGTTGAAGCGGGCGGTCGCAACGGTCGCAACCAATGAGAGAACCAGTGCGAGGGCGGCAAGCACGTCGCTGATGGTGAAGGAGAGAGCCATCACTCAAGCCGGATGTTCTTGCTGCCGCGAAAGGCATCGCGAAGCGACTTGTTCAGGTCCTTGGCTGCGTCTGCGACGACCTCTTCGCCGATCTCGGCAACGTGAGACTCGATGTTTTCGGAGTTCTCCTCGATGAGGGCCTCACGCGTGGTCTGACGACCGCAGTTCGAGCATGTCACTGGAGCGGATTCATCGTCATCGTCGAAAGCGAACTGGTCTGATCCGCAGGTCGGGCAGAGCAGCGTCACGCGACGCTCATACTTGGAATCGTCCACCAGCTCCCCCCTTTGGCACGCCCAACGTGGTCTGCATCTGCGGCGGACCACAGCACTTCCTTCTTGCTCCAGCTTACGCCGTCCGCTAAGGATGCGGTTGTTGGGCGGATCTCCCGCAGACTGTGCCGAGCCCAGCTACTCCCAAGTCGGCCTCCAGCGCCATCCCCAACGCGTCGACCTCTCAGCCGCCGCCCGAAGCGCCTGCTGCAACTCCGCCTCACTTCCGAAGGGGGCGTCGTGTGGGGGGAGCTTGCACCAGCCGCAGAGGGCGACCTCCCGGTGAGCGAAGAAGTAGTCGTCGTCGCCCACCTCAACGGGCTCTTCCAAGTCGGGATCGTCCGCGTAGCCGCCGATGAAGAACAGCGCCGGCCTCCGGCCGCACGCCTCGCACGGCTCCCCCGGCTGCGGACCGTCTCCGTTCCAGTATCCGGTACCCCAGCGCTCATCCAGCCGCATCGAGAGTCGCGCCAAGTTGCAGTTCCAGCGGTGCGGGAGTGGCCTGCCGAAGCGAACCACGACCGGCCGGTAAGCGACCGCGTCGACCAAGCCGCAGAGCCCGTTGAGTGCGCGAACGATCAGTCGCCTGGCCGCCTGCAAGACCGCGCACCTCCTTCTGCAACGACCCGTTGCGAAACGCCGACGACGGGCCAGCGATTCCGCCCAACGGTCAGCGCGTCTGCGGCGGGCCGCGACGCTTCTCTTCGTCGCTCGCCTAGCCTGCGCCGTCCGCTGGACGCGCCCGTTGGGGAGCCTCTGCGGTCTCCACTAGCGCGGCATCCGACTTGTTCATCAGGTTGATGTCGCCGGTTATGAGGACGGCTCGCGCCCCGGGATGCTCCGCCTGGATTGCGAGAACGCCCGCGATGATCCGATCATCGTCGACGGCCGGGTCGAGCCACGACAGCGTGTCGTTCATGTCCGGCTCCGCGTGCAGGGCGCGGACGGTAATCGACTGATCCACCTTCACGCCAGCAGACAGCGTCCCCTGATTGCGCCATCCCTTGATGCGGCCAATCACGGCTTTGGCCTTGTCGCGCACGTCGGGATTCCTGTGTTCGATCTTCAACCGATCAAGTTCGCCGAGCACCGTCGGCAGGAGAGTGAAGGTGAACTCGTTCTGCCCAAGTACGTCACGGTAGGCGACAGGGTCAGGCGCCCTCAGCAGGCTATTCGTGTCCGGAATCGCGAACGTCTCTCCGGCACCGAGGCGTTCAACGATGTCCAGAATTCTTGAGATTGCGGCCGCATCCGCTCGGAGCGCTTCTACATTTGAATCAGAGCTGGGCGACAAGTGCCAGTTCGAGTAGTCGAGCTCAACCCACACTCGAAAGGCGACGTCCGCATCCGCAAGCTGGCGGGTTAGTTCCTCAGGCGCTCCAGCCACTAGCAGCCGCAGACGCTCGGACACAAGGTCGTAGGAGCGCTTGAGTGATAGCTGTTGGGCGCGCTCGCCGGCTGCGATGTCTCCCCAGGCGTAGTCCGGGGCGACATAGACGATGCCCGGCTCATGCCAGCGATTGTCCTTTATGGGCAGGGTCCGAATGAGACTATCAAGTCCGTCCGTGACGGCATCGAGCGCCTGCCGCAGTAGGCCCGCGGTGCTCGCCAAGTCTTCGCCCCCCTGTCTCCCTGTGTGTTGCACTCAAGCCTCGTGCCCGTGGCCACCAGTATGCGCTAGGCGTCGAGCGTCCTGAGATCTACCTGTGGTCGCACACTGCTAAATGAGCGACTTGGCAAGCGCGCTCAAGTCCGACTCGAGGGCGCCAAGTACATTCGCCTGCACGACGGGAAAGGCCGCAGGGTCTATCGCATCAGGCGACGACACGCCTGCATACCGTGCGAAGACGGATCCCAGATGTCTGCGCTTTGCGGCAGCCTTGGCGCCCTTGCCGTGATCGACGTCGTGCTGGAGCATCGTCCTCAGGTCGTTCACATCGACGAACGAAGATGGGACCTGGCCATCGAGGCGCTGGCCGGGCCCCTCCCAGAAGACGAAGTACAGGTTGTCGATGAATGCCTTGTACTCCTCGACCGACGTGACCGGCACCCCAAGGCCAGCTAGGGAGCTCGCCGTCTTGTTCGTAGGCTTGAATAGGTCGCCGCCATTTCGCGCTGCATATCGGTCGTTGCTTGCGGCGACCAACTCTCGCACAGAGGTCGCAAGCTTCCCGATGCTGTCATTGACTCCCGCCGCAAGATCTGCCGACTGGCTCAGGGCGCTGAAGAACTGAGGATGCCTCTGGAAGAGCTTGCGCAGCAGGATCGTCTGCCGGGTTCTGGCACCAGTCTTCACGTTCGCATTGACCGTGCGCTGGAAGTCCAAGAAGTCCGAATCGGTCGCCTTCTGTCCGAGTTCCACCTGCCTGTTGAGCTCACCCAGGAAGAACACGATGAAGTCCCTCAGCATCTCGCCTTGCTCTGCCGTGAGCCCCGCCTCACGGAGGTGGCAGACAAGTGTGATGACCGATTGGACAATCGTGCGATTGCGGAAGGGCTTGAACGATTCAGGGAAGTTCTCCCGCAGGAACTTGATCGCTCCGCTGACTCGCTTGGCAGCCGCAGACTGCGACGAGAACGACGCGTTGTCGATGAAGACCTTTCGGACGTCCTCATAGCGAAGACCCGCGTCCAGCCCCTCGATCTCGAGGGCGGTGACTTTGGCGACGATGTCAAAGTGTGCATAGCGCTTGTCCGCAATCACGGTCGTCTTCGAGAAGAACGGATCCTTCGCGGCCTTGGCGCAGAAGTCGCGGAGTTTGCTGTGGACCGAGTTGAGCTTCTCGCTGCTCGTCAGGGGCAGACCCTCCTGGAGTCTCTGGAAGAACTCCTTGACGTCTTCGTCCGTCGCGTTGGTAATCTCGTCGTACTCGATCTCGTAGTCGTCGAACGCGTCCGAGACGTCCTCCTGGAGGTCTTCATAACGCTCGCCGCCGAACTCAGTGGCCGATTCCGCCGACAGCGAGAACTCCCCATCAAGGAACTCCCAAATCGCTGTCAGGCGTTGCTGGCCGTCAACGACGTCGAACTCATCGGGGTTGTCGTGGGTCTTCTGGAAGTAGAACTTCGGCAGCTTCCAGCCGCGAAGGATGCTGTCTATGAGTCGACGCTTCTTGTCGACCGACCAGACTTCGTCGCGCTGCCAATCGGGAATGTCATACCGGTCTCGGCGCTTGTACAGCTTGTCGAGCGCCCGACGCTCAGATCTCATGTCCATCCGATACCCCCAGGCATCCGGAAAGGAAGTCGGCCCACGACGCCTAGCAAGGATCGCGCGGACCTGCGCGAGGCAGGTCACAAGCACTCGGTGCAAGCACATGATACGACTGCTCGGTTCGTGAGGCGCCTGCGTGCCCGCGGCGGCGTGCGGCGGACGAGAAGGTCGGCGGCCCCAGGGGGCCGGTGATGTCCGGACCATGGGCCTCACAGTCTCCGCCGTCAACGAGTCTCACCTGTCCTGCCCCCGGACCCCGCGATCCTTCGCGGTTTTGGGATAGTGGCAGGCCAGGCAACGGCAGCGCAGGTTCTCCCCGGCGTTCGACCCGCCATCCGAGAGCGCGACGACGTGATCGCACTCCCGCCGCGCCCCGTCGGGGAAGAGGTGCCCCTTGAGCCGGCGACCGCAGCCCGACGCGCTCACCCGAAGCCTTCTCCGTGCGCCCTTGCTTCTATGTCCTGCTGCACCAGCGCCTCACATCGCACTCGAACCATGGCTGCGCTCACAGCTCTGGGAGGGTCGCACTTCCTCGAGGTGAGCTGTTCCTTGAAGAGCGCCTGCGTCGCGATCTCGGGACCGAACTCGGCCGAGAGTCTCGCAAGCTCCGCGTCGAGCTCCCCCTCGCGCTCCCCTTCACTGAGATGACCATCCACATCTTCATCTGGTTGGATTTCAAATGCCCTCAGGTCAAGTTCAATCCCATTACCTCTACTTACTTGTTCGGGGTGGGTAGGCGAAGGGTTGGTGAACCTCTCACACGGGCAGGCACCCGCGTCCTGGCAGTGGCGGGGCAGCATCTTGCGAAGCCGCAGCTCCACCTCGTGTCCCGCTTTGTCCCTCGTCTTCTCATGGTGGGGGACGAGTGTCACGCACGGCGGCGTCGGCAGATGTTGCTCGATCTCCCCGGTGGTCTGGCTCACTCCTATGCAGACGTTGGCGCCCTTCTGACGGGCGCCGAATCCCCGCAGGTAGAGCAGTCGCATGGACCCGACTTCATAGGCCAGCGCCCAGCCACGGGCCACGAGCTCCTCGACCCACTTCTCGATCTGCTCCGCGGTTGGGGGCATGCCCTCCTCGTCAGCCAGGAACAGCGCCGCGCTGCTGCGGATCTCGTCGGGGTCCCGGCGAACCACTCCCGTGGCCTCAGCAACCGGATCGAGCACCATGGCCAGCAGCCGCGCACCCGGCGAGACGCGGATCAGGCGACCGTCGGTGAACACGTCGGCTCGAAGCATGCGGTCCGAGAGCTTCATGGCCGCGTCATCGGCCTTGTGTGTCGATCGTGGACTCGGTGTGCGTTGTGCCGTGAAGGAAGCGCATCAGGCTCGCCTTCGGCACGAGCAGCCGACGGCCGAGTCTCACGGCCGGCAGCGCGCCGGCCCGTATCGCGGCGTAGCAGGTGTTCTCCGCGCACCCGAGGAAGGCGGCTACCGTCTTTACGGGGATCACGTCAGGCAGATCCTCGAGCTTCGGTGCGCTACTCGTCGTCATCTGCGCGCACCTGGTCCAGCAGATCTGCCGGCTCACCTTCGAACATGAGCGCACTCGCGAGCTTGGCGAGCTGCACGGGGTAGGGGCGCCCGATGTAGCCGTTCTCGATCTGTCCGACCGTGGCCGAGTGCATCAGAGCGAGACGCGCGAGTGCCGAGCGGCTCAGTCCCGCACGCACCCTTTCCCTTTCGAGCCGGAGCATCGCGACTTCCTTTCCTCATTTGACTTCTCGCCTAGGCCACGTCCAGTGTATGATGCGCTCGACGGACACAACAACAGTATGAGGTGAGCAATACTGTGACACTTGCGCGACAGGAACCGGCGATCGCGGAGCTGGTCTCATTCCGGTGGCATCGGCTGCAGGAAGCGGAGTGGAAGACGCTTCACCACGGGGCCTCGCAGCACGGCAAGGTTGCTGTTCCGGCCGGCGACTCCGTCGCGCTCGTGGGCGTCGAGGGCGAGTCCTACGCGCCGCTCAAAGATGAGCCGGCGCTGTTCCGGATCTTCGCGGCGATCGAGGACACCCCCGAGGCGTTCGCGGACTTCGCGCGCGCCTATGGGAGTCTCGACCCTCTGCCCGACAGGATCTCAAAGACCGCGCGCGGCCTGCCTGAGGGCTACGCGGGAGACGAGGATGACTGGGGCGAGGCGCGCGAGAGCGTGGCGCTCGCCATCGAGATGTGGGACGAGCTGCGAGGCGGCAATCCCTCAGAGCTGATCGAACGCATGTGGGAGACACGTCGCGTGGGAGATGAGCTCGGCATCTATCCCAATGGCCCGCCGCAGTGCTGGAAGGGCGAGCTCATGGACTCCTGCCTACTGATCGTGGACGCCAGCAGCAGCGACCGCGAGATCGTGCAGGCGATGCTGGCAAGCGAGGTGAACCAGGGCCTCAAGCACGCGGATGTCACGCCCGCTCTCGCTGCCACGAACAAGTCCTACGGCGCGGGGCTGCGCCTGACCTATCGGGTCGGTTCGCTTCTGGGTGCGATGTGGTTGCAGCTCGCGCTCGCGATCGACGGCAACCGCGACTACCGCACCTGCGAGGGCTGCGGGCTTCCCTGGGACGCGACGGGGGCGAGAGCGAGTCGGGACTGGTGCAGCGAGAGATGTCGTCAGCGCATCTACCGCAGGGGCCAGAAGGACGCGGGCAACTCGGAGGGAGCGGGCGCCACGTCATGAGAGGGCTGCTGCGCCGCAAGTCGCCCGACACCTGGCAGGCCCGGATCTTTCGGGGTCGCGACGAGGCGGGGCGGCAGCTCTTCGACTACCACACGGTGCACGCGGTCACCAAGCGTGAGGCGCAGTCCGCGCTCACCGCGCTGCTGCACGGGCTCGACACCGGCTCCTACGCCGAGCCGTCGCGGATGACGGTGGGCGAGTGGCTCGCCACATGGATGAAGGACTACGCCGCACCCAGCGTGGCGCCCTACACCCTGGACGGCTACCGGCAGATCGTGGACAAGCGGCTCGTCCCGGCGCTCGGTTCCGTGCGCCTGAACCAGCTCACGCCCACCCGGATCCAGCGCTACTACACCGAGGAGCTCACCAGTGGCCGGGCCAAGGGTGAGGGAGGACTATCGGCTCGCACCGTGCTCTCTCATCACCGTGTGTTGCGGGCGGCTCTGGGCCGCGCGGTGCGCGTCGGCATCCTCGTGGTCAACCCCTGTGATCGCCTGGACGCTCCGAGAGCGCGGCATATCGAGATGAAGGCGATCGATGAGGTGGCCACCGAGCGCCTCCTCGCCTCGGCCAAGGAAGACGGGCACCTGAGCCTCTATGCGGCAGTGCTGCTCGCTGCCAACGCGGGACTGCGGCGTGGAGAGGTCCTGGGTCTTCGGTGGTCGGATCTCGACACCAAGGCCGGCGTGCTCACCGTGAGTCGGACGCTTCAGGAGCCCAGCACCGGGCTCGTGTTTAGGCAGCCGAAGTCGGCCGCGAGCAGGAGGGCCTTGCCGCTGGATGCCGACACGCTCAAAGAGCTGGCAGCGCATCGACGTCGGCAGAAGGAGCGCCGGTTGGCGCTGGGGGAGGCATGGCACGAGAACCACCTTGTGTGCGCCGGAGACACCGGCGATCCCTGGCCTCCCTCGAAGTTCTCGCAGGCGTACCACGTCTTCTGTCGCCACGTCGGCGTGCATGTGCGCTTCCACGATCTGCGGCACTCACACGCCAGCCAGCTCATCAGGACGGGGGCGCCGGCGAAGGTCGTGCAGGAGAGGCTCGGTCACTCATCGGCGGGGTTCACCCTGAGTGTGTATGGACACCTGCTGCCCGGCATGCAGGCGGATGCAGTCGCGAAGCTGGCCGAGGCTCGCGCCGTTGCACGCGCTGAGCTGCGCAAAGAGGCGGCGAGCGGCGCCTAGCTCCTGCCGCGCCCTCTCGCGGTGCTAGGCTTCGCAGACACGGTTGGCAGACGAACGGCTGGGGAGCAATGAGGGAAGAGACGCATCGAGATCAGGCCCACCGCCTCAAGCGCACTCTGGAAGAGGCCGCGGCTGTGCTCGCATCGGTCAGCCCGTGTCCCTTCGCTCCCGATCGAGCGCTCGATGGTCAGGGTCACTTCGACAACCGCAGTCCTCAGTGCCGCGCCCGAACCGTGCGTCATCGTCGGCCGCGCCCGTTCGTCGCTGAGATGGTGCAGTTTGTTGAGCAGAGGCGCGCCGCCGACCCGGACGCGTCATGGGCCGCACTCCAGCACGATTGGAACGCCGGTCACGGCTTGCACCCCTACCGGAACGCCGACTCCATGCGGGAGGCGTATGGCAACGCTTTGAGGAGGCACCACGGCAGCGACCGTGTGCCCGACATCTGTCGATCGTGCGTCCTGCAGCACCTGCAGAGCACAGACTCCCGGTCGCAGGGACACCGACGCGGGTAGTGCGGCTGCTTGTGCCGATGCAGGCGCTGAACTGCGCAAAGAGGCGTCCAGCGTCGTCTGGATGCACCGTGTTGTGTGCCCGGAGTGTGCCCAAAGGGGCATCTCGGGCCTCGAATCCGGAGCCTGATTCCGGAGAAACAGCAGGTCAGGCGTGGTGCCCCCGGCAGGATTCGAACCTGCGGCACATGGTTTAGGAAACCGCCGTGGGGGTGACAGCGGGGGACGAGGGGAGACGAAACCGCAGGTCAAAGGGGCTCACGGCAGCTATTCCGTCCCCGCCGATACCCTCTCGTCCCCCTCGGTTGCGGGACTTTGCGGGGAGTGTCGCATCCTCTGGACGGTCGCGACGTAGCGCTCCTGGACCGCCAGGTGCGGACGGATGTACCTTCGCTCGGTTACCTCCGACGTCTCATGTCCGTAGTAGTCGGCAATCGCCTTCGTGCCCTCTCCGAGGTCGACCATGATGCTGCCATGCGCATTGCGCAGATCGCGGAACGGAACGTAGGGCAGGGGCGTCTTGGTGTGCTCCGCGTTGAATGTCTTGATCGTCTTGCGGTAGGCGCGGGTGAGTTCGTCCGGCGCCATGGAGACCACAGGCCCGAGTCCGCGGTGCGGCAGCAGCGCCTCGACCACCCAAGGGGCGAGCAAGAGCGCCCGGCGGCTGCTCTTCGACTTCGGCTCGGTCGTCCAGACCTCCCGGCCATACTGGTGGCGAGCCTTGGTAATCGTGACCGCTCCTGATGCGGGGGCGTCGCCCGTCGGCGCCACGAGCTTCAGGTCGCTCCACTGCAGAGCGCACGCCTCGCTCCGACGCAGCCCCACTCCCAAAGCGATCACGACCGCGAGTTCGCACGCAGTCCCCGCGAAGGCGTCGAGGTACCTGTTCGCTTGGTCGATGTCCAGCGTCACCAAGTCGCGTTCGGGCACGTTCGGCGCACGCGTCCCAACGGTCGGATCGGAGGGCAGCATCCCCCAGGCGACGGCCTGCCTGAGGGCCGTGCGGAGCACCACGTAGGCGTGGTTGCGAGTCTGATCCTTCACCTTTTCCCGGAGCATGCGCGCGACCCACATGTCGATGACATGCGGCGTGACCTTCGAGAGCCTTAGGGACCCGAGTCGAGGAACGACGTGGATCCTGACAACGCTTCGGTAGCCGGCCATCGTGGTCCGCCGGAGCCGTCCCTCGGCCCAGGGCAGATACCGCTGCTCCAGGTACTCCTTCAAGGCGATGGCCGAGGGCGGGCCTGCGTGACCCTCGGCGGACAGCATGCGCGCGAGCTCCTGGTCCGCCTCGCGCGCGCTGCCTCTAAAGTGCCGATCAATCTCCCGGCGCCGCCCCGTTTCCGGGTCGGGCTCACATGGAACGCGGAGACGATGGAGCCCCGGTGAAACCTCCACGCGGGATCCGAGAGCGCGGCGGGTCACCTCAGTCGCCCGGCTGACAGTCCGGTTCGCTCTCGCCGATCTTCGGCAGGAAGTACGCCGGCCCGCCCTCCGGCTTGAGCACCTCTTCAAACATCAGGATCTCGTCGGCCGACAGGGGGCGCTTACCTGTCTCGAGTCGGTGGACCATCCCGATCGATAGCGACGGCATCCCGTGCGCCGAGCACCAATCGTCGAGTGCTCTCTTCATGGCCGCCGCGGTGGGGTACCGCCGGTTGATACGCGCCTTCTGGATTCGATATCCGAGTTCGGGCAGGTCGAGCATGTAGACCGTCGTCGCTTTCAGCCTCGATGCCGCCCGAAGCCCTTTCTGATCCGCCATGTACGCCTCTTCGTCGATGGACAGGACAACCCGCGCTTCTGGCTCCATTCGTCTCCCTCGATGCGGATTCTAGCTCTATAGGTCACCCGGTGCAAATAAGGTACACCCGGTGACTGACATTTGCATGACCTAATCTGAACCGAACCCTTGTGTGGTGCAACCCGGAGTGGTTACATAGCGGCCGGAAGTGCTACCGAGTGAGAGAAAGCGCCATACCATGGAACTCGAGTACTCGGTCGGTGAGGCGGCGAAGGCAATCGGCGTCTCCAAGAACTACCTGTACGGGCTCATCAGGTCAAAGAACGTCCCCTATCACAGATTTGGTCGGACCATCCGCATCCCCAAGAGCGGGTTCGTTCGGTGGCTCGACACGACTGCCGACGAGCACATGGAGTGGGAGGCAGATCTGTGAAGGCCCCCGAAATCTCAGTGGCGCGCGTTAGGGCGCTCATCGACGAGCGCTGCTGGAACCTGGCGGACCTCGTCACGGCGTCAGGCGTGAACCGTGTCACGCTGGCACAGCTTCTCGCCGGCCGCAGAGTCTCTCGGACAACGATCCGGCGCGTCGCCGAAGCCTTCGGCGTGCCGCCATCGGAACTGCTCATCTCGCTCAGCAGTCCGGTTTCCGCAGCCAAAGCCGCTGGTCCGGGCTGCGCGCGATGAGCGAGGACACCGCTCTCGCGATCTGTCAGCACGAGGTGCTGACTCCCGCCGACATCATCGCGCAAGTCGCGCTCATCCAGCAGGTCATGGCGGGCGTCATGCACGAGGGTGAGCACTACGGCAAGATCCCCGGGTGCGGCGACAAGCCCAGCCTGCTCAAGCCCGGCGCCGAGAAGCTCGCCATGACCTTCCGCCTCGCGCCGAGCTATCACCGCGACGTCGAGAAGCTCGATAACGACCACCGCGATTACGTCCTGACCTGCACGCTCACGTCGCTGGTCACCGGACAGGTCGTCGGCGACGCGATGGGATCCTGCTCCACCAAGGAGGGCAAGTACCGATTCCGCACCGGCGAGGTCACCTTCACCGGCGAGCCGGTCCCGCCCGCCTACTGGGATCTGCGCAAGGACAAGCAGGCTGAGGCGATCGCGCTCCTGGGAGGCCGGGGCCACTCCACCAAGAAGAACCCGGACACCGGCACATGGGAGATCGTCGTCGCCGGCGAGAAGGTCGAGCACGACAATCCGGCCGACAACTACAACACGGTGCTGAAGATGGCGCAGAAGCGCGCCTTCATCGCGGCCATTCTCTCGGCCACCGCCGCCTCAGACATCTTCACGCAGGACATCGAGGACCTGAGCGACGTCCCGCTCACCGCGGTCCAGCTCGCATCATCAGACCAGATCGCCGCCATCGAGCGGATTTGGAAGGCGTCGGGCAGGAGCGTCCCTGCTTTGCGCAGCGCGCTCAATACGCGCTTCCATGTGCGCGCCGCCAAGGACCTTACCGCCGAGCAGGCTGCCACGGTCCTGGACGGAATCGCGCCGAAGGATGAGCGCGTCGCCACCGACGCGGATCCGGAAGTGACGTGGCCCGGTGAGGGGTCGCGGTCATGACCGCCTCTCGCGTCGGGTTTGGAATCGGTTTCGGCGGCCGGTCCTGCCGGTCCCAGGTCACCTGCGTGCTCGACGACACCGCGGGCATCGGGCTCTCAGGCGAGTCCGCGATTCTTGGCATCGCCGAGGCGCTCGATGTGAGGGGCCGATGAACCTTCTCGCCATCGACCCCGGTCTCGCCAACACCGGCCTCGTGCTGTTCGAGGGCCGCCGTGTCGCGCGCGCCCTCACCGTCCGCTCCAAGGCCGGAGCGACCTGTCCCCAGTTCGGTCCCTGCGTGACGCGAGTCGAGCACATGGCCGCCGAGATTGCCGAGGCTACCGCGGAGTGGCCGCGTGCCGATGTGCTCGCCTGCGAGTCGTACAAGGACATCCCCGGTCATCTGCGCGCGGCGAAGAACCGCTGGACGACTCCGCTCACGGTCGGGCTGCTCGTGCCCGTCCTGCGCTCGCTCACGGACTCCGGCGAGATCGTGTGGCAGGACCCGGAGACGGTCATGACCGCCTACGCGCAGGCGATGCGGCTCTGGGCCCTGGGACAGCACGGCATCTGTCCGGGAGACGAGGTGCTGCGCAACGAACACCTGCGGAGCGCGGCCGCGCACGGTCTCCACTACCTCGCGATGCAGAAGACACGCCGGTGAGTCGCCCCGACGCCATGATTCGCGCGCACTCGTGGCTGGATGCAAACCCGGACGCAGAAGCGCTCTTGGTGAAGTGGCTGCGTGAGGCCATCGCTGACCACAAGACTCCGCGCGTCAAGAAGGGGATCGAGCGGCTCAGGGACGAGTGTCACCTCGACCGCGATGGCAGCCCGTACGCGGTCGACAACAGCTACAGCGGTCCGCTCGCGCGCATCCTCGTCGGCCGCTATCCCGACCTTGCCGGGAAGGTTCCGATGCGTTTGTCGAAGTTCGACCCGCCGAGCTCGAGGCCCCACGACGATCTGCCGCCTGAGATCGCCGCAGCGTGGGTAGTCGGGCGGCTGCTGTGAGCACTGCGATGTCGCGCGAATGCAGGCTCGCAGATTTCTGCGGCGCGTTCGTGCGGCGGAGTCCGCGAGGAGGCGGTGCCGCGGCCATTTAGCGACCCATCGGCTCACCGCATCTGGAGGTCCCCATGCAAGTCGGTCCCGGCACTCAAAGCACGTCGTTCTGGTTCATGCTGCTCTTCGCGGTGCTGTCGGCCGCCGTCGCGCTCAAGATCATCCCCGCGAGCGTGCCCGTCCAGGCCGACGCCATGACGCTCGCCGGCGTCATCCCCGTCGTCTACGGCGCCTATCGCACGGTCTTGCACGTGGCCGAGGGCATCGTCAGCGCCATCAAGTCCAAGCCGTAGTCGTGCCTGAACGCGTCCTGCAGATCGACGACCTGAGCGTCCTCGACAAGCCTTGGGACGTCGAGGGCGATCGGCTCACGGCTCCGATGGTCTGCTATCCGGACGCCGAGACGCTCATCGCCCGCTGCGGGAGCGAGTCGTGAGCCGGCGCCGGAACATCTCGACCGACATCTCCCTGGACGAGAAGGTCGACGCCGTCGCGCAGCGCAGCGACTTCGCGGCGTTGCTCTACACGTGGATGATCCCGCACGTCGAAGAGGACGCCACCATCACGGGCTGCCCGAAGCGCCTGCTCGCCCTGGTATGCCCGTACCGCCGAGACAAGACGCCGAAGGACGTCGAAGAGGCGCTCGCGATCATCGAGGACGCCGGACTGCTGGAACTGTGGGATCGCGGAGCTGAGGTCATCTACCTTCCACCCGCGTCCTTCTACAGCTATCAGTCCAACATCCACGCCGACAAGCGGCGCCCGCCGCTCAACAGCGAAGAACAGCGGGAAGCAGCGGACAACGCCGCTTCTCTTTCTCTTTCACCTTCTCCTACGCCTTCACCTTCAAGAGACAAGGTCTTGTCGATAGCACGCGAGACAGAAGCCCCTCACCCGGTGCGCTCGTACTTCGAGGAGAAACTTCGCCGCGATGCCAAGCCCGACGAGATCCGCTCGATCGTGAAGTGGTGCAGGGCGTTCGGTGAAGAGGCGACCAAGCAGGCGATCGGGCAGGCGGCCGTTCAGGGCGAGCCGGGCAACATGCGGCTCATCGCCCACATCCTCAAGGCCGAGACGCAACAGGAGGCGCGAGCGTGAGCGACGGGAAGCTGGAGCGGTCGTACTGGGACGGATTCGTCGGGCGAGACCTGACCGATGGCGAGTGGTCGTGGGTCGCGCGATGGTTGCGCGTCTACGGCATGGGCAACACCGAGCAGGCGATCGACGAGGCAGCCAAGCGTGGCAAAGACATGAACACCCGCTACGTCTCCGGGATGCTCCGCAAGTGGCGTGAGCAAGGCAGTGTGACCAGGTGAGGGGCTTCGGGAAAGCGCACGCGTCCGAAGGAGCGGAGGAGGAGTCGTGACGCTTAATCCCCTGCACGGGCCGAGCCAATGCGCCAAGAACCGACGTTCGAAGCACGATGCGCGGTGTGATCTAACGAAGATGGACGCAGAGCGAACCGCTCACCACAACCTCGGGAGTCCCGAACAGGTGCGGGCGTGTATCGAAGCTCAGGAGTGCCCGATCTGTGGGCGCGCGGGGTGGAGGTCTCTCGCCGTGCATGCGCACCTCGCCCACGGGATCAGCGCCGACGACTTGCGGGAAGCGGCCCACCTGCCGTACACGACGCCACTCTGCTCGTCGGAGTTGTCGGACGAAATGCGGCTCCGAGACAACACGTCGCACCTTCCACAGGGTCAAGGAGCGAAAGCGGAACGTCATAGAACGAGCCCCGCTCCTCGGCAGACTCGCAGGCTCACTGAAGAAGAGCGCGCTGCGTGCGCAGCCCGTGCCAGGGCCAACTTCACCGACGATCAGCGTAGATCGGCGTCCCGCCGCCAGCGTGAGGCGGTCGCGAGAGAGTACGAGCCGAAATACCGTCGGGCGGCCGCCATGTACGAGAGCGGCATGCGGCTGCAGGATGCAGCCGAAGCGGTCGGCGTGTCTTGCGACGCCCTGTCCCGCCAGATGGCCAGATGGGCGATGCGAGAGCCGAGGATAGGCCATCCCCGCGCCTTGAGGGACGCCGATGAACTCCGGGCGCTGGAGATGCTGGAGGCGGGGGCGTCTCAGGCATCGATAGCGCGCGCCATGGGCGTCTCACAATCAGCGATCCACCGGATGGTGGCAAGACGGAAGGACTCCGAGGCGTCCGAAAAGTGGTACGCGTCAGACTTCAAGGGGGCCGCGTGACCATTCGTCGCGAAGGGAGTGCCGCCGAGCGGAGGGTGGATGATTCCGCGCGGATGATTTCAGGCCCGTGGTCGTCGGGCGAGATCCGCTACCTGCGCGGACACGCGAAGGAAGGATCAAGAGCCATCGCTGAGGCCCTCGGTCGCACCGTCGCTGCGGTGGAGCGCAAGGCGCATCGGATGCGCGTCGAACTGCGCAAGCCTGGATCCAGGCGCGGCATCATGCTCAGCCAGACGCGAGGCGAGTCGTGGACCTCCGGCGAGAACGCCATCTTCCGAACTCAGGCGTTGTCCGGAGCGCTGTCGCTCTCGCTGATCGAGCGCAGGATCGCGGAGGACGCCGCCAACCCTCCGGCCCTGTGCCCGGCATGCGGCAGGTGGCCGGCGAGACACACGGCCAGCGGCCTGTGCTTCACCTGCTACGCCGAGGAGCGTGTGCGCCAGTACCACGAGATCGAACAACAGCGCCGGGCCCAGCGTGAGATCCAGGCCGCGGCAAAGCAAGCCGAGCGTGCGGCCGAGTGCTCGGTGCCCGGATGTAGAAACGACGCCAACGGCACCGGCGGCCTCTGCTGGACCCACACCCGCGTGGCACGGAAGCGGGAGCGGACGTGAGCCGTCGAAAGTACAACCGGCCGATTGTCGACGTATCCAAGGCCGCCGAGCCGGAGGAGATCAGGCGCCTACTTGAGGACGGCATCTGTCCGATATGCGGCTGCGGTCCCTACCGCGTCGTCGCAGGCCATGCGCACCGGGTCCACGACGTGGACTGCCATGTGTTGCGTGAGATGGGACATCTCACGAAGTCCGCGGTGATCTGCGACGAGGACCATCACCTGCGGATGGTTGCTCGCGGGAAGGCGAATCCGGACGCGCTTCGCGGGAGTGACGGGTGCCGACACCCCCGCACGCTGTCGACCGCAGGGCGGGAGTCCCAACGCCGCAAGGCCCTGGGGATCTCATCCGAAGTCCACCAGAAGGCGTCAGCGGAGGCTCACCGAAGGCACTTCGAGGGTCGCGTCGCTCCGGCGCTCGTCGTTGCCGAGCGCCTGCTGCGGGGAGGCTCTACGCTGCGCGCGGCATCTGCGGAATCGGGTCTCTGCCCGGAGACCATAAGGCGCCATCTTCCTGCGCTGGTCGCCGACGCTCGCGAGCGGTACGGCAGCCGCGCGAGGCGGTCGTGAGGACTCCGGTACCCAGTCGCACCTGCCTCGTGTGCGGGCGCATCACCGAGGACGGCACCGCGAGATGCGCCAAGCACAAGCGCGGAGGCGCCAAGTCGACCTTGTGCGCGAAGTGCGGACGGCTCACTGGCGGGTCGACCTACTGCCCGGAGCACACGTTTACCGAGGAGAAGCGCCGACGCGAATCGCAGAAGTGGCGGGAGGGTTATCGGGATCCGGACTACGCGCGCAATCGAGCGAAGCGCTACGAGCTCGCCGGCGGCAAGTGCGAGGACTGCGGGACCAAGCTCAAGGGGCGCCTGTTCCCCGAGGGGCAGCCGTGGGAGTGCGATCACGTCGATCCGCTGTCCGATGGCGGGACTAACGACGTGGCCAACCTCTACTGCCGATGCCTGCCCTGCCACCACGCCAAGACCCGAGTAAGCCGACGAGCAAGGAG
>Ga0073936_10004790_pt1 | contig 18544 bp, 11 predicted proteins | sample AliMusrvi5mmetaG_FD_87041 | JGI IMG/M metagenome (GOLD analysis project Ga0073936, IMG submission 87041) | Freshwater lake bacterial and archeal communities from Alinen Mustajarvi, Finland, to study Microbial Dark Matter (Phase II) - Alinen... | ecosystem: Environmental > Aquatic > Freshwater >... | reverse complement strand
GCAATACCTCATGAACCGAAATGCCCGGGTCACAAAAAACTGATCCGCGCTGCTGACTTCCGCGCTACCCGCCACGCGCCGGCAAACGGGTTCCGCGGAATGGGCTAAACTGTTACCGGCGTTGGTCCAAACATCTGCTGCGGGCAAGGGACTGCCCGCAGCAACCTTTACCGTAAGTTGCGGTTTCTGCTAGAGTGCTCCGCATGCGCGATTTTGCTCCTCTTTTTTACCCGCTGCTCCTGGCAGCCGTAAGCGTGTGCCTCCTGGCGGGATGCCAGCCGGCAACACCCCCACCATCCGCCCCGCCGCCCGCAAAAACACTGCTCCAACTCCCCTTCACCGCCGTCAACGGTTCCAATGCCCTGGCGCGCGTGACCGCGCTGTGCGCGCTCGGGCCGCGCGACGCCGGCACGCCCGGCGGCGAACGCGCCGCGTTGTGGCTGGCGGCTGAATTGCAACGCGACGGCCTTTCGCCACACATGGACACCTTCACCAACGACACACCCTCCGGTCCCCTCGCCTGCCGCAACGTGCTGGCCACAGTTCCAGTCTCATACTTCCGAAAGTATGAGACTGACACGGACTGCATCGTCCTGCTCTCCCATTTCGACACCAAGACCGGCATCAGCAAGGACTTTATCGGCGCCAATGACGGCGGTTCGTCCACCGGCCTGCTGCTGGAACTCGCCCGCGTGCTCCACAACATGCCGCTGCGCCAGTGCGACGTGCTGTTCGGATTCCTCGACGGCGAAGAGTGCCGCGTGCAGTACGGTCCGCGTGACGGATTGCACGGCAGCCGCCGCCTCGCCGCGCAGCTCGCCGCCGGAAAACGGAAGGTCCGCGCCGTCATCCTGCTTGACATGATCGGCGACCGCGATCTCACGGTCACGCTGCCGGTCAATGGGTCCAAAGAACTGACGCTGCTGACGCTGCAGGCCGCGGAAACCGCGGGCGTGCGCAACAAGTTCGCGCTGGCCGACAGCCATGTCCTCGACGACCACCAGCCCTTCCTCGACGCCGGTTTCCCGGCCGTGGACCTGATCGATTTCGTCTTCGGCAGCGCGCCGGGGCTGAACAACTACTGGCACACGCCCGCGGACACGCTGGACAAAATTTCGGACGCCAGCCTCACCGCGGTCGGACAGGTGATTGTCGAAATGCTGCGCCAACTCGACGCGCAATAACGCGACCGCGTCACCCGCCCCGGCCTATGCCTCATGCATCACGGCGCATTCGTTGGCCCAAAGCCATACACGAGGATTCTCATGCTGCCCGGCATAATTTTCGGGCGCGGCCGTGGCACGCCAGGCGTTGTTTCCGACTGCGGCTCGAATTTGGCACTGGCCAGATAGATCCGGTGCGTCTTCGGATCGAGCGCCATGGTCCGCGCGCTGCGTTCGGTCACAAGGGTCTGCGCCACGGTAAGTTTTTTCTGCGCATCTTCCCGTGCGATGGTGACCGTCCCTTCGCCGCAGGAACTGAAGACCAGCCGCGTGCCGGGATCGAACGCGTTGGCATCGAGCCCCTGCCCAATCGGCACCGTGGCCAGGACGTTCCCATTCGTGCAGTTCATCATCACCGTCAGCTGGTTGTGGCAGCCGATGAACAGCCGGTGTTGCGCGGGGTCAATGGCCATGCCGGCGGGTTCTTCGCCCGGCGCCGTCGTCCAAGCGTTGACGATCCGGTGCGTCCGGGTGTCGATGGCAACAACTTCGTTCTGGTCTTTGATATTGCAATAGACACGGCCAATCTCCGGGTCGGCTGCCGCAAACTCCGGTTTGCCCGGCAAGGCGATCGTGGCGATCACGTTGGTTGACGTGGCATCGAAGACCGTCGCCGAATTCCCGCGGCCGTTGAAGCTGTAGACCTCGCGCCGCCCCGGCTCGTACAGGATCGCATCCGGGTTTTCGCCGGTTGGCACCTGCGCCAGCGTCCGCAGGGATTTGAGGTCCACGATGCTGACCGTGTTTCCCCGGCCATTGCTCGCAAAACCGCGTTGCAGCTCCGGTGCAAGGGCAAAGCCATGCACACCGGGCGTATCGGTAATCGCGCCGACAACCGCATCCTGGTCGAGATCGATCACCACGATCATGCTGGCATGCGTGACGTACAGCCGGCGCGCGGACGCATCAACAGACAGGTAATCCCATCCCCCCTCGCCGGCGATCGGGATTTCCTTCACGAAGCGGTACGGCGCATCCGTGCCGAGTCCCCATCCGCCGCCTAGCGCCTTGATCAACTGGACGCTGGCCGTCAGTTGCTGCATCCGGAGGTTGATCGCCGTTTTCTGATTGCTCAGCAGCGTGGTTTGCGCCGTAATCACGTTGAGGTAACTGTCGATGCCGAGCTTGTAGCGGTCGCTGGCCAGCGTGAGGTAGCGCTGCGAGGAGGCGACCGCCGCGTCCTGCTCGCGAAGTTCCTGCGACAGGATCCGCAACGCCGCCAGATTATCTTCGACTTCCTGAAATGCGGTCAGTACGGTCTGGCGGTAGTTCGCCACCGTGCCCAGATAGTTTGCGCGGGCTTGTTCGGTGACGGCATCGCGCTTCCCGGCGTCGAACAGTGTTTCTGACAGCGCCGCGCCTACTGACCAAACCAGATTTGGTCCCGCCAGGAGATGCTGCAGCGCAGAACTCTGATATCCCGCCCCGCCGCTCAATGCAATCGCTGGGTAATACGCCGCGCGCGCCACGCCGATTTGCGCGTTGGCCTCCGCCACGCGACGTTCGGCGGCGGCAATGTCGGCACGGCGCTCGAGCAGTTGCGACGGCACACCGGATGGAATCGCGACGGGCATCGCCGCCAATGGATTGGTCGCAATGGAAAAGGTCGAGGCGGGCTGACCAAGGAGTGTCGCGATGGCGTGCTCAAACTGCGCGCGCGAAATTCCCAGGTCGGTGCTCTGCGCACGCGTGAGGTTCAATTGCGTTTCCGCCTGCGCGACATCCTGATCGGACGCGATTCCCGTTTCATGCCGGACTTGCGTCAATTGCAGCGACTCCGCATACGCCAGCACGGCCGAATCCAGGAGTTGCTTCTGGGCATCCAGCACGCGCAGTTGAAAATAATCCGCCGCCAGTTCCGCCTGCATGGTCAAACGGATGTTCTCCAGGTCGGCATAGGTAGCCTGCGCTTCGAGCGTGGCGGCCTGCACCGTGTTGCGAATGCGCCCCCAGGCATCCAATTCCCAGGAGGCATCGAACGGCAGCGCGAATTCGTTGATTGCAGGAGACGATCCCCCATGCGCGGCCGACGACTTCGACCGGGAAACGAATGGCCCGACGCCAACGGTCGGATAATATTGCGCACGGGCTTGTTTCACCACGGCGCGCGCGGCCAGAAAATTGGCGAACGCCACGGCGACGTTCTGATTGGACACAACCACTTGCTCTTCCCATGCGTTCAACTCCGGCTGGCCGAACAGTTCCCACCAGTTGCCGCGCAGCGTGCCGTCCCCGGGCTCCGCCGTTTTCCAGCCATCAAGCGCGTTTTCTTGTACGGGAGGAAGTTCCTTGAAGGCCGCAGGCGTTTGAACCGCGGGTCGCGCATTGTCCGGCGCAAAGCTGCAGCCAGGCATCCAAGCCAGGCACGCAAATGCAACAGGCAGCAGCCGGAGAACTGCGGCGGCGACAGCGCGCCGCCCTCCATGTCGCAGGTCATGCGCCCCTGGAGCAGAAAACTGGAGGGCGCCGCGCCGTCGGCGCCGTGTTCCGCAAGTGTATTCCGTATTCATGCCTGTCTCCCTACTTGCGACATCCCTAGTGTCGTCACCGGCGTAAACGCCGCCGCTTTCTTCCCGCGCATCCGCGCCCACCAGAGACGCAAGCGATCGAAATAAAGGTAAACCACCGGCGTGGTGTAGAGTGTGAGTATCTGGCTCATGATCAAGCCGCCGACAATCGTGATGCCGAGCGGGCGCCGAAGTTCCGCCCCCGTGCTGTTGCTGATTACCAGCGGCAACGCGCCGAACAGCGCCGCCATCGTGGTCATGAGAATCGGACGGAACCGCAGCAGACAGGCCTGGAAAATTGCATCCCGCGAACTCTTGCCTTCCTCGCGTTCCGCCGCGAGCGCGAAATCGATCATCAGGATCGCATTTTTTTTCACGATGCCGATCAGCAGCAAAACCCCGATCCCCGCGATGATACTCAGATCCGTCCCCACGCCAATGGGAAACAGCATCAGCGCCAGCACCGCGCCCACGCCGGCCGAAGGCAACGTGGATAGAATGGTGCAGGGATGAATGTAACTCTCGTAAAGGATGCCCAGCACGATGTAAACAGCCGCCAGGGCCGCGAGCAGCAGGAACGGTTCGCTGGCAATGGTGTCCTGAAAAGCCTGGGCAGTGCCGGCAAAACTACCGCGGATCCTCCCCGGCATACCGATGGTTTGCTGCAATTTCTGGATGTCCTTGACGGCGTCGCCCAGCGCCACGCCCTTTGCGAGGTTGAACGAAAACGTCACCGCTGGAAACTGACTTTGGTGATTGACGGAAATGGGCGCGGTCGTGGCCTCGTAATGCGCAATTGCGCTCAGCGGCACGATCGAACTGCCGCCCAGATGGTTGGTGGCGCGCAGGTAGATGGCGTTCAGCCCCTCCGGGCTTTTCCAGTACTGGGGATCAACCTCCAAAACAACATGGTACTGGTTCATGGCCATGTACATGGTGGAGACCTGGTTCTGGCCAAAGGCATCGTACAGCGTCGCATCCATCATCTGCGGCGTGATGCCCAGACGTGCCGCCGTGGCGCGATCATAGACCAGCGAAGCCTGCAAGCCGTTGTTCTGCTGGTCGTTGTCCACGTCCATAAAGCCATGCAGCTTTTTCATTTTTCCCAGCATGATCGGCGCCCATTTCACCAAGTCATCCAGATTTTCGCTTTGAATCGTGTACTGGTACTGCGCCCGGCTTGCCCGTCCACCCATGCGTAAATCCTGTCCAGCCTGTAATCCAACCGACGCGCCCCGCACAGCCGCAAGTTTGGGACGCAGGCGGTTGATGACCTGACCCGCGTCGATCTTGCGCTCTTTGAGCGGTTTCAGCGCCAGGAAGACAGATCCGCCGTTGGCCGCGCCGCCGCCCCCGGTGAAGGCGGCGACATTTTCCACCGCCGGGTCATCCTTGATGATGTTGACGATGCGCGCCGTCGCCGCCTGCATGGCCGGGAACGAGGCGTCTTGCGCGCCCTGAATGCCGCCCATGATCGTGCCATTGTCCTGCTGCGGGAAGAGCCCCTTGGGCACGATGGCAAACAGATAAATATTCGCGCCGATCGTACACAGCAGCACCCCCGTGGTGATGGCCGGATGACGTAGGACAACCGCCAGACTCCATTGGTAGCCGCGCAACAGCAGCGAGAAACAACGCTCGCTCCAGCGATAAATCCGGCCGTGATCCTCCGGCTTGCGATAGCGAAGCAGGCGCGAACACATCATGGGCGTGGCGGTCAGCGACACCACGAGCGAAACCAGGATCGCCGTCGAGAGCACGATCGCAAACTCGCGGAACAAACGTCCCACATACCCCCCCATGAGCAAAATGGGGATGAACACCGCCACCAGGGAAATACTGATCGTCATGACGGTAAAGCCGACTTCGCGCGCGCCTGTGAGCGCCGCGTCCAACGGGCTCAGACCGTGCTCCAGATGGCGCGTAATGTTCTCGATGACGACGATGGCATCGTCCACCACAAAGCCGGTTGAAATCGTCAACGCCATCAGGGAAAGATTGTCCAAGCTGTACCCGAACAAATACATCACGGCAAAAGTACCAATCAGCGAAACCGGCACCACGATGGCGGGAATCAGCGTGGCGCGCGGACTGCGCAGAAACAGGAACACGACCAGGACCACCAGCCCGATGGCGATGAGCAGCGTTTGCTCGATCGCGCGAACCGAAGCGCGAATCGTGGTCGTGCGGTCAAGTACCACGTCGAAATGGATGGCCGCGGGAAGGGAAGCCTTGAGCGACGGCATCGCGGCCTTGACCCGGTCCACCGTCTCGATGATGTTCGCGCCCGGTTGCCGCATGATGATCATGGAGATGCTCGGCTTGCCGTTCACAAATCCCGCGGCGCGAACGTTTTCGACCCCATCCTGCACGTTGGCGACATCCGACAGCCGCACCGCCGCGCCGTTATGATAGCTGACGATCAGCGGCTTGTAGTCGGCGGCTTTGAGCAATTGGTCGTTGGCAAGAATGTCGGCGGTGGTGGCGCCATCGGCAAGCTGCCCCTTCGGCAGATTGGCGTTTTGCCGGCTCAACATCGCGCGCACGTCTTCCAGACCGAGCCCGAAACTGTTCAACTGGGTCGGATTGACATCCACACGCACCGCCGGCAGCGCGCCGCCGCCGATGTTCACCTGACCGACGCCCTGAATCTGGAGCAAGCTCTGTTGAATGATCGTGGAGGCCATGTCATACAGTTTTCCCCGATCGTAAACGTCCGACGTGAGCGCCAGGATCATGATCGGCGCATCGGCGGGATTGACTTTGCGATAGGTCGGATTCCCCGGCAGGTTCGACGGAAGATTGGCGCGCGCCGCATTGATGGCGGCCTGGACGTCGCGCGCGGCGCCGTTGATATCGCGGTTCAGATCGAACTGGAGCGTGATGGAGGATGAGCCCAGATAACTGGCGGACGTCATCTCGTTCACGCCGGCAATGTGGCCAAGTTGCCGTTCGAGCGGCGCGGCGACCGCCGCCGCCATGATTTCGGGGCTGGCGCCCGGCAAGGATGCCTGCACCGAGATGGTCGGGTAATCCACCTGCGGCAGGGGCGCCACCGGTAGTTGCCGGTACGCGACCATTCCCGCCAGCGTCAGGGCGACGGTCAGCAGCACGGTCCCGACCGGCCGGCGAATGAATGGCGCGGAGATGTTCATGCTGGGAAGGCTGTAGGCTGTAGGCTCTTAGGCAGATTCGACTTCATGGGGTGTGGATCATTCACCGTTGCGCCGTCGCCGCGCGAATCGTGCGGCAAGGCGGTCGAAATACAGGTAGATGACCGGCGTCGTGTACAGCGTGAGCAGTTGACTCACGAGCAGACCGCCCACGATGGCGATGCCGAGCGGCTTGCGAAGCTCGGCGCCCACGCCATTGCCCAGCGCCAGCGGCAGGCCGCCGAACAATGCCGCGAACGTCGTCATCATGATGGGGCGGAAACGCAGCAAACACGCCTGGAAAATCGCCTCTTCCGGCGGCTTGTGCTCGTGGCGTTCCGCATCCAGCGCAAAGTCAATCATCATAATGGCGTTCTTTTTGACGATGCCGATCAGCAGAATAATGCCAATCAGCGCCACCACGCCCAATTCGGTATGGCAGAGCAGCAGCGCAAGAATCGCGCCGACGCCGGCCGATGGCAGCGTCGAGAGGATCGTGATGGGGTGGATGTAGCTCTCATACAGGACGCCGAGAACAATATATACCGTGATAATCGCAGCAAGGATGAGCCACGGTTCGTTCGCCAGCGACACCTGGAAGGACTGGGCCGTGCCCTGGAACGACGCCTGGATGCTCAGCGGCATGCCAATCTCTTTTTGCGCCTGCTCAATCGCCTTTGTCGCATCTCCCAGCGCCATGCCCGGCGCCAGATTGAACGAGATCGTGACCGATGGGAATTGTCCCTGGTGGTTGATGGTCAACGGCGCGATTCCCGACTCAAAATGTGCGAACGTACTCAACGGCACGGCGCTACCACTGGTCGAATTAACATAAATATCCCGCAACTTGGATGGATTGCGCTGAAATTCCGGCATCACCTCCAGAATCACGTGATATTGGTTCAACTGCGTGAAGAGCGTGGAAATTTGCCGTTGCCCGAAGGCGTCATACAAGGCGTTGTCGATCGCTTGCGGCGTGATGCCGAGCCGCGACGCGGTGACGCGATCGATGACGAGCATCGCCTGCAAACCGCGTGTCTGCTGGTCGGTCGCCAGATCGCGCAACTGCGGGAGCTCCGACAGTTTGTTCATCAGCTTCGCGGTCCAGAGGTTCAACTCCTCCGCGTTGGCATCTTCGAGCGTATATTGGTATTGCGTGCGGCTGACACGATCCTCCACCGTCAAATCCTGGATCGGCTGCATGTACAGCGTGATGCCTTCCACCTTCGCCAGGGACGGCTGCAGCCGGCGCATCACGTCCGTGGCGCTGATTTTGCGCTCGGCCAGCGGCTTCAGGTTAATCAGGATACGCCCGCTGTTGAGCGTCGTGTTGATGCCGTCCGCGCCGATGAACGACGACAGGCTCTCCACGGCCGGGTCCTGGAGGATCACGTGCGCCAGCGCCTGCTGTCGTTCCGACATGGCAGCGAAGGAACTGTTTTGCGCCGCTTCCGAGATGCCCTGGATCACGCCCGTGTCCTGCACCGGAAAGAACCCTTTGGGCACGATGACATACAGCCAGAGCGTGAGAACCAGCATCGCCACCGCCACGAACAGGGTTGCGCCCTGGTGCCGGAGCACCCACTGCAGCGTGCGCCCGTAAAACGCGATCACGCGGTTGAACACGCGCTCCGAGGCGTCGTAAAAACGGCCGGGCTTCGCATCGGCTTTGGCGCGCAGCAGCCGCGAACACATCATCGGTGTGAGCGTCAGCGACACGACGGCCGAAACGAGGATCGTCACGCTCAGCGTCACCGCAAATTCGCGGAACAGCCGCCCGACGATGTCGCCCATGAACAGCAGCGGAATCAGCACGGCGATCAGCGAAATGGTCAGCGAAATGATGGTGAAACCGATCTGCTCAGCGCCCTTGAGCGCGGCTTGCAGCGGTTTCTCGCCCTCCTCAATGTAGCGGACAATGTTTTCGATCATCACAATCGCATCGTCCACCACAAAGCCGGTGGAAATGGTCAGCGCCATCAGCGTGAGGTTGTTCAAGCTGTACCCCAGCAGATACATCACGCCCAGGGTGCCGACGATCGAGAGCGGCACCGCGACACTGGGAATGATCGTGGCCGACAACGTGCGCAGGAACAGGAAAATCACCATCACCACCAGCGCCACGGTCAGCAGCAGCGAGAACTCCACGTCCCGCACCGACGCCCGGATCGTGATCGTGCGATCGGTCAGAATCGACACGTCGATCGACGCCGGCAGATTGGCCTTCAGTTGCGGCAGCAGCTTCTTGATGCTGTCCACCACCTGGATGATGTTCGCGCCCGGCTGTCGCTGGATGTTGACAATCACCGCCGGTGTCTCGTTCCACCAGGCCGCAAGTTTCGCATTCTCCACGTCATCCACGACCTGAGCCACGTCGGACAGCATCACCGGCGCGCCGTTGCGGTATGCCACCACCAGCGCAGCGTAGTCCTTGCTGCCAAGCAACTGGTCGTTGGCGTTGATTTCATACGCCTGCTTGGGTCCGTCGAAATTGCCCTTGGCCTGGTTGACGCTGGCCTGCTGGAGCGAAGTACGCACGTCCTCCAGGTTGATGCCGTAGGAGGAAAGCGCAGTGGGGTTGGCCTGGATGCGCACCGCCGGTTTCTGGCCGCCGCTGATGCTCACCAGCCCCACGCCCGGCAACTGCGAAATCTTCTGCGCCAGCCGGGTGTCGGCAAAATCTTCGACCTGCGCCAGCGGATAACTCTTCGATGACAGCGCCAGCGTGAGAATGGGCGCATCGGCAGGGTTGGATTTGCTGTAAATCGGCGGAGAGGGGAGCCCTGCCGGCAGGTAGGTCTGCGCCGCGTTGATCGCGGCCTGGACTTCCTGCTCGGCCACGTCGATGTTCAGGCTGAGCACGAATTGCAGGGTGATGATCGAACTGCCGCCCGAACTGATCGAGGTCATCTGGTTCAGGCCAGGCATCTGGCCGAACTGACGCTCCAGCGGCGCCGTGATGGCCGAGGCGGCCACATCCGGACTCGCGCCCGGATAAAACGTGACCACCTGGATGGTCGGATAATCCACCTGCGGCAGCGCCGAAACGGGCAGTTGCCGGTAGGCGACAAGGCCCGTCAGCAAAATGGCGATCATCAACAGGGACGTCGCCACGGGCCGCAGAATAAATGGGCGCGACGGACTCATTGTGGATGGTTCTTTCGCCCGGTTGTTTTCGGTGCGTCCGCGCCAGTTCCGGCCTCCGCTTCGACCCGGCGGGTTTCATTGGTGGCCGGACGCATCTGCACGGTGGCGCCGTCCGTGAGGCGGCTGAAATTATCCGCCGCCACGACAACACCCGGCTCGATCCCCTCGACGGCCGAAACATTCCCATCCGTGGTGCCCACCGTGATCGGGTGCGTCGCGACCGTCTGGTCCGGTTTCAGCAGGTACACAAATGCGCCCTGCGCGTTGCGTTGAATCGCCGCATTCGACAGGAGTGTGGCGCCGTGCAAGGTATTCACCAGCAGCCGCACGTTGACGAATTGATTGGGAAAGAGCGCCTCGTCCTCATTCGAGAAGAAAGCCTTCAACTTGAGTGTGCCGGTCGCCGTGTCAATCTGATTGTCGAGGGTTTCGAGCGTCCCCGTGGCGAGTTTTCTGACCTGTGCGCGGTCAAACGCGTCCGCAGCCATCTTGCTCCCCGCGCGCAATTGCTGCTGGATTTGCGGCAGGTAATCCTCCGCGACGCTGAAAATCACCATGATCGGCTGCAATTCGGCGATCACGACCAATGGATTCGCATCGCTGGCATGGACAATATTGCCCGCGTCCACCAGGCGCAATCCCACACGGCCCGAAAGGGGCGCGGTGATGCGGCAGTAACCAAGCTGGACCTTCGCGTTATCCACGAGGCCCTGATCGAGTTTCACCGCCCCTTCGTATTGATGAACGATCGCAACCTGCGTGTCGAGCAATTGCCTGGGTATGGCGTTCCTGGCAAAGGCTTCCTTGTACCGGTCCAGGTCGAGGCGCGCATTTTCCAGCAGCGCGCTGTCACGGGCGAATTGACCTTCGGCCTGGAGCAAGGCCGCCTGAAACGGCGTGGCGTCAATCTCCGCCAAGGCGTCGCCCGCATGAATCGACTGCCCTTCCCGATAATTCACCTGCACGAGCTGGCCATCCACGCGGCTTTTCACCGACACCGTGTTGCGCGCGGTCACCACGCCCAGCGCGTTGACGTAGATACCGATGTCGCCTTTTTGCGCCGCCGCCGTGGCGATCGTGAGCGGCGGGGCCGCAAACGCTTTCGCGTTTCCCGATTGCGGTTGCGCCCGATTGGGGGAACAGGACATCCCGCCAATCGCGAGAACGAGCAGCGCCGCACCCCCGCCCCGTGCCCAATGACGGCGCGGGCGGAAAGACGCGTGTGGAGATTCATTGGAATGCACTGGAATCCGTGTGGCTTCAGACATGCTTACCTCCGTGCGATTGTCGCTCGTCGTTCGTATTTTCCAACAAGGCATCCGTCGCCATCTTCCCGGCGAAGACCCGTTGCAAAAATGTCATCGCGTGGGTGATGACCGCCAATTCATCGCCACGCAGCGCCGACACGCGCGCCGCGATCGAGGCCTCGGTGAACGCGTGGGCCACCCGCACCTGCGCCTGGCCGCGCGCGGTCAAACGCAGAATCAGCCGCCGCCGGTCTCCCGCATCCCCGCGCCGGATGATCAGCTTGCGCGCCACCAGCCCGTCCACCAGCCGCGACATCGAAGGCAGCGCCACGCCCACGTGCGTGGCCACATCCGACAACGACGATCCCGGGTGGCGCCCGACGAAGTTGAGCGCGCGGAATTGCGGAACCGAAAGCGAAGCCGCGCGGCGAGAGCGCATCTCGTCCCGCACCGTCCGCATCACCAGCGGCACCGTCCGCAGGATTTCCCGCGCCGCCTGTTCCGGCGCGCCGGCCATTGTGTAGTTACCATCACTCATAATTGCAGATGCTAAGTATATGGGCGGGGCGACGCCGCGTCAAGGGGTGAACGAACTTTCGCCCCTTCCCCGCCAGGCGTCGCAGAGCTCCGCCCTCCAAACTGCGCGATCCAGAAACAAATGGAGGGCGGAGCTCTGCGACGCCTGGCGGACGGGAAGCGAAAGAAACGGCGCTCGCCGAATTTCCAGCAGGAAAGCGCCAGATCTGGCGGAGTGCGCGCTGCCGAAGAAAACCTCTATCCCTGCGCCCCGGGACGCAGGCGCGCCAGGCAGCCGGTCGGGCAGGCCTCGACACATGCCAGCAGCACGTCGCGCGGCACGTCGGACCACTCCCGCCCGATGGGCGGACCGATCCGCATGTCGAAGCCGCGGCCGTGAAAAGCCGGGCCGCACGAAGCGCCCAGCTTGACGGCCGTGCGCACGCAAATGCCGCAGAGCACGCACTTGGCCACCTCGAACACAATGTCCGGCTGCGCATGCACACGCCCCGGCGGCGTGCGTTCGCCCGACAGGTCGGCGGATGCGGTGTGGCATTGCGTGCAGAGTTCGCGAAAGCGGCAGGCGTCCTTCTTGAGGCATGCGCAGCGCAGGCAGCGTCCGGCCTCGTAACGCAGATCGTCGGCGGCCAGCGCGACGGGTTGCTGCCCGCCAGCTGGCGGCAGGTAGCGGACGCCATCGTCGACATCGGCCAGCAGCCCGGCCAACGTCTCCCGCGGCAACTTTCCAGCGCGTGACTGGAAACGTTCGTGCGGCTTGTGCGGCAGGTGGCCGGTGGTCAGCCAGGCGCCAAGTTGTTCGGCCATGGCGCGTCCGTGCGCACAGGCCAGGACGGCGATGCGGCAGGGCTGGATGGCCGCGCCTCCGGCAAAGACCTTGGGATTGGCGGTCTGGTGCGTATGCTTGTCCGCAACCACCAGCCCCTTCTGCGTCTGGATTCCGAGCGCCTCGGCCAGCGGCGCGGAGGCCGCCCCCGCCGCCAGCACCAGACCATCGCAATCCGTCAGCACGCGCGCCGCGTCCGCAGGTGCCAGCGGCGCGCCCAGGGACCACGTCACGCCCAACGCGCGCAGGCGCGCCACGTCCTTCTCGAATTCTGCGGCTGGAAGACGCGTCTTCACATTCGCCAGGAGCGCATCGCCCATGCCGGGCGTTGCTTCGAGGATGTGGCAGACATGCCCCTGCCGGCGCAAATAAAAGGCGGCGGCCAACCCGGTCGGGCCGGCGCCCACGATGGCGATCCGTTTGCCGGTTTCCGCCACCGGCGCAGGCGCAAACCGCCCCTGCGCGCCGGCAAAACGCTTGGCCGCGCAGATCGCGACCGGCGCATCGATCACGGCGCGGCGACAGGCCTTTTCGCACGGCGCCGGACAGATGTGCCCCAGCGTCACAGGGAGCGCCAGCCGCTCCAGCACCGTGGCCAGGGCGGCGGCGTCATCGTCTCCCGACACCTGCTCCAGCATGGCCGGAATGTCGAAATGGCAGGGACAGGCAGACTGGCACGGCGCTTCGCAATCGGCCGCGTGATTGCTCAGCAGAAGTTCCAGCATGGTGCGGCGCAGCGCCAGCGCCTCGGCCGCGGTGGTGGAGATGCGCATCCCTTCCGCGGCCGGTGTGGCGCAGGCGGGCAACAGACGGCCGGCGGCCTCCTCGCGCACGGCGCAGATCATGCACCCGGCCAGCGAAGTCAGATCCGGCCGGTGGCAAAGCGTGGGAATCGACACGCCAATCGATGCGGCGGCATCGAGGATCGACGTGCCTTCCGGAACGGTGACGGGGTGGTTGTCGATGACAAGAGTGGGCATGCTTTCACTTTCCGCGGGCGGAACGGTTGCGATTCATATGCGTCAAGGGGCCACTGGCCGTTGTGCGGCGTCATTCATGTCGTTGGCGGCTGCGCCGCGTCATTGTTTAGGGGTAGTGCAGTGCAATGCGGGATCAGCGGCGGTCTACGAACGCGGTTTCTTGCCGCGTGTTGGTCTTTTTCGGAATGTCAGACGTCCGCCGAGTTCGTCCACATCCGCAAGATCCTTCGGCCGCCCCGCAGCTTTTTTATTGGTGACGAGATCCCGCCGTGAGATGAACTGCACAGGGACCTTCCCGTAATGACCGGGTACACGACGCCTCCAGACCGCGTCAAAGGCAACGCCACTGATCCGATTCAAAAGTTCAATTCTCGTCGGCGGCACACCGAGTCGGAGAATGCTTCCGGGTTCGGCAAACGACGTCGGATCAAGCGATCTTTGTGGAATTCCGAACGCTTCCAGCGCCTGGCAAACGCGTTTCACATTTTCTGGAGTGTTTCGGAAGAGCACATCCATGTCATAGGTGGCGCGCACATAGCCGTAAAAAGCCACCGCATAGCCGCCGACCAGGACATATTCAACGCGCAAATCCCCGAGTAACTTCAAGAACTCTTCGAAGTCGCTGTGGATATTCATCGTTCCGCATCCTTGCGAGTTCACATCGCAGGTCTTCGAGCAGGGAAAGTCGTTCATCAGGGGTAAGATGGCGCGTCAGATCGACACCGCGTTCCCGGATGCCCAATCTTCCAATGCTCAATACCCGTTCAACCGTCATATGCATTCCCCTGCCTGATACATCTCATTGGTAACGCAATCGTACTGCCAAGTCAATAGCGACACAAATTCCCGGAGCCGGCGGGCATACACCACCTGCCACCCTCGGACAGCCGCGGCACCAGCCGTTGGGTTTCTTGTCTATCCTGTTTCTTGACGCCAAGCCATTCTATTGCCGCTGGCACATCGCCTGGCCATGATTCTCTGCCAGTTCCTTGATGCCTTCGAGGGGTGACTTTCCGACCGAATAGCCAAAGGTCTGGATGAACCTCATGAGAACCGCGATGATCCAAGGTAGGCCGGAATGCGTGTAATCCACGAGATGCATGAGGCGGGTCGCGGCCGCCAGGGGAATCAACCGAAACTCTTCATCGACATACCCGCCATTCCGAAAAACCTCCCCGGAGAACCTCGTCCGTACACGTTGCAGCGGTGCGTAATCCACAACTTCACACCAACACTCGTGCGCCGGCCTTCCGCTGAACCGAAACGTGGCTTTGTACCGAGTTCCCAGGCTGACGGGCGAGTGCCTCGACTCGCACTTCACGCACTTGGGATTCCACAGTTCCATCAGCGAGGGGTCGCTCAGGATCGACCATACCTGGGCGGGTGAACCCCGTATCGCCATGTCTTCTCGAAGGATCATCTTCTATGCCTCGGCGCACGTTATTTCTCTGGCGCGGCGCGGGTAGCGACGTCGCCAGCCGAAGTTGGCCGGGCAATCCCCCTCATCGCCAGATGGTTCCGCATGGCGTTCATCAAGGTCCGATCGCGCACGTCGTCAAATGACAGGCTGTTCCGGAGTGTCCGGTCGTAGAGCCAGACAGGGCGGAGTCGATGATCTTCCGGTTCGCTCATGTATCGCGGGTGGATGTGGGCGTGCAAGGCCGGATCGGTATTGCCAAGGATCTCGTAATTGACTCGGTAGGCATCGGTGGCGGCAAGCAACGAGTCACCGACAGCCGCCATGTCCAGCAAGAATTGCGAACGTTCTGAGAGCGTCAGGTCGTTCAGATGACCAACGACTGGATCGGCCAGCAGCAAGGTATAGCCCCGGAAGAACTGATGATCGCCGAGGACGACCCATCCCGATCGGACTCGACAGACGACGCATGGATTCTGACCTGCCCGTGCCAGTTCAACCCGCTCGTGAATCAACGTCTTCATCGCTTCCTTCGTTTGCCCAATCGTCGCGGCCATCATGCTAAGGCGCGGAAGCGCCGCAAGCATGCATCGCTTGGTTGGCGGAGTTGTTGACCAGACCACGACGATCGTGCCGACTCATTTGTTATCGCTCACGGATGGTTTATACCCGAATACCTCGGTGAAATGCTGCCGCCTCTGTGTGTTAGTCGTATCGAGGCGGATGGCGTAAAGCGCGTACTCCTCTGCTCGCTTACGATTGTTCTGCTTTAGGTACTGGGTACTCGCGAAGTCGACGGCAGAGAGTGTTCGTGCGTCATCTGGCAGTTGTCTGACAAACTCCTCAGCGCCTGCAAGCGCGGTAGCGTCATTGCCCTTGTCCTTTTCAATCAGGAATCGCTCGTATGCGATCGCCGGGAGATTGGGCGCCAAGAGACCAATTTCATCGAGCTTCTTGGCGGCCAGATCGAACTTCCGCTCTTCCCTCAAGTTGTCCGCATCAGCAAGAAGCTTGGTTGCGCGGTTTGGGCCGCGGATTTTTCCGTCCATCATGCTGAAATGGCCGTCGAACCGGTCAATATCGAATGCTAGAACGATCGGAGATATTCGCTGATCGAGTGCGTGGATGTTCGAGGAAATGGCGCTCAGGACCTCTGGCGTGGCAGCCTGCCGTTGTAATCGCTCGTTCTCCTGTTGCAGCGTCGTAATCTGCTCGTTCTTGAGTTCTGTCACGCGCAAATGGAAGAAGCCCCAGATTGCGGAAACCGCAACCACTGTTGCTGTGATTGTTGCCCACCTTGACGTCGGCTTCATTTCTGTTTCTCCCAGTTGAACTATTATATCAGCCTCAGTTGAAACTGTGTAATAGCACGGAAAAATGACACACATCTCAAATAGTCCGCCGGCTGAACTTTGTACGATGCGAGATGTTTGTACTATTATACATGCGCACCCGTAGTAAATAATAGGATTCCTTCGCCCGCGCCGCAAGACTGCAAGCGGCCCCTGGCGGGCTTGTCCCGCCGGAGCCGAAGTTCGGGCGAAGAAAGGCGGAAGAGAATCGCAGGAGAGCGCGAGGCAAGCCCGAAATGGCATCCTCTCGCGCAAAGCCGGAAGGAAGACTCCGGTTTTGCTGGTTGCGCCGTTGTCTGAACTTTCGCTCCGGCGGGGCAAGCCCGCCGGGGGCGGATTTCCGAATCCGATGGCAATTGCGGCGTCCCGTCAACCCTGTCCGCACGGGCCGCCTTCGATCCTGTCCCCAAAAGGGCGAACCGTGTCGCGGATCGGGTTCTCTGCCGGGAAGAGACGCGTCAGACCGGCTCGGCTGCAAGGCTTGAGCCGAAGGGGCTGGACTCTTGTCCGCCCCGAGGCGAAAACGCCGCAGACCCGCCTCCGTCAATAGACTACGGCGTGGCAGGCGGGCCGGCTTGCCGCGCCGGAGCCTATCGGCGAAGGCGAGTATCACGCGCCTCTTCCCGGCCCGATCCGCGCCACGCGCGGTGCGTCAGCCGCCCCCAGCAGCCTGTTGAAAGACCCCGGCGGCGACGGCGGCGCGCCGCCCTCCAGACAGGGCGATTTTTCATGCAACTGGAGGGCGAGCCTCCGTGCGAGCCGTTTTCAACAGGCTGCTAGCCTGCCTTACGTCTTTTTTGCCGCCAGCAACTTCAGCAACCCCCAGATCGCGAGGAAGGTCGCCAAGGCAGGCCAGAACGCCAGCGCACGGGCGAGGACGGACGGGCGGCTGAACTCCATGACCAGTTTCAGCGTGCCGCCCTTCTCGCCCTGCAGGCTGCGGACGAAGCTCAGTTCGCGCCCATGCTCCGGCATGGCGATGTTGATGGCAGCCCCCTGCCCGGCCGCCGCGGCCTGCTGGTCCACGATCCGCCGCGACACGCGGTCCAGCGCCGTGCGATCCTGCGCGGTGAGCTGCTCCTCGACCTGCGCCGCGAACTGCGGGTTGAAATTGCCGCCGTTGAACCCTTCCTGCGCCTGCGGCGTCTGCTCGTCGAAGATGTTGTGTTCCTGGCGCAACTCCGCGCGCCGGTTCACCAGCCCCATCTTCACCTGCTGCTGCGCCACGTTGCGCAACTGAATGCGGGCGTCCTCGTTCAGCGTCTGGTCGGCCTGCGACGAGTTCACCGCCAGTTGCAGGGCCTGCTGCGCCTCCTTCTGCCGGCCGCTGCTCAGCAGCCCGCCCACCAGTTGCAGGTTGTTGACGGCCACGCTCCGGTTGTTGTCGTTGACGCTCTTGTTGTATTGCTCGTAGTCGGACTTGCCCCAGCTTTTGACGCTGGCAACCACGGACGGCATGTCCAGATCGCCCTCCAGGAAGGTGTACTGGAACTCCGGCGGCACGAAGAAATTCCACGTGATGTCGCGCAGCGGCACATCCGGAAAACGCGGCGCGCGCAGCGTGCGGCGGCCGCCGAGGGTGCGGCCTTCGAGTCGGTCGGCGTAGATAAACATCACGGAAGTCGTCTTATCCACCGTGAGGTTTTCCAGCGGGATGTTGAGCGTGTCGCCGTCGCGCGAGGCGCGCACTTCCGCGCCGTTCACCAGCGCGGCCCAGAGTTCGCACGTCGGGGACGGCATCTGCAGCTTCAGGAAGCGCAGGTCGCCGACCTTCAGATCGATCGTGGCCTGCGTCAGCATCTTGCCGCTGCTCGACAGCACGGTGACGAACTGTGCCTTCTCCACGCTCGCCGGGAGGACCGCCGCGGCATTGTGGCGCACCACCGAGAGGCCGCAATGGTAGTCCGGCCGCAGCACGCGGTAGCAGCGGATGGCGCCGGAGAGATCGCCCGCGCCGAAAATGTCCGGCAGGCCGCGCGCATCCTCGGGCTGCACCCCCTCGGTCACGCCGCGCGGTTCCACCTGCACGCGTCCGCCGCCGGTCACCACCAGCCACGCGGCGGTTTGCCGCGCCGAGCCGAGAACGTCGAACGCGCCGATGGTCACGCCGCCGCTGGCGGGATCGTACGGCTGCTGGTAGAAGCAGGTCAGCGCGTACT
>Ga0073936_10004782_pt1 | contig 18559 bp, 14 predicted proteins | sample AliMusrvi5mmetaG_FD_87041 | JGI IMG/M metagenome (GOLD analysis project Ga0073936, IMG submission 87041) | Freshwater lake bacterial and archeal communities from Alinen Mustajarvi, Finland, to study Microbial Dark Matter (Phase II) - Alinen... | ecosystem: Environmental > Aquatic > Freshwater >... | reverse complement strand
CCAGCATCCCCTGGATCACCAATATGCCGCCTTACGGCATGAATTACTCGCGACGATGCAGGCGGTCGGCATTGCCGCCTGAACGACAACATGTTGTCGTAGAAAGGCCCATTAGGGCCTATAGTATTGAAAAATCGAGAGAGAAAATGGAGAAATAGCGTTCAGACAATTTGTATTGCTCAACGCTCCTGCGCCTTGTGTTGCATCCCGGCGCCTCCTGGGCCGCCTGGCGGTGCTTGGCGAAGAACGAGGAATTCGTGCAGGCCGTGCGGAATATTACCAATACCGGCTGGCTTACGGGCGTGGAAGCCTTCGCCCCTGTCGCTGCCTGATCCGTCTGCCTGCCGGGCGGAAGAAGGGGAGGGAGAGAAATGAATCACCTCCTGTGTCGGCAGTTCGAATACCCTGACAGTAGTGTCACAGCTCACGCCGCCACCGCCACCCGCACCAACGACCTTCAGAATCGATGTGGATGCCGATCAATGGATGATATCCGAGAAGGCAATCTATGGACCGGCGATCAAAAAAGTAATGCCGCTTATTAAGACGTTTCTATTAGATGCGTATGGAGGCGGGCTAGCAGATAGTATCGATATCGTGATCACCGGGCACTCGCTCTTCGATGAAACTTCTGCCACGAGGATCGCCAAAAGGGACAGTGTGACAAGATTAGTGGCGCTCCTTGGCCTCTTAGGTACCGCAAATGGGATATTTTATGAGGAAACGGATGAATGTGTTATTACCGTGGCGGTCGATAAAGTACTATCCGCCCAAGAAATTGCCGAAAAGATAAATACATTTAAGGAAGCCGTTGGGAGCGATGATGGAGCCCCAACCTTCTAAAGGAAAGGAGTACCTATGTCGACCGCACGATCCACGTGGCGTTTGGGACACTTGCTGGGTCTTCTCTGGGTAGCTGGTGTCGCGGGGGTAGCATGGGCTACCCCGCGCCTAAAGCTGGAACGGAAAGAAATCGTCACCGTCCCCGATGTTGCCGTCACACATGTCTATAGTGCCGCAGGGAACGCCCCGGTCTTTTATCTGCTGCCGCAGGGTATACAGACCGCGATCATGGAGGGGGAGAAAACCCTCGGCACTTATGATGAGGTGTTCCCGGAGACCGTACGCACCGATGCCCATGACATCACCGCTGTCGTGCGTGTCGGCGAGCAACGCGCCGTTATCTACAATCGCCGGGTCAGCCCGTTATTCGATGCCGTGTTGCCCGGTTCTCCGCTGTTAAGCGATGGCAGTGTCTATTTCGCCCGTGACGGCCAACAGTGGGCCGAGATGATTATTGATAACCAGGACCAAGGTCGTCTTCGATCATATTACACACGTATCGAACCGGAAAGCATTCACGAGTGGAAGCGTCCCGGCCCCTATCATACGACGGAGTATGAAACCTCGTTCATCGGTTATCATGACAAGAAACCGTGCGTCGTCTGTTGTGATAACACGCATACCGAACGGGTTTTCGACGAAGTGACGCCCCCGGTCATAACTGCGGATTTCGCCCATTTCGCCTATTCCGCACACGAGGGCTGGGAATGGATGATCGAGTTGGACGATCGCGGCTCGATACCCTTTGAAGCGGTTACGTCGCCGACTATCATGCCAAATGGCAAACTCGTCTATTTCGGCGCAGCCAAGCACGGGCGGTGGAGTCTGATGCGTTTTGGTTGGTTGAAGGTCGGGGCTGATGCCAAAGTTCAGCCTGATGGCCAAAAAAAGATCATCCTATATGGTCCGGATGGAAAACCGTCGGGAGCGGTCTTTACCAATGGTAAGACCTTTTTCGATGTCGATGCAGCCGGCAAACCGTGTGACCAGATCGGCGCGCCGGTGATCAGCCCCAATGGCACGCGGGTGGTCTACCCGGCGCGCCAGGGGACGAACTGGTTCCTGATGGAAGGCGACCACGCCGGCGCCGCCTACACAGCCATCGGCGTCGCGCAATTCAGTCCGGACAGCGCCCATGTGCTGTGTCCGGTACAGACGCAGGGTCGTTGGCAGTTGTTGCGCGACGGCGCCCCACTCGGTCCCGTCGTCGATGAACTGGGGCGCGTGCAGTGGAGCCCGGACGGCGCCCACGTGCTGCTGACCGCACGCCAGGGGACGCAGTGGCTTGTACTGCGGGATGGTTTGCCGGTTGGCCCTCCCGCGGATGAACTCGGTACACCGCTCTGGAGCCCGGATAGCGTGCGTGTTTTGGTGTCCGCCCGCACCGGCACCCACTGGGCGGTGATGCTCAACGGCGTGCCCGGCCCGGCCTATGACGCCGTCCAAATGCTGACCTGGAGCCGGACCGGGAAGAGCTATGCCTATGCCGGCCAAGCCGACCACCGCTGGTATCCCGTCTTCAATGGTCTGAAGGCCTCCGGGTTTACCGGCATCGTTGGTGGGTTTTTAAACATGGAAGAGTATGGAAGAGTCACCCCCTCGGGGCATGATCTGGAACTCTGGGTTTTCCATGCGTATGAGCCGGCGGATCCCGGATCGATGCGTATTCTTGATCTAAATGCCCTATTGGACTATTGACAATGAAAAGAGAAAATTGTAGAGTTCTGCAGGCGTTTGCAGTGCGGGAATTGCGGTGTCCACCCCCGGGTCAATCCTTCGCTGTATCCCATATTTTACTCTTCAACGGAGCATCTCATGAGTTATGCCCTTCCCTATGATCCCCAGACGGCCCCCCGCCTCGGGGTGGTCTACAACTGCATCGGCGCCTTCAGCACGCCCGGGAAAAATCAGGCGGAAGCCAGGTTCACCGCACTCTTTGAGGCGCTGCGCGCGGAGGGGGCCATCGCTTCCGATTCGCTGATCGTGCCGCGCATCTTTGGTCCGCATGAAGCGGAACACGTCGCGGATACCTTCGCCGCGAAGCGCGTCGACGGCATACTCATTTTCAACAGCGCTTTCCCGAACGGACATGTCTTTCCGACGATCGCCCTGCATCCGCAGTTGAGCCGTACGCCGCTGATTATCAGCTCCGACTTTGAAGCGGAACTGGGTGATCGTGAGTGGACCACGAATGCCTGGTGCGGTGTGATTATGAACAACTACGTCGCCAAGCGCATCGGGCGCTACATTCGCCCGTTGGCGGGTGATCCGAGTAGCCCGGCTTATGGCGACGACCTGCGCCTGTTGCTCAACTGCATTCGCGCCATCGCCCTGGTACGGCGGGAATTCCTTGGGCGGTTCGGCGACGCACCGGGTGGGTTTCACTCCGCGACCATGGACCAATTCACCTATCTGCGGACCTTTGGTACGCGCCTGGATACGGTCGACTTATTGAGCATCATGGATACCTATGAGACCGGAAAAGCCCGCGGGTATCTTGGCGAGGCCACGTTCACCACCGACGAGGTATTGGCCACGGTGGCGGAGATGTGCAGCGGGCGTCCGTGTAGTGTGTCGGCGCCCGATATGGAGAAGGGCGCGCGGCTCTACCATGCGTTCAAAGCCACGGTACAGGCCAACGGGTTCACTTCCGTGGCGGTGAAATGCTGGCCGGAATTATATGCACCGAAGATGCCTATCGCCGCCTGTTTCCCCATGACCTGGCTAATGACCAAAGGCGACGTGCGCGCGGCGTCTTGCGAATCGGATTGCGGCACGGCGGTCATCCAGAGTCTGGCTACCTTGTTGGCCGGTCAACCCGCCGCCTGTCTCGATTTCGTCAATTACACCGGGCGCTGTAATTGTGTGGAGTTGGGGCATTGTGGCGTGGGCATTGCCGGCCAGATGGGTGACGGCGAGGAGCTGGCCTACAAATCGCCGGACCGTCAGGGTGGCGAACCGGACCACGCCCCGGCGCTCATTGGGCAGTTTCAGTATGGGCCAAAGACCGGTGTGGCCATCACGCAAACCGTCGCCGGCGACTTCAAATTATTGGCCTTCACCGGGGATTCAAGTCCCGAGACCAACCAGCACAAACTCTACAGCGCGGCAGATATCCTGTTCAATGAATACCAACAGTTGAGCGAACTCATCCTGACGCACGGTTTTCCGCACCACCTGGCCGTCGCCGGCAAAGACATCATTCGTGAACTGGCGGAAGTCTGCGGTTTCCTGGGCGTGGAATTCTTCAATCCGGCGTAAGGGGGCACACCGATGCGCAAAGTCACATTTATTGGCGGGGGCAGCGCGAAATTTGTCACCACCTTAGTACGGGATATGTTCACGTTCCCGGCGCTGCGGGATCTGCACATCACCCTGATGGATATTGATGCCGCACGCCTGCACCGGACCGAACGCCTGGTGAACCGCATCATTGACGAGCAGCAGTTGCCGGCAACCGTCGACGCCACCACTGATCAGCGCGCGGCGTTGGCGGGGGCGGATTACGTGATTGTCACCATCATGGTGGGTGGGTTTGAAAAATACCACAGCGACAGCGTGATCCCCATGAAATACGGCGTGCTGCCCACAGTGGGCGATACCATTGGTCCCGGCGCGGTGTTTCGCCTTATCCGCACCCAACCGGTTCTTCAGCAGATCGCCGACAACCTGCGCGAGGTTTCGCCCCATGCGCTGGTTCTCAACTATTCCAACCCCATGGCCATGAACACGCTGGCGTTGCACGATGCCGGACACCCACGCGTCGTGGGCCTCTGTCACAGTATCCAAGGAACGTATCGCGAACTGGCAAAATGGGCCGGCGTCCCTGACGACGAGATCGATCAAGTTCACTACACGGCAGGCGGCATTAACCATGTCAATTTTTACCTGACGCTCACGTATAAAGGTCAGAATCTCTACCCGATGTTGCTGGCGAAGAAGGATGAGATACTTGCTGAGCACCCTCATGAGCGGGTACGGTTTGCGTTGCTGGAATACCTGGGACATTTCCCGGGTGAGGGACCGCATCACCAATCGGAATACTCCCCCTGGTTTCGCAAAAACGAAGCGACCGCGGAGGAGTATCGGGTCGAGACGATGTGGGGCTACAATTTCGACATGCAGTTGAATGAATGGCTCACCGCACAGGTACAAAAGCAACTCGATGGCGATGCGGTTGAAGAATGGCGTCGCAGCATGGAGTATGGCGCCTATATTGTGCAGGCGCTGGAAACCGGCGCGCCGCTCATGTTTTACGGCAACGTCTACAATACCGATCTCATCACCAATCTACCCCGCCACGCGGTGGTGGAAGTTCCCTGCCTGGCGGACGGCAATGGCATCTTCCCCTGTCACGTGGGTGACGTGCCCCCACAGTTAGCCTCATTACAAGCCCAGCATATTTATGTACATCAACTGGCGCTGGAAGGCATCAAACGGCGGAGTCGTCGCCTTATTCGTCAGGCGATCCAGGCCGACCCACTCACCGGAGCGATTTGTACGCTGCCGCAAATCAAGGCGTTAGTGCAGGACATGTTCGCGGCAAACGCGGAGTATGTGCGAGACTGGGCGCCCGAGGAGTAAGTATATGGGGCATGTAACCTGCTTCGGTTCGCCGAAGTGGAATTTAGCCCTTCTCAAAGATGAAGTTACATTCGAAGTCAGCACACATTTGGCGCACGAGCGCGGAGTCATGAGTCGTACCGAATGGTCCTCGCGAGCACCGGCCAGGGATGGCCGGATCACCTGATCTTCTGCGGGAGGCAAGACGACGTGGCTGGATACTCCACGTCGATATCCTTTATGAGGTGCTCGCGAGACCATTCGATGTAACTCATGACTTCGCGCTCGCGCGCCAGGCTAAAAAGGTAACTGATATTGTTGACGACAAACAAAGCTGACCGTCGTCAACCCGTTGAACCGGGTTTTGGATAGGGTGTATCATATGAACCAGCGTGCGGCCTTGCGCGCCATACTCCATGGGGAACGTCCCGAAGAGCTTTGCCAGTTCGAGTGGGGCTATTGGTGGGAGACGATCGCCCGTTGGCGCGCGGAAGGGATGCCAGCGGACCAGGAACCCTGGGAAGCGGCGGGTATTACGTACTATGACCGCGTGCCGGTTGCAACGCGTTTTTATCCGGGTTTTACGACGGAGGTGCTTTCCGAAACCGCGGAAACACGCACGGTGCGCGATTGGATGGGGGTGATCAAGGAAGAGTCGAAAACAGCGACGGCGCTCCCGCGTTTCTTGAAGCATCCGGTTGCCTCGCTGGCGGATTTCGACGCGCTCAAGTCACGTCTCGATCCCAACACCCCGGGACGCTTTCCGGAGCAGTGGGAGGCAGTAGTCCGCACGCTCCCCACGCATGATTACGCGCTGGTAATGGGCGGTACGGAGATCAGCTTTTTCGGCTGGCATCGTGACTTGATGGGTGTCGAAAATCTGCTGGTGGCGTATTACGATCAACCCGAGCTCATCCACGCCATCAGCGAGCAGCACCTGGCTTTTCTGAAAACGCTGTATACGCGTCTGGTGCGCGAGGTGCAGTTCGATTTCATCTTTATGTGGGAGGACATGAGCTTCAAAAATGGTCCGCTCATCTCCCCGGCGCTCATGCGGGAATTCATGCTGCCGTATTACCAGGATTTTATCAGCTATTTCAAAAGTCTGGGTGATTATAAGGTTCTGGTGGATTCCGATGGCGATGTTCACCAACTCCTCCCGCTCATGCTGGAAGCCGGTGTGGACGGTATGCTGCCGTTCGAAGTGGCGGCGGGGATGGATGTGTGCGAGATCCGTCGGGAATACCCGGAGTTGATCATCGCCGGCGGGATCGACAAGCGCGAAATCGCCGGTGGACGCGCCGCCATTGATCGTGAGCTGGAACGCGTGTTGCCGTTCATGTTCGCGCACCGACGCTATCTTCCCACGCTGGACCACCACGTGCCGCCAGAGGTGAGTTACGCGGATTTTCTATATTACCTGGAACGCACACGTGCGATATACCATGCCTGTTGCTAACCCGCTTATTTCATGAACGCATGAATATAGCGGGCTAAAACAGCAACTCGGATGAGGAAACCATGATTACCGATGCTATTCATCTTCCTGATGACGCCTTGCTTGCGGCCTTCACGCTACGAGAAACGCGCCGACAAGAGGCGCTGGCGATCTGCGACACCCGTTATGGGGCGGAGCGCATACGCATCAGCAGTTACATGGAAAATATCGGCTGGCCGGAACTCTTCGGGTTCCGCATGGAACAATTCTTTGCTGATGCGGACTTCAATTTCACCCAGCATCTGCGCCAGCAGATCTTCTGGGTAGACAATGTGCCGGATGACGGGGGTTTGGCCACCTGGATCTTCCCGGATGTCGGCATGTATTGGGATATGACGCTGTTCGGGGCGGAGATCCGTCATTCCTCGATTGGCGTGCCGGAATTCTTGCCGCACCCCATCGCGGAAAAGGCCGACCTGAAACGACTGGGCGCGTTTGATTTCTATACGACGGGCCTGATGCCGAAACTGATCGCCAAATATCAGCGGATGCAGGCGCGCAATCGCGAACTATATGGCGGAAAATTTCATCTCGTCTTTCCGAGTTTTCATCGCGGTCCGTTGGATATCTATGTGCAATTACGCGGGTATGAGAATTTTCTGGACGATGTCAATGAACGCCCGGAGTTTCTTCGGGAAGCGCTCCTGTTGCTCGCAGAGGAGCGCGCGCGCTTCGCGCAGGCCCGCCGGCAATTCCTGGGCGAGGCAGCATTGCCGGCAACAACGTTTGTCGCCGACGACTGGGTCAATATACCATTTATTTCCCCCACGATATTCCGTACTTTCGCACAACCGGTCTACGCGCGCATTCGCGAACTGGAGGGACCGGTAACCGGCTTCCACACCTGCGGGCGCCTGGAAGCCGTGATCAGCGACTTGCTCACGGTGTTCCCGGAAATGACCGGCTTGGATGTGAGTGGGTGGAACGATGTGCTGGCGCTGGATCGGGCAGTTGACCCGCATATCGACTTCGGCATCAGCTTCATCAACACGGTGACGTTAAGTGACGACATAGACGAGCAGCGCGCCATACTCAAAGTAATCCGTGCCGTGGGAACCCGCCGCAAAGTCGGGGTATGCGCACAGGCGATCGTGAAACTGTATCCCACGTATGACGAGACGATTGCGCGTCTGCAACGTTTCATCGAATTGGCGCGAAGGGAACTTCAAGAGGCTTAACAGAGGTGGAGTATGACGAAACGTGAACGAGTGCTGGCGACGATCCGGCGCCACCCATTGGATGCGCTCCCCTGGCAGTTCGATTTCACCAGTGTAGTGGCGAACAAGCTGCGTGCGTTCTACGGCACCGACGATTTACTGTCAGCGACGGATGACCATATGGTGACTACTGGTTATGCGCAAGGGAACAATGCGGACGACGTGTCCCCCGGACCCGGTTTATGGCGCAATGAGTTCGGCGCAGTCTGGCGTACCGGCGCCCGTGATGCCAACGTGGGGGATTGGGGTGATCTGGTGGCCTACCCACTGCTTGAACCCCGTTTGGACGGCTATACGTTCCCGCCGGGAGCGCGTCCCGGGCGCTGGGACCATGTCCCGGCGCTGCGCGCACAATATCCCGATCACTTCCTGACGTTGCACGGCAGCGGGCTCTTTGAAAATGCCTGGGGCCTGTGCGGGTTTGAACACTACCTCGGGTATATTTTGAGTGATGAATCCTTTGTGATGGAGATGACCGAACGGTTGGCGGATTATTCCTGCGCGATCACGGCGCAGGCGCACAATCTGGGGGCAGACGGTATCCGCATCGGTGATGACTGGGGATTTCAGGATCGGCTGATGATACCTCCCGCGGTGTGGCGCCGCATCTTCAAACCCCAATACCGGCGCATATATGCCGCCGCGCGTGATGCCGGATTGGTGGTGATGATCCACTCCTGCGGTAATATTACGGAAATTCTTCCCGATCTCATCGAAATCGGCGTCGAGGTGGTCAATGCCTTTCAGCCGGAAGCGATGGATGTGGAGTTCTGCCAGCGTGAATACGGCAACGACCTGACCTTCTGGGGTGGTCTCGGGTCGCAAAGCACGATACCAAATGGCTCGCCGGACGACATGCGCCGAGAAGTTCACCGCATGCTGGAACTCTTCCGCGCGGGCGGCTATATCCTGGCCCCCGCCGGCGCCGTTCCCACCGACGCCCCGGTTGAAAACGTCGCAGTCATCGTTGAAGTCGCGAAAGCACAATTAAACGCTTGATGGCGGCAGCAGTAGAAAGCGACAGGCGCCATGTACTCAGGACTTCGCTTCCGCTGATTCCCCTTTCCTCGGGGAGAGGGGCCAGGGGTAAGGGCGAGACGCTCGTAAGCCAAAGTCCTGATACATTGTAAGGACGGAGTGACTGATGAGTATGACAACTGGTTGTGAAAATCGCCAGGCGCTGGCGGGATCATGGAAACGGACCATCGCGGGACGGGGGATTGATTATGTCTCGGTTCCCGGATCTTACCGACCGGTCGGGGAATGCATACTGAATCACACCTTCACCTCGCCATGGGGCGACGCGGGTGGGGGAGGACGCGTGTTTCTGGTCACCGAGGGCGTGATGGCCAGCGCGGAGTTCACCCTGAACGGTACGGTCCTCGGAACTGCCGGACCCTGGGCAACATATCGCTTTGAAATCCCCGCGGGGTTGTTGCAAAAGGAGAACCAGATCACCGCGCACATTCGCGATCTGGTGGAACCGTTCGGTACTACCCCTGGGCGACGCTATGATGCCGGTCTGAACCGCGATATTTATCTGGAACGCCGTCCTGCAGCCTACATCGCCTCCGTAGCGTTCCGCCCCGTGCTCGATGCGGATTGTACCACGGCGCACTGCATGGTCAGTGTGGAGATCGACGGAGCGACAGACGAGCAAATTTCATTGGTCCTGGCAGAGCGGGACACCGGGCGCGTTGTCGCTATGCAGAGTGTACCTGCCGGGCAACGGTGCACCTTCACCGTAGACTGGCCGCGCCTCTGGTCGCCGGAGATGCCGAATCTATACACGCTCACCGTGCGCCTGTCTGGGATAACGGTCGACGAGGTGGTAGAGACGGTTGGTTTCCGGCGTCTTGAGGTGCGTGCGCAGGATTTCTACCTGAATAACCAGCGTCTGGTCCTGCGCGGCATCTGCAGGCACGAGTTTACCAGTCGGCATGGATATTCCCCGACGGTGGAGGAAGTCCGTCGCGAATTGGCGATGATCAAGCACACCGGCTTCAACTACATGCGCCTGGTGCATTCGCCGCACTCTCCGGTCGTATCGCGCATCGCCGCTGAATTGGGTCTGCTGGTTAGCGAGGAGCCGGGCACCTGCTGGCATAATCTCGGCGACCCCGCCGTAGCCGCGCCGGCGTTGGAGACGCTGCGGCGCACGGTGCTCCGCGACCGGAATGTCCCGTCCGTCATGGCATTTTACATCTACAATGAATGCGATCCCAATATCACGTATGCCAAAAATGCCGCCGCACTCTGTCGTGAATTGGCGCCCGATTGCCTGCTGTCCTTTGCCGATTCCTCCGGCCAGGATGACAAAGTGCAGGAAATGCTGCACGAGGCCGGCCTCTCTTATTATGGCATCAATATGTATACCATCTGGTGGAACGATTACGTGGAGCGCATGAAGAAGTTCACTGACCGTCCGTTGATCTTTACCGAGTGGGGCGGATGCCTGCTGCAGGGGAATCAACGACAACTCGAGCAGACTAGCGCGGCGTTCGTGAAGCATACGCAACCCGACGCTGAACCACGCATCGCCGGCTGCAGCTTCTGGGCCTGGGCGGACTATGAGGAGCATTCCCGTGCATTGCCCGCAGCCATCGATGGCTGGACCGTGGAGGGTCTGCTTGATCAACAGGCCCACCCGCGTGCGGACTTACAAACACTGTCACAGATGTGTTTTGCCATGCAACATCCTGACCCAGTTTACCTCCCGACAGTAGAAATCTTGGCGCGCCGTCCGGAGCGGACGGAAAATTGGCAACCGTTGTCGCTGGCGACTATCGCCGGCGAACAGGCGGCATTGGTCGGCGCGGTCGAAGCGAAAACACGCAGTCGCTTTACCTACCGTATGCCGGCCGTCGGCACTGTGCTCCTCGGAGGTATTCCGTTCTCCTGCCGCGAAGGCGCCAGTATTGACCCATTGCTCCTCGGCGTCGGGCGTGCGGAAATCGTCATCCCGGTGAACCGTACCCTCACCGGTCTGGCGATCCTCGGGCACGTGGCGCTGGTGGGCGGTTATCCGGCGAACGATATCTATTCGGTGTACCACCCGGACCAGGAAGAGGTGCGCGCACTCGGACAACCGGCCTCCCATTATCGCTTTATTTTCGATCAGGGAAGCGAAGATGTGCCACTGGCCCACGGGCTGCACATGCTTCGCAGCAACAACATCTGTCGCTGGTGGAAAGTCACTCCATATGCGCCGGAGACCACCCCTGCCCTGCAGATAGTATTGCATCCGTCCTATGAGATTCTGCGGTTTGATCTCTGGGAGCACATTTTCGACACCCCGCGTGTCCTGCGAGAGATTCGCTGGACACTGGACGACACGACCTCAATCCAGGCCATGTTGGCGCTGAGTCTACGTATTGGTTAGCCCGCGTTGTTCACGAAGCGCATCATGCGGTTATCCCGGCAGTGAATGACCTCATGCAAAATCCGGGGTAGTAAAGAGGTGGTTATGATTGATCCGACGGCACGCTATATCTGGAGCTCGGAGGACTCCTCTGGGCGCAACCGCTATGTCTTCTTCCGGCGTACCTTTACCCTCACCTCCGATACGCCGGCGGGCACATTGCAGCTGTTCGCCGACACGCGCTACCGGGTACTGGTCAATGGTGTGGTACTCGGGCATGGACCGGCGCGTTTCTATGTGACGCATCCGGAATTTGACACCTACGATCTCACCCCATTTTTGCAACCCGGAGAAAACGTTATCGCGGTGCTGGTCAACAGCTACGGAAAGAGCACTTATCACAGCATTGCCAGCATGGGTGGACTTATCGCCTGGGGCGAGGTGACGGATGGCGAGACGACCCTGATGCTGGCCACCGGCGCGGAATGGCGCGCGCAGGATGCCGCGGCGTATTATGCCAATGTACCACCGCTGTCGTTTGCCCTCAATCCCGGTGAGGTGCTGGATACCCGCTTGCTGCCGGAAAATTGGGCACAACCAGATTTCGATGATCGTGATTGGCTGCCGGCGGTGGCGGTGGCGGAGCAAGGACATTGGGGCGAGCTCACCGCGCGTCGGATCCCGCTGTTGGATGAACGGGAAGTCTGGGCGCACCAACGTCTCGGGGTCTGGCGAGCGGAATTTGCGGACGATGAAGACCGCTATTCCTTTCTGCTGGTCGCCCCGCATGCGCCGACGTTTCAACCGCAAGCGCGTGCCTGCGCTTTCACTTACCTTTTTTCTCCCTGTGCGCAGACCATCACATTCGGCGCATACTGGGGACGCTATTGGGTGAATGGCGAGGAGATACCACCGATACTGCGTACCGACGTCCCATTACGTCAGGATTTCACCGTTGCCTTGCGCGAAGGCTGGAACTCGTTGCTGGTGTTGGAAACAATGAGTTTCGACGTCTGGGAACTCTATTTCGGTTTCCCCCGCGCGGCGGGTATCCAGCTCTCTGCGGAAGCTGAGCTCGGATCTCCCCACACCTTCCTGCTCGCTGGACCGTGGCTGGGTGAACAAGCCCATTTGGCGGAAGGTCTGGCGGAGGTGCTGACATCTCCGGGCGCGCTTCCCGCGGCATTGGGCGCCTGGACGCCATGGTTGCGTGGGCAGACCGCGTGTTCCCCATACTTTGAACGCGGGTGGCGCCGTCTCACCCGCCTGGACGACGCGAAGACGATTGCCGCCTTCGGCGCGGATTACGCTATATCCAGCACCGACACCGCGTTGGTGTTACTCTATGACTTTGGGAGTGAAGTACTCGGTCGTCCGGTATTGACCTTCTCATCCGCCGCCGGCACAAAAATCGACCTGCATTATACTGAACGCGTAGTGGACGGCACGGCTGATCACTATTATAACTGCGTGTCGCGTCTCGCTGACCGGTGTATCACGCGGGGGGGCCAGCAGCGCTGGCAACCGTTGCATCCGCGTGGGTTTCGCTACCTGGAAGTGGTGGTGCACGGCGATATTCACGCCTTCTCCCTGAGGCATGTGGGGGTAACACGCGCCAATTATCCCGTGCGGCAAACCGGTTCTTTTGCCTGTTCCGATCCACACCTTACACGCATCTGGCAACTGGGCGCCGATACGCAGTTTGCCTGTATGGAAGATGTTTTCCTTGATTGTCCGGCACGCGAACGTGGTTTATATGCGGAGGACTTTTTCATTCAGGGGTATACCACGCGGGCGGTCTTTGGCGACACGGATCTGTATCGTCAATGCATTCGCCTTTTCTTCCTTTCGCAGGGGGAGAACGGTACGTTGGCGGGACTGGCGCCCAATGTCGGTGGCGGCACCAGCGTCGATTTCATGATTTACCCGGTCCTGGCATTATGGAACTATTATGCCTGGACCGGGGACATGACATTGCTGCGCGAGATGGCGCCGGCGCTGGAGAAGTTGTTGAATGGGTTGCACGCACTGGGGGACACGCAAACCGGCCTGGTCGATTGGCTCGGGTCATATATCGACATTTGCGCTATGGACCGCAGCGGGGTGAACTGTGCGGTTAATTGTTTCGTGCAGCGGGCCTTTGCCATCGGTGCGCAAGTGTTGACAGTACTCGGTGATGCACCGGCTGCGGCGCACCGGCAGGAGCAGGCAGACCGCCTGGCGGCGGTTATCAGGCGTGACTTCTGGGACACAGAGCGCAAAGTGTTCACTGATCGCCGTCGCATCGACTGCGAGAAGACTGAACCGTCGGTTCCCGCCAATACGCTGCCATTATACTTCGGCTTCGCGACCGAGGAACAAACCGCGGGAGCACTGGAGTATCTCCTCGGTGTCCTGCAACATAATGAACTAGTGGCGCATCCGGAGCGTGGAGACCAGCTCAATGTCAACGCCTCATTCGTTTTCTTTCCGCTGCATCTCCTCTTCGAACATGGATATGCGCGAGAAGCGGAGGCGTTCATACGCACCTCGTGGGGACGCATGCTGGACAACGGCGCGACGACATGCTGGGAGTATTTTACCGACAACGCGAGCCGTTGCCATGCCTGGAGTAGCGCCCCGACGTATTTCCTGCACGCCTATGTGCTGGGCATTACCTTTCCTGATACCGGCAACCCTGATCGCGTCAGCCTTGCACCGCACCTCGGTACGCTGTCCTGGGCGGAAGGCGTCTATCCCCATCCGCGTGGTCCCATCCATATTGCCTGGCAACTCCATGGAGACCACCTGCAACTCAGCTATGACGTACCCGACGGCGTGGAAGTGATGTTGGCCTACGCGCCGGATTATTGTATGATCTTTCCATGAGGTGAAACTATGCAAACACGTGCAGTCATTTTTCCGCGGCTGGGGCAGGCGGAATTGACAACTACCGAGATAGCCCAACCGGGGCCGGGTGAAATTTTAGTCCACAACGCCGGGTGTGGCGTCTGTCAGATGGAAAATAAACAGTTCCTGGGTTTGCTGGGTGATCCGTTCCCCGTGTTGCGCCTGGGACATGAGGGTATCGGCCACGTGGAAGCCCTGGGACCGGAAGTTACGGGATTTTCTGTGGGTGATCTGGTGACAACTTTGTGGCACCCGGGGTTCCAGGAATTTAATAACGTGCGCGCGGATTGGGCCTACGTTTTGCCGGCGCATTACACCGGGCAAGAGCGTTACTGGTTTTCCGAACCGGCCGCCTGCGCGCTGAATGGCATCTACGCGGCGCAGATTGCCGCCGGGGATCGGGTGTTACTGCTGGGCGCCGGGTATATGGGGTTGCTGCTGACGCAACTGGCGGGGCATTCGCTGGCCCGCGAGGTTGTGGTAGCGGATTTGGATGCGGCGAAACTGGCGCTGGCCGCGCAGATGGGCGCCACGCGTGTGATTGCGGCCGGCACAGAGGACGTGGCGACTGTGGCGCAAGCCATCGGCGGGTTCGACATCGTCATTGAAGCGACCGGCGCTGCGAATATGATCGAGCGTGCGGCCGGATTCGTGCGTCAGGGTGGCCGTCTGATTGTATTCGCCGACCACCGGCACCATACGGAAACTGTTGCCTGGCAAGTCTTCGGAAATTCCTGTCTATCTGTGATCTTTTCCGATCCCATGTATAACCGGGATTTTCCCGCGAATTGGCGCACGGCAATTGCCCTCATGCTGGCCGGGCGCATCGATCAAACGCGATTGGTTACGCACGCCATACCCGCGGAACGTTGCCAGGAACTGATGGAGATCGCCACACTGCGTAAGGATGGATATATCAAGGGTTACCTATCCTGGGGATGAGAAATCACTGATCAGGCTGTTCTCTGAAGTTTAGCCTTTTCAATCATGCTGTTGCAGACGAACGTCAGCACGCAATATGGCGCGCGAGCGTCTCGCGAGCACGAACGTGTGTGCTGGTGGTAGATTCAACTGCATGTTACTGCGCGGAATCAGGTCGTTGCGCTCTGTCTCACGGAACTGGGTGACGCTATTAGTACGCACGGTACTCTCGCGCATGCTCGCGAGACGCTCGCGCGCCAGGGTGAGGGAGACCGCGCCAGACACGCCTGCCAGAGCCAACCCACCCTCAAACCAACAGAGCTAAACTTCAGGGGTTAGCAGACATCCGGTTCAAGTATACGCTGGTGGTGCTAGCGCCGCGGAAGAAATGATGGGGCGTCATTCCTTATCCTTGAGTATTTCAGGTCAAGTCTATTTCATACCGAACGCGATCTCCCACGACACCAGGGTATTTTCGTTTCGCTCCAGGATGATCTCTACGATCGGACCATGTTGGGTTACCTGAGGAGTGGTGACGATGAAGCCGTCCGGGACGTAAATGCGCAGCCGATACGGAGCCTTGCCCACCACATGGGACGCGCCGGCAAGGCACAGGGTTTGTGGATCCCAGGCGACGGTTGCCAGATCGTCGGCGCCCTGGGTCAGGTGACGATTGCTGCCGACCACCTGGGGACGGCCGAGAGCCGGCCAGTAACTCACCACGCGGCAGGCGGTGGCCGGTATCTCCACCGTGAGTTGGCCATCGCCGACATGCAGGAGTTCACCGCTCCATGCATCCAGGCAGATCCAGGATTCGCCGCAAAGGCCCAGGCGGGTGGGGGTCAGCGCGACCGTTTGTATTTCCGTTGGCGACCAATTGAAGAGCGCCACTACGTCCCAGGCGGGCAGATGCGGGACGCGTACTTTCATGTCGAAGATGCCGGGTTGCCGGTTGGTGTCCAACGGGTAGAGTTCCATCGGATGGATATCGGCAACCGGGAAAATCCACTGCAACAACTTGACACGGTCGGGGTGCAGGTTGTACATGATGTCGCTGGCCATCAGCAATTGCCCGGTAATGCCCACCAGCGTCACCCAGAGGAAAGCCAGGGCATAGGTGAGGGGTTCGCGCACACATACCGCATCGGGATCGGTGTAGAACGCGATAGTATTTAACCAGAGCCAGTGCATGGTGGAGGAAATAGCCGGTTGCAGCCCTTCCCAGCCGGTGCGCAAGTCGATATCACCGCCGATACGGATCCCCTGGCAAATGCCCGCCGAGGTAAAATCGCACAGACAGTTGAGCAGGAAGCGGTCGGGACCCATCACCTCGCGCATAATTTGCGTGGCTGTCCGCATTGTGCGCGGGCCGTCGAGCGAAGGATCGTGCAGCAAACGACGATAGCGTTGATATTCGTCGCACATTCCCCCTTGCGCGTCAATTTTGATATAGTCGTATCCCCAGTCGTCGCAGATCATGGTGAAAAGGCGGCGGAGATATGAAGCGGTGGCCGGGCTGGTCGGGTCGAGATAATACCGACCCGGCCAGGTGACCCATTTGCCGTCGTCATCGGGAGGCAGTACGTTGGGAACCGGCCAAAGAATCTCTCCCGCGGAAGTGCCATCATCGCGGCGCGCGAAGAGTTCCGGGTGCGTGGCAAAGAGCGTGGAGTCACTCTGCGTAATGGGAATGAGCCACAGACCGGGGCGGAACCCCTTCTTGCGGATATAGTCGGCCAGCCAACGCATCCCATGCGGAAAATCATCGGTGCAAGTGACAAACCAGTCGCGATTTGATCCATACCCTTTGCCGATGCCTTGCCACCCATCATCAATCTGCACCCAGTCACAACCATAGGGTTGCAGGTGTTCCGCCAGCCAGTCGGTGTTGTGCGTGATCTCCTCTTCAGTGATCGCGAGATAGTATTCGTACCAGGAGCACCATCCGGATGGCGCGCGTCGGAACACGTGACGATCCAGCGGGGTGAACCACGGCAGGTTACGATGTATACGCAGGTAACTGGCCAGCCGGGTAATGCACAACGGACCACTACAGGCGACGGTAAACGTCCCGTCATCGCCAGCGGAGATCGCCAGATTATCGGCGGAGAAGACCAGCGCCTCATCCTGACGCGGACTATACAGCGCGTTGCATAACGTGCTGGTAGCTGGTCCGATGCCTAATTGCACCACGTCCGGATCAGCACCCGGCGCGACACGACAGATCAGGCCGTCAGGAAAATCGTCCAGACGTACCTGCAACTCCGCCGCGGTACGGATGTACCAGCCCGATGGTGTGGCGTCCGGCGTCAGGTGGGCGCCGGTGGCGTCAAGGATCTCCGTGAAGGGGTGGAGCGTGCGCATAGAGCCATTCCTTCCTTACCGGGCGGGTGGGTTGTCGTGCAGCACACGGCGCACTTCTCGGTTGAGCACATAGTATCCCCGGGCGCTGAAATGGCATCCATCAGTGGTGAATGACGACATTAATTGCTTGTCGTTATCGACCAGCGCGGCATAATAGTCAATGAGGGTGAACCCATATTCGGCGACCAGCGCACGCAGGCCGTCATTGAGTCGGGGCAAGAGCACCAATTTTCGCGCGAACAATACATCATGAAGAAGAAATTGGCGTACCGGAGGAATGGTCCCAATATACGTTCGAATGCCGGTAGGGTGTATCTGGTCAAAGCAGCGACGGTAGTTTGCCAGCATCTCGGCATAAATCTGGTCGTCGGTGTCGTAGCCGAAGCGGAAGGCGATATCGTTTGTACCCGCCATCAAGAAGAGATTGCGTGGGTGTAATTGAAACACATCGGCGTCCAGGCGGTAGTGGAGATACTTAACGGCATCGCCACCCAGGGCGCGGTTGACCACCACGGAGAACAGGTCAGCGAAGAGATATTCAACAGGCCAATCTGCAGTGAGCGAATCACCAATAAAGATCGCATCCGGGCGTACGCCTTCCATCAGCAAGAGCGCATTATGCCGGTCAAAACGATCACGATGATCATCCTGAAGAATCGGTTCGCGCAGCCGGCCTGGAGAAACCAGAGTCGGTTCCGAAGGAAGTTTGAAACGCGGCGAATTGTCAGCCATGGTAGTTCCTTTGTGTGAAGTGGGCTAATACAGGATAGCTGGTGTATAGCTAGCGAAGCTTCGCCTCAAACCGCCCAGTGGGCGGGTGCTGACTTAGACCGCTGGTCTGTATTATGATACGCCTATGAGTACTGTCGCCGAATTACTTCAACAACACGTCACCTTACCGGT
>Ga0073936_10004774_pt1 | contig 18580 bp, 15 predicted proteins | sample AliMusrvi5mmetaG_FD_87041 | JGI IMG/M metagenome (GOLD analysis project Ga0073936, IMG submission 87041) | Freshwater lake bacterial and archeal communities from Alinen Mustajarvi, Finland, to study Microbial Dark Matter (Phase II) - Alinen... | ecosystem: Environmental > Aquatic > Freshwater >... | reverse complement strand
TTCATGTACAGGCCGCGAGGTGGGTTTGGGTAACGATTGTAAAACGTGCTGCGTTCAATCCAGCCCTTATAGATCGGCTCCATCTCGCTTTTCTCATACCACACCTCGGGATGGTTCATATAAAACGTGTCCAACTCGCCGGCGCGGAACAACTCAAAGGCCTTGGCCTCATCGCGGACCACGGTATGCACGAGTTTGTCGGGATTGAAACGATAGCGGTAGTACTTCAAATCCTTGGCCCACCAGTTCTTAACGCGGGTCTCGGTGATGGACACGCCTTTCACAATGTCCTTGGCCAGCACCTCGTAAGCGCCGGTACTCGGCGGAAAGCGCCATTGGTAACGCTCGTTGTAATCCGGGCCGTAGTCCGCATAGAAATGGGGTGGTGAGGGCTCCAGATTGCCTGCCAACATCGGCGCGTTGATCTTGGTCTCCGGCAGAGAAACCGATAACGTGTGATCATCGTACATCGCGATCTGGGCGATCTCCTCTCGATAAAATTGCTTGTGATAGGGGTTGAAGATATTGTCCGAGACGCGCAGATAGACGGCCACTAGGAAATCCCGGGCGGTGATTGCCACGCCATCTGAATAGGTGGCTTTGGGATTGATATGGAAGTAGGTGGTGCGGCCATCGGCGGAAAGTGCCCATTCGTTGGCCAATCCGGGAATCAACTCCATGGTCTCTGGGTGGATACTGACTAACGGAATGTCAATGTAATCATAAAGCTCGGCGCGGAAATCGTTGCTAGAGTTATCACCAAACGAACTGATGGTTGAGGGAAACGTCAGAATGAAGCGGCGAAGCGTGCCGCCCTTCTTGGCCCGCGGATCGCCTATCTCCGGCTGCTCCATGCCGTCTTTCCACACCAAGTCGGCCGGCACATCGGTGGGCTTGCCAACTTTGAGATAATCCCCCAAGCCTAGCCGGAAATCCCATTTTGACAAATCGAGGCTAACGGCTGCCGCCCGCGATTCCAACGCCGCCTTGGCCTCCCCATCAGCTGTGGCGAGCTTCGCTTGCAGTGCAGCGGCTTCTTCCTTGGAGGTTGCCTGTTGCTTGAGGAGCCAGTCGTGAATGTAGCGGTTATAGGTTGGGACAAACGCATCAAACTCCAGCTTGCGGCCGCTTGCCTGCGCCTCGTGGCGGCAGCCTACGGCTGTTAGCGCCAGCATGCCTGCCAGGAACACTGAAGAAAATTCCATCAATCGGCGCATCATCGGTAATAGGTGAATTTTTTTGGATCGACCGCTTCGCGAATGGCTTCGCCGACAAATGTGATTAGGACCAGCATGCCGACGAGCACGATGAAAGTAGAGGTGACCAGCCACGGTGCCGAGAGATTGGCGAGGCCGTCATTGAGCAGACGGCCCCAGGTGGCGTATTCCGGCGGCAATCCGAACCCGAGGTAATAGCGACGTCAGCGAAAATATCAGGCTGGACAAGGTGAAGGGCACCAGCGTAACCAGAATGGCCACGGTGTTGGGCAGCAGGTGCAGGAATAAGATGCGCGGTGTGCCGGCACCCAGCACTCTCGCTGCGGCAATGTAATCGCGTTCGCGGTCGCGGTAGGCGGCGGTGCGCATCAGGAAGGTCATGCCCATCCAGCCAAAAACAATCAGGATCGTTAGAATCACCGGCAAACCCTTGTAGCGATCCGGCACCATTCTTGAAAAGATAATCACAACAAACAAGAAAGGCATGTTGGAAAATACCTCGATGAGGCGCTGCACAATGAGATCGAACCAGCCGCCGAAATAGCCCATCATCATTCCAACTGAAATTCCGATTAGATAGATGATTGGCAGATAGATCAACGCCGCCTTAAAATTCACTTGCATTCCGCCGTACAGATAGGCGAGCACGTCGTACCCTTGGGATGTGGTGCCCAGCCAGTGGCCATCGTCGGGCAGTGGCGGTGCCGGGTGGTATTTGACCGCACGCAACGCGCTGCCCGGCAATGCCAAAAACAGCGCTTTGTCACCCGTTCCATTGAAACGATCGCCCACCAGAGTGCCATACTTGTAATCGCCGCTGTAAACTGCCGTGCCATCTGGATCGTAGCCATCGACCGGGCCGGAACGCACACCATTGCGCATCGAATAGCGGAGATGGATGAGTGATTTTTCAACATTATGATAGGTTGCTGCCATGCCGGAAAACGGCTGGGAAGCGCCGGATTCATAGTAAAGTCCGTCGCGCTGAACCAGTGATCGCGAGCACGCTGGCAGGGTGTCGCCAGTCGGGTCGTAGGGGATTGGCGGCAGAATCACCCACCCGCTGCCACTCGCTTCAAGCCGCCGTTTAAGCTCCCGAAAGTCCGCCGGTGCCTCCGCCAATTCGCCATCCATCCCATACTCGGCATTTTTTACCGTACCCGGTTGGAACGCTGGAAAACTCCACTTGCCTTCATACTTCACCGCCAACGCACGCTTGCCAACCACCCCTTGATCCAGCGCAGCTAGACCGCCGAGCACCAGTAAAATAATAAGCGAAAAGTACCCGCGCTTGATCGCCTTGAAGCGGCGGATGCGCTGCTCGGTGACCGGATTGCGAGGTCCCGCTGTCCAGGCTCGAAGCACCAGCAACATGCCGCAGGCAAGTAGCATTGCGGTACACAGCCAACCGAACCACGGAAAGATCCGTTCGTCGGATAGATGATAATGCAGCCATGGCACATCGCGGCTGATCTCAAAGAACCAGCGTGCGGTGGGAAAGGCCAGACCGCGGATCTCCCCGGTGGCGGCAAGCGCTCCGATCGCCGTTAGAAAAATGCCGAGCGTTCGCATGGTTATTCAAATTTGATGCGCGGATCCACCATCGCGACGATGACGTCGGATGCCACATGGCCCAACAGCATAAGTCCGGCCTCGATCACCAAGGTGCCCATGATGATGGGGACGTCGCGTGCGATCATCGCCTGGTATTGCAAGAGGCCGAAGCCCTGGATATCAAACACAGTTTCCACCAGCAATGAACCGCCGATGAAAATCTCCAACAAGCTACCCAAGCTGGTGGCCACTGGGATCATCGAGTTGCGGAACGCGTGGCCGAACACCGCCCGCTTGAAGCTAACTCCTTTGGCCACCGCTGTGCGCACATAGTCGGCCGCCAGATTGTCCATCAGGTTGTTCTTCGTCAGCATCGTGAGCATGGCGAACGAGCCGATGCCATAACACGTGAGTGGCAGCACCGTGTGATGCGCCAGATCCTTGACTTTTGCCCAAGTATCGAGTTGATCGAAATCCGGGCTTGTCAAGCCGAACAGAGGAAACCAGTGGGTTCGCGCACCGAGATAGACCAACAGGATGGCTCCGAGAGCAAACCCCGGGATGGAATACCCAAAGAAGATGAGCACCGAGCTGGCGGTGTCGATAAAGGTGCGGTGTTTCAAGGCTTTGAGTACCCCCAGTGGCAAACACACCGCGTAGGTGAGGATTGCGGTAAGCAAGCCGAAATACACCGCGATGGGCATGCGGGCCAGGATCATGCGATCCACCGGCTCGTTGTAGGAAGTGGAGCGGCCCAGATTGCCTTGCAGAAGACCGGTGAAGCGCGTTTGATAGATTACGGCGCGTGGCGCATACGTCGGTGCCTCGTCGCTGGTGGAATTGCGGTTGCGATATCTCTTCTGGCGGGCTTGTTCCGACTCGTAGCGCACTTTCCAAGCTTCGCTGGCGAGAGGCTTGCCGGACGCCGCAAACACTGCCGAGGAGATCGCCTCGCCTCGGCGCAGCACGTGAACCATTCGTCCGTCGCCGCGCAGCACGACGATGGCGGTGTTGTCGGGATCGATGCCGCCACCGATGGATTCATCGTCTAGCCCGCCGAATTCTCCCTTTGAGATATTGGTTTCCTTGGGTAGAAGGCCGAGCCATTGAGCGTAACCTGTTAGTATATCCTTATCGAGGCCGAACTGTTCTTCCACCTCCTCGAGTTGCTCCTCGCTCATGCCGCCCTGGGCCTGTGCCGAAGATGAGCGCTTGCCCCCCTGATCGGCACCGCGAGCCGCCTGCTGCAGCATCTTTTCGCCTGCCCCGCCCGGCACAAACCGGGTGATGGCAAACACCAGCAGTGTGATGCCAAACAATGTTGGCGGAATCAGCAGCAGGCGCCTCAAAAAGTAGCTTTTCACGCGAGCGTTAGAATGCTGTTGGGGCAAACACCAGGCCGCTTCTCGACGGTGTGTATAGGTTCATGACGCCGTCGCTGGTGACCGGATAGGTGACTGCCGGATCAATCCGGCCGTGGCCGCCAAAGGCTGCCGCATCCGTATCCAGGATGATTTGCCGGGTAGCCGGGCCAACGACTTGCAGCGGGTGGCCAAACACCGAGTGACTCACCGAGAAGTTAAGTACAAATATCAGGTTGGCACGCTCCGCGCAGAGGATCTTGCTCTCGTGGTCGATGGCTAACAATCTGGCAGGCGCTGCGGCCAGCAGCTTGTGCTCGCGGGCCATGGCCAAGAGCGCTTGGTCGAAGTCGCCGAGCCACTGATACTTGAGGTCGGGGTTATCAACGAGGGACCACTGGCGCCGACAATAGTGATAGGACCAGCCATTGCCTTCGCGGGGGAAATCGAGCCACTCGGGGTGGCCGAATTCATTGCCCATAAAATTGAGCCAGGCCTCGCCGCCGAGCGCCAGGGTAGTTAGGCGGATGAGTTTGTGCAGGGCGATACCACGTTCGATGACCGGGTCCGCATCGTCCTTGGCCATGTGTTCATACATTTCCTTGTCCATCAGCCAGAACGCGAGTGTTTTATCGCCGACCAGCGCCTGATCGTGGCTTTCGGCATAGGCGATGGTGGCCTCGGCGTGTCTGCGGTTAGTCAAGACGCTCCAGAGTTCATCCAGATTCCAATCCTCGTCTCGGCTGTGTTTGAGCAGTTTGATCCAATAGTCTGGAATGCCCATGGCAAGACGATGGGAAAATCCCATGCCGCCCTCGGCATGCGGCCGGCACAGCCCCGGCATGCCGGACATGTCTTCGGCGATGGCCAACGCACCGGGTTTGAAGGAGGTGACCAACTTGGACGCAAGTTGCAGATAGAGAATGGCATCCTCGTCGGCATCCGCGCCGAAGTAGTCGTCATAACTGCCGAATGCTTTGGTGCCGTGCGAATGATATAGCATCGAGGTGACCCCGTCGAAGCGGAAGCCGTCGAAGCGGAACTCCTCGAGCCAGTAGCGCAGGTTGGATAAAAGGAACTGGCGAACTTCCGGCCGTCCGTAGTCGAAGCACTTGGAATCCCAACCCGGGTGATCGCCTCGCGGGCCGGCATGAAAATACTGGTTGCCCGAGCCATCGAAATCATTGAGGCCTTCAGCCATGTTTTTTACTGCATGGGAGTGCACAACGTCCAACAAAACTGCAAGTCCGAGGCCATGGGCGCTATCCACCAGATACTTCAGATCCTCTGGCGTGCCGAAGCGCGAGCAGGGAGCAAAGAACGACGAAACATGGTAGCCGAACGATCCATAGTACGGATGTTCCTGCACGGCCATCAGTTGCACGGTGTTGTAGCCGGCGCGGGCGATGCGCGGCAAAACCGACTCGGCGAACTCGCGGTAGTTATGCACTCGCGGTTGCTCGCCGGCCATGCCGACGTGTGCCTCATAGATCAACGGGCTGGCGAGGCCGGAGGGATCGAACGCATGCTGCCATTTGTAGGGTTGCGGCGGCTGCCACACTTGGCCGGCGAAGTCGTGGCTGTTTGGATCCTGAACGGCGCGGCGGATGCAGGCCGGGATGCGGTCGCGGCGCGACCCGTCGGCACCCACCACGTGGAGTTTCACCTGTTGGCCGTGGGTGAGGCTGGCGGCGGGCAGGTGGAGTTGCCAAATCCCGTGTTCCGTAGCGCTGAGCGGGTGGCTTTCACGGTCCCAGTTATTGAAATCCCCAATGAGCGACACCCCGCGTGCCGCCGGTGCCCACTCGCGAATCGTCCACTGAGCCGCCATCGAATTGAGGTGGATCCCCATGAATTTATGGCCGTTGGCATACGCTGCCAGCGCGTTGGCTCCTGGTCCGATCGCCGCCAGTGCCTCATTGTACCGCTCAATGCGCCGAGTGACGGCTCCCTGATGGGGGGTCAGCCACGGGTCGTCGCGCACGAGAATGGGTGGGTCCGAAGTCACGCCGGAGCTTGGCCGCAACACGGCCCGTGGAAAAGCAAAATCCGCTCGTCTGCCCGGGATTGCCCTAAGACCCGTGAAAACCACCTTCTGCCCGCAATTTTCGATTCCAGCAAATTTGGGTTGGACAAATGGGCCGCTAGCCGCTAATCACCCCCCTCGCGTGCGCAGTTTGGCTGTAGCATCCGGACTCGGCAGAGTAGCTCAGTGGTAGAGCAGAGGACTCATAAGCCTTTGGTCGGCGGTTCAAATCCGCCCTCTGCTACCCGTTCAGTACCAATGAGTTATGACTAAGAAATGACTGATAGAATCGGCTAGGATTTTGAATCTTTGCCACTTCTTTGCCACTTCTTGAAGCGTCCGCCATCATCCATTTCCAGTCAGGGAGATATGAATCTCCGTTTTTGATCCTCTCCTTGATCCGTATTTGGCGGGCACTTCGCTCATGCATTTTGGTCAGCCTGTGGAATGCGCCCTCGCTACAAATCCACCGCTTGTTCTGATTTTGATCCGGGTTTGGTCGAGTATTTGATCCAAACAAATCACACAGCTCGCTACCAGCACCTGGCTTTGAGTGTTCAAACCTCTAGCCCCTGCCAGTCAAATCCGCAGCAGCAGCCCCACTCTTACCCCGTCAAGTCGCGCTTCGCGGCGGTGCCACCCACCAAAAGCCACCGCCTGCTAGGCCGGGTGGAAATCCACCTGGTTTTCTGCCATAATGCTTGGGAAGTCCCCTAACTGCAAAACGCCGCCGTCTGTTGCCTTCGCAACCGCCCGGGGCACTGCGGGCATCTGGTTGCCCGTGTGCAGTCGGTGACGGCGAAAGCCCACAGGTAGTTCAACATCAACCCTAATCCGAGCCCGTCCGGTCTTCTTGATCGCGGCGGGCTTTTTCATTTTCGAATTCATTTCCCACAACTTTCCCCAGTCGGCCGATGACGGCTGTCCGGGACCCACCCTGGTGACCGCCCACGCGGCCAACTCCGGGTGGGGCTGGTTGCAGGCTGTCGCCTTTCTAAATTGAATAACAAAAATGGAAAGGAATTGCTGAAATATGAGCCCTATGATTGGACAGATGCTGTTGAAAGAAGTGATGCCACGTCTGAGATCGGTCGCCCATTCGTTCCCGAAAATCGGCTGCGAAGATGACGAGGAGATCATCCAGGATGCCACACGGGTAGCAGCCAAAATGATGGATAGTGCCGAGAAGGCCGAAGCGGCAAGGGTGGAGCAGAAACGCTTGGCGGACCTAGCCGCCGCAGAGAAGGCCAAGGTCACCAAAGCCACCAAAGATCAGCCGTTTGTCAATTCGCTGGGCATGAAATTCGTGCCGGTAGGCGCGCCAGGCGTGCTGTTTGGCGTGTGGCTGACACGGGTGAAGGACTTTGAGCCGTTTGTCGATGCCACCGGGTACGATGCCATCACTGACAGTTCTAACGGATGGGACGCAAGGGAATGGTGTGCGACATGGTACAAGGCATCCATGAACGACGCAAAGACACTGGAAACTTTTCCATTTCTCAAGAATGACGGCGGCGGCCAAGTTGCCCGTGTGGTTCGCGGCGGGTCGTGGAGCAGCGATGCTGTGGTCTTGCGTTCTGCGTTTCGCGAGAGCGCCGATCCACTCGCACGCTTCAACGTCAACGGATTCCGTGTTGTGTTAGTTGGTGGAGGTCGCTAGGCTTCGGGTCTTTATTCTTTTTTGCACTTATCTTCGCGCTGCAGGCGGATGAATTTCTTTGGACGATTCCACGGGGTTTAGACAGCCATTGAACTTGGGGAGGCACCCAGGTTGTCATACGCAACGCCCGCGATTTTGCCGGATCCGAGCGATTTGGCATCGAAATCATCAAGCCTGCCAATTTTCTCAAACTTCTCCGCCAGCCACAACCATGACTACGCTCACCGCCCAAATTCCCGACAGTCTCGCCCGTCAGGTCGAGGAGCTAGCCACCCGCGAACACGTCCAGATCGATCACCTCGTGGCCATTGCCCTTGCATCTCAGGTCGCGGGCTGGGAAACCCGGAATTCTATCGAACAGAGGGCGAAGCGCGGCAACATTGACGCACTCCGGCAAGCGCTCGACCGCGTTCCAGCCCGTCCGCCACTGGAGGGCGACGATCTCTGAGTTGGCGGTGTTGCCCTGCGCCAAGTTCGAAATGGCGTGTGCTTCATTCAGTGGGCCGGGCATGTTGCCCGGCTGCGATAGAGGGTGCTGATTTTAGACTGAGTTGCTGGCGGTTCCAAGAGTGTTCGGCAAGATGCCAAACACAGCCGGCAGGATGTGTCTATCCATCCCCTCCTTAACATCCCAGGCGATTATTCTTGCAAAACTGGCATTACGATGTTCTTTTTGCAAGGTGATTGAGCGCAGGGCATTTGCCAAGTTGGACGGGTTGCTGGGGCGTTTTCCGGCGGTTGTGTTGTTGGGTCCGCGGCAGGTGGGCAAGACGACCCTGGCGAAAGTGTGCGCCGCTGGGCGCGACGGGATCTATCTGGATTTGGAGAGTCAGCGGGATCTGAGCAAGCTGGCGGATCCGGAGCACTATCTGTCGCAGCGGGAGGATCGGTTGGTGATTTTGGATGAGATTCAGCAAGTGCCTGGCTTGTTTCCGTCGCTGCGCGGGCTCATTGACGAGGGACGTGAGCGGGGTTTGCGGAGCGGGCGGTTTTTGTTGTTGGGTTCGGCGTCCTTGGAACTCATTGAGCAGAGCAGTGAAACCCTGGCTGGGCGGATTGCCTATCTGGAAATGCAGCCCTTGGATGCCTTGGAGGTCGGACCCGAAGCACTGCAAAAATTGTGGTGGCGCGGCGGATTTCCCGACAGTTTTCTCGCGGCGAGCGACGAGGCGAGCAGTGAATACCGGGATTTTCTGATCCGTTCATATTTGGAACGCGATGTGCGGCTGCATGGCGTGAGATTGGCCCCGGCCAAACTCCGCAATCTGTGGACGATGCTCGCCCATTGCCAAGGCGGCCTGACCAACACCGCCGCCCTCTCTCGCAATCTGGAGATTGACGTGCGCTCAGTGCAGGCGCATCTGGAACTGTTGGAAAACCTGTTCTTCCTGCGGCGCTTGCGGCCCTGGCACCGCAACACAGGCAAGCGCATGGTCAAGAGTCCGCGACTTTACATCCGCGATTCCGGGTTGCTGCATGAACTCTTGGGCATCGGCAGCCTCGAAGCCCTGGCTGGGCATCCGGTGGTGGGCGGGAGTTGGGAAGGTTTTGTGATCGAGAATTTGTTGGCCTGTGTGCCGCCGCGCACCGAGGCCTCATTTTACCGCAGCAGCGGCGGGGCGGAGGTGGATCTGGTGCTCACCTTCCGCGACGGCAAGACATGGGCGGTGGAGATCAAGCGCGGCCTCTCGCCGGCCCTCAGCGCAGGTTTCTACTCGGCCCTGGATGATCTAAAGCCCGCCAAGTCCTTTGTCGTCTATGGCGGCAACGAGCGTTACCCACTCAAGCCTGAAGTCGAGGCGATCCCATTAAACGAACTCCAGCGCGAACTGTTGGGTCTGTGACCCTATCCAATCCGTTAGGTCTCCTTTTCACTTGCCCGCCACCGGGCACTTGCCACACTGCGAATCATGCCGCCACCCTAACCGAAGCCCGAACCCTCCGGCCAGGCCCTTCCCAAGGGCACTCGGATCGAGGAATTCATCATCGAGCGGGTACGGCGAAGAAATGGCTGGCCACCACAAATCCGAAGAAATGATGGCATCCTTCCCAGTCCATCCCTCTGGACTCGACAGGCGCATCAGCGGTCAGGCGAATTGAGCGGCAGCACCGTAGCTGCGGCGTCCCCGCCGCAGGCCGTGCATACCGCGTCTCGCGGTGTGTTCCGGTAACGGCCCAGTCAAGCCAGGCCACGGAGAGTTCGCCCCCCTCCGTGGCGATCGGGGTCCAACGTGAATGTTCAGCGCTAAACGACGCGCAAAAGTCAGCCCCGGAATGCCTCAAAACTTGAGAAGGTTGAGAAATATAAAGGCAACCTATTTTCAGTCGATATTCATGACTAATTGCCCATGTCCGAACCCTGAATCGATCCCTGATTCGATATGTCCAAAGGCGGTCACCACGGGTGACCTGAAACCAGAGAAATGTACCTCCTTGAGGCTGTAACCCGCACGGTGCTCCTGGCACAGATCAGGAGCGGCTGCCGGAAATAGCGAGCCGGGCGAAGCACTAATCACATATCCATGAACCTTCCCATTCACCCCCGCCCCGGCATAGCGGTGGATCCCGCCTCCGGTACCCAATCACAGGAATAGACCCACCAAGGGGGCGAACCGAACAAAAATATCGTGATTCATTTGGGGAATTCACTCCCCGGCGGACGACTTGATTTGTTGGATCTGCTCGGCGGTCAGGTCGGCGTTGTCGAGACCCTTGTCAGCAGCTTCGGCATCGGTGGCCTGCCATTTCCGATAGACCATGCTGGCGGCGTTCATGCGCTGGTTGGGATCGGTAATGGCGCGGGCCTGATCCATGGCGGCGGCGGGCTTTCTCTCGCTGAGCGATTGGGACAGCGATCTATGGGCCTGATCAAGTTCAGGGCCGCCATCCTGCTCCGCAAGCCAGGTGGCGGCGGCATCCGGGTTGGTGGCCGCCCACGAGCCGACCACCGTGGCATAGAGCGACGGTTTTTCCTCTGGAGTCGCACCTTCCAACATAAAAGCGGCACCCCTTTTCGGATCGCTCATCATGAACGCGGAGCCCACACTTGCACGCATTTCCTTCTGGTCCGTTGCCGGTTGCTTGGCCACCCAGGCGGTGGCATCGTCGGGCGCGAACATGACCCACTGGGAGACCAGCATCTGCCGGGCTTGGGTCCGTTCCGCAGCATCGGGCATGGCATTGATGCGGTCGAGCAACGCCTGCCGTTTGGTGTCATCAAACAGCGCGGACTGGCTCATGCCGGCGAGCGCCATGATCTTCGCTCCCTTGTCCAGTTCATCGAGGCGCTTGAACGCGGTGTCGGGATCGTTGGTCATCAGGTTGGAAAAGATGGATGACAGCACCATCTGGTTGCCGCCGAACATGCCTCCGGAATCCTTTTCCTTGTTGGCCTGATACCACGCCCATACGGCGTCCGGATCCTTTTCGGCCCAGGAGGCTACCACGCTCATCTTGAGGATGGCACCCGTCGCGCCGAGGTCTTTGGCGTGATCCTCGGCATATTTCATGGCGGCCGGGCCATCCTGCTCAGCCCATTTGCCGAGCACTGCCATGTACACCATCATTTTCGACTGCGCGTCTTTCATGGCTTCGACCTCCAGCAAGGCGGCCGGCACATCCTCCGGGCGCAGCTTGTCGAGCAGGGCCATCGCACGCATCATTGCCATGGGATTCCGCATGGTATCGGGGCGCATCGTGGCCTTGAGTTGGGCGAAGAGCTGCTTCACCGTTGTGGCCTTGTCGGCCGTTCGTTGGGAATTCCGGGTGCCGACGTCCGCTCCGCTGTGGAGGTTGCTGCCAACGCGTGTGTTACCGCCTGCCGCAGTGGAGTTGGGCAGGTCTGCGGCCGGTTGGGCAGAACCTTGGCGGTGGCCGAACTGATAGGCTCCGATCAGGGTGCCGAGCCACAGGACGGAAGTGGCGAGGAGAAATAAGCGTTTGGGTATCATGGGTGTCTGGATGGTTTGGGTGGAGGTGGTCCCTCTGGCGGAGCCAATGTCGGGGCGGAATTTAGCTATGGATCACAGAAGGCTGGGGAATGGTTGTTAGATGTTGTTGAATCCGCCCTTGGAGGAAAGTTCTCCACTGAGGTTCCTTCGCGAGAATGGGCCAGTGACAGCTCGTCGGAGCGAAGGGTTCTTGTGGGCAACTTTCTAGAGGTTGTTTACATCTTTTTGGGCCGCTTTGGCAAGTTCTGGTTTTTACCTCATGGAGCATTCCCATGTCGATGAACCCACATCGAACACGAAACCCAAACCACCCAAGACAGGCACTGGCGTACCCGGTTGTTCAAGCCGCCGACTGGGATCTGGAATATCGGTTGGCTAACATGCGGCAAAAACTGGCAGGCGCACCGCGAACATTTCCAAGGCTCTGGTTGACGGCGGAAGGGCGCATGGGTAGGCTTCTGGCCGCGATGAAAAACCCTGCCCCCAACAAAGCAGCTCAAGCTGCTCATCCTCACCTGCGGCAACAAGGACGGCCTTATCCACATCAAACAGGGCCTCCACACCTACCTGAAGGAAAGAAATGTGCCGCATGTCTGGCATGTGAATGGCAATGGCCACGACCCGACGCACTGGGGTAGCAGCCTGTATGAGTTCGCGCAGAAGACCTTCCGCTAGCCTTTGGTCGCGGTTCAAATCCGCCCCCTGCGACCCGTTCAGTATCAATGGAGGCAAATTCTTGTTGTGTAAGCCGGTTCGAAGGTGCCGACTTTTTTCCTATACTCCCTCTCAGACCTGCAATAGAATCAACCCTATGAAGCACCTGCTCGCGATGGCTCTTGCCTTGATCACTTCCCGGGCAGCGGCTACCACCCCGATTCTCGTGGTGCATTCCTATTCCCAGCATTACTCGTGGACGAAAAGTCAGGATAAGGGATTCATGGAAACCCTCGCGAAAGATCCCGGGCTCGACGTCGCTGCCACCACCGAGTATCTCGATACCAAGCGGCGGCGCTACGACGAGACCTATGCAAAAGAATACGCCCGCTTCTTGAAAATGAAATTCGCGGGGTATCGACCCGCTGCGATCTATGCGACCGACGATGATGCCTTTTTATTTGCCCGCGATCAACTCTCCGGCATCTTCCCGGGAACACCGATTTTCTTCTCCGGGGTCAATGACTACGGGGTTCTCCCAACTCTCGGCCCCTCACTTGCTACCGGGGTCTTCGAACTGAAAGAGGTCGTGCCGAATATCGACTGGCTGCGGGCCCTCGACAAAAACGCCAACGACCTCATCTTTCTGGGTGATGGCAGCAGCACCTACGTGGCAATTGAAAACGAAGCGAGGAAGGCGCTAGGTTCCACCTCAATTCGCGCGACCTTTATCGCCGAGAAAAACCTGGATCATGCCCTTGCCCGGCTCCGCGATCTACCGGGCAAGTATGTGATCCTAACCACCGTGGGCGGCATGACCGATGAGAACGAGCAAGTGCTTTCTCTGAAGGAAATCGTGAAACGCACCGTCCGCACCGGCCGCGTCATTGTCAGCATGGAGGATTCGTATGTTATGGAAGGGGTCCTGGGCGGATGGGTGACGAGCGGACGCGAACATGGCAGGACTGCGGCCAAGCTGATGCTTTCCTACCTGCACGGCACGCCACTCGCCTCGCTGCCCCCCGTGCTCAAGAGCCCGAACACCTTCATTTTCGATGATCGTGTCCTCGAACATAGCGGCATTGTGCTACCCCCAAGCATCCGCAGCCAGGCCGTTTTTTTGCATTCCCGGCAGGGGTTTTATGAAAAGAACCGGACCTTGATTCTCACCAGCGAGGCCGGTTTGGCATTGCTGCTCTCCCTCGTCATCACAGGGTCGCTTTTCGTCGTGTCGCGAAAAAACCGGGCTTTGTTGGTCTCGCGCAGCCGGATGGAAAAAACCAATGAGGATCTTAGGGCGGCCATCACCGAACAGAAACGAGCGGAGGAAGAGATCCTGAGGATCAACCGTCAACTTACGCAAGCCACAGTAAAGGCGGAAAGCGCGACTGCAATCAAAAGCGAATTTTTGGCAAACATGAGTCATGAAATCCGCACGCCCATGAACGGCGTGATCGGCATGACTTCCCTCCTTCTCGATTCTCCATTGAGCAGCGAGCAGCGCAAGTTTGCCGAAGCCATCAACTCGAGCGGCGAAGCCCTCTTGAGCCTCATCAATGATATCCTCGACTTCTCCAAAATCGAGGCCAGCAAACTCGACTTGGAGATCGTGGATTTCGACATCGCGGCCCTACTTGCCAATTTCTCCGACGCGTTCGCCCTGCAAGCCAAAAACAAGGGACTCACATTCACTTGCACCATCGATCCTGACGTGCCCCACGGCCTCAGCGGCGACCCCAAACGACTCCGCCAGGTGCTTACCAACTTGGTTGGCAATGCCATGAAGTTTACTCTGCACGGCGAGGTGTCCGTGCGGGTGAGTCTGTTATCGGCCACCGCTGTTGCCAGCCTGCTGCGCTTCGCAGTGCGTGATACGGGAATTGGAATCCCCGCCGACAAGCAGGCCCTCATCTTTCAGCAGTTCACACAAGCGGACGCGTCAACCTCTCGCCGTTTCGGCGGCAGCGGTCTCGGCTTGGCCATCTCGAAAAAGCTCGTCCAACTCATGGACGGCGAAATCGGCGTATCGAGCGTTGCCGGGCAGGGATCGGAATTCTGGTTTACCACCTGTTTTGCCACCTCCTTGCGCGACGCTCCCATGTCTGCGACCCCCGTGCCTCCCTCATCGGTTACCCACAAGCCCCACTGGCAGGGACTTCGCGTCTTGGTCGCAGAAGACACCCCGATCAACCAAAAAGTAGCCATCGGATTATTGAAAAAACTGACGCTGCAGGTGGACGTGGTTTCCAACGGCTCGGAAGCCATCGAGGCCCTCTCCACCACCCCCTACGACCTGGTGCTGATGGATATGCAGATGCCAGAGATGGACGGGCTCGAAGCCACACACATCATCCGCAGCGGGCATTCCACTGTCATCAATCCCCGGATTCCCATCATTGCCATGACAGCCAACGCCATGCGGGCGGACGAACAAATATGCCTCGATGCTGGCATGGACGACTATATTTCCAAGCCCGTGTCTCTCAGCTCATTGCTAGCCATGCTGGAGAAATGGCTGCCCAAAGAAGCCGGGTGACCGATCGCAACTTACGGCACGCCCAAATCCACAAGCAGTTGGGAGACCACCAGCGGGCTCGAGTTTTATCTGAGGAACGGCGACTCGAATTTGACAATGTGGTGATTGCGGCACCGTCAAGCTGGACAGGCAGCGGCGACGGCAACGCTATCGTCAGCGTCCTCGGTGCGGCTGATTCGTTGACTCTGGGCGGCAACCTCGGCGAGGGCAGCGCGGGCAAGAGCCTCACCAAGGGGCGGGTTCCAGTGTCGTCAGCCATCCCCACCACCGGTCCCTTGCAAACCAAGCGCGAAGACATTGCCTCGCCATGGCGCGTGGATATTGGCACGGCTCGGTGAAAGACCCACCTCTGCTGCCGCGTATTTTCGCGGTTTCCTGAGCCATCCTTTGCCCTATTCCGCATGAAAACACCAGCCCTTGGGCTTCCCGGACGCCGCTGCACATTCCTCGCCTTCGCATGGCTGCTACTGCCGATGATGGGGCACGCCGAGAATTGGCCACAATGGCGCGGGCCACTATCTAACGGATCAAGCGACGCTACGGGCCTGCCGGATTCGTGTGATCCGGCCAAGGCGAAGTGGGCGGCCACGATGCCCGGGGCAAGTTATGCCACTCCGATCGTGTGGGACGGGCGGGTATTTGTGACATCAACGGATCCGGTCAGCAAAGGACTGCTGGGCTTGTGCGTGGATGCTAACGACGGCAAGGTGGTATGGCAAAAACGCTTGGGCGATGAAATCAAGGCCCCTCAAAATAACGGGGCCACCCCCTCGGCCGTCACGGACGGCAAATGGGTTTATTTTTTATTTGGCAGCGGGGATCTGGCGGCATTGGACATGGCAGGCAACCCGCTGTGGAGCCGCAACTTGGTCAAGGATTATGGCAATTTGTGTACTAAATTCGGTTATAGCTCGAGCCCGTTGCTGTGGCAGGGCAAACTCTTTGTCCAAATCATGCGCCGGACCAAGCCCTACTCCGGCCCCGCCGGCGGCACAGAGCCGCTGGCTTCACTGGTTCTAGCACTGGATCCCCTAACCGGAAAAACCCTCTGGCAACACGTCCGCCCGACGTCTGCCATCGACGAATCGTGTGAGTCTTATACTTCCCCTGTGCCTTTCGACCATCCAAACCGCAAGGAATTGCTGATTCAAGGTGGGGATTGCATCAGCGGCCACGATCCTGCCACAGGCGATGAGTATTGGAGGTTGGACTACAATCCGAAACGCGAAACGATGTGGCGCCTCATTCCTTCGCCCATCACCGTGGGTGACATGATCGTCGCCGACAGGCCCCGTGGCGGGCCGCTTCTGGCGCTCAAAGCTGGCGGCAAGGGTGAGTTGAAGACCGATGCTCTGGCCTGGACCTATGACGAGCGAACCAGCGACTCCGGCACGGCGCTGGTCTATCAGGGGTTGATCTACGTGTTGCAAAGCGACAAGAACGATCCGTGGGCGAGTGGCAGCAAGAGCAGCAGTGGAATATTTTTGTTAGTCCTGAATCCGCTAACCGGCAAGGAAATCAGCCGTTGCCAACTGGCCAAGGGCGGTGCCTGGCGCAGTTCGCCCACTGGCGCGGATGGCAAAATCTATGTGATGAGCGAAGACAGCGAAGTGGTGGTGGTGTCGGCCGGCCCGAACGGCAAAATCCTCTCGCGTGCCGACTTTGGCGATGGTCCGGCCTGTGGTTCGGTCAGCGCGGCTAACGGGTGTTTATTCATTCGAACCGCCACCAAGCTCACCTGTATCGCGAAGTGATGGTAGGTCACGGTTCGCCCACTGTCGGCTCCGTCACACTCGCAGCAGTGGCTTTCACGCCACGGGTCAGCACGGCTTTGGCATCGCCACCCGCTGCCACCACCTCGCGGGCCATGCCGCAGTAGCGCAGCGGTTGATAGCCCAGGGCGGCGAGCTTTTCCAAGGGTGCCTGTTTGAGGCCGGGCTTCCAATAGTCGGGCGGGCCGCCGGTTTCATAGTAGTAGAGCCAGGTGTGATCGGGGCTGGCCCAACCGGCACACAAGATGACATGGCGATGCGGGATGTTGAGCACGTCGCCGGGCCGCACGTCGGCCCATCCTGCCAGTGGCGTGCACACCGTTGGCAGCTGTGTGGTGTCATGCACGGCGGGCAATTTCAGGCAGCGAGAAACAAATCCCGAGCAATCGATACCCGCCGCCTGCGAGCTCACCGCCGCATTATCGGCGCGGCGTTTTTCGGGTGTTGCCACATCCCCGCCAGCCAAGCCGTTGGCGATGGCCTGATCAAATGACGTGAGATCATCGAAGCCGCCCCATTTGTAGGGGATGCCGGTGTTGACATTGCCTGGAACCCACCAACCTTGGCGTTTGAGCCCTGGTTCATGACCGATATCCGGCGTGTTCACCCGGATGCCCGCCTTGTCTTCGGCATGTTTTATGTTGTTAGAAAACGGCCGCCAAGGATGATTGGAGATTTCTTGGGCGATAGCCAGCGACTCTTGAGGAGTGACCTGAGAAGGTGCCGAGGGGTCTCCCGGCACGAGCGGCGGCGCTGACGGCGGCGGCTTCACGACACAACTCGTGATGAACGGCAGCAGCAGTAAAGGAAATATCTTCACCTGCAAAGGGTACTCAGGCGGGAGCTGCCGGTCAACCCATTGCATTGGAGTTGACGTGCGCCGCCGGGTTGCGCAACGTCTTGCCCATGAACTCGTGTCTGCCCCTCGCCTCGCTGGTCATCCTCGGCCTTGCGCTCACGGGTGCGGCTGCCGAACCGAAAATCACTCCGCGGGCCGCCCTCGTCATTGGCAATGCCAAGTATGAAGCCAGCGTGGGTCCCTTGCGCAATGCCGTGAGTGACGCCAAGGCAGTGGCCAAAACCCTCCGCAGCCTGGGCTTCGCCGTCATCGAGGAACACAACGTCAGTCGCGACGAGCTCCTCAAAGCGGTGGCCGAATTCCGCGGCAAACTGCGCAACACTCAAGTCGCCATCTTCTACTATGCAGGGCATGGGATCTCCGTCGCTGGATCTAACTATCTTATCCCTGTAAAGTCCGGCTACACGCCAGACGCCGCCGATGCCGCCACCCTCCACATGCTCGCCGAAACCAAGCTGTTCAACGCCGAACAAGTCGTCGCCGAAATGAGTGCCGCCGGTGGCCGCTGCAACTTGGTGATCCTCGACGCATGCCGCAGCACACCGGTGGCCCGCAACCCGCAAACCCGCGATCTAACGATTTCTGGCGGGCTTGCCGAAATGAAGCCGCCGGCCGGCTCGCTGATTGCGTTTGCGACGGATGCCGGGCGCACGGCGCAGGATGGCACGGGTGCCAACGGCCTCTATACCGAGGAGTTGCTCAAGCACTTGCGCACTCCCGGCCTGACCATCGAGCAGGTTTTCAAGCGCACCCGTGCCGACGTCATGCGGCGCAGTGATGGGACGCAGATTCCCGCCGAGTATTCGCGACTGGTCGGTGAGGATATCTATCTGGCGGGACTGGCAGCTGCCTCGGTCCCGCCGCCGCCGCCCGCCGCCGTTGTGGACGAACGGGTTCCGCGAGCCTCTGTGGTGCCGCTGCTCACGCCGGAAGCCATCCACAAACTCGCCGCTGCGGGCCGGACCGAGGATTGCGTCGATGCCCTCAAACT
>Ga0073936_10004772_pt1 | contig 18583 bp, 17 predicted proteins | sample AliMusrvi5mmetaG_FD_87041 | JGI IMG/M metagenome (GOLD analysis project Ga0073936, IMG submission 87041) | Freshwater lake bacterial and archeal communities from Alinen Mustajarvi, Finland, to study Microbial Dark Matter (Phase II) - Alinen... | ecosystem: Environmental > Aquatic > Freshwater >... | reverse complement strand
TTTTATCAGTGTTTCGTTCAACAGGTTGCGCGGGCGGTGGCACTGGCAAAAACGTACGTTTGAGGCGCGTATGCCGTAAGGCGTGCGGATTCAAGTCCTGTCCCGCGCACCAACTTTTTCCACAACCGCTCCGCCGTGAGCTTTTTTACGCTGGACTCTGGCCTGCCCCCGAGAGCCATTTTTCACCAGTCGTGGTCGGCGCCAGACGGCGCGTTCGGAGAGCACGCCCTGGATTTTTCCGGTAGCGGGCTGCCTGCTCTGAGCGACGGCGAAGGGTCCCTAGCCCGCCGCTCATACCGCAAATTAATCGTACCCGTGGATCAGGGCAACACATGGAACCTTGTTCTTTGGGCGGTTCGCGGGTAGATAATACCCCGGTTAATGAGCGCGTTCAGTCCCATTCAGGATCCCGTGGCAGCCCGGGCGTTTTTGCAAATCGTCGGCGAGACGACGCACCGGCGCGGGCAACGCTATTTTGCGAAGGGCGCCGTGCGGCAGTTGCAGTGCGTCCAGCCAGGAATTGAGTACGCGGCGAAGGTGCAGGGCAGTCAGCTTTATTCGACGCAGGTTATCTACGAAAAGGGTGAATGGTTCTCCCATTGCTCGTGCCCCATTATTGAGGACTGCAAACATGCGGTGGCGGTGATGCTGACGTTGTTGAACCAAGCGGCGGCGGCCGGTCCGGTCCGCGCGGGCGCTCCCCACGGGCGCGCGATGGTCCCGGCGGTTCCACTGGACGTGGCGGCGAGCACGGCCCTCAACCGGGCCCTGCATCCCGAGGAACGGCTCTTTGTGAAACGCGTGCAACAGGCATATCGGGATTGTCGCCCGGCCCAGTGCCTCACCCCTTATCAACTCCGGCAGCTCTTTCCACGTCTGCGCCTGAATCAGTGGGAAAAACTTGATCTCTGGCCGCAATTTCCCGCCAATGAAGTGGAGTTCTGGCAGTATCTCGCCGGTTGGCTCCGCCACTGGGGAACAAGTCCGCCGGAGTTTTTGGCGGGCCTCGCGGACTCTGCGCGCATCGACCGCTTGGTGGCGGAACGCCACCGGCAACAACAGATCGAGCTGTGGCAACGTCAGTTGGAGGCGCAGGGCCGGACCGAAGCGCTCAGCCGGGTCGAGGCGCACGTGCTGGAGTTTCGGTTATTGGTTGGATTGGAGAAATTGACGATCGCCGCCCGGCCCGTGGGCGCGGGTGAATTCCAGCCGGTGAAATCTTACCGGTTACGCCAACTGACGGAGGCTTACAAAACTGGCAACCTGTCGGTCGGCCCGGACTCACTGGCATTGTGGCACGCCCTGAATGATCTCTGGGCCCGGATCTACCGCATTGAACTGAATGTCCACGATGTGGAAGTGCAACGGACGTTGAACGTTTTATTTCGCCTGCCGGGCTTGGAATCGCAGGTGTTGACGGCGACCGGTACCCCGTTCGTCCGAGTGGCCGAACCGTTGCGCTGGCATGCCCAGCCGGTCGGCGCCACCGGTGCCGACTACGAAATCAGCCTGGTCACCGCGGCCGGTACACCGCCGCCGGAACTGCAATTTAGTCTGCCGGGCCGGCCGACCTTGTACGTGACTGCCACGGAAATTTACTGCGGGCCAGCCCCTTGGAAACCCATTGGTGGCAGCCAACAATCGGCCATCATCCCCGCCCCGGTGTTGGAGAGTGCCGCGGGGCTGGAATTATTGCAGCGGCTGGGGGTGGCCCTGCCGTCGGCATTGGCGGCCCGGGTGCGTCACGCCATCCTCCAGGTCAAATTTCAGTGTGACCTCAAGCTCGCTTATCCCGGCGCGGATCACGATCTGCTGGCGGTGAGTGTGACCGCCGGGCCCGCCACGGGCGAGAGCCGGGAAATTTTCACAATCGGGGGTTGGCGGGAAGACGATGCCGTGGACGCGCCGCGGGCGCCCGCCACCGCCGGGGTCTGCTTGTACGATCGGACGGCGCTGGCCGGCGTGCCGGCACTGATCGAGGCGTTGGGCGTGAAATGGAACATCTACGACCAGTGCTGGTACCGGCGGTTAACGAAAAACTTTCCGGCGCAGTTTGCGACGTGGCTGACGACAGTTCCGGAACACATCGAGGTCAGGCTGGACAAACAGCTCGAATCACTGCGGCAGGCACCGGTTGCCGCCACCGTCCACCTCGATTGCGAATCGGTGGGGGTGGATTGGTTCGATTTGAAGGTGGTGTTGGATGTCGCCGGGACCGAGCTGACGCCGGCCGAAATCAAGACTCTCTTGAATGCCCATGGTGATTTTGTCCGGCTCGGCAAAAAAGGTTGGCGGCGGCTGCAGTTTCAGCTCACGGCGGAAGAGGATGAAGGGCTGGCCCGGCTCGGCCTGAACGCGCGCGATTTCTCGACAAAACCACAACGGCTGCATGCCCTGCAACTGGCGGATGCGGCGACCACGAAACTCCTGCCGGCCGAGCGTGTGGCCGAAGTAAAACGCCGCGTCAGCGAACTGAAGACGCGGGTTGTGCCGCCGATTCCGGCCACCATCCAGGGCGAGCTGCGCCCCTATCAGGTCGAAGGTTTTCATTTTCTTGCCTACCTCAGTGCCAACCGGTTTGGCGGGATTTTGGCCGATGACATGGGCCTCGGAAAGACACTGCAAACGCTGACCTGGCTGGCGTGGCTGCGGGGGGGGACGGGGGAAGAACAGCGGTCAGCGGTCAGCGATCAGCGGTCAGAGGACGGACTACGGACTACGGACTCAGGACTCAGGACTTTCCACTCCGGTCTTTCGCCTCGGCCCTCGCTGGTCGTCTGTCCGAAATCGGTCATGGACAACTGGCACGCGGAAGCGGCGCGGTTCATGCCGGGGCTGCGAGTGCATTTGTGGAGCGGCCGGAACAGTGCTGCCACCCTGGCTGCGACCTTGGGCACGACCGATCTGCTGGTGATTAATTACGCCCAATTGCGATCCCTGGGCGCGGCACTCGACAAGGTGCCGTGGCTGGCCGCGATCCTCGACGAAGGGCAGTGCATCAAGAATCCGGAATCCCAAACCGCCCGGTTCGCGCGGGCGCTCAAAGCGGAGCACCGGTTGGTGCTGACCGGCACGCCGATTGAAAACCGGTTGCTCGATCTCTGGAGCTTGATGGCGTATGCAATGCCGGGCGTACTCGGCAATCGCAACCAGTTCCAGACGCAGTTTGACCAGGCGGAGGATCCACTCGCCCGGCGCCGATTGGCGGCGCGGGTGCGGCCTTTTTTACTGCGGCGAACGAAAAACCAGGTGGCGAAGGAACTGCCGGACAGGGTCGAGGAAGATTTATTCTGCGAGATGAGCGGGGTTCAGCAAACACTTTATAAAGCCGAATTCAAGCACGCCCAGCAGATGTTGTTGAAAGTCAAAACGCGGCAGGACTTTGATCAGAACCGCTTTAATTTTCTGACCTCGCTGCTGCGGTTGCGCCAGATATGTTGTCACCCGGTCCTGGTGGACCCGCATGCCACGGCCGCCGAAAGCGCCAAGGTCAATGCCTTGCTGGATGTGCTGGAACCGCTGCTGGAGGAAGGCCACAAGGTGCTGGTGTTCAGCCAATTTGTCGGCTTGATCGATTGGTTGACGCCGGTGGTGATCGCGAAGGGCTGGAAGCATTTCCGCCTGACCGGGGCCACTGAAAACCGCGGTCCGCTGGTGGCCGAGTTCCAGAAAACTCCGGGCGCGGCCGTGTTTCTAATCTCGCTCAAAGCGGGGGGCTTCGGCCTGAACCTGACGGCGGCCAGCTACGTCGTGCTGTTTGATCCGTGGTGGAACCCCGCCGTGGAAAATCAGGCCATCGACCGGACGCATCGGATCGGCCAGACCCAAAAAGTCATGGCCTATCGGCTGTTGATCAAGGACAGCATTGAAGAAAAGATCCGGACGCTCCAACGGACCAAGAGCGCGCTGGCCGACGACGTCCTCGGCGAGGAACGGTTTGCCCAACGCCTGACGCTCGACGACCTGAAATTCCTGTTTGCCGGCGGGTAACTTGGCCGACCGCGGCGACGCCACTTACGGTGTCCGGTTCACGCTCCACGTCAGCCGATTATTATATGGATGATCGCAATACTGGTGCGAACGCTCAGTTTAGGAATCAGTCAGATTGGTTGGCTTGAATAATCTTGTATTTATACTATAAATAAGTATTCTACCGCACAGAAGAAGGTGTAATTTGAGTGGAACGAAATACATAACCAGTGAGAAAGAGTTACGGCAGGCAGCCCAAGAACTGTTTGCGCGGGAGCGGGTTGTCCATTGGCACTTTATCCATTTGGGCGGGCTTGAGCAATTTGGGATTCGCCTCAATCATGAACGGAGTATCGACGGCGTCCTCGAACTGGCCTTGGGACCGCGGAAGATCAGATTTGACCTGAAATACAAGCTGGCGCCGTCCGCCCGCGATCTCGACTGGTTGGTTAGCAAACGGAGGGAGAACCCGCAGTTCCTGATTGCGCCGGCGTTGTCCGATATCCTGGTCACGCATTGCCGGGAGCGCGGGATCAATTGTGCCGATCTAAATGGGCGGTTATGGGTGAATGCTGATGGGGTATTCATCGATCGCCAACCATCTGACAGCCAGCGCTACCGGTCGGCGTTGCCTTCGCCCGATCAGTTCCAACCAAAAAGTTCGCGGTTGGTCCGAGCATTATTGGCGCAACCGGCGCGGCTGTGGACAGTGCCGGAATTAACCGAGCGGACGGGATTGAGCCCGGCGTTGGTTTACCGGTTGCTCAGCCATATGCAACGTGAGGCCGTCGTGGTACGTGAGGGTCAGCAGATCCGGTTGAACCAGTTCGATGCGTTATTGGACCAGTGGGTTCGCAAGGATGACTGGCGCAAGCGAACCACCGTCCGTCAGTATTCATTGTTGACCTCGGATTTGGAGGAAATTGCCCGCAAGCTGGTGCAGACATTCCCGGCTGGTGACAAGTTGGTGTTTACGCAGTGGTTTGCGGCTAATTTACGGCACCCATACACGACACCGCCGGTGGTTTCAGCGTATGTGGCCAACTGGTTGGATGAACCAATCGAAAAACAACTGCGGGCGCGGCGGGTGGTGGATGGCGGGACATTGTGGTTGATCGTACCCAAGGACGAAGGGGTGTTTCGCGAAACGCAGCAAGTGGGCGAGTTCGTTCTGGTCTGTGATGTCCAAATCTACCTTGATCTGCTGCCGGTCGGGTTGCGGGGCCCGGATCAGGCGCAAGCTTTGCGGGAGTGGCCGGGATTCCGAAAGGCGACGGCATGACGAAGTTTGCCACGTTTGACGAGTACCCAAAACCCAGTCTGGTGGCGGCGGAGACAGCCTTGTTGACGGCGTGGCCGGGGTTGCATCGGTACCACGATGATTTGGTTCTCGTGGGCGGATTGGCGGTGAAGTATCTCACTCGCCCCGGCGGCGTCCTGGCGCGCGGGGCCGTGACAATGGACGTGGACTTTGGCATCTCACTGGCGGCCGACGGTGGGATGTATGGAACGATCGCCGACGATCTGCGCGGCCAAGATTTCAAGCGGGATGCGCAGGGCCGGTATGTCCGGCTGGTCGAAGGGCTGACCATTTATCTCGACCTGCTCACGGAGAAACCGAGCATTGAGAGGGGGACAACGGTGGTTGATCGAGTGCCAGTGGAGGCTTTTCCCGGCATCCAGCGCGCACTGGCCACGAAAACGCCAATTCCAGTCAGCGGCCACGATGCCTATGGAGTGCGCAAGACAGTCAACGTCCCGGTGTCCGGTATCGGGCCATTGCTGGTATTGAAGATCAACGCGTTCGCTTCACGGGAGCAACCGAAAGACGCTTACGATATTCTGCTCAGCGTCAGTAATTATGTGGGTGGGTTTGCAGCAGCAATCACAGCATTTCAGGAGGAAACAAACCAAGGTAACACCGGGTACGCGTACGCGGTGGCCGCCTTACAGCGTCATTTTACTGCTGACAACCAGAGCGGGCCGTTGCGGTGCGCGGCGTTTGCTCCAGCGGATGCCGCCAGCCGCGAGCAGATCATCCAACAATCAGTTTCCGTCGGTAAAGCGTTGCTCGGAGAATGACCGGATCCGCGCCGTCAACGCCGACCGGATGCTGATCAAGGACAGCATTGAAGAAAAGATCCGGGTGCTCCAGCGGACGAAGAGCACGCTGGCCGACGACGTCCTCGGCGAGGAACGGTTTGCCCAACGGCTCACGCTCGACGACCTGAAATTCCTGTTTGCCGGCGGGTAGTGGAGCGTACTCCGTCAGTGATTACAGGGCATCTTGTAGTCCCATTCCGGATCGGGGTGGCATCGTGCTTAGCAGACTGTTGAAAAAGGCGCCGCGTCAGTGACGCAGCCTACAAAAATTGCAGTTTTCTTCGAGAATGTTGTAGGCCATGTGACCTCACATGGCGAAATTCCGACTTTTTCAACAGCCTGTTAGCCGGAACCATGCAGTCGGATGTCGTCTGGTTGGGTAGGCGCGGTGTCCCGCCTGCGTGACCGTAGCCACTTCGGCGTGGCGAAGGCCCGACCGCGCCGCTGCGGCCGATTATCGAAGTAAGCCAAGCCGAGGATCTGGGTGAGCGATGGCTAGTTCACGGGGGAGGGTGATCGGATGTCAGCGATCAACACCATGGAGTGTGTTGGATTAACCCACCGTCACCAGATTGCTCAGGAGAAGGACATGAGCAAGGCCGTGAAGTTGTTAGCTCGGATGGGAAGGCCAGGAGTTAGGTTGTAAAACAGAAAGAGCGAGTGCTTTTTCTGTTTTAGCTATCAGCCCGTATTGTAGACTTGGCACGTATTATCAATACCAATGGTCATCTAAGATTTCTGCGTCGAGGCCGCATAGGACACTTCGGTAAGAAGTGCGGTTGCAGATGAGAGTTGATCAGCCCTCTGAACCCGAAAACGAGCAGGGAACGATTCCTCCCATCCTGTGTGTTGGTGATCTCTCGGTATCACTACGAGTTCCCGACTGTGGCGCTGCAATTCCTCAACATTGCCACGACACCAAATCTCGATCTGAGGCTGTACTCGCGAGTGATAGATGTAAGCAAAGCGAGTTCGTCCTTCCTCAAATAGGCCGCAAGAGCCTTTCGTAGAGGAGCGTCGCAATTTGGGAATTACCTGACAGAGTGCGGCGAATAACTGGTCACAGAGTTCTCGCGATTCGGCTGACGCTTGGACATGTGCACTCATAGAACTTTCATACCAGAATGCCCTAACCTGTCAATCCAAGCCGTTTCGCAACCGCCGTCCGACATATCTCCAGTTGGCTTTCGAAATTCACCATATCGACAGTAACTGTTGGGTGTTTTTCTGCTAGCTGCTCCAAATGTTTCAATGCGCGTGGATCTGCCGCATTCGTCTGTACCGACTGAATAAAACATTTTGCCGCAGCAAAGTAGTCGCTCTGACCTTCCATCGCAACGCCGAGGTTCTTGTAAGCATTGTGCCGCTGAGGTTCAATCTGGATGGCTTGGCGACAATACGACTCCGCTTCAGCATAGCGTTGGAGTTGATTTAAGCTGAAGCCAAGATTGTTGTAGATGAAATACCAAGTCTCGTTGTTGATTGGCTCCAGAGATAGGGCCGTGGAGTAATATTTGATTGCCATCTCAAAATCGTGCATCTGTTCCATTAGCCGACCCATGTTCAAGAAGCATTTCGCCTTTTCCTCAAGAGTTGGAGCCATGGAAGCCAGTTGTTTTATCCGTGCAAAAGCTTCTGTTTTGCGGCCTGCCTCATTGTACAATCTGGCCAGATCCCACAAGATCTCGGTCGCAAGGCGTTGATGGGTCTCCAGTTGCTTGAGTAGCAGCTGCTCATACTGTTGGTCCGTAACGACTGTCCCGTCTTTCAGTACGTACCCAGAATGGCTTGGTTTTGACGTATTATTACCGCCCCTTTATTTTGTTAAGCAATGGATGATTGCCTGAGCACATCCATGCTATGGCTAGCTGTTCCACAAGGCATATCATAGCGCTCTGACGGATTCTATTATCGTCGTGGATTGCCAGCCATGCAGCGTCGCAGTGCTCATCCAGAAAAGGAACAACTTGTTCAAGCGTTAGATTGAACTTGGATCGCAACTCCGCCTGAAAGCTTTTTTCATCACTATTTCGAGAGAGATGCTGCCCACAAAGGCGCTTACTTAAGTCTGAAGCTTTGCCAACGTACAAAACGCCGTCCGTCTTGTGCTTGATTATGTAAACACCGCCACAACGCGGCGGGCGATGTGGGTGCTCCCTGGTGCTTACACCACCCATGGATCGTGGAATATTAACGACAGGATGCCAGTTCTCGGTCAATTCCACAGCCAGACGTTTTGCCTCTTGTAGAAGTGAATCGAGACTTACAATATCAAGCAAAGCTGATGCCGTAGGTGTCGGTTCTGATGTATTCTCCATCTCAGTTCACACCTGCCGTTAGTCTATTATTGCTCATATAAACGCATCGTTGCAGTGGGTTGAGTGCCACACTTTACCCGCTTTACCCAACATACTTCAGCGTGTTGGGAATTCTGGTTAGTTGACGAGATCAGGGAACGGAAAATGGTCGACAGACTTACCTGGATGTAAAATGCTGTTCTAAAGTCCGGATTAACGCCTCGAGATCGTTGGTCACTGTTGTCCAAACTTGTTCGAGATCCACATCCCCATAGTCATGGATGATAATGTTGCGCATGCCCCGCATGGCTCGAAACGGTAAGGTTGGAAATTGCGCTTGTGTTTCTGGCGACAACCGAGTGGCAGCCTCCCCAATGATTTCCAGGCGGCGTAAAACAGCGTCTTGTTTTTCCGAGTCTCCAAGAAACTGGTCGTGGGTAACATCGGTGACGTAGTGTCGAATGGCCTTTGCCGAGTCTAGCATATCCCGCAGCAGCCCGAGTTGTTTGTCAGCGGGCATAGACAAGCGTTCGGGACGCCAGAATTGAGCGCCGGCGATAAGGGTTGTGACTCTTTTCGACGGCGGCCCGACTGACAAGATCCACAGAACAGCCAAGGCGGTCTTGCAAGTCTTCCTTCAAGGCTCCCATCTCCAACAATCCAATCCGTGAACCAGGCACAAATTCGACCAACAAATCCACATCACTCTGATCGTGCGCACCGCCATTGACCAAGGAGCCAAACGCCTCAACCCGGGTCACTGGCTGGTTTTCACAAACCGCCCGCACGACAGTCCGAACTGTTTCCAGCGTGGGCAGTTTTGCGGGGCTTCGATCCATGCCAAATTAATACCCGAAATCCACCTTGGGTGCAACCTTGACATAACTCAAAGTCACCCTTCAGACATCCGATATTCAGTCAATCCAGATGGAAAATAGACTTGGCATGACCGAGGTTATGCGCCCGGTGCTGCGTCAGAGACTGCTGAAATCGGTGCGCCACTCGTCTGAGCGTGGGCCGTGCTGTTCCTAGCACAGTGCCATCGACTGGGGGCTACAGAACGCTCCGTCGTCACTGACGCATTACAACGGAGCCGGCATTGCACTTGGCAATTCCCCAACCGCTTGTTACAACCGGCCGGCGCATGGGCTTCCCGATCCGCAAACTGTTTCGGTCGCCGCAAACCGGGCTGGTGGTCGTGATCCTGCTCCTCGGGATCCTCCTGACATTTGCGTCGGATCCCATCCATGTCCGCGGACAAACGGTCAACAATTTCTTTCGCCTCGACAACCTGATCCCGAATGTGGCCACGCCGATGTCCTGGATGGCGATCATGGCGATTGGCGTGACCCTCGTGATTGTGTCCGGCGGCATCGATATTTCGGTCGGCTCGATCTTTGGACTGGCAGCTTTGGGAACAGCCGCGGTACTGCAGAACCTGCCTGAAGACGCCAGTGCTTGGAAAGTTTTACCGGTGGCGATAGCGGTACCGGTGGGGATCGGCCTGGGGTGCGGCTTGATCAATGGCGCACTGGTGGTGGGACTGCGAATGCATCCGTTTATTGTCACGCTCGGTACCTTGAGCATCTTTCGCGGCATTGCGCTGATCGCGGTGGCGACAAAATCGTTGCCGGCGGGTGACAAGGTTTTACCGGAAGCATTCACGGCCCGGTTCATGTCGTGGCAGTTCAACATCCCGCGCGGCGCGGGAACGCCGATCCTCTTGCAGCCCGTCCCGATGCTGGTGATGGTGGCGTGTGTGATCGGGGGTTGGATTTTTCTCAGTCACATGGTGGCCGGCCGGGAGGTGTACGCGGTCGGTGGCAACGAAGAGGCCGCGCGGTTCAGCGGGTTGCCGGTAGGTGCGATCAAGCTCCGGGTGTATGCGTTGTCCGGTTTAATGGCGGGGATCGCGGGCATGGTCTCGACCGGTTACTTCGGTTCCGCGAACACGGCGACCGGCGAAGGCTATGAACTCATTGTCATTGCCGCAGCAGTCGTCGGTGGCGCGAGTTTGACGGGCGGGCGCGGGACGGCGCTCGGCGCGGTGCTGGGCGCGCTGATCATCAAGCTGATCGAGAACGGCATCTACATTTTGAAGGAAATCAATTTCGGCATCGGCACGCTGCCGTTGTCGAAGGAGTACAGCAAGATCATTATTGGGATTGCCATCGTCATTGCGGTGGCGATCGACCGGCTCAGCGAACGAATCCACAAACGCTAGGAGGAACTCATGCGAAATGCATTGATTGTGTTGTTGGTGGCCGCAACGGCGGCATTCGGAGCAGACAAGAAAATTGTCATCGGTCTCGTGGCCAAGAGTCAGTCGAACCCGGTATTTCAAGCTGCCTATGCCGGTGCGAAGGATGCCGCGAAAGAACTGGGGCCGCAGTATGGCGCGATCGTCACCATTGATTGGCAGACGCCACCCGATGAAGACGCCCAGAAACAAGCGGAGGCCATCGAGCAACTGGCCCGGGGCGGAGCGGCCGGGATCGCCCTCGCCTGCAGCGATGCCAACACGTGCACGCCCGCCATCAATAAAGCCGTCGGACTCGGCAGCGTTGTGGTTTGTTTTGATTCCGATGCACCGCGCAGCAAGCGGCTCTGTTACTACGGCACGGACGATCTCACGTGCGGCAAGGTTGTGATGACGGAACTTGCGAAAGTCATGGGTGACAAGGGCACGATTGCAATTCTCGCCGGCAACCAGACTGCACCCAATCTCCAGAAACGAGCGCAAGGCGTCAAAGATGAGTTGCAGCATCACACGGGGATACAACTCCTGACGGACGGAATCTTCTACCATCCGGAAACACCGGAGCAAGCCTCCGAAGCTGTGAATACCGCGCAGAGCACGCACCCGCAGATTGAAGGCTGGGCGATGATTGGCGGCTGGCCCTTGTTTGCGAAAAATGCGCTCAAGTGGGCGCCGGGCACGGTCAAAGTAGTTAGCGTCGATGCCTTGCCGGCGCAACTCGGCTACGTCAAGAGCGGGCACGTCGCCGCGCTCTACGCGCAGGATTGCTATGGCTGGGGATACAAGTCAGTTCAGTTGTTGCTCGATAAGATCGTCAAAGGTCAGAACCCGGCTACCGAACGGGTCATTGATCCGCTCACGCGGGTCACCGCCGAGAACGCCGAGGCTTACGGCAAAAAGTGGGATAAATGGCTGGGGAAATAATTATGGAGTGCGCCGACTTGTCGGCACTTTTCCCTGGAGCGACCCGGCGAACGGCACAGCGGTGACGAGTCACCGCACTCCAAAATGAATCAGCAATGAGCGAGACCAAAGATTGGCCACATGCACCGGTGCATCGGCTGCAGGAGGCGGGAGTGTTTATGGTAACTGCCGGAACATTCCGTAAGGAACACTTTTGCCGGGAGCCGGCAATGCTTGATTTTTTGGAAGGTCAGTTGCTGGCGCTCGCGAAACACTATGAGTGGCAGATCGAGGCCTGGGCGGTCTTTAGCAATCACTATCACTTCATTGCCCAGTCGCCGACAGTGGCCGGCGGTCTGCAGAAGTTTTTGCGCCATCTCCATGCTGACACGGCCCGTGAATTAAACCGACATGACCACCTCGCGGCGCGGCAGGTGTGGCACAACTTTTGGGATACGCGGTTGACCTATGAGCGGTCCTATCTTGCGCGACTTAACTACGTCCACCAAAATCCAGTGCATCACGGGTTAGTTGCGATGGCCAATCAATATCGCTGGTGTTCGGCGGCGTGGTTCGAGCGAACCTGTCTACCCGCGACCGTAAAAACAATCTACAAATTCAAGACCGACCAGATCAATGTCCCTGATGATTACTAATTATGGAGTGCGCCGACTTGTCGGCGCTTTTCCCTGGAACGACCCGGCGAACGGCATAGCGGTGACGAGTCACCGCACTCCAAAATGATCGCCTTTTCTTCCATCACCAAACGGTTCGGTGGCGTCACCGCACTCGACGCGGTATCCTTGACCATCGAACGGGGTGAATGCCATGGCTTGATGGGGGAAAACGGCGCCGGCAAATCCACGCTCGGGAAAATTCTTGCCGGTATTCACTCCGCAGATGCCGGTGAATTGCGCATTGACGGCGTGCAATGCACCTTTCGCTCGCCGCGGGAGGCCGCCCGGGCTGGCGTCGGCATGGTGCACCAGGAACTTGCGTTCTGTCCCGACCTGACCGTCGCTGAGAACCTCTGCCTCGGCCGCTACCCGCGCCGCGCGAATCGATTGGTGGACCGGCGCGCCATGACTGGCCGGGCCCAACAGCTCCTCAGTGAGATTGGCGTTACGCTCGACGTCTCCCAGACAATGCACGCCCTGACGACCGGCCAGGAACAACTGGTTCAGATCGCGGCGGCCGTCGGCACCGGCGCGAATATCCTCGTTTTCGATGAGCCGACCAGTTCCCTCAGCGAAACCGAATCCCAGCACTTATTCCAATTGATTGCACGACTCAAACAGCGCGGTGTCACGCTGATTTACGTCTCTCATCGGCTGCCGGAGGTTCTGCAGTTGTGTGACCGCATCAGTGTGTTACGTGACGGCCACTATATTGGAACCCTCGATCGGGCAAAGGCCACACAGGATCAAGTCGTGCAGATGATGATCGGCCGGGCCGTGCGCGAGTTCTTTCCCCAACATCTCGCCAAAGAGCCCGGTGACGTGAAGCTGCGTGTGGCGGAACTCGCTTCACCCGGCAAGTTTACAAATATTTCTTTTACCGTTCGGGCCGGTGAGGTTGTGGGCTTTGCCGGTTTGGTAGGGTCCGGCCGCAGCGAAATCGCCCAGGCCATTTTCGGTCTCGACGCGGCGGCCACCGGCACCGTCGAACTTGGCGGCGAGCCGCTCCCGCTCGGCCGGTGCCGCCAAGCGCTGCGGCGCGGCCTGGGCATGATTCCGGAAGATCGGAAGCGGCAGGGCCTGATTTTAATGATGAGTTGCCGTCGCAACTTTTCGCTGGTGATCCTCGACCGGCTCCGGCGGTGGGGACTGCTCAACCACCGGCAAGAAGCGCGGGCAGCCAGCCAGTTGTTTGACCGGCTCCGCGTCAAGACGCCCAGCCTCGAAACACCGGTCAGCTCCCTCAGCGGCGGCAACCAACAGAAAGTGGTCATTGCCAAATGGCTTGCCCGGCAACTCCAGGTGCTGATTGTGGATGAACCGACCCGCGGTGTGGATGTGGGTGCCAAGGCAGAAATTCACGGGTTAATCGACGAATTGGCGCAGCAAGGCTGCGCGGTGCTGTTGATCTCGAGCGAATTGTCGGAAGTCATCAATTTATCCACGCGAATCCTCGTTCTGCGCGCCGGTCGGCTGGTGGGCGAGGTCCCGCGCTCAGCCGCCACCTCCGAGAGCCTGATGCGACTCATGGCCGGAATCGAAAATTGATCTACGGGTATGTGAGAATATCATTCATTACAGCCATTACAGCCATTACAGCCATCACAGCGATCGCGGCGAATCAAACGGGTGTAGTTCAAACCTTGGGCAAGGTGGGTAACACCCCGTGCCGTAGGATCGGTAGAATAAAGGCTTGCGCATGTTCACGAAAAATGCCATGTTCACGTACACGTGAAACAAGTATAAATCATGAACACACGGCAATTAACCCCAGCGGAACTGAAGAAAGCTCTGGCAGAAAAGTTGCGCGAACTACTGGAGCGCGCACCGGTGGTGCAAGATTTGAAAATCCTACCTAATCCGGGCGTGTCAGAACGGGCATTTGATATTCAAGCCACCTGGCCACTCCCTACCGGCGGCCGGGCGGAGTTGTGGGTTGATTGTCATGCCGACCCGCGACCATCCCAGTTTCCCTACACGGCTTTCCAACAGGGATTTGATTCAATTAGAAAGCGCGCATTGATCCGGGTATCCGTATTCGCCGCACCCCATATCTCGCCGCGGATGGCGGAGATCTGCTGGAAACACAATTGGAGTTGGTTTGATTTGGCTGGCAACTGTCGGTTGTGCGTCCCGGGCGCGTTGTACATCGAACGAACCGGGATTGCGCCGGTCTATCGGCGTCCGCGGGTGAGGGCGAATTTGAGCACGACGGAAGCGGGACGAATCATCCGTGTCTTGCTGGCGCCGGAAAATGCCAGTCAACGGTGGACACAACGGGAGTTGATGTTACACATCGGCGCAAAACCACTGGGTGTATCAGTGAGTTTGGGTTTGGTGAACAAGGTGATTCGCTTTCTTCGTGAGGAAGCGTTCATCGAGGAATTGCCAGCGGGTGGGGTCCGACTGCGCGATCCGTTGGGGCTGCTTGCGGCGTGGCGGGCGGCTTATCGCTTTGACCGCCATCATCGGCGGAGTTACTTCACTTTGTTGCGCGGACACCAGTTGCAGGAAAAACTGGTGGAACTCGAGTCCATTACTGGCGGGCACATCGCCTACGCGGCGTTTTCCGCTGCCGAGTTTCAAGCACCACATGTGCGGCAGGCGAAGACCTGGATTTATCTTGCGGAGGAGTACGAAGCTGAATTCGCCAAACTGGCGGAGGCAAAACCAGTGGACAGCGGCGAGAATCTCGTCGTCTTGTTCCCGGCCGATCTGGGAGTATTTTACGGCGGCGAAAGCGCAGCCGGCCGCCTCGCCTGTACCAACCCTGTGCAGACCTATGTTGATCTCTGTCACGCCGGCAGTCGGGGCGAGGAAGCTGCGGACGCCTTGTTGGCGCAGAAGCTAAAGCCGGATTGGTGACGCAGGTTAATTTGGGCGATGGCGAACCGCCGGTGCAGGTCGAGATTGAGTTCCTGGCGCCCACGGATGCCAAGCTGAAAAGGAACCAGCCGAAACTCCTGCCCGGCTTTCGAGTGTTGCAGGCTGACGGCTGCGCCGCGGCATTTCACGCCCCCGAACAGGTCGAGATTTTTGGCCGGATGGTTGGTGGTGCGCGGAACAAGGTCTGCATGAGTGTGGCAGCACTGCCGGATTTTCTCATCATGAAGACATTAGCGCTGGCGGGGCGGGACAAACCCAAGGATGCTTATGATCTTTGCTACTGCCTCGATAATTATCCTGGTGGTCTGGCCCGTCTGACGAAGGAATGGAAGCAGCGGGCGCGGGAAAAGAATGTTGCGAAGGCCGGCAAGATTTTGCGGGAGAAGTTCGAAGCTGTGGACGCCTATCTGAACAATCGAATCAAACAGGATGACGGCCAAGATGATGGGATTCGGGGCGGCCCCATCAAGTATCGTCCATATCGCAGTGCAACCATAACTTTCAGCGATTTGTTTTTTGAGGGGGTTCTTTGTAAGACCTCGCTTAACGCACCCGCTGCCACTCGCGGTGTGAACGATGACCCTACGCTACTGGCGAATGACTTTGAGGAAATGCGTGCGATCCTCCAAACTGAGGAGATCGGCCTCACACGGTTTATTGTCTGCAATCTGTTTGTCATTCAATTCATCGCCACGGCACGCGATGACAAAAAAATGTTCCGAGCGGCTACATTTCAGAAGACCTTCTTGTAATCCAACGCTTTAAGCGCGCATACGAAAACTACCGCAAGACGCACTTCGTGTAACACTGTTGGATAGTTCGTCATTCAGTCTCGTTGTTTGAACGCGTTGTGGTCGCTTGACAAATTAAAACAATTGTTCTAAACAGTTGTTTGAAATGCAAGCCAAGCAGGAAACCGAGCAACGATTGCTGGAGGCAGCCGGCGAGGTTTTTGCCGCGCGCGGCTTCCGGGCGGCTACCGTGCGCGAAATCTGCCAGCGGGCCGGCGCCAATGTCGCGGCCATCAATTACCATTTTGGCGACAAGGAAGGGCTGTACTTCGCGGTCTTGAAGTCGGGGTCCGAAGCGGCCCTGAAAAAATATCCGCCCACACTCGGCCTGGGCCCCACGGCGACTGCGCCGGAGCGCTTACATGCGTTTGTCCGGTCCTTGTTGTTCCGCATCGTCGACAAAGGCCAGCCCTCCTGGCACGGCAAATTGATAGCCCACGAGATGGCGGAGCCGACGAAGGCGCTGACGGCTTTAATTGATGACGTGTATGGCCCCGTGCTCCAGCAATTGGAATCGATTGTCCAGGAGTTGCTCGGGCGGCGGACGCCCCCACCGGTCCTCCGACAATGCCTGTTAAGCATTTTGGGACAATGCCTGTATTTTCATTACGCGCGGCCGGCCATTCAACACATTCACCCCGACCAGGGCTTCGAGCCGGTGGACATCGAATGTCTGGCAAAACACATCACGCAATTCTCTTTGGCCGGGATCCGGCAGGCCGCTGCGGCGGGAAGGTAACAGGCAGACTATGGCAACTACTTCTGAACCGACAAATGGTAATGGCCGGCGGAATAATCTGATTCGGCTCAGCGCATTGGTCGGCATTGCAGTGCTGGCTGCGCTCGGGGCGCGCTATTACCTCGTTGCCTTCCGGCCGTACGAGTCCACCGATGACGCATTTGTGGATGGCCACGCAATTTCCATCAGCCCGAAGGTGGCGGGACACGTGACACAACTGCCGATCACTGCCAACCAGCGCGTGAAGCAGGGCGACCTGCTGTTACAAATTGACCCCCGCGATTACGAGCTGCGTCTCGAAGTCGCCCGCGCCAACTTGGCGGCGGCGCGGAGCCGGCAGGCGCAAGCCCAGAGCATGGTCACGGTCGCCGAAGCGCAGGCAGCGCAGGATCACGCGGCGGTCGCGGCTGCGACGGCGGAAGCCCGGCGCGCGCAAGCCGATCTGGAGCGGTATCAGGCTGTGGAGAAACGCGCGATTTCGCAGCAGCAGCTCGACACAGTGGTCGCGGCAGCCCAAGCGACCACAGCGGCGCTGGAAGTGGCGCAGAAAAAAGCGGCAATGTCCGTAGCAGAAATCGGTCTCGCCAAATCGCAGATCGTCGTCGTTGATACCGGGGCTGCGCAGGCCGCTGTGGCGATCCGTCAGGCAGAGTTGGAACTGTCGTACACAACAATCAAGGCACCGGCCGATGGTTTGATCACGCATCATGCAGTCGAAGTCGGCCAGTTGTTGCAGGCCGGCCAAGGGTTGCTTGCGATTGTGACAGACCAGCGTTGGGTCATGGCAAATTTCAAGGAAACGCAATTGGCGCGCATCAAGCCGGGGCAGCCCGTCTCCATCCATCTGGATGCCGTGCCGCATCGGCAATTTAAAGGGCATGTGGACAGCATTCAGGCCGGCACTGGCGCGCAGTTCAGTCTGCTGCCGCCGGAAAATGCGGCTGGCAATTATGTCAAGGTAGTCCAGCGGATCCCCGTGAAAATCGTGTTTAATGAAACAGATCTGCCGCCGCTTCCGCTGGGCGCGTCGGCCGTGCCGGCCATCCGGGTGGAATGAGCGCAGTAGTTTCCCAGTTTCGGCATGATGAAGCGGTCTGGAAGCCGAAGCATAGCCCGTGGCTGATTGCGCTGGTGGTGACACTGGCGACATTTATGGAAGTGCTCGACACCAGCGTTGCGAATGTGTCGCTGCCGCACATTGCCGGGAATTTGTCGGCGGGGCTGGACGAAAGCACGTGGGTGCTGACTTCGTATCTGGTGGCGAACGCGGTGGTTTTGCCGTTGAGCGGCTGGTTTTCGGATCGGATTGGGCGGAAACGATTTTATATGAGTTGCGTTGCATTATTTTCAATTAGCTCGCTGTTGTGCGGCCTGGCGCCGAGCCTCGGCTGGCTGGTGTTTTTCCGGATTCTGCAAGGGGTGGGCGGCGGCGGTTTGCAACCGAGCGAACAGGCAATTCTGGCCGATACATTTCCCCCGGCCAAACGCGGGATGGCGTTTGCAGTGTACGGGATGGCGGTAGTAGCAGCGCCCGCGCTGGGACCGACCCTGGGCGGCTGGATTACCGACAATTTCAGTTGGCGGTGGATTTTCCTGATCAACATCCCGGTCGGCATTATTTCCCTGCTGCTGACCTACCGGCTGATTGCGGATCCGCCGTACCTGAAGGAACGCCGGACTGTGCGCCAGCGAGTTGATTACATCGGCTTCGGCCTGATTGTCATCGGGCTAGCGGCCTTGCAAATCGTGCTCGACAAAGGCCAGCGTGAAGATTGGTTCGAGACGTCCTATATCGTCGTGCTCACCTGGGTTTTCATTGTTGCGCTGGTGGCGGCAGTGTTCTGGGAACTGCGCGTGAAAGATCCGATCGTCGACCTGCGCTTATTCAAGCAGCGGAATTTTGCGATGGCGACCTTCCTGCTGTTCATTCTCGGGGTTGTCTTGTACGGGAGCACGGT
>Ga0073936_10004766_pt1 | contig 18601 bp, 15 predicted proteins | sample AliMusrvi5mmetaG_FD_87041 | JGI IMG/M metagenome (GOLD analysis project Ga0073936, IMG submission 87041) | Freshwater lake bacterial and archeal communities from Alinen Mustajarvi, Finland, to study Microbial Dark Matter (Phase II) - Alinen... | ecosystem: Environmental > Aquatic > Freshwater >... | reverse complement strand
TCGATCTGCGGCTGCGCCGCGGCGCCGGCACCGCTGCGGCCGCCGGCGACTTCTGGGCGCGCCTCGACGCACGCCTCGAGCCCGCACCCGAGGGCGAGACGCACCTCACCTGGGTCACGTTCACGGACATCACGCCAAGCAAGGAAGCCGAAGCGGCGTTGCGCGAAAGCGAGCAGCGTGCGCTCGAACGCTCGAGCCGGGGAGAGCGGCTGAACGCGGCGCTCAACGAGGTGAATGCCAGACTCAACGCCTCGTTCGAGCTCGACGCAGCGCTCGCGGACGTGCTCGAGATCGCGCGCGTGGCGCTCGACTGCGACGTCGCCGTGCTCAGTCGCGCCGCGCCCGGCGGCCCGCGCCTCGAGCACGCCGTCGGGCTGGAGATGCCGGACGGTGGCCTCGTCTTCGACCAGGAGCTTCTCGTAACTGTCTCCGCGGACGTGCCGACGGTGTTCGCGAGCTCGGGCGACCCGCAGGCGGCGTGGCCGAGCCACCGGCTGGGGCTCGCCGAGGCGATCGTCGGGCCGTTCCCGCTGCACTGGCAAGGGGACGGCGCGCTCCTGCTTGGCAGGACGAACGGAGAGCGCGGCTTCGACGAGCAGGCGGTGGACTTCGTCCACCGCCTCACGCTCGCGCTCGCGCTGTCGCTCGCGAACGCGGCGCGCTTCGAGGCCGAACACCACATCGCCGAGACCCTGCAGGAGGCGCTGCTGCGCATGCCCGCCTCGATCCGCGGCCTCGAGTTCTCGCATCTCTACCGTTCGGCGACCACGACGACGCGCGTCGGCGGCGACTTCTACGACGTCTTCGAGATGACCGACGACCGGGTGGGCGTCCTCATGGGCGATGTGTCCGGCAAGGGGCTCGAGGCCGCCGTATTGACCTCGATCATCAAGGACACCATCAAGGCCTACGCCCACGACACCCGGTCCCCGGCGGCGGCCGTCAAGCGTGCGAACGCCGCGCTCGGCGAAGCGGTAGGGCCGCCCACCTTCGCGAGCCTCTTCTACGCCGTCGTCGACGGCGCGCGCGGCGTGCTGACGTACTGCAACGCAGGGCACCCGCCGCCCGTGGTCCGCGCCGCCGACGGTTCGCTGCGACTGCTCGAGGGGACGTCGCCCGTCATCGGCGCGTTCCCCGGCTCCGCCTTCGCCCAGCGCACCGTGAGGCTCGCCGGCGACGAGACGGTGCTGCTGTACACCGACGGTGTGACCGAGGCACGCGACCCGGCGGGGACCTTCTTCGACGAGCCGCGCCTGCACGCCGCCGTGCAGGCGGCGGGCGCGGCCGGCGTCGCCGGCCTCCCGGCGGCGATCTTCGCCGCGGTGATGGCGTTCAGCGAGGGGCGCCTGACCGACGACATCGCCTTGCTGGCCTTTCGGCATGCGGCGGCGCTCGCGCCGGAGCGCTAGCCGCTCGGCTGCGCCCGCCGGCCTCTTGAGGCGCGCCGGCCGGGTCCACCTCCGCATGCGGTTTCGCCGCGTAGCGGCAGGGGAATCCCCGGCGCACAAGCCATGCGACCCCGCGGACAGTCCGGTCGCGGGGGAAAGGGAGATGATGAGCCAGCCGCCTGTGACGAGCGCGGGGATCCGGCCACACGCGCCCGCGGCGCAACACGGAGTCGTGCGCACCGGCGTGCGGGAGGCCGCATGAGCGACGGGCAACGCTGCGTCGAGATCCTCTCCGGCGTCCACGCCACCATCGTCCAGCTCGAGGGTGAGATCGACATCGGCTCGGCGACGGACTTCAAGGAGGCGCTGCTGCGATCGATCGACGGCGGTGCGCGTCGCCTCGTCGTCGACGCCACCAGGGTGACCTTCATGGACTCATCGGGTCTGAGCGTGCTGATCGTCGGCGAACGACGGCTGCGTCCGCTCGGCGGCTCGCTCGCGATCGCCTGCGGCGAGACGGTCCGGCGGCTCCTGCGGATGTCCGGGCTCCAGGACTCGTTCAGCCTCTATCCGGACCGCGACGCAGCGCTCCAGGCGGCGCTCGGCGCTCCCGGCTCCGCGGCCGCCCCGGCCCTGCCCGACGCGCCCTAGCCGCGCCTTCCGGCCCGCGGCCGGCTCCCGTCCGGCGCGGAAGGGAGTAGTGTGCTTCTGCAGTGACCGGCCCGATGAACACTCCCGACCCGCTGGGTCTCGCCGCCGCCGCGCGAGCCATGGACTTCGGCCTCCCGGTCGATGCCGCGATGTTGCGCCGCGTCGTGAGCACGATCTCGTCGGTCGGGTCTCATCCCACGGGCTTTCGCGCCGGCGGCACGCCAGAGGACCGCGCGGTGACGGAGTTCGTCGCCGCGGAGATGCACGCGATAGGGCTGTCGCGCGTCGGGTTCGAGGACGTCCCGGTCGACGCGTGGCGGTTTCGCGGCGCGTCGGTCAGCGTCGAGGGTGAGAGCAGGTTCGAGGGCGCGTCGATGGCCGGCGTGCCGGCGACTGGCCCTGCCGGGGTCAGCGGCGAGCTGGTGTTCGTCGGCGACGGGCGGCGCGAGCGTCTCGACCGGCTGGACGTCGCCGGCAAGGTCGCGCTGGTCGATTGGCGGCACGCGTCGGTGTGGATCAGCGAGATCGGCCTCGAGCTCGGGATGCGCGGAGCCGCGGCGATCGTCCTTGCGTGCCTCGATGGGGGACAGCGGTTTCAGGGCCCGGGTGCTCTAGGCACGTCGGTGGGGCGCTGGCACCCGGCCGCGCCGCCACTGGTCACGATCCGCAAGAGCGACGCGCTCGGGCTGGTCGAGCTCTGCCGGTCTGGCGCCCCCCGGGTCACCGTCGTCCTGGACGTCGAGATCGAGCGGCACGCGGAGGGGCGGAACGTCGTCGGCGTCCTCTGCCCCGAGCAGCGCGGCGCCCCGATCGTCGTCGGCGCGCACCACGACGGCTGGTTTTCGGGCGCGTTCGACAACGCCAGCGGGGTCGCCTCGATGCTTGCGGTCGCCAAGGCGCTCGTCGAGGCCGACTGGCGGCCGAGCCGCCCCATCTGGTTCGTCTCGCACACCGCCGAGGAGTACGGCCGGCTGGACGACGACGCGCCCTGGTGCTTCGGCGCCTGGCGCCAGGTCGCTTTCGCGCACCGCGAGTGGGGCGCGACGGTGCCCTTCTACCTGGACGTCGAAGCGTCCGGCCGTCCCGAGTTCCCGCTCCTGGTCCTCGGCCCGGTCGAGCTGCGCCGGTTCGCCGGCGGCTGGTGCCGAAGGGCGGCGCGGGATGGGCTGCTGCCCTCGGGCTGGGGGTTCTCCGGCCCGTCCACCGGGACTCACCAGTGGCCCTTCCAGCTCGCCGGGATCCCCGGCCTGAGCCTCTTCAACTGGCACACGGACTTCGAGCGCACCGACTACCACACGACCAACGACACCATCGACAGGCTCGACTTCAAGTACCTGTCGGGTCTCTCCCGCCTGCACGTCGCGCTGCTCGTCGCCGCTGAGCGCTCGGTGCGCGACCGTGACCTGCTGGACTATGGGGCGCGCGCCCGCGACGTCGCGCGCGCCACGCGTTCGCTCCCCGGCCACGAAACGCTGGCGCAGGCGGCCGGGGAGTACGCCCGTGACGGCTCGAGACGCGCGTTCGCGCGCCTGGCGCGGGCGGGGATCGCCGTCGACGCCCGCGGCGAGACCGGCTACCTGTACGAGCAGGCGTCGCGAGACGTCCTCCACCTGGACGCGGCGCTGGAGCGGATCGCCGCGGGCGATCTGCGCGGCGCCGCGCGCGCCGCTTCACGGGTGGGCGCGAACGACCTCCAGCGCTGGGTCTCGCACGATGTCCAGGCGCGCACCGAGCGGCGCCGCCTCGCGACCCGCGGCTCGTGGTCGGAGAAGAGCCACCTGACCAGGAGCCCGGACCTGTGGCGGGAGATCGCCACGTTGCGGGCGGAGCGCGGCGCGCGTCCGTTTGGAGCTTGGGTGCCGCGCTCTCTTGAACGTCATCGGCGGCGCATGGACGCCGAGGTCGGGCGACGGGTTGCCCGGCTGGCGTCCGCCCTTTCGCCGGGCGCCGGTACGCGGTGACGCCGGCGATGGCGCGGCGCGCAAAGACGCCGCGGCCTCACGCCCCGGCGGCCAGGCGCTGCTCCTCGGCCGCTCGCAGCAGCTGAGCAAGCTCCTGCCGGGTCGCGGCGTCGGCGCGGTAGGGCGGCTCTTCGGCGCGCAGCGCCGCGACCTTGGCGCGCACGCGGTCCTTGAGCGTGCGCGAACCTTCCGCGGCCCAGCGGTCGTGCACGCTGCGGTCGAACAGGCTGGGGATCCAGAACTCTCGGTTGTGACTCCGCGTGTACTTGCGCCCCAGGTGATGTCCGCCCGGGCCTACGGCCAAGATCTCGTCCACTGCCAGCGCCTCCGCGTCCACGCGCATCTCCTGCAGGTAGGTCCGCGCCCAGGCGACGCACTCGTCGCCGAACACGAGGGATTCGTAGGAGGACTGCAGGCCGACCTGGAGGTAGCCCAGGTCGTGGATGAGCGTGGAGCGCTGCAGCGCGCCGAGCACGGTGAAGGCGAACTCCTCGGCCGCCCACTGCTCGTCGAGATCGTTGGCGTCGGTCATGCCCGCGTAGTTGAAGCTCGGCAGGCCGTAGAAGCGCGCCAGGTCGGCGCCGAGCTGCTGGCCGAGCCAGGCCTCGGGCGCGCCGTGCCCGTCGAACCCGGTGCGCATGTCCGTGGCACCCACCCCGGCGCCGTAGACGAAGGGCGCGCCCGGCCGCGCGAACTGGTGCAAGACGAGGCCGGAGAGGACGTCGGCGTTGCCGACCAGGACGGCGGCCGGCACGGAGCGCGGCGCCGTGGTGCCGCACGACGGAGCGGACGCGTAGATGAGCGGCACGTGCAACTCGGCGCAGGCGATGACCTTGCCGAGTGCGTCGCCGTCGTGCTGCAGCGGCGGCGAGGGCATGGCGTAGACCATGACCGACCCTGCGGCCTGCGGGCCGCCGCAGGCGACGGCCATGTCGCGCAGCACGCCCACGGCCACGCCGTCCTTGGGCGCGACGAGGAGAGGCTTGCGTGTCGCCGAGAACATCGCGGCGGCCGCGGCAAGGTCGTCGACGGCCCTCGGGGCGTCGCCCGGCAGCCCCATCGACATCACGAAGTCGATGTCGGGCAGCCGCTCGCAGACGCCGGCCAGGCTCTCGATGTCCGCCACCGTGACCCGGCGCAACTCCGCGGTCTCGGGATCGCGGATGTAGATGCAGTCTGATCCGGGGCCGAAGTAGGACTCGCCGTCTCGCAGGTCGAGAGAGTGGCCGGCGCGGTCCGCTTCGTCGCCGCGCCCGCAGACCGGCCAGCTGCGCGGCGCCGACGCCAGCGCGCGCTCCACCAGGTCCGGGCCGATGCGCACGCGGGTGCCGGTGACGCGGGCGCCCGCGGCGGAGTAGAGCTCCAGCGCGCGCGGGAAGTTGCGCACCTCGACGCCGCACTCGTCGAGCACGGTCAGAGTGGCCGCGTGCACACGGCGGCACTCCTCGGCGCCCCAGATGCTCAGACTTGCTGATGCCACGGAAGCTCCTCGCTCGTCGTCGGCAGGCCCTAGCCCTTCGGGGGCGGCCACTGGTCGGAGCCCTTGGCGACCTGGCGCACGACCGTGCTCTTCATGAGCGCGGCGCCGTCGAGGCTCCGGAGGAGCCGGCTCACCCAGGCGTGGAACTCGTACTCGTCGTGCGCCGCGATCTGCAGCGTGATGGTGCCGTGCTCGAGGTCGGCCCCCAGGTAGCAGACGAGCTCGTCCTCGGCCAGAGCCGTGAGCGCATCGCGGACCTTGGCGGACGGCACCTCGACGATGACGTCGCCGAGCACCGGGTAGCCGATCTGCTTGCTGTCGACCACCGCGATGACGGAGATCGCCCTCGAGCGCAGCAGGCGATCGATGCGGTAGCGCACGGCGCGATCGCCGATGTCGCCGAGGCGGCGGCTGATGTCGCGCGCCGACATGCGCCCGTCCTCCTGCAGGAGCAGGATGATGCGGCGATCGACGTCGTCGAGGCTGACCGGCACTGGCATGGACCGCCTTTCGCGGGTTCGCTTGCCTGGCGCAACTCTCACCCCCGCGCTCGCCGTGGTCAAGGGTCGCGCGCATCCGTGCTTCCAGAATGGAATGCGGCCTGTTGACGGCCGCGGACCGCGCTCCCAGACTGTGCCAATCTCGGTCAAGGGGCGGGGGCAGCGTGCCGACGATCAAGGGTTCAACGGCGAGCATCCACTACGAGCAGGTCGGCGAAGGGCCGGACGTCGTCTGGGTCTCCGGCGGCGGCGGCTCCGCCAGCGCTTGGGACGCCTACCAGCTGCCCTTCTTCAAGGACTCGTTCCGCAACACGACCTTCGACAACCGCGGCGTCGGCACGACGCACTGCGGGGCGCCCCTTCCCTGGTCCCTCGAGGACTTCGCGCGCGACACCGCCGAGCTGATCGAGGCGGTCTGCGACCCGCCGGTCGCGCTCATCGGCATCTCCCTGGGCGGCGGGATCGTGCAGCAGGTGGCCCTCGACTTCCCGGAACTGCTGAGCTGCGGGATATCGATGGGCACGGGCGCCGTCAGCGTCGGCTGGACCTGGGACTACCAGATGGCCGAGATCGAGTTCCGCAGGGCCGGCGGGCGCCTCGACGGCATGATGGCCGTGACCCACTACGCGGCGATGTTCTATCCCGCCCGCGTGCTCGGCGACCGCGAGCTGTGGCCCAAACTGCGCGAAGAGCTCATGGCGGACTTCGCCACCGACGCCAACGAGGACTCGGTGATCGCCCAGTGGGAGCCGTGCGTGCGCTTCGACCAGCGGGAGCGGTTGCCCGGCTGCCGCGTCCCGCTGCACGTGATCGCCTTCGACCAGGACGTGCAGGCGGTGCCGCAGGACGGCGAGGAGGTCGCCGCCCTCGCGCCCAACTCCGAGTTCCACCTCTTCAAGGGCATGGGGCACTGTTCGATCTACGGCCATACTCACGACATCCTCAATCCGTTCATCAAGGGGCTCGTCGAGCGCTACGTATAGGTACGCCGACGACAGGGAAGGGGGCACGGAGATGGGACGCGCACATCCGAGCGGGCGGAGGCGGGCCCTGCGAGCGGCGGCACTCCTGGCCCTTGCCGCGGCGGGTCTCCTCGCCGCCGCCGCGCCGTCCAGCGCCGCCGTCACGTACAACGCCACCGTGAACTCGATGGTGGCTGGCGTGACGCAAGCCCAGCTCCAGCCCGTGGTGGACGAGCTCAGCGGCGTGACGCCGACGTTCGTCGGCGGCCTGCCCTACGCGTTCGTCACTCGCGCCTCGAGCTCGGGCACGCCGATCGACATGGCCGAGCAGTACGTGTACGAGCATCTGCTGGCGTACGGCCTCAGCTCCGTCGCCTACCAGGCCTTCCCCGGGAAGGGCGGCTCCGTCCCGGCCGGCCGCAACGTGATCGGCCAGATCGCCGGCTCGGTCACGCCGGGCAACGTAGTCATCGTCGGCTGCCACCTGGACGACCGTCCGTGGCCCACCGCCGGCCCGATCGCTCCCGGCGCGGACGACGATGCGTCGGGCGTTTCGGCCGACCTCTACCTGGCCAGGGCGTTCGCCGGTCACCGGTTCGCCGACACCATCCGCTTCGTCTTCTTCGGCGACGAGGAGAACGCCCCGTGGACGAGCTCTGCGTACGGCTCGGGCTACTACGCCGCCCAGTGCAAGTCCGCCGGCGAGAAGGTCGTCGCGATGATCCAGGCAGACGCACTCGCCTGGAACGGCACGAACAACGGGATCGTCTACATGAACACGCGCGCCGCCAAGAAGGACCCCGGCGGCGGCGATCACGCCATCGTCACGATGTGGCAGCAGGCGGCCGCGACGTATGCGATCACCGGCATCACGCCGACGCTCAACGCCTCCGGCGACAACCTCAGCGACCACGGAAGCTTCTGGGCCAACGGGTATCCCGCGGTCATGCTCATCGAGGACGACGTCAGCCAGGTCAACCCGAACTGGCACACCACCAACGACAAGGTGTCCACCTTCCGCTGGCCCTACTACGTGCAGATGACCCGCAGCCTCGTCGCGGTGGCCGCTCACGAAGCCGGCATCGTCCAGTGAGAGGGACCCCGGGGATCAGGAGGACCGGTGCACAGACTCGACCCTCGAAGCGCCGTCTCACGCAGAGGAGGAGAGCGATGAAGACAGTCACCCCGGCGGCGGTGCGGCGCCTGCGCTCGATCGCCGGCGCCGCCCTGGCGGCCGCCTGCATGCTGCTCGCCGCCTCGAGCGCGGCGTTCGCGACCAGCGCGTCGCCGGCCGCGTCCGCGGCGGCGCCGGCGCCGAGCGGTTCCCCCGGCGCCGTCGTCTACCGCTACGGCACGATGGAGAACGTCGACAGTCTCAACCCGTTCGTGGGCTACAGCGGCGTCGACTACCTGGTCTACCACCTCAACTACCAGTTCCTCACGGGGTTTGAGCCCACCAAGCTGGAGCCGCGCCCGGAGTTCGCCGAGAGCTGGAGCCACTCCGCGGACGGCTTGACCTGGACCTTCAAGATCCGCCCCGGCATGAAGTGGACGGACGGCCAGCCGGCTACCGCCCGCGACGTCGCGTTCACGTTCAACTACATCATCAAGAACAACCTCACGAACTTCACTTCCTACCTCACCTTCGTGACCAAAGTGACCGCCCCGGACGACACCACGGCCGTGTTCGAGTGCAGCAAGCCCAAGGCCGACATCCTCTCGATGAAGGTGCCGATCCTGCCCGAGCACATCTGGGCGAAGGTCCCGGGCAAGCTCGCCGGTACCACGTACCCCAACAAGGCGCCGCTCGTCGGCTGCGGCCCCTTCCGGGTGGTCGAGAACAGGGACAACAGCTACGTGAGACTGGACGCCAACCCGGGCTTCTGGGGCGGCAAGCCGGCTATCGACGAGCTCCTCATCGAGACCTACCAGAACGCCGACACGATGGTGCAGGACCTCAAGTCCGGAGCTCTCGACGGCGAAGTGGGCGTGCCCTCGGCGCAGTTCAAGTCGCTCGGCTCGCCCAGCATCACCACCAACGCGGCGGTCTCGTGGTCGTTCGAGCAGCTCACCTTCAACTGCTACGCCAGCCCCCACTCCAAAGGCAACCCCGTGCTGCTCGACCAGCAGTTCCGCCAGGCGCTGCAGTACGCCGTCGACCGCAAGACCAACGCGGGCGTCGCCTACAACGGGTACATGGACCCCGGCAGCACGCTGCTGCCGCCCTACTCCCGGTTCTCGTGGCAGCCGCCGGCCGGCCAGCAGTACACCTACGACCCGGCCAAGGCGAACGCGATGCTGGAAGCCGCTGGCTACAAGGACGTCAACGGCGACGGCTACCGCGAGACCAAGCAGGGCAAGCCGCTCTCGCTGCGCCTCGCCACCGACGCCACGACGCCCGAGAACGTCACCACCAGCAAGCTCGCGGTCGGCTGGCTCAAGGCGGTCGGGGTGAAGGCGCACCTGCAGATCCTCGACCCCGGCGCGCTCAACGACGCCGTCGCCAACTACACGGGCAGCACTTTCACGCCCGACTTCGACACGATCATCTGGTGGTGGGAGGGCGACGCCGAGGACCCGCAGTTCATCCTCAGCCTGCTCACGCCGGCGCAGATCGGTGGCTGGAGCGACACCTCCTGGACCGACCCGCAGTACACGCAGCTCTTCACCGAGCAGAGCACCACGATCGATCCTCAGGCGCGCATCGCCCTGGTACAGCAGATGCAGCAGAGCGCCTACCAGGCGTCGCCCTACATCATCTTCGGCTACCCGCAGTTCCTGGAGGCCTACAATACCGCCGACTGGACGGGGTACGTGAAGGAGCCGAGCGGGTTCCCGGGCTACAACGGCTCCGCGTTCCACTACGACACGTTCCTCGAGCTGAAGCCGGCGGCCGCGGCGGCTGCGGCCACGACCGGTTCCAGCACTTTGATCTACGCAGTGATCGCGGCCGTGGTCGTCGTGATCGTCGTGGTCGTCGTGCTCGTCCGCCGGCGCCGCGGACCGGAGGTCGAGCCGCAGGACTGAGAGCTCCGGGCGCCGGCGTTTCTCAACTCTGCGGCCGGCGCTGCCGATACCTGTCGTGAAGGCCGGGCGACGGTAGGCGTCGCGCGGCCCACGCACGACAGGCGAGAGGAGCGATCTTGGGACATGTCCGTAGTTACACGCGCGACGAGGTGCTGCGGCTGGGCTTCGAAGCCTTCTGCATGGGCATCGACGGCGCCCACTATCTCTGGCACGGGGAGTGCGGGCTCATCGAGGACCCCGAGACCGGTACCAGGCTTCTCCTCGACCCCGCCGAGATGCCCGACCGGAAGTGGGTCGCCACGCCGTGGGGCGAGATGGAGCTCGCCGAGGTCCAGCCGGCCGTGATCTGAGGCGCGCCTGGGGGCGCCCCTTTCCTCGACTTCCCCTACAATGATCCGCGAGCGGTCCCGACGAAGCCGGCCGGACGGGGGTCTCCGTGGGTGGATCGATCGCGTTCCTCGCACGCGGCCTCAGCGGGGCGCGCGAGACTCTCGTCAAGGCCGCCCTGCCGGCGGCGCTCGCCGCGTTGACGGTGGCCGGCGCCGGCTGTTCGGGCAGCGGCGCGAGCGGCGCTCAGGCGGGCGGCGCTTCCGCCGCCGCACGGCCCTCCGCGGCGCTCGCGTCCCCGAGCCGCCTGCCGCCGGCACCGCAACCGTCACCGTCGGCCTCCTCCGCGTCCTCCTCCGCGCTCTGGCCTTCGGCCGCGGCGCTCGCGACCACGGAGCGCTGGTTGCGCGCCCGCTCCGGCGTGACGGCGCTCGCCGTCATCGATTCCCGCGGCCGGCTCCGCGGCTACGGGTACGACGTGCAGTACTCCTCCGCCAGCGTGGTGAAGGCGATGCTGCTCGTGCAGTACCTGCGCACCCACGCCGGCATCCCGGCGCGCGCGCGTTTCCTGCTCGCGCGCATGATCGTGGGCTCGGACAACGCGGCCACCGACCGCGTCTTCGCGCAGGTCGGGAGCGGCGGCCTCGCCGAGCTCGCGCGGGCCGCGGGGATGAAGCGCTTCGCCCCGTCGGCCGTGTGGGCCGCGTCGCTGGTCACGGCCGCCGACCAGGCGCGCTTCTTCCTGCACGTCGACCGGCTGGTGCCACCGCAGCAGCGCGCGCTCCTCGACCGGTTGCTCTCGGAGCGCGGCCGCTACCGGGGCTGGGGCATCCCGCAGGTGGCGCTGGAACGTGGCTGGCGCCTGTGGTGGAAGGACGGCTGGATGCACAGCGCGCGCGGCGAGCTCCTGCTGCAGGTCGCGCGCCTCGAGCGCCGGGGGGTCACCTTCGCCGTCGCCGTGATCGCCGACGGCCAGCCCACATCGGGCTACGGCGTGGCGACCATGCGCGGCGTGGGCGCGCGGCTGCTGCCCTAGGGCCAGGCCGCGCCGCGCGTCTCCGCCGGCGCCGAGCCGCGCCTCTGCCGGCAGGTCAACGGCTGCGTCCCGGGCAAGAAGTGCTAAGGTGGTGCCAGGCGAGTCATCCCGACTCGTGGGACTGCGACGTGACACACCGCATTCTGGCGGTGGGCGCGTCGTTTTTCGTTTTTGCCCCGGTGGGGCGAGAGGATGAGACTGACATGGCAGAAGGCAAAGTAAAGTGGTTCAGCGCGGACAAGGGCTACGGCTTCATCGAGCGTGAGAGCGGCGACGATCTCTTCGTCCACATCTCCGAGCTCCAGGGTGGCGCGACGACCCTCGCCGAGGGCCAGGCCGTGTCCTTCACGGAGGCGACCGGCCAGAACGGCAAGAAGCAGGCCACGCAGGTGAGCGCGGTCTAGCGCAGGCTCACCGGAGTTTCTCGGCCGGGCGGCCTTCCGGGGCCGCCCGGCCCTCCGATCTCTCTCTCCAGCGGAAGACGCGGACGCGCCGGACGTTTCGCTGAAGCCGACCTTGTGGAAGGCTCCAGACGCCACGCGCCGCACGTCCGGGCGTGTGCTCCCCTTGTCGCGAGCCAGCGGGTCGGCTGGCCGGCGGCGCGGACGCCCAAGGTGGGCGTGCTCCTCACCCACTGCCTCAGCCATCACGAATGGCGGCCATGGAACTTCTGCTGCTCTCGAACTCCACCAACTACGGCGGGAGCATGTTCTCGCACGCGGCGGAGGCCTTCGCCGAGGTGTCGGCCGGCGACCGCGTGACCTTCGTCCCCTATGCGCTGGCGGACTGGGACGACTACGCCGACCGGGCGGCGGCCGCGCTCGGCGCCTTCGGCATCGAGGTCGTCTCGGCGCACCGGTCCGGCGCGCCGGAACGCGCCATCCTCGAGGCGGACGTGCTGATGATGGGCGGCGGCAACACCTTCCGGCTGCTCGACTCGCTCTACGCCCTCGGCGTGATCGGGAGGCTGAGCCGCCACGTGCGCGAGGGCGCGACCCGCTACGTCGGCGCCTCCGCCGGCACCAACGTCGCCTGCCCGACCATCCGGACCACCAACGACATGCCGATCTGCCATCCCCCGAGCTTCGCGGCGCTGGGACTGGTCCCGTTCCAGATCAACCTCCACTACATCGACCCCGATCCTGCCTCGACCTTCATGGGCGAGACGCGCGAGGAGCGCATCGACGAGTTCCTCGAGGAGAACGACTGCCAGGTGCTCGGGCTGTACGAGGGCTCGTGGCTGCGCGTCAGCGGCGCGTCGGCGGTGGTCGCCGGGCGCTCCCGCCTGTTCCAGCGCGCCGGCTGCCACACCTATCACGAGGGCCTCGACGTTTCGGGGCTCCTGCACCTCACGCCGGCATTCGACGGCGGGCGCAGGCCCGTCCGGGGAGAGTCTTGATGAACGGCACGACCGCGGTCGTCTACTCGGAAGCGTTCTTCGGCACCGGCGAAGGCAAGACCGCCAATGGCTTGGTGCGTCACTCCGGGAAGTACGGGATCCTCGCGGTGATCGACAGCACGAAAGCCGGTCGCGACGCCGGAGAGTACCTCGACGAGGTCCCGAACGGGATCCCGATCTGCGCCGACCTGGCGGGCGCGGTAGCGGCCGCCGGCCACGTGCCCGACTTCTTCATCCTCGGCGTCGCGCCCCTGAGCGGGCTGCTCTCGCCGACGCAGCGCGGCGTCGTGCTCGACGCCATGGCGCGCGGGATGAGCGTCGTCAACGGCCTGCACGAGTTCCTGAACGACGACCCGGAGTTCGCCGTTGCCGCTGCGGAGCACGGTGTGGAGATCCTCGACGTGCGCCGCCCGCGCGCCAAGAAGGACCTGCGCATGTTCACGGGGCGCATCGACGAGGTCACCTGCCCGCGCATCGCGGTGCTCGGCACCGACGGAGCCATCGGCAAGCGCACGACGGCGATCATCCTCACCCGGGCGCTCAACGAGCGCGGGATCAGGGCCGTGATGGTCGGCACCGGGCAGACCGGGATCATCCAGGGCGCGCGCTACGGCGTGGCGCTCGACGCGATCCCGTGCCAGTTCTGCTCCGGCGAGGTGGAGGCCACGATCGTGGAGGCGTTCGAGGCCGAGGACCCCGACGTGATCGTCATCGAGGGACAGGGCGCGCTCAGCCACCCCGCCTACCTCTCGTCCACCTTCATCTTGCGGGGCGGACGGCCGCACGCCGTCATCCTGCAGCACGCGCCGGCGCGCCGCATGCTGGGCGACTTCCCGGAGGTGCCGACGCCGACGCCGCTCCACGAGATCGCCCTGCTGCGGGCGTTCGCCGGTGTCAAGGTGATCGGCCTCGCGATCAACCACGAGGACATGACCGACGCCGAGGTCAGCGCGGCGATCGTCCTGTACGAGCTCGAGCTCGGCATCCCCGCGACGGACGCGCTCACGCGGCCGGTCGGGAGGCTCGTCGACATGGTGCTGGGCGCGTTCCCGCGGCTCGAGGCGACGCTGGTCGCGGGCGTCGCCTGACGAGCGTCAGCGGGTACCGGCAAGGCCTGGCCTCTGCCCGGTGCGCGCTCAGCGCGTCGCTGCGGCCGGCCTCGTCCAGACGGTGCCCGGCGGAGCGGCGGCCGGCCGCCGCAGCCGGGACGCGAGCGCGGCCACCGCGAGGGGCAGCGCCGCGATCACGTAGAGCACCGCGCTCGGCCCGGCGGCGTCGCCGAGCAGGCCGAGCCCGGCCACGATGAGGCCGCCGAGGCCGCTGCACAGGCCGATGGTAAGGCCCGTCGCGAGGCCCATGTGCGCCGGCAGGTACTCCTGGGCGAGCACGAGCGCGATGCTGAGGTTCGCGTTCATGGCGATGCCGATGAGGACGACCACGGGCAGCATGCCGGCGTAGCCGAGCGACGGGAGCAAGGCGATCGCCGGCACGAGCACGAGCTGCGGCACGAGCAGCACGAAGCGGCGGCCGAGGCGCTGGGCGGCGATGCCGCCGAGCAGGGTGCCGGCCGCCGCGGCGGCGAGCAGGACGCTGGTCATAACATTGCTCGCCGCGGGGCTCGCCGCTCGCGCCTGGACGAGGAAGAGCGGCAGGTAGGTGAGCAGTCCGGTCGTGACTCCGGAGGCGAGGCAGAACAGCGCCAGGAGGAGGATGAACGGGCGCCACTCGGAGGCGGTCGCCGGCGTTTGCCGTGACGGGTCGTGCCCGGCAGCGGGCTGCCGGCGGAAGCGGCGCAGCGCCACGAAGACGAGAACGGCCGCCGCCATCGGGATCACCGCGATGACGGCCGTGCCTGGCAGGCCGAGGGGCGCCAGGACAGCCGCGACGACCAGAGGGCCGACGGCGTAGCCGATGACGCCGCCCATCGAGAACACGCTCATGTCGCTGGTCACGCTGTCGCTCGCGGAGTGGCGCGCCCAGCGCGCGCCCTCGGGGTGATAGCTGGCGACTCCGGCCATGCAGACGGCCACCGCGACCAGCGTGAGCGTGTAGCTGTGCGCGAACCCGACGGCGCCGATGCCGAGGCCGGTGAGGAGGAGACCGGCGGGCAGCAGCCAGTGCGCCTCGCTGCGGTCTCCGTGAGCGCCCACCAGCGGCTGGAAGACGGCGCTGGCGACGCTGGCGGTGAGCGCGAACACGCCGGCGGCTGCGTAGCTGTAGTGCCGCTCGACGACCAGGAACGGCAGCAGCGCGAAGAGCGCGCCCGAGCAGGTGTCGGCGCAGCCGTGCCCGAGAGACAGCGCCAGGAGCGTGGCGCGGGACGCGGGGCGGCGACCGGCGGCGCTCACGCGGCGCTCTGCTTCACGGGGACGACGCGGCCAGGGCCTCCGCGACCTTGTCCTGCGCGTCGTGCGCCCTGGTCTGCGACAGACCCCTGCCGTTCATCAGGATCGAGAAGGCAAGCAGGTGTCCGTTGGCGCTGGTGACGTAGCCCGAGAGGCAGCTCGCCGCCGCCAGCGTACCGGTCTTGCCGTGCACGTTGCCTGCCGCCAAGGTGCCCTTCATGCGGCCGGCGAGCGTCCCGTCCCTGCCGGCGACGGAGAGCGAGCCCCAGTAGGTGGCGAAGTCCGCCCGCCGGCTCATCGCCTCGAGGAGCCGGACGATCGCGTGCGCGCTGAGCTTGTCGTGATAGCTGAGGCCGGAGCCGTCGCGGATGCGGAAGCCGTCCGCCACGCCCAGAGCTTTGAGGTTCTGAACGGCGACGGTGGCGCCGGCCGCGGTCGTGCCGGACCCGCCGAAGCTCGCGCCGAGACCCTTGAGCAGTTCCTCGGCGTAGAAGTCGTCGCTCTCCTTGTTCATGCGCGCCAGGATGTGCGTGAGCGTGGCCGAGCTCTCCGCGCCGAGCCGCGTCGCGTCCGTGGGGACGACGCCACGCGCGGCGGCGTGCACGACCTTGATGCCCGCCGCGCGCAACAGCGCCGTGAGCTTGCCGGCCGCCCAAAGCGCCGGGTCGGCGACGTAGCGGCCGCCCGGGCTGTAGCCCTCGTCGAGGGTGAGGGCGGAGAGCGGCCCGCAGTAGAGGACCATGCCGGGCCGCCACCCCGGCACCGTCCGCAGCGCGTCGAAGTAGCCGTCGTCGGCGAGCACGCGCCCCGTGATCTTGGTGATGCCGAAGGACTGCAGCTTGGCCACGAACACGCCGAGGCCCGCCGTCCGGAGGCTGGGGTCGCCGAGGCCCTTGAGGTACACGTCGCCGTCGAGCACGCCCGCCGCGTCCGGGCCGGTGACCGGACCGTAGAGCTCGGTGCCGAACCGATGTGCCGCCGACCAGTCGACGAGCGCGGCGGCCGCAGTGACCAGCTTCTCGTTCGAGGCGGGCAGGCGCAGCGCGTCCCTGCGCAGGCCGTAGAGGGGCTGCTTGCCGGTGAGGTCGTAGACGCCCACCGACGTCCCGGAGCCCGCGAGTCCCTGTCGCGAGAGGATGGAGGTGACCTGCGCGCCGACGCTCGCGGACGCGGCCGCCGGCGCGAGCAGCAGCACGGCCAGGAGGAGGCCGGCGACGGCGGCCAGAGCACGCGATGGGATGCGCCTGTCGTCGCCGATCTCCCTGCTCCTTCGCGCTCGCATACGCCGCCGGCCCTGCGCCGACGGCCTTGCGCAGGTCAGGCTACCATCCGCCGCCGGGGCGTTCATCCGGGCGTCACTGTGGTCGGCCCCGCAGTCCCTCCGGGTGGCACTTGCCGTCCCTTCGGGTGGCGGTCGCCGCTGCCGCCGCCTACCATGGTCCACCAAGACGCGGGCAGGGCGCCTCGTGACACTCGTCGCGCCCGCAGGCCACCGCACGCGCCCGCGGTCATCGCACGCACCCGTCGGGAGGAGCCCCGTGAAGAAAGCGATCGCTGGACTGACGATATCGACGGCGGGGCTGCTCGCCCTGATGCTCGCGCTGGCCGTGCCCCTGGCCCCGGCTCCGGCTGCCGCGCTGGCCGCCACCGCGGCGCCCGCCACCGTCGCCGCGCCGGCTCCGATCGTCACTGCGACCGCCTCGCCCACTCCCACCGCCTCGCCCACGACGACCCCGGCGCCGGCCGCGCTCGAGGTCGTCTCGGTCACGCCGAGCCGCAACGCCGGCAGCGTCTGGCCGGGGGGCGCCGTCAAGGTGAGCTTCTCGGCGGCGCTCGCCGCCGACACGCCGCATCCCAGGCTGTCGCCGAGCGTCCCCGGCAGCTGGAAGCTCGCCGGCGCCACCACGCTCGTCTTCAAGCCGGCGGGCCACCTGCCGCTCTGGGCGACCGTGCGCATCACCATCCCGGCCGGCTCCGCCGGAGTGCGCGCCGCAGACGGCGGCACGCTCACCAAGCCGTACACGAGCTCGTTCACGGTCGGTGGCGCGAGCTCCGTCGAGCGCCTCCAGCAGCTGCTCGCCGAGCTCGGCTACCTGCCGCTGCGCTTCCATCCCACCGGCTCGACGTCCAGCAGCGCCTCGGCGCTGTCGCGCGAGCCGGGGAACCCCGACCTGGTCTCGACGACGCCCCTCAAGGGCTCGTTCACCTGGCGCTGGAGCGGGATCCCCAGGTACATGGTCCCGCTGTGGAAGAAGGGTCAGTACACCTCGCTGATCAGGGGCGCCGTGATGGCCTTCGAGAGCGGCCACGGCTTCAGCCCAGACGGCACTGCGGGCCGCAAGGTGTGGCTCGCGCTGCTGAGCACGGTCGCGGCCCACAAGGCGCACAAGGGTCACTACGACTACGTCCTCGTGGACTCGAGCGGCAGGCCGCAGACGCTCTCCGTGTGGCAGGACGGCAAGGTCATCTACAGGACGCCCGCCAACACCGGCATCTCCTCGCGTCCCACCGACAAGGGGACCTTCCCCGTCTACGTGCGCTACCGCACGACGACGATGAGCGGCACCAACCCCGACGGTTCCCACTACAACGACCCCGGCATCCCCTACGTCGCGTATTTCAACGGCGGCGACGCCGTCCACGGCTTCCTGCGCGGTTCCTACGGCTCTCCGCAGAGCCTGGGCTGCGTCGAGCTCTCCTTCTCCTCCGCCGCGGTCGTGTACAGGTACGATCCCATCGGCACGCTCGTGACGGTGTACTGATGAAGCTGGCGTCCGAGTGGATCGAGGTCCCATCGGGTGAGGCGGCGTTCGGCGCGTACCGCACTGCGCCGGAGCCGGCCGGCGAAGCCCTGCCGGCCGTGGTGCTGATCCAGGAGATCTGGGGCGTCGACGAGCACATCCGGGACCTGGCCGAGCGTCTCGCAAGCGCCGGGTACCTGGTGCTGGCACCGGACCTGCATGCGCTCGGCGGCCGCCGCCCGGCGGCGCTCGAGCAGCCGCGGGTCGCGTCCGCCAAAGCCTTCCTCGACACCATCCCGCCGGCGTCTTGGTGGGACGAGGCCGCGAGAGCCGAAGCGCTCGCCGCACTGCCGGCGGACGAGAGCGAGCCGCTCACCGCCACGTTCGCGGCGCTGTTCTCGCGGCGCGACCCGGCGAGCCTTGTGGTGGCGCTCCGCGACGCCGTGAGCTTCCTGCGCGCCGACGCCGGCTGCACCGGCCGCGTCGGCTCGGTGGGCTTCTGCATGGGCGGCGGGCTCTCGGCGCAGCTCGCCTGCGCGGAGCCCGCGCTCGCCGCCGCCGCCATCTTCTACGGCGCGTCGCCGGAGGCCGACGACCTCGCCGGCCTCCGCTGCCCCGTCCTCGGCTTCTACGGCGGCGAGGACCCGCGCATCACGGCCACGGTGCCCGCTCTCGCCGCCGCGATGGAGGCCGCCGGCAAGAGCTACGAGTGGCACGTCTACGCCGGCGCCCCGCACGCCTTCTTCAACGACACGCGGCGCTCCTACCACGTGGGCGCCGCGCG
>Ga0073936_10004761_pt1 | contig 18615 bp, 21 predicted proteins | sample AliMusrvi5mmetaG_FD_87041 | JGI IMG/M metagenome (GOLD analysis project Ga0073936, IMG submission 87041) | Freshwater lake bacterial and archeal communities from Alinen Mustajarvi, Finland, to study Microbial Dark Matter (Phase II) - Alinen... | ecosystem: Environmental > Aquatic > Freshwater >... | reverse complement strand
GCTATGCAGATCCGGCATATTGGAGTAAGGCTACACGAGAAGACCCTGAAGACCCTTTGGGCTAACCTTACATTTTTGGCGGGATGGGCATTATTAGCCTCTTTGGAAAAGAACTGCCTTAATGGAGTTCTTCAAGTTTTGCGGGTCCGCAGCATTCAACTTTCGCAGCACGTCGTTCTTGGCTGTGTCTGGCCACTCAGCAAGATAACCAGTGCGGTTGTTCTCATTCTGCACTATATTAGCTGATGGACCAAATGTGTATCTCTGCGTTACCTGTTCAACTTGGCGATCTTGTTTCTTCAGATCTTTCTTCCCTCGCTTTTTGCGTTTCGCCGTGGTGATGGGTACGGCTTGAGTCCAGGTTATACTGATCTGTCGATCATCTTGGGCAGCCACGAAGGTCTCTGGCATCCCCCCCTCGCCTGTGTGTGACACGCGCTGCCATTTGCCTGAGAAATTACCCGGCGCGCGTAAGTCTTGCGGTGGAGTGACTTGGGCGGCACGGGCTTGGCCGTTTCCAAAAGCACACAAAGCAGTTGCCAATGCTAATGCCGAAAAACGATTACGGTGCGTCTTCATAACATTTCGTTCCTTTAGGCCGCTGGCCCGCTTAGAATGACAGGGTCGGTCTTAAAGCCACTTCAGTTGGCCAAAGAGTTCTCAATGTTAACCATTGGGAATGTTGCACTTATGGTTACAGCCAAGGCCACCTTGCTACCGGAGGTATTCGAATCCTCGTATCTTTTATTGTAAAAAGAAGTATATCCAAGACGGTTTTAGGATGTCAATGGCCAGCATGGACGCGTTGAGGCAGTGCTAAACTCATCAGCGCTTCTTTGAGCGCACTCAGACGGCTTGGCTCTGTCGTGTGGTCGAGTACACTTATGATCGATTCGCCCTGTGAATCTCGCTGGTTGACGTTTGCTCCGTGCCGGACAAGAACCTCAGCAACACGGATCGCCTGGTCAACCGGATAGCTGGCTGTTGCAATACCGAACCGCAGGAATGAGTGGAGTGGAGGCTCGCGCAAACAGCCAAGTTGCATTCCGTTCTCTAATAAGGACGCCAGCATGGCATCTCCTCCGGGGCGAAGAGCGCTGCCACCGGCTGCATAATACGCTGGACAGGGGTCGGTTTTTCGAATGTTCAAACCCTTTGATATTAGCGTTCCTAGCAACTCAACATCATTCGTCTCGATCACCGCCCGCATCGGATCAGTTCCGTATTTTCCACCACTTCCGTTAAGATCCGCTCCTCCTCTTAAGAGGGTGCCAATCTGAGCAAGTTTTTCAGGCATCGCCACTTTATCATCAGTGATCTTTTGCGCCAGTTCGTTATTCAGTTGTTCGTCACTGACGAATGCTTTTTCCGCCGAATTCGTCCACGGTCGGGATCCGTCCGGCATTTCGATTTGAATCCACCATTCGTTCTGAACTTTGTCACTGCTCGCCACATTGCAGACAACAAAAAAATCAACGATAACCCAGCTTCGCCAGCACCCCTCGCCTAAAGACGAGTAGAGAGGGAGAACCGAAACGTTCGTTAACGGCGGCCCCTTCTTGCCGTTCAACCCATAGGGACTCGCATAGGTAGTAGGCAGAGGTCTCATTTGAACGTGACCTTCAATCCTGGACGCTATCACAACGCCGGTCGTTGTGTGCACCCAAGTACCAGCAGGAACCAGCGTCTGCTTTTTAAGCGACGATACTGGGACACCGACTGCATTGGGAGGTGCTTCATACACGTCCACATTCCGCTTGGCGATCCAGCGCTCACCATATTTACAACCTTCAAAGGGACACACCCCGCGATCCACAAACTGTCTCGGCGCAGCACCCAGTTCAAGTGCACTTCGTGTGAGAGGAATATTCGTAATGCCTCCAGCAAGCCACGCCAGCATAGAGATACCAATCACACCGAGCACAACACAAGGAATAATCACGAAGGGTATGGGAATCATCCTCACCAAATCCCCAAACACCTTCATTCCCGCGAGAAGCAGATTGAGATTGGACGCCCCAGTCCCACCCCCTGAAGGAGCTTGAGCACTTGGGGTTCGAGGGTAAGCCGGTCGTGGCGCGGGAGTTGGCGGGGGCGGAGGTGGTGGTGTTGGAGCGTATGTCGAACCTGAAACCGAAAACCATGCTGATGGCATAGTCCGTTGCGACCCGACGGAAGCAGATTTGGCACCCACCCGAAACAGAAGATCCCGTTCACACCAAGGACACCGGGGAAGATGGTTCGAATACACATGCTGTGGGTTGCTTGAGCATGTGCCTAGATTACGCTCAACAGCAGTTAAGTTGATTCTCCACTCACGCGGTGATGGCCTTGAGCCTGGATTGTTATGCCCATCTCCGAAACAACGCGTCACCAAGGATTTGAGTGTTGATGGTAAAAACTCAAACGGCAGAGCTGCCGGCATCGGCGAAACAATCGACGTTCCGGCGTAGGGGCTATATCCCCGGCGAATCCGTTCCGCCAACATCGGAGGCTCTCCCTGCCCGTGCCAGAGCCCAGCATATGGATGAATGCCTTCCATTAATAATTGGACGATCATGACACCCAAAGCAAAGTTGTCGTGAGCGGTATTCCGATCAACATCACCGAAGGTGCAATGCTGCAATTCGGGTGCTGTGAAATCTGCCTTGCCGACAGTGCAACGGAAAACTCCTCCTCTCCCATTTGGGACTTGCATCGAATCGCAGTCAATCAAGGTAACCAACGCCCGATCCGAAACGAGAAAGTTGCTTTCGTTGAGATCTCCAATAACGTATCCGCGCGCATGAATGGCCTCAACGACACTTGCCATGTTGAGGGCAGTTGTGAGCAAATACCCCCAGGTGAACCCAGGAGCGACCTGTTGACGATCGAATGGGTTGCAAACCCTCAACATTGGAACGTTGGTAGAGAGATCCACCAACGGCATTAAAAACCCGACAAAGTGTTTCGTTTGATCGAACAAGAGCGCTCTTGGCCAACATATCGAAACATGACCTTCATTCCCCGTTGGATCAGTCGGCGGCTCACTGACCATTGCATGAAGTTTGATCTGTCGTCCCGGTGAATCAGCCTTGTAGATTTTGGCGACGCTAGTCGCGTCTCCTTGAACGGAATACAGATCCGCTTCTCCGCCGCCAGCAAACCTGCGGCTCAACAAAATTGGCTTGCCATTTTGATCAGTGAGGCGCATGGCGAATTGCAAGCACTAACGTTTTATCGTCGTCCGTCCGTTCACAAACTCTCTCAGAAAGAAGGAATTCCTCCATCTCTGCGCAGCTTGAGGTAGGAGTTTCAGCAAACTCGAACATGCTTCTGAAGAACGGCTCATGCGCCGTGTTGTCAGCATAACGAAGCGCCAACAGTTGAATTCCGTCGCTGAACACAGCAAGCCCGTTGACCTCTTCACTGGGCAATGTGGTTCGATGCAAGTGATCGAGGTAGTCGTTGGATGTCAAGAAAGTGGTTTCGTTGATGTACTCACTGTCGCCTTTTTCCGAAAGAACGCGGAAAGAGCCGAACTGGTTGCGGCAGACGACAGCTCCATCCCCCACCTGGACAGTTGATAGCCACCGATCCGTGATAACCGTCAGCAACAGCGTAGTAGCCACTTCTCTCAACTTTTCCTCTGGCGCTATCGTTCCCAAAGCCGCACGTGTATTTTTAAGAGCCTCTTCCAAAAGGATTTCGCACTCAGCGGCCGTTTCAGGGTGAGTTGTTTGAAGATGTTCAACGAGGTAGCTAAGACTGTTTTGGACGGCAAGTTGTGCCCCTTCCTCAGAACGTTTGGCCGATCCCGCGCCATCCGCAACGGCAACAATCAGAGTGCCGTCGTCGAGAGCAACGGTAGCATGCGCATCCTGGCAAGGCAGTTTCTGGGCGATGTGGCTGCTGCCAATAACGGATGCAGAGATGCAGCGCCAGCCTTTGCTTTGAGAGTCCACCATGTGTGAAGTCTTAAACCGGTGATCCAAAGGCGACTTGCGGGAGAGTGGTCTGTTGACCAGGCTTACTGGCGGAGACACGCCTCTGGCTCTGCGAGAGCCAGAGGAATAATTCTTTGAATTTCAAACCCTCAAGCTTCAAAGCTCGTGGGGTTATCGAAGAGAGAATCTGCATATTGGCGTCTCCGACGCCCACGGCAAAAAAGAGCACACCGCCGGTTGACGTTTCAGCTTTGATCGTTTTAGCTGCACTCTGCCATTCGTCGGTTGGCTCGCCATCTGTGATCAAAAAAATCCAGGGCTGGTAGTAGAGAACACCATTTTCTTTGTATTCGGCTTTGCGGCTCTTCACGAGCTGCAACCCAAGAGCCATAGCTTCTCCCATTGGACTTCCGCCACCGGCGACAAGCGCCGGAGCGGTAAAGCTTCCTGCTGTTACGAAGTCCTGAACCTTCTCGACGGAACCGCCAAAGGTGACGATGGCAATTTCAAGACGGCGCTTCGCTAAGGGATCCGCTTGGATGTCTTCCTGGAATGCTCGCAGCCCTTGATTCAGGGCAAGGATCGGTTCGTCATCCATCGAGCCGGACGTGTCCAGTAACAGAACGCAGGCACACCGCGGATCCGGATTCACTGCAAACTCTGGATTTAATGCCATATAAGTGCAACCCACCTCCACAAAATAGGAAGTTCGATTATAACGCTTAGTGACCCTCCCCTATCGCGGGAAGAAATCCTGATTGTTGATCTATTTGTTCTTGCAACCAGTTGAACCAGTGGCCCGAAGCGTGCCATGTGGGAATCGACGGCTCCAAGCATTTGCACTCAGACCCCCGTGCCGCCTTTTTCTGCCTCGCGCGCTCTGCATCGCCGCACCGCCAAATTATAGCGGACGTCGGAACGTCCGCTGGCGGCGGGACAGCGGCGACGCGCCACGCGCTTCGCTGCCCAGGCGCAGTCGAGCCTGGAAACAAAAACGAAATACGCGCCAATGAAACTACTCACAGAAGAAATACGCGCCATACTGCCTGCCCTTGGAAGCCAAGAGCACGCAAAAGACCCCACTGTGTACGTAAAGTTTTTCTCGCCAGATATAGGGTGGACATGGTACGCAACGGAGGGCGAGCCGGAAGGTAGGGACTTTCTATTTTTCGGCTACGTTCGCGGCTTTGTCGGCGAGTGGGGATATTTTCGCCTCTCCGAGCTTCAGCAGGCTTGTGGAGGGTTCGGCCTTGCTGTCGAGCGGGATTTGTCTTTTCGTCCCTGCCCGATGTCGAAGCTTGCCGAGTAGATGGGTGCAGATAGCAGAAGCCCCCGGCCTTAGTCGGGCTGGGGGCTTCACCAAAATCAACCAAAGTTTATTCCTCAAATGGGATACATGCAAGAAGTAGACACATGGCTTGATGGCGTTCTCGCCGACATGCCAGAAGAGGCGCGCGAAAGCGCGAAGCGCAAAATTCGCGCCAAGGTGTTGGAGTCGTACCACAACGGCCGCGCCGCAGTTGGCGGCGACACGCCACCGCAGCAACAGCAAGAGCGCCGACAGGAGCCACGCCGAAAAGGTCGCTATACCAACCAGCCAAAAAACAACCATGGGCGCTGATTTATATATCGGTAGCGTGTATGCCGCCTCTCGCGGTAAGTGGGAGACGCGCTTTGCCGAAGCTGTCAAAGCACGCGATGCAAGCAAGCCTGGAAGCGCTGAGTTTAAGCGTTATCATCGCCGCGCGTTCTACTGCTACGACAAGATGTGCGGCGAAGGGTATTTCCGCGACCCCTACAATGACGGAGATGTGTTGTGGAAGTTTGGGCTTTCCTGGTGGGGTGATGTCATTCCACGTCTTGGAGAAGACGGGGCTTTGTCAGTCGCGGAAATTCAACGCTTACTTGAGAAGCTTTGGGAGTGCCGCGAGACATTCTGGAAAAACCTCGAACTACTCGACAAAGACGACCGGCGCTACTTCGAGCGCCGAGCGCAAGCGCTTGAGAAATTTCTAAAGCTTGCTATCAAGCTGAATGAGCCGATAGATTGCAGCCTCTAGCAGAGGCAGAGCGCGTATTTCTCAATCTGGGGCGGGGAGACTTCCCCGCCCCAGCGGGGCTTTGTTTCCAGGCAGAGGCAGAGGCGGCAGTCCCCACCCGCCCTTGGTAGCTTGGAGCCGTCGTGAGATACAGATCGAAGAGCGCACGAGCTGTTGACAGAATTGGCCGCTTGCCTATCCTGTGGACATAGCCCATTTGAAGCATGCCCCTCAAACGTCGAAGTCGGCCGGAACTTGCCTTCTTTATGTCCGTCTCCTTCGGCGCTTGAATCTTCTCAACCCGCCGCAATAGCACCTTGCACAAATCAGGAGGTAAGAATATGTCTACTGTGGCAGCTCCCGCTATTCTGCTCAGTCAAAACCGCACCATTACCCGAGAGGAATTGGCACTTGTGCCAACGCCCCCCGGAACCTCAACACACCGTCCGGTGCCGCACATCGAAGTGGTGAATGCGCTTATCCAAACCCTTGGATTCCGCAACATCGGCGTGCATCGCGAAGAGTACGCCGTTGATAAAACCGGAATGCGGTTTTATGGCGTGCTCGATTTGGCGAGCACCTTTGCCGGTTGCCGCTTTTCGCTGGCCATCAGAAACAGTCATGACAAGACCCTGCGGCTTTCCATGGTTGTTGGCTACCGTGTTTTCTGTTGTGAAAATGGAGCCTTCTCTGGCGACTACGAACCGGTGGCCGCCAAGCATTCAAAGAACTTCAATTTGATTGACTCGGTAGAAATGGGGGTGGCACAAATGCACCGCAACTTCGAGCCGATGGTGAAGTCTGTGGATCTCTGGCGCGCTTCTCAGCTCACGGATGTGAGCGCCAAGATGGTCATCTACGAAGCGTTCATCGAAGGCGCGACCGAGTTTCCAAAGCACCTGGCGCGCGAAGTTCACCAGCACTATTTCCAGCCGCAGTATCCGGAGTTTGAGCCGCGCACGGTATGGAGCCTCTCAAACGCCTTCACCAGCGCATTCAAGACCCTTGACCCGATACCTCAATACCAAGCAACCGCCGGGCTTGCGAAGTTTCTGAAAGGGGTGGTGTAGCCATGTACCAATGTCCGCAGTGTTGCTCCACTAATCTCGAAGTGGTTGTTGAGGTTTGGGCGACTCTCATCCAAACCGACGACGACAACTTCGAAACAGATACGTCTACCCCTAAAAATGGAGACCACGAATGGGGAGGCAACAGCGCTATGCGATGCATCGATTGTGATTGCAGCGACATTGCCGAAAAGTTCGCCATCCTCAAACAGGAGGGCGTATGAGCCAGACTATAAGGCGATTCTCACTCGGCCAGGTTGTAGCAACACCGGGAGCCATTGCTGCTTTGCACGCAACTGGCGAGACTCCCCTGCCCTACGTTACTCGCCACGCGGCGGGCGACTGGGGCGACCTTGAGGAGGGCGACAAGCGTATGAACGATCTGGCCACCACGCACGACGAGCGGATTCTCTCGGCGTACACGCTCACGGACGGCACCCGGATTTACATCATCACCGAAGGCGACCGCTCCGCAACGACCATTCTGCTTCCAGAGGAGTATTGATACACACTCCATTTCCGCAATCAAAAAGAGGCAGGGAACACACCAGTTCCCTGCCCTTTCGTTTTTATACAACCCCTACTCGGACGCCATTTCCAAATCGAGCGTTGCGTTTGTGCGATACCCAATCTCAAGCTGCCTGCGCAGATTCCGTTTTCCTTGAACCTCTACGTAGTTGAGCACGGCCTGGTTAATGAACCGGCTTCGTCCGCCCTTGCCCGCCACGCGGTCAAGCACGCTCACCGTTTCTTCCGGCAAAGTGATGGTGAGGCGAATACTCATTGGTGTTTATTTCGGATGTGGGGTGATGTCTTGGAGAACGTAGGTGTCGCCTTCGATGAAGAAGTAGAAGCGCCAGTCTTTCGTCACCCGTGCCTGCCAACGGTCTTTGCCTTCGTCATATTTTTTGGCACGAAGGGACGGGTGGCGGAGACTCTGAAGGAGCAGCAGCGACTGCTTATCAAACGCGCGCTGAATATCAACAGGTGCTTTGACGTACGCTCGCACAAAATGAGAAGTCCACCGGAGCTTCATTTGGCCTGGCGCTTGGATGTCTTTGCGGAGAACCTCGCCGCTTCCGCATGGAGCGCCGCGATGAATTCGCCGTGGTCAGAAAAGGCTTTGGACACGCGTCCAGCTTTCACGTCGGCGTCAGCCTTGGCGAGCCGCGCATCGATTGTCCGGCGCTGAGCTGGAGTGTACTCCCCGTCTGCCGTTGGAAAACTGGAACGGTCGATCACCACTTTGGGAGTCATGACAATTCGTCCGCGCTGGAAGGCGAAGTTTACGAGGTCTCCCTTCTCAAGCCCTGCCTGCCGTCTGACGGAGGTTGGAATGGTGACCTGGCCCTTGTTTTGTATTTTTCCTGTGGTGTTCATGATATTTGTGAGTTCATTTGTTGGAGGTCAGGAATCCTGACTTCCTGCCGGTAGGATAGCAGATCGGCGAGGGTCGTCAAGTAAGCGTAGGCTTATGCACCATTGCCGCTCAAGTGCAGCGGACGTACACTACATTCAACAATGGAACCGCTCCCAATCGGCCACGTTGACGAGCAATTCAACGCTGGCACTCTTTTCACAATTCTTCCAGAACACCGCAGAAAGCACATGGCGATTTTTGGCACGACCGGTGCCGGAAAATCCACGCTGCTTCGAAACATGATTGCGTGGGACATCAACTCGGGGCTTGGTGTCACGGTCGTAGACCCGCACGGCGACCTGGTGCAAGACATTATCGAACACCATATTCCCCGCTCTCGTTTGAATGACGTCATCTTCCTCAACGCCAAAGATGTTGAGCGCACGTTGGGCTTGAACATTTTGGAGTCCGTCCGACCCGAACAGCAATCGCTCACCGTCTCAAATGTCCTCAGTATCTTTCAGAAGCTCTGGGAATCAAGCTGGGGGCCACGGCTTGAGGACATTCTGCGAAACAGTTTGTTTGCGCTTGTTGAGCAGCCGGTTCCGGTTTCATTGCTTGCCGTACCAAAGCTCCTCACCGATGCCGAGTATCGCACGGCGCTCCTGAACAACGTCACCAATCCGGTCGTTCTCGACTTCTTTCAAAACACCTATGACCAGTGGAAGGACGCATTTCGTGAAGAGGCCATCTCGCCGGTCTTAAACAAGACCAGGGCGTTTCTGAGTGACCCCCGACTTCGCGCCATTATCGGCCAAACTACATCGAGCTTCGATTTTCGGTGGATGATGGATCACAACAAAATACTTCTCTGCGACCTCTCAAAGGGTGTTATTGGCGAAGACAACGCCAGGCTTTTGGGCTCGCTCATTGTCGCCAAAGAAAAACTTGCTGCGCTATCGCGAGCCGACATCCCCGAGGAAGCGCGCGTCTCGCACGTGCTCTATGTTGAGGAGGCGCAAAACTTCGTCGGCGACTTCCCTTCAATTCTCTCTGAAGCCAGGAAGTTCAAACTCATTCTTGTTTTTGTCACCCAAGGCATCGAGCAGCTCCCACTCGATGCGGCGTTTGCGGTCTTCACCAACTGCGCAAGTCTTATTTCATTTCGCGTTAGTAACCGCGACGCCGAGCGGTTGAAACAGGAATTTGCGATGGTGCTCCCCGCCTCAGGTCTTCAAGATCTTCCCGATTACATGATTTATGTCAGGGCGCTTAAAACCGACGAACACGGCGTGAGCCGCCCCACGGGGCCTCACATCGTCAAGACCTTTCCGCCGCTTGAGACGTTCCCCGATGCCGCAACCGCAGCGGAAGTTATCGCAAACAGCAGGCAGCGGTTTGCACGACTTCGCTCTGATGTGGACGCGAAAATCAACAGGTTCTTGAAGCCAAAACCGGATGAAACGCTTGTCGGCAAAACACCGCTACGTGCCAGATAGCATTGGATTTGCTAGTTATTTTGCGTACTCCCCTGCCCTTCAGGTATGGCTACACTGGCTATTATAGCCATAATAGCCACGGTGGACATTGTGGTGATAATCTGTATGATGTGAAGAAACAATCTCGCACGCATTCGATGGTAATTACATTGATGGCAAAAAAAGGTGGTGTTGGAAAAAGCACTGTCTCACTGCTCCTGCATGAAGGCCTCAAAGACGCTGGGAAGAACGTCGCTATCCGCGATTGGGATTCGCAAGGCACTAGCAACAAATCGCTTGACCTCATTGATGGACAGAAGGCCACCGACTCATCAAGCTACGATGTTCTCATTTACGACACTCCGCCAAGCCTCACCCATACCTCGACAAAGATTGCGGTTCAAAATGCCGACCTGGTGATTGTGGTTGCTACCCCCTCCCCTTTCGACATCTGGGAAGCTGAGGAGGCTGGAGCGTATGTACGATCCATTCGCCCCGACGTGCCCGTCTATATTCTCTTCAACAAGGTGCGACGCGCTACCCTGCTTGGGCGCTTGCTCGAAGACAACGTAAAAGAACTGAGCTATCCGGTATTACCGGCGATGCTTTCGGCGCGCGAGTGCTACCAGCACGCAGGGATTCGTGGCTGGAAGGCGCTTGATGTTGCCGCCCGCGCTGAGGTGTTACGCCTGGCTGTTGCCATCTCAGCGCCCTCCGTCCCCTTCCCGCCAATTGACCCTGAGGTATTAGCGACAGAATAGCCATTATGGCCATACTAGACAGTATCGCCACTATGTCTATATACTTAACGACATGAGCAGCAAAGACCTTCTCGCAGATCTCAAAAGCAAAATCGGGCAGCAGATGAAGTCAACGCCACCTGCAACCGAAGCCGCTCCCGCGCCGCGCGAGACGGCACCCGCCCGTGTCGCACACAAAAAAGAGAGCAGCCCGAAAGCAGCACCGGCGAAAGAGGCCGTGGCTCTTCCGGCACGAAGCGGCCGGGGAGTGCATATGTACCTCGACGACACCGACCGCAAAATCCTCCACACGTTAGCCGTCTGGTTTGCGTCAAACGACCGAAGGGTGAGTGATAGTCAAGTCATCAAGGCAGCGCTTCGTATGGCTGAGGGGCACCAGGGCGCAAAGCTTCTTGAGTTGTGCGACCAAGTACGCGCCACTGATCGGCGCAAGCAGCCCAGGAAACCAGATACCAAAGCAGAGAAGTAGCGCCAGTATGGCGATAGTGGCGATTATAGCCATAGTAGCCAGTATGTCTACTTTGCAATATACGCCCCTTGGAGCGCAGGCAAGTCCACGGATGGAGATTTTCACAGCTCGGCTCCAAACTCATCTCCTGGCCGCCGTTTTATCCAATTGCGAAGGGGTACAAAAGGCAGTTCAACTTCAAGAATGGCTAGGTGGGGCAGGGAAGTGGTTTTTCGGGGATTGACCAACCCGTCGCCCGCCAGTAGAATTCAATCACTACCAACTCTCAACACCATGAACACTGCAACCATCGTGATCGACGCTGTCGAGCAATCGACCACAGAAGCCGAACTTTTGTTGGCGCAGGTACGCCAGCAGCTGGCGACCCTTGAGGCTGCCATATGCACTCCGAAAGCTCCGCTGCCGGTCATCGAAATTGAAGAGTAGGGAAACGACAACACTGAACGAAAAAACGCCTCGCGAGCCAATGAGTTGGCAGACGAGGCGTTTGTTTTAGGGTATGGCACAGATGCGCCATACGAGAGTAGCGGTTATTTGTGATACGCAAGGAGCTTGACCATCTCCTCATGGGGCAGATGATCCGGTTGCTTGTCTTCCGGCAGTTCAACGACGCGCACGAAACAGCGGCGAACGAGGCGAGCGGCAATCTCGGTCGTTGCATCCCGCCCCGGCTTGTCGCCATCGAGCAGAAGAGTGACGGTCTTAAACTGCGCCAGCAGGTCTTCTTGCCGCTTCGACATCGAAGAGCCCATCAGCGACACCGCAAACCCATGCCATTTTTCAATCGCGAAAAGCCCGAAGAATCCCTCAACGAGAATCACGGAATCGGCCTTTTTGGAAAGTACGCGGTGCAGGTTGTACAAGACCAGGCTCTTGTGGAAGCCTGCTGGGAACTTGTACTTGGAGTCGGTTGTGTCGTCAACCGCCCGGCCGGCATAGGCTACCAGTTGCCCATGCTCATTGTGAATGGGGATGACAATCCGGCCGTTCATGGTGCCACGTCCGGTGAATAAGCCCACGCCAAAATATTCTGCTGTGTCCTTGGTGACGCCACGCGCGCTCAGGTAATCGCAGTACGCGGCACCCTTGAGCTCAAATGCGAGAGGCTTGTTTTCTTCAAGCGTCTGACTTTCTCTTGCGGCCAGTTTCTGGGTTTGGGGCGGGGGATTGGCAGCCGCCACCTGGCTAGGTGGTTTGAAGTCGCTTGCCGGTTTTGACGTTGAAGGCGCGGCGCTAGCCGCCGCCGTTTCGCTTGCTGGCTCACTGGAAAGGGAGAACCATTCGGCAATCTTGCAGGCAGCGTCGCGCACCGTGCAGCCTTCAATAAGCGCTACCATGTCCAGGATGTTGCCACCCTTCGCGCCCTTGCGTGCAGCCACGCACGAGGCAGAGAGGCAGCTCCAGGCGTTCTTGGCGGTATTGATGGTGAAGCTATACTTGCTATCTTTGGAGCCGTGGCAGGGCAGCGGACAGGCTCCTCGAAAGGAGACTGGGTTTGAGGGACGGAGCTTGAGCCCGTAGTGATCGGCAACTTGCTTGATTGAGACGGCATGTTTAACCGCTTTGAAATCAACCCATGTGTTTTCCATTGACAATTTCTCCTAGTTTGAAATGAACTACTAGGGCTCACTTTACGAATAACACGTTTCTTGTCAATCGGTTGCAGAAATGTTTTAGAAGCAGGTAGGGTGCACATTTTGAGGAGACGAATTTCTATGGTTACCAGGGTGATGTTGTCATTCGGTTGGTTGAGGGCAGAACTTTCGCTAGGCTGAGTTATGCACAAGCTGATAGGTATGTGATTGATTCTAAAATCACTTACTCTTAACTTTATGATCGCCACTGAGGGTGCAAGGTTTGGGGAGAGATTTCTCAAACTAGCCCTTGCAGATTGCAAGGTTTGGAGAGAGAGGGTGCAAGGTTTGAGGAGAGACCCTGCAAGGTTTGGGGAGAGGAAGTGCAAGGTTTGAGGAGAGATGGTGCAAGGTTTGAGGAGAATAAAAACCCCGAATCTATTGATAGAATGGGCTTTTATTCGTTATAGACTTTGTATAGACTATTAGAGTGAATCAGACAACAACAGAAAGTTGTTGATGCGCATACCTCCTATGGAAGAGAAACAACAGAGCACTCCAACGCAGATCGAAGACGAGCTCCAGGGCTTGGCTCCCATCAACATCATCCGCACGGAGACGGTCATTTCGAAACTTCCCATTCATAATCTTTCGAAGAAGGGAACGATCGCAATTCAGATTGTGCGCCGGAATGCGAAGGGAGAGGTGACGCTCAAATGGGAAGTTTCCCCGAGCCGCAACTACGGAGATCCCCGCCAACTTGCGTACAAGCTCGACACCCTTGTCATCAACCGGAAGTTTGATGAGCAGGGAAGACCACTTCCAAAAGTTCTTAGGCTTGGGTCGCTACGGCAGATTGGCATTGAACTTGGTATGGCAGCCGACACTGTCGGAATCAAAAAAGCGCTCCTCCAAAACGCCAGCGCTTTTATCACCGCCAAGCTCACCTACAGCGCAAACGATGGGAGCCAGAAAACCCTAGAGACTGGGTTCACTCGCTACAGCGTCATCTTCACCGGTGGCCGACTTCCAGACGGAGAGACCGCCGACGCGGTCTACCTCATTCTCAACGACCCATACCGAGAGGTTTTGAACAACGCCCCGGTCAGACCCCTCAACTACGATTACCTGCGAGAGCTGACGCCTGGTGCGCAACGATTCTACGAAGTGGTGAGCCGCCAAATTTTTGCGGCTCTCAAATATCAGCGCGCCGAAGCCAAACTTCCGTATTCCGAGTACTGCACTTTTTCGGCGCAGCAGCGCTACTCTGACCGAGAGCGTTTTAACAAACAGATGTACAAAGTCCACCGGCCTCATCTCAAATCAGGCTACCTCAAGGCTGTGCGCTTTGAGCAGACGACGGATGGAGATGGAAAGCTCGACTGGAATATGTATTACACGCCAGGCCCGAAAGCTCGGGCTGAGTACAACACCTTCACTCGTTCTGGCAGAACGCTCGACACGTCGGCTGAAATTTTAGGGGACGGCATCGAGATTGCGCCACCACTTCCTCACCACCCCAGGCGTCGCGCCGGCCCCCGGCAAAAGCGGTTGAAGTTTGACGCGCCAGAGGCAGCACCTAAACCGGCGCTTGATGAAGCAGCCACTGCGGTCTTGGCTGAGATGACCCGCCGCGGCATCAGTGAGTCTAAGGCGCGCGCTCTTCTTGCTGCGTCCACTCCGGAGGCGGTGCTTGACCAGATAGAGTGGGGAGACGTTCAGGCGTCGCGAAATGGCGACATCCGAAACCCAGCCGGATTCTACATCTACCTCATCGAGGAGAAAATATTTCCGCCGGCCGGATTTGAAACCAGCCGTCGGCGCAAGGAGCGCGAGGAGGCGGAACGCCTCCATCAGGAGAAGGTACTTCGGCAGTGGAACCTTGAAGACCGCTATCGCACCTACAAGGAAGAAGCCATAGCCCAGTACATCCAAAGTAACCACCTTGAGCTGGAGGTAGCGCAGCTTGCAAGCGCCAACGTGAACGGTGTTGGCTTCGAGTGGCCGAACATGCCTCCGAACGTCCGTACCGAACTAGCCGAGCGCAAAGCGCGCTCCATGATCGCCGAGCGAGCGAAGCTTTTGAGCTTCGAAGAATTCACCAAACAAGAGCAAGAAAAACCGCGTATCCGCGAGAGCTGACCCCCCACCTAAAGGCCTATCGGCCGTCGCCGAAATATCGGCGAAAAGAGGGGAGGAGGGTAGGGAACAGGGTAGGGAAATGAGTTCCCTACCACAGAACGCGGCAACAGCCGCGTAAACCATTGCTCTACCGAGCAAAAGCACTACCGCGCCGCCCCGCCTGCTACCGCAGGCTGCAGCCAATTTCCCTCTATCGATGACGTCACCGCGTGTTTGACCAACCCGCGCCTAACGGTTCGTTCCGGTTCGCCGCCCTTAACGGTCGGACGAACAAACTGGCTGCAGCCTGCGCTATGCACCCTACAGCCCACCTAACGGTGTGCTTCCGGGCTCGCTAACCGCTCGGGCGGGGCGGCGAAACTACTGGCCGTAACTACCGACAGGCCGGGGGTGTGGGGGGTAGAGAGAGGTGGTGCGTTACCGCAAAAAAGTTGCCACCCAAGAGGGGTGGCAACTTCCGAAAAACTACCGGCCGTGGGCGCTAGCGCTTCACCGGCGTTTGTGTTGGTACCAACTGAGTTTTTAAGCCCGTTCCAGCCGCGCAAGGCGTACTGCGCTCTATCGAGGGCAGCACACCTTGCGCTACGGTCAGACGTTCCACCTTAGCTCGATCCGGCATTTAAAAACTCAGGGGAGCGCAAAGCCTCCGATTGGAGGCTTTGCGCTTTACCTAAGTAAAGGGGTAGTGACCGAAGATTGCAGCCGTTCCAGCTTGTGGTTTATCGCCCGAGGAAAGGCTCAAACCACTGCGTAGGGTCGAACGTTCCACCCACCCTCGATGCGCTGCAATGTTCGGTCACGACCGCCCAGAGTTCCTATCGGAGCTCTGGGTTTTTGGATACACAAAGCCCGCTTCAGCCGCGTCGTGTTGCGCCCTCTATCGAGGGCTCACACGCCGCTTTCCGGTCTTACGTTCCACCGCAGCTCGATCCGGCTTTAAAGAAAATAAGGGGAGCACAAAGACCTCCACTTGAGAGGTCTTTGTGCCGACAGTTGCAGTGATTGCACATTCCAAACAAAGCCGCCTCACTTGCAGGTGAGGCGGTCGTAAGTCTACAGGAAGGCGGGCTATGCCCCCTTCCTTTTGACGAGAACGGGTTTGAGAGGAAACAATAGGCGTAGCTCGTCGATGCTCTTCTCGCCTTCGCCGGGAGCAAGCTGGTTGGCAAATCCAATCCACGCCGTCTGTAGTGGCAGGTTTGTTAGCAACCGCTGTGGCTCCGCGTGATATGCGTACAGCGTTTCCCAGTACAAAACCTGCTTGCGGAGGTATTTGATCTGGGCTTCGAATGTGAAGCGGATATACTTCACGGCGAACTCAATACTTTCGTCGGATGCGCCATTATCCTTGAGCGCCGAGGTTATTGCCGCCATCGTCCGTTGGGCGAATTCGTCGAAGTGTTTATCGTGTGTACCATGGGGATCGCCTGGGCGCTGCATGCAAACATCAAAAATGGGAACTTCTGCGTTAATCGCCCGGTGCTCTCTCAAGAAATCCTCCAGCGGGATGCTGTAGGACGGGGTTGTGCTTCTCATATATCTCCTTTGTTCAAGGTGCGTTACATCCGTAAGCACCATGCGGAGGTTTTATAGTATTGTCAAGAATGTTCAGAGCCAGGCCGCATTGAGCGTGCCTGTGTCGCTTTGGGGAGATTCTCAGATGGGTTCAAATGGCGGCGAAGCAAAATGGTTTGCGGTTCCCGTTGGTGTTGGTATTGCTGCATTCTCCGCGATCATTCTGTTAAACATGCTGTTTCAGTTCCTACAATGGACAGCTTGGTTTGTGGTCGGCGTGATCGCGGCAGTGATCGCGGCTGTCCTTGTTGGGGTGCTAGCAACGCTCTATTATCAAAAGAAAGAAGCCGCGTTACAATTCATGGCCGATCAAACTTGGCTGAGCGATCCGCGCCGCAATGCACACGAAATTCAGGCTCAGATAGATCGTTTGAACCGTGAGATTGCCGACATCATGCAGCAGCGAAAGGATGTGCTGCCTTTCGTCCGCCCCTTTCACAACGCCCGATTTCGCGCACTCAACCAAACACACGCACTGTACGTTGGAGCTCTCAATACCCGAAACGCGAAGAATATCAAAAGTCGTTCCAGGCCAATCGCCGTAGCGCAAGAGAAGTCCAATGGCAATGGTCAGTCAATGCAGGCGGCAGAGGAGCTTCTTGCGCAGCAATTCAAAACCCGACAGTTCGACATTACAAACGGACTGCCTGATGATCAATTACCGCTGGAGAAGCAGGAACGTGTTCGTAAGCTGAGAAACGCATACGAAGATAACATCCGCATATTATACGAGGGCCGCAGGCGCGCAGAATGAAACCGATTGACCTTGGGGTCTGCAAACCGCTCCGTCCCAAGGCTGGCAGCGGGGAGATAATAATTGCCTCGCTTGACCAGACCGCACGCGGGCAGCAACACATGTTAGTTGTTGGCTCACCGGGATCTGGAAAATCAAAATGCCTTGAAGGCATCATCCGGCAGGATATTGAAAACCGCCAGGGCCTTTGCGTTGTCGATATTCACGGGACGCTCTACCAGAGCGTGAAACGCTGGTGCGCGTTTAACTACTTCCTCACACGGCCGATTGTGCTTCTTGATCCATCATCTGGAGAATACATCAAAGGATTCAATCCGTTCCGAAAGCGGCCGGGGGTTGCGACCGATGTTCAGGTTGGGGGAATGGTAGAGGCCATCATTCGGGCGTGGGGAGGCGAGAGCACCAATGAAACGCCAACCCTCGACCGTGTTCTTCGGCTTCTCTTTACCGTGATGGTGGAGCGGCGCATGCCGCTAGCGGAAGCATTCGAGCTTATTGATTTTGGAAAAAGAGAGATGCGCGCCGACATCATTGAGACGCTAACTGAACCTACCGTGCGCGCAGCGTGGAACAACTTGCAAAGTCTGAGGGAGAGGGATTGGCACTCCGAGGTTTTATCGGCAGAGAACCGGCTTTTCCGGCTTGTATCCTCGCCGGTCATTCAGCGATTCATGGGAGTGATGGACGACGACTTCAACATCGACTGCCGCGCCATCATGGACGGCAGCCAGGTGTTGCTCGTGAACTTGAAAGAGTCCGCACATTTGAGCGGCGATAACGCGCGAGCGTTTGCCGCTCTCCTCATCAACGACCTTTTCAAGACCGCCATCATGTTTCGGGATGAAGACGAAACGGGCGTGAAGCCCACGCCGTTTTATCTCTACCTAGATGAGTGGCAGAATTTCGTTACGCCGGACATCTCAAAGATTTTGGCGCAGGCTCGCAAGTTTGGCCTGTTGCTCGTTCTTGCCAATCAAGATCTTTCACAAATCAGGGAGCGATTCTCCCCGGAATTTGTGAACACACTTATGACGTGCTGTCAGATCAAGATGTGTTTTGGTGGCCTCAACCGAGACGACGCGTTGCGGATGGCGCGGGAGATGTTGGTGGATGTTATTGATTTTACAGAGGTTAAGCATAAGCTTGAAGTGACGAAATTCAGGCCGGTCTACACGAGGGAAAAAGTCTATGGTGAGTCAGAGGTTTCCGGGTTTTCAACCGGAGCTTCATTCGACATGTTTCAAATGGTTCTGCCCTTGCCGTTTATTCCATCAACCGCATCCAAAAACAAAGGGAAGGCAAACACCGTCTCGGATGTACCGATGATGATACCGGAGGAGTTTAAGGAAGTCTCAAGCGTCACCATGTACACGCTTGAGGAGCAGCTGTGGCGCTGGAGCGACAGCCTGATGAATCAGCTGCAGCGATATTTTGTGATGAAGATGGCGGGGATGCCGACCATGCAAGTGC